>ERZ802822.47-NODE-47-length-84650-cov-11.080534_pt1 | contig 84650 bp, 90 predicted proteins | sample MGYA00345649_ERZ802822 | MGnify/ENA primary metagenome ERZ802822 (study PRJEB30503, sample SAMEA104212359) | marine metagenome | biome: Westerlies Biome; feature: [SRF] surface water layer (ENVO:00010504) within the epipelagic zone...; material: water... | reverse complement strand
GCTACTCCAATCCAGACTGATACCCCCAAAAGCGCCTATAAATTCTGTTGCCGCGAAGCATTGGCAGGTAGATCCTGCAACATCCCTGTGATTAAGCTCTCCACCAATAGATAAGGTCGAAGGTCTTCCGGTAATGCTCATGTCTTTCTCGAGATCAACCTTGAACTTGTCTGCTTCAACGTCCATTGGGAAATCGATTTTGAAGCCGTAGGTAGATAGTGGTCCGTATTCTATTTCATCTGGCGTCATTCCAGACATGGTGACAATCGGATCCAAAATATTGCTCACATCAGCTGAACCCAGAAAAATTTCAGGTGTCCCAGTGAGTAAATTTACACCAGATTGATAAACAATCGGTAAAAAAGTATTGAATTCTGTTTTCGTAAAATTGTACTTAGCACTTATAGTCCATCCATCCACCTCTGTTTCCATTCCCAGTGTGGTTGTGTCTGTAGAGTTGTTGTATTCTCCGTCTTCAAGCAATCTATCAACATACATAGGTTCATTCGAAAATACCGGACCGGTTGGTGCGCCTACAAAATTGAACACATAATGATTCCTTTGCTCATAGTCAATAAATTTAGAGTAAAGTTTCGACAAATAAATCCGGTTAGCATCATCGAACCTGAATTCTATATGGCCACCATATGCTTCATCCTCCCTCGTTAACTTGTAACTGCGCATATCGAGAACATTAACAACATAACTATCACCCGAAGGTTCAAGATCATATTCCCTGTTGTCGGTTATTTGATCACGACTATTCTTGGAGTAATAAGTCATCACTCCAATGTTTGAGTTAGAGAAGCTGGTTCTCAAGCCAAACTTATCCATATCGCCATTTCCAAGAGATTGCTCTCCCAGTCCAACATCGAGTTTTGTCGAAAAACCTTCGTTATCAAAAGGGTTAAATGTTCTTATATTAGTAAAACCTGCCGTTGCCTCACCTGGCATTGAGGGTAACACCGCCTTATTGACCTCAACTCTACTTGTAATCACAGATGGGAAGGAATCAAATCGAGGAATCCTTCCATTTTCAGCACCTGGTACGTCAATCCCGTCAAACCCAATCGCAGTGTAGCGAAAGGGCATTCCACGAAAATTTACGTAACGCGCTTGTCCTTGATCCCTCTCGATCGCCATCCCAGGAACTCTTCCTAGTGAGTCAGCAAGATTCTGATCAGGAAATCGCCCTATGGTATCTGCCGCTATTACCTCCATGACATTGCTTGCGTTCCGTTTTGCTTCAATAGCCGCAGTCTGTGAATCTAAAATGGGAGATGCAGTCACAACGACCTCCTCCACTTTCGATCCTGATTCCTCATCAGCAATCGCGAGTGAAGAAGCAGTCAATAATAAAGTCGATGTAACAAATAGAGATAATGGCGTTTTTGTAAATGTCATAGTAGAGACTCTTGAGTAGATTTGAGCCGATACACTACAAATACTATGTTACAGCCTGATATATTTTTCGTTTCAGAAATCTTAAAATAAGAGATCAACCACCGGCAATTAACATCTAAATACTACTTGTTGATTAATCAACATAATTACGCGATCAAATGCGTATAATATTGGCGTAAAATAATAGAGTAGAAGTGCGATAAGAACAGAGACGAAAAAACATAATACCTGTACATAATTATTTTTACATCTTTAAGTAACTGAAATAAAAGGAGTTTTAATTGTCTCAATATGTCTACACAATGAATCGAGTTGGCAAGGTCGTACCTCCTAAACGAGAAATCCTGAAAAATATTTCGTTATCATTTTTCCCTGGCGCGAAAATTGGTGTTTTAGGACTCAATGGATCAGGTAAGTCGACGCTATTAAAAATAATGGCTGGTCTGGATAAAGAGATTCAGGGCGAGGCTAGACCAATGCCAGGTATCAAAATTGGATATCTTGCACAGGAACCATTGCTCGATCCAGAAAAGGATGTCCGTGGTAATGTTGAGGACGGAATGAGAGAGGCTGTTGATGCATTAAAAGCACTCGACCAGGTTTATCTGGACTATGCTGAACCCGACGCTGACTTCGATGCTCTTGCTGCGAAACAAGGCGATTTGGAGGCTATTATTGAAGCTTGGGATGCTCACAATCTTGATCATGCTCTTGACGTAGCAGCGGATGCCCTTAGGCTTCCAGCTTGGGACGCAAATGTAAGCTCGCTCTCTGGAGGTGAGAAAAGGCGTGTCGCTCTTTGCAGACTTCTCCTATCGCGTCCAGATATGCTACTTTTAGATGAGCCAACTAACCACTTAGATGCAGAGTCTGTGTTTTGGCTGGAGAAGTTTCTTGAGGAATACTCCGGGACCGTAGTCGCTGTGACCCACGACAGGTACTTTTTAGATAACGTTGCCGGATGGATTTTAGAGCTCGATAGGGGACATGGTATCCCCTATGAGGGAAATTATTCCACCTGGTTGGAAGGAAAAAATCGGCGTCTGGAAACAGAATCAAAACAAGAAATTTCACGCCAAAAAGCTCTTAAACAGGAACTAGAGTGGGTAAGACAAAATCCAAAAGGTCGCCAAGCAAAGAATAAAGCAAGGATTGCGCGGTTCGATGAACTTAACTCCCAAGAATTTCAAGCTCGTAATGAGACCAATGAAATTTATATCGCTCCCGGGGAACGACTCGGCGACAAAGTAATTGTCCTAGATAAAGTAAATAAGGGCTATGGAAATGAGTTACTCATTGACAATCTTTCCCTATCTATACCGAAGGGTGCTGTAGTCGGAATCATCGGTGGTAATGGGGCCGGAAAATCAACATTATTTAGAATGATCGCTGGATCAGAGCAACCAGACAGTGGAAATATTACTCTTGGGGAGACCGTTAAAGTGGCTTTTGTGGAGCAAACTCGAGACTCTCTTGATGACAATCATACCGTTTGGGAAGCAATCTCTGGAGGGCATGACATCCTCAAAATTGGTGGCTATGAGGTGTCTTCCAGGGCTTACGCTGGTCGCTTTAATTTCCGCGGAACTGACCAACAGAAACGTGTGGGACAACTCTCTGGTGGGGAGCGAGGTCGGCTTCATCTTGCCAATACCCTTAAACAAGGAGCTAATGTTCTTCTTCTTGACGAACCATCAAATGATTTAGATATAGAAACCCTTCGAGCTCTTGAAGAGGCAGTGCTATCTTTCCCTGGATGCGTTTTAGTGATTTCGCATGATCGCTGGTTTCTTGACAGAATTGCAACACATACACTGGCTTATGAAGACAACGGAGAAGTTGTCTTCTTCGAAGGTAGTTACAGTGAATACCACGAGGACTTTGTGAAACGTAGTGGTGGCGATGCATCTCCCAAGAGAGTAAAGCACAAACGACTAAAGACCTAAGAAACCATTTTTGAAAGAGATAATTATGTCTAGTATTTGGCACCGCCGACCTGATCCCGCACTGATTCATAAAATGAGTCAGAAAACGATTGATGGTCATTTGGGTATCGAAATTATCGATGTAGGTGATGATTACATTATGGGCACCATGCCTGTGGATCAGAGAACCGTTCAGCCCTATGGAGTCGTTCATGGCGGTGCTAATGTTGTGCTAGCTGAATCCTTGGGAAGCATTGCTGGGGGTCATGTCATCGATATGACTAAGCAACTATGTTTTGGGCAAGAGGTCAGCGCTACTCATGTGCGCCCAGTATCATCTGGCTTGGTAATCGGCACCGCCCGTCCCATACACCTAGGAAAGCGCTCTCATGTATGGGAAATTCGTCTCACAAATGAGGAAGGAAAGCTCAGTTGTCTTGCCAAACTTACTTTAGCCATCGTCCCGAGAGAGGCATCTTAAATCTAGAGAACTATTTGTTTTTTATCTTTTGAAAATAGATTCATTTCAATAAAGAAGAATGCGACTAGCCAAAGGAAGGCGTCCCAAAAATCCAGAAAATCCCCTAAAAATCCCCAGTAAATAGCAGCTAGCAGCACAGTTGTATAAAGTAACAACTTAATCACTCTGCTCATCGTGAGCATAAACTCCGAAAATTTTTGCTTTCTTCTCAATCGAATATCCAACTCTAAAACAAGAACTATCAAGATCCATGCCATGGAATTAATAACATCTACCCAAGTCAGTCTTTGAATAGCAATCCACTGCTCAGCAGAACCAATAATTGACTGTCCGTCTAACGTGAAAAGATCCTGACCTTTCAATAAAGCACAATTTTCATAAGATAGCGGCGGATACTCATCTAGATTATCTATCACGGAAAAGTTTTGGCCTATCAAGGTGCAAGCATCATTAACTAAGAAAGGCGAAACGCCATTAATCAGTAACATTTTTGTAACGTAACCGTAAAAGGAATACAGAATAAATCCATAGCAGAAAATCCGAACTGCAAAAAATAATAATTTAATTCTCGATTTCGACAGTGTATGGATCGAAAAAATAGATGTGGTAAGTTCGAAAATAATTAACAGAAATACCCACGCAGCAGTATCTATAGTAGCCGCAAAGCCCTGAATAATATCATCCACACCAATACCCTGGCTAAATGTTTGCTGAGTTGCCAGGGACTCCTCTTGAAAGAATAAAAATATGTTGAGTGTCAGGGATACATACACCGCATATTTGAATATTTTATAAAGTGTCTGCATTGATATCGATGAATGTGTATGCATGTGTGCCTTTGAAACTAAACTTTAGTAGGGGCTATTATCAGTCATTTATGTCAACAGATATATTGATTTTCATATGATTAGTGAAAAGCAGTAGCCAAAATTAAATTTACGGCACAGAAATTGCTGCAGTGATTGTAGAGGCAAATAACATCGTTTTCTTTTTGTTTATGACTAAAAATGGTGCGCTTTTCTATATCTTATAATAATTAATGCACTAATTTGGTGCTATGACTTAGGGGAAAAATATGTTCGTTATATCTCCGCGCAAAATCTGTGTTGCGCTTTCAACTCTTCTTTTATTACTACCAATCCAAGCTTTTGCTGAGGAACTTAATGGTGCTAATACATCTTGGATCCTAACATCCACCGCACTAGTTTTATTTATGACAATTCCAGGATTATCGCTTTTCTATGGCGGTCTAGTTCGGTCAAAAAATGCTTTATCGGTTTTGATGCAGTGCTTCTCCATCACGTGCCTTGCATCAATTATTTGGTTCGCTTTTGGTTACAGTTTGGCATTTGGCAATGGCGGTTCACTCAACAGCTACATTGGGGATCTCAGCAATTTCTTTATGGGTAATATTACCGAGGAGAGTATGGAAGGAGACATCCCAGAATCGGTTTTTGCCCTGTTCCAGATGACCTTTGCAATAATTACCCCTGCACTAATTGTTGGAGCATTCGCAGAGAGGATGAGATTTAGCGCGATGCTGCTCTTTAGCGCTTTATGGCTCATAGTTGTTTATGCCCCGATAACGCATTGGGTATGGGGAGGAGGCTGGCTTGGAGAAATGGGATTATTAGATTTTGCTGGCGGCACAGTCGTTCATATTACCGCAGGGGTAGGAGCGCTTGTTGCTGCTCTAGTATTAGGAAATCGTAAGGGATTCCCTCAGCAGGCCATGCCTCCACATAATCTCACCATGACAGTCACAGGTGCAGGTATGCTTTGGGTGGGCTGGTTTGGCTTTAATGGCGGCTCAGCACTTGCCGCAAATGGAGACGCAGGTATGGCAATGCTAGTGACGCATATCTCTGCAGCGTCTGGATCCTTGGCATGGATGATGATGGAATGGACCAAGCATGGAAAACCTTCAGTTCTTGGAATTGTAACTGGCATGGTAGCCGGTCTTGGCACGATAACTCCCGCCTCAGGATTTGTTGGTCCAGCAGGAGCTTTAGTGATTGGATTGAGTGCAGGTGTAATATGTTACTACGCAACACAAGCAATCAAGCAACGATTTCATATCGATGACTCTCTAGATGTATTCCCTGTCCATGGAGTAGGGGGAATGCTGGGGACACTTTTAGCTGGTATCTTTGCTTCAGACCAATTAGGTGTATTCAGTGGTCAGGGTTATAACGAGGGGATGAATATGGCCAGTCAGGTCTCAGTTCAAATCACCGGAATAATCGCCACCTTTGCCTACACAGCTGTTATTACCTACCTACTCTTGAAACTCATCGATAACCTGCTAGTATTGCGGATAGATGAAGAAGATGAGATCCGAGGTTTGGATCTTGTTGAGCACGATGAGAGGGGGTACGACCTATAATAACAAGGGTTTTAGAGTCATCTGATCAAATATAGACTGCACCAAAAAATAATAAGTAGTCATTTAAGATCGCAAGCCGCTAATTTTTTTAGCGGCTTTTTTATATCTGTGAAGATTGATCCTGTCGATATCTCTCTAGGAACTGGCAAACATAATCAGCTCCATCGAGAATACGGTTAGATTGTCTTTGCATAAGATCTGGGGGAATGAGGTACATGTGGCCCTGCCTCACTGCGTTTATACTGGGCCAGCGACTCCACTTTTGCCGCCAAGATTTTACCCTGGCTTCGCTACCACTAGATAAAATTACCTCCGGGTTAGCAGCAATGATTGACTCAATATTTACTTGAGGAACTAACGGTGAGGCATTTAGAAAAACGTTTTCTCCACCACATAATTCAATGACATCGCTAACAAGATGCTTTCCGTTAAGAGTCATGATTGGATCATCCCATATCTGATAAAAGGATTTGACTTTGGTTTTTCCTAAATAATTCGATCGGAGTTCGTCCAACCGTTCAGAAAAAAGCCTAGCGGCTTCCTTACTTTTTTTAGTGCTTCCTGTTAACTGGCCCAATTTTTGGTACAGCACAGGAATCTGATCCATTGTCGATATTTCTAAAACAAAAACTGGTAAACCCAAATCCCTCAGGCGTTCAATAATTTCTATGCCATTTCCAGAGTACCAGGCAACGACCAAGTCAGGCTGCAGAGAAATTATTAGCTCATAATTAGCAATTGAATGATTATTCACTCGCATAATGCTTTGCGCTGCTGATGGATAATTACTGTACTCATCAGCTCCAACAATACTGCTCCCAGCACCTATATGGAAAAGTATTTCGGTAATATTTGGAGCAAGACTAATAATTCTTTTTGCTGGTTTAGATAAAACAATTTTATTATTTAGATCATCTGTTACTTCAATGAGAGCAAAGCATGAGAACGAGAAAACCAAGCTACTCATAAAAATCCAAATTCTAAAAATAGATATCCTAAAATACATCAACTGAATACCAGAGGTTTGTTGGTAATAGGATGTTTTATAATATGGGGAGTTATACCAAAAACAGCGGATATGAGTTCTCTGGTGAGAACTTTATCAGGAGACCCTTTTTCAATAATGCTTCCCTTGTCAAAGACAATAATATTGTCCGCACAGCGCGCCGCTAAGTTTAGATCATGTATAACCATGACAATACCAACACCACGCTTAGCCATGTCAGAAACAATTTTTAAAGTTAGTATTTGATGAGACAAATCTAACGCAGAGGTTGGTTCATCGAGAACCAAAAACTGGTTTTTCTCCCCATCTGGCTCCCAAATTTGAGCCAAAACTCTCGCCAACTGAACTCGCTGCTTTTCCCCACCTGACATTTGAGTAAAAAACCGACTTTCTAAATAGCTCGCATCCACTAGGCTCAACGCCTCTTTAACAATTAAGCCATCTCTTACCTGTCCCGAACGATGTGGTATGCGCCCAAGAGCGACAACCTCAGAGGCATTGAATGGAAAGTTTAATGAGCTATGTTGCGGCAAAACACTTAATACTTTTGCTCTGTCTTCCAAGTTCCATTCTGAGAGAATTTTGTCATTTAGAGTAACTTCACCGGAGGTGGGCGGTATCTCTCCACTTAGTACTTTTATAAAACTTGATTTACCTGCGCCATTGGGCCCAACAATAGCTGTAATTTGAGCAGCATCTATGGTCACATTGACGCCACGGAGAATATTAAACCCTGACATATGCAAAGAAAGATTATCTACTTTGAATACCATGAGCTAAAGCTCTCTTCGCTGCTGAACTAACAGCATAATAAAGAATGGAGCGCCGAGTATAGCAGTCAAGATTCCGGTAGGTAGCTCAGTCGGAGCTATGATAATCCGAGCAATAGTATCTGCCAATAGCAGCAAAACGCCGCCAGCCAGAGCTGACACTGGCAATAACCAGCGATGGTCAGGCCCAATCAGTAAGCGAACAATATGGGGAACAATTAACCCGACAAAGCCAATCATTCCGCCAATAGCCACTGCCGTGCCAATACCCAAGGTAGTTAGAAGAATAAGTTTTCTCTTAACCTGCTGCACATCTATACCCAAATGTCTTGCCTCTGACTCCCCAAGAAGAAGTGCATTGAGTGATTTACTTTCCCTCGGGAAAAGACTCAGGACGAGGATAGCTACAACAGCTAAAACTAAGACTCTTTGCCAATTAGCAGTACTTAGGTTGCCCATTTGCCAAATACTAATTTGTCTGAGCATTTCATTATCAGCATAGTAGCTGAAAAGGCCGCTTACAGCGCCTGCTAAAGCGCTAACAGCTATTCCTGCAAGCAACATCGTAGTAACTGATGTCCCAAGAGCCGAGGTTGATAAGCGGTAGACCAGCACGGTTACAAGAAAACTCCCTATAAAGGCTCCAACAGCCACCAGTGACAATCCCAAAGCAGTGTTACTTTGTAGCCATGCGCCAGCTAGGACAATAACGACGCTAGCCCCCACGGAAGCTCCACTGGAGACTCCAATAAGAGATGGCGCCGCTAATGGGTTTCTAAACAAGCCCTGCATAACAGCGCCACTTATTGCAAGAATAGCTCCAATTAAAATCGCCAAACAGATACGAGGCAATCTGATGTCAAATAAAATAGTCTTGACTTGTTGAGTCACGGTATCCTTATCAGAGGACTGAAACACTTCAAAGCCGAGGTCAATAATAGTTTCGATTGGTATATCAACAGCACCAGAGTTAAGCCCAAACATCACTGCGAAAGGCAAAGAGGCCAAGAGCAACAGGCATAGCGCTTGTGCGGAGATTATTCTCAATTAAAAATCCACACCTTTTCGTGCCATGATGCCTGAATGATAAGCATGCTTTATGTCTTTGACCTCAGAAACAGTATCAGCAATCTCTCTCACCCTACTTCCCCCACCCCTTCCTGTGAGAACAACACTTTGACTAGGCGGCCTATTCTCAATAGCACTAATCACTTTATCCTCTTCCAAATATTTAAAGCTCAACATATAGGTAATTTCATCTAACACTACCAAGTGATATCGTTCATCTTTTAACATCGGCTCTACAACGGCCCATGTTTTCTCAGCGGCGGCAATATCAGCAGATCGGTCCTGTGTATCCCAAGTAAAGCCTGTGCCCATTTGATAAAAATCAACTTCTGGCAACTTGTTTCTCAAATAAAGTTCTTCTCCAGACAATTGCTCTCCCTTTATAAACTGCACTACCCCGACACGGTAGCCGTAACCCAATGCGCGAAGAACCATGCCAAACGCCGAACTTGTCTTACCTTTACCATCACCTGTCAAAAGTATAACAACGCCCTGATCTTGAGTAGCAGCAGCAATTTTGGCATCAATATTATCTTTCTGCTTTTGCATCTTCTTCTTGTGTCGCCGTTCAACTTTAGAATTTGTATCTGTCATTCATAATTCCTTAACTCGTTAATTTAATTGCCTCAGGAAGATTGCTAGGCAATTTGTGTGCAAGGGGATGAAGTGCATTTGCCATAATCTCTAGCGCATCCACTAAACGTGGCCCAGGACGACTAAAATATGCATTGCCATCAACCAGAAAAATCTTGCTACCTACCTGATCTCGCAGTACCGAGAATTCCTGAGAGCTAAAAAAATCCTCAACATCTTGCATGGAGCGCTCCACATTAAAACCGCACAGCGCAATAAAGATAATATCGGGCCTTGCCTGAATAAGATCGTTCCAACTCCGCCTTTGAGATGGTTCTTTTTTATTACCAAAGCAAGCAATACCACCTGCCAACTCTATAATTTCAGGGCTCCAGTGTCCGCCATCAAAGATCGGATCAAGCCAATCTAAAAGAGCTACTCGCGGTTTATCACTAAGATTTATCACGCTAGATTTATTATTAACCTGACTAATTCTATAACGTAACTCTCTCAAGTAGATCTGTCCTTGCTTTACACAATCCGCCGCTTCTGCAAGGAGTTCGACAGTATCTAAAACATCAGTCAAACAGTTAGGTTCGAGATTAATAACGTCAGGATTATTAGGGAGACTTCCCACAGCTCGGGCAACATCATTGCCTGAAACGGCGCAGACATCACATAATGCCTGCGTCACTATAAGATCAGGTCGAAGTGAAGTTAAGACATCGATATTCAGGTCATATAGAGCCTGGTCACTCTTTAACTGTTCTGTTACTAGATGATCAATACTGCCACTATCCAGCCCCTCAGGGATCCTAGAACTCGTTAAAACAGGCAGTCCAATGACTGAGTTTGGATAGTCACATTCGTGTGACACCCCAACCAGTTGTTGCCGCAATCCCAAGCCACAAACAAGCTCAGTAGCACTTGGCAGTAAAGATACGATCCTCACTCAACATCTCCGATTGATAGCTATGGAATATACCCCGCAATTAATGCGAGGTATATTTAAATTCCTTCCTTACTAACCGCGATATTCATCATCGCTTGTCCAATGGATTAAATCCTACAATTGATAGCGTAATCCTACACTAGTGCCAAAACCAAGCGTTTGGTAGCCGTATACTTCCTCATAGTTCTCATCAAGAGCATTCTCAAGCTTAAGATACATATCAAGCTTCTCATTAGCTTGATAGTTAAGATTCAGATTGAGTAACGTGTGACTATCAAGCTTCACCACTTGAGATGGCTCAGGGAACGGCGGGAAATAAACATCAGTTTGCTCACCAGTGAACTGAAGATTTGTATTCAGTTGAAGCGTATCAGACATTTGCCAACCTAGACTCAAGCTACCAGAATGTCTCGGCCTTCTCACCTCTCTCACATTGCTACCATCTTTTGAATCAATGTAGGTGTAAGAGCCAGAAAAAGTCATAGAGTCAGAGAAGTTACCATCAAGACTAACCTCTGCCCCTTTCCTCGCACTTTTACCATCCATATTTCCAGATGTATAAGCATAAGTTGCAGGATCGTATACAAAGCCATCAATTTCATTTTCTAGCTCTGCATCAAATGCTGTAACTGAAAGTACCAGCTCTTCCTGCATAATCTGCCGGTCAAATCCGACTTCCCAACTCTTGGACTCTTCAGGAACCAAATTTGGATTACCAATAAAATTAGTGTAAAAGCCAAATCTTTCTGTAAATGTTGGGTTTTTAATAGCTGTACCAAGTGCTCCTCTAAGGCGCGTATCCCTTGAAAGCTGATAAACCACCTCACCTCTGTAGGTATTAGCCCCGTCAAATTCTGAATTGTCATCGCGACGCCCACTAAGAGCTAACGTCAACTGAGACGTAACATCTGCCCTATACTCAACAGCCAAACTATCATTGTTTCGCTCGCGATCTTGGTTAGGGTCATAAATACCCCAGGAAATAGCACCCCGCTGCATCCACTCCTCTTCTTCTCTCTCAGCCAAAAACGAAAGAGTTTGAGCGCCACTATTAAAACTTCTGGACCCAGTAAATTGATATTGATCTTTAGTAGAAGCTGTCACGTTACCTTTTACACCGTCTGCGAATGCCGTGTTATCGTTTTCCGCTCTTGAAATTAACAATTTATGCTGCCACAAGCCATCAGCAGAGGAATAATCTACCTGCAGACCCATTGTGCTATTTTCAAACTCAGACTCTCTATCCTGATCTTCAACAAAACCATCAAAGTCATTATCAGCGTCGAATTGATTCATGCCATCAGACGTTCGTGCAGAAAACGATAATTTGATTTGGTCATTTACCTTCAAACCTGACTTTAAATTCAAAGTAGTATTTTCGTAGCCATCTTTTTCATTTCCCGACCGAGCAATGTTAGCCCCATCAGACTCCACATAACTCACTCCAAACCGGATATCGAAATCATCCTGCCGATGACTCACATTAAACCCACTGTGATTAGTAGATCTGCTTCCAGTATCCAAAAAGGCATTAAAGCCAGATTTTTCTGCGCTTCGGGTGATAATATTGACGACTCCCGCAACCGCATCACTCCCTCGCAAAGAGCTTTGAGGACCGCGAATAATCTCAATACGCTCTATGTCTGATGCGGTTAATGTTCCCCAACTAAATTCATCGCTCTGAGATGGGTCATTCGCCTCGACTCCATCGATGGTAACCATCAAATGATTGGCCTCTGATCCACGAACACGGATTTGAGTTTGAGAGCCCAGAACGCCCACCTGACTCACAGAAAACCCAGGTACATCACGCAAAATACTGCTGAGACTCAACGCTGCACGATTTTCCAATTGCTCTCTGCTAATAATCGTCACAGAGTTAGCAGACTTTGATGCCAGCAGTGGCGCAAGTGACGCGGTTACTAAAATTTCTTCAATTTCTGTTGTTTGTGATATTGCTGACATACTAAGTAAACAGGCCGTCAACGTAACCCCTTTCCTAGAGATTGATTGTATTTTCATTATAAAGATCTCTTACACTCTCACCCGAGTGAATTGATTGAAGTAATCGAGGGGCAAGAAATACGCAGAGCAACGAAAGCCGTCAGTCAGCACAAAACCGCACCCCGCAGTTTGTCTGCATAGCGACAGGCCGGTCTCCGGACTCATAAGTGAGCTTTGCTCTATTTGGCCACCTTCCCATGCTAAGCACAGTGGTACCACGACCAAATATTCTTATTTACCGTTGCGGGGGCAGTATCGGAATTGCTGCAATTGTCACTCAGCGCACCGATTTCCCGTTTAACTATCAGCCGAACATTACCAGCTTCTAGAACCCATTGCCAAAGCAAGAGCACGTAATCTAACCTTGCCATTAGAGTAAGTCAAACAACTTTCAAGGGTTGCTTAGAATTATCTGATACTTATTGAGAATGCCACTTTAAAATTATAAAAGGAGGCTATGATGTGAATTTTGTACGGCACCTAAAACAGTAAAAAATTTAGTTAGATAGCGCATCCAGAGCTTCAGTAATCTTCTTTACGGGGAATATAGTCATCCCTTTAATGGGTTGTTTTGGCATATTGCCAGCTGGAATAATAGCGCGACTAAATCCATGTTTTGCTGCCTCTCTCAAGCGCTCTTGGCCATTGGCTACTGGTCTAATTTCTCCAGCCAAACCAACCTCGCCGAAGACCACTAAATCTTTAGGTAGAGGACGATCTCTAAAGCTGGATATTACCGACAGGATAAGTGCCAAATCAGCGCTGGTCTCGAGAACTTTAACGCCACCAACAACATTCACAAAAACGTCCTGATCCCCCACCATAATTCCGCCATGCCGATGTAAAACAGCTAAAAGCATTGATAATCTGTTGTGCTCCAAACCGACGGTGACTCTTCTTGGATTACCCAGGTGGCTATCATCAACTAGCGCTTGTAACTCAACTAATAGTGGGCGCGTACCCTCCCAGATCACCATAACCACACTGCCAGAGGAAACCTCTTCTCCGCGCTGCAGAAATATAGCCGAAGGATTTGGGACCTCCCGCAATCCCTTATCCGTCATAGCAAAAACACCAAGTTCATTAACAGCACCAAAACGATTCTTAGTGCTTCGCAATGTTCTAAAATGGCTATCGCTTGATCCCTCGAGCATCAGGGAGCAATCAATCATGTGCTCCAAAACCTTTGGACCAGCCAAAGACCCATCTTTAGTCACATGGCCCACCATAATCAATACAGTACCTGTTTGCTTTGCAAATCTCACGAGCATCGCCGCACTCTCTCTTACTTGAGAAACACTGCCAGGCGCTGAAGATACCTCGTCAATATGCATGACTTGAATAGAGTCAATAACTAGAATTTTTGGTTTCTTTTTTTCGGCTATGGAACAAACCGTCTCGACCGAAGTCTCTGCCATAATCTCCAATTTCTGATTAGGGAGACCCAAACGGTTTGCTCGCATAGCTACCTGCTGGGGCGACTCCTCTCCCGTCACATAGAGTGCTGGATTGCTATCCGACATAGCACACAGCGTTTGCAGCAACACAGTGCTTTTACCAGCCCCAGGTTCACCACCTAAAAGTACACATGATCCGGGGACAAATCCACCGCCCAAGACTAAATCAAACTCGCCTGTGCCTGAAGTAATCCTGGGTATTTCATCAAGCTCAATATTAGCTAGGGTCTTTACAGCACTATCAACATCACCAGCAAAACCTGGCCTCAAAATTGTACCCCGAGAAGCATTACCCAAGCGTACTTCTGAGAGAGAATTCCAAGCATTGCATTCGGAACATTGGCCCTGCCATTTCCTGTAATCAGCACCACAATTATTACAGACAAAAGCTACCTTCGTTTTAGTTGCCACGTGACTCATTAACCTATATTTTTATACTTTTAAATTACTGGTTTTTTATACAGTATAAGGTATTTTTAACCGGTTTGTCAGTTAAAAACGATATTTTTCTCAAGGTCATCAATGGAATTCTGATCAAACCCCCAATCGGACAGAACCGCCTTAGTATCAGCTCCCTCAGCTGGCGGAGCAGATGGTATATCACAACTCGTTCGACTGAATTTAGGCGCTGGTGCCGGCTGGCTTTGCCCATTGATCTTAATGTAAGTATTTCTTGCTTTATTATGAGGGTGCTCGACTGCCTCAGTAAAATCAATGATGCCCATAACACATGCATCAGTGCCTTCGAAAATTTCGACCCACTGATCGCGCGTTTTAGTTTTGAATGTTGCCTCAAGAGCTAAACGCATCTCCGGCCACCTTTCAAAATTATTTTGATCCTCAATAAATTCTTTAGAAAGGCCCAACAGAGTAATTAGTTGTGCAAAAAATTTAGACTCTATGGCGCCAACGGAGACATGCTTACCATCAGCAGTTTCATATGGACGATAATAAGGAGCGCCTCCATCGAGCAGATTACTCTCTCTTACATTACGCCATAATCCTGCCTTACTAAACGTGTACAACATGCTCATTAGATGGGCAGACCCATCAGTAATGGCACTATCAATCACTTGGCCTTTGCCAGAGACCTTTACTTCGAGTAATGCCGAGAGAATACCAATGACCAAGAACATACTCCCTCCGGCATAGTCTCCCACCAAATTCAACGGGAGAATTGGCTGGCTTTTAGTACCAATTGCTGCGGCAGCTCCCGTTATGGAAATGTAGTTGTAGTCATGGCCTGCTGAGTTAGCCAATGGCCCTGTTTGACCCCACCCGGTCATTCGACCATAGACTATTGCAGGATTTCTCTTTAAGCATATATCTGGTCCAAAGCCCAGACGTTCAGCAACACCAGGACGATTTCCTTCAAAAATTACATCAGCCTTCTCTACTAGTTTGAGCAGCGTTTCAATTCCCATTGGATTTTTTAAATCTAACGCAATACTTCTTTTCCCGCGTGAATTAACGTCACTATTGGAGGGCGGAGCAATGGAATTTGGCCTAGATGCCCTCTCAACTACTATGACTTCTGCACCAAGATCAGCCAAAATTTGCCCTCCATATGGTCCTGGCCCAATACCTTTCATTTCAATAACTTTAATTCCTGCCAGTGGCCCCATTGACTTACCCTCATGTATCTTAAATAAAAGAGCTAAATACCGATTTAAATTGCTGACCACAATACTAACATCAGTCTGATCGATGTTATCTTTTAAATGATAAGTCTAGGTAAATCTATCTTTATCTCGTTCATCCTCTAGGTTTCTGATAGAGTATTAGTATGTCAGTAATTCCAGAAAAACCATTAGTCATCTCTCCAACTCTTGCTTCCACAATTGGTCTTGAGGAGGCAATATTATTGCACTTACTTCAAGAGTGTGTGTCACATAGCACAGCGGTAAGTAGTAATGGCTATGACTGGACCACTGTATCTTCTCAGAGGATACTGTCTCTTACTCCATTTTGGGAGGAAGAAGATATTAGACGATATTCATCAAGCCTACATGAGAAGGGGCTGCTTTTAATAGGCGGTGGTCCTTTTTCTTCAAACCAAGATTTTCGCTTCGCTTTCAACGAAAGAACTAAAATTGAGCCGAGAAGTTTAGCCAACCAGAATGCTTTTAGTAAAACTGTCTCTACTACAAAGCCAAACTCTGCAAAAACAATTGGCGTGAATTGGCAGCCTAGTCAAGATGCCCTCAGGCAGTTATCTCAACTTGGTGTTACTAAAGAATTCGCACTTCAACAAATTCCTCAGTTTGTGGCTTACTGGAACGAGCGAAATGTTCCTCGTCACAGTTGGGAATCAAAATTTATTAAGGAAGTTTGGCGTCAATGGCAGCAGGAGGAGACGCTAAATAATCGGAGACGTAAAGAGATCTCTGTCACAGATCAGTGGCAACCATCTAGTGATGCATTAGATATACTTACAATAAAAGGTGGTATTAATAAAAACTTTGTGGAAGATGCCATCCCAGAATTTATCCTGTATTGGCGAGATCGAGGTGACGTTTCAAGTACATGGGATTCGAAATTTATTCATCACGTTAGACGCCAGTGGCAGTTTTTCACTGGAATAATGGACCAAGATACCATGCCTAAAATCATTAATGCTCAGTGGAGGCCAAAAGAAGCGGTATACGACGTTTTGCAGATGGCCAATATTGGTCGTCCTTTTGCTGAAAAAACCCTTCCAGAATTTATTCTATATTGGCAAGAGAATGGTTCAGCTCAGTGCTCTTGGAGCACCAAATTCTTGCAATATGTAAAACGCCAGTGGGCATATCAAAGTAAACTAGTCATGGAAAATTCAAATGGCAAACAGCAAAGACATTCAAAAGGTCGCATCAGAGATCGCAGCATCATCGAAAAGCTCTCCGACCGCAGCTGGGCATCATAAAGAGCCCAAAACATCGCCTGAAATGATAGATGCTATTAACCAGACTTTTGCTCTGTTTCAGGTCAATTATCACAATCAATACTATAGCGCCTTCGGTGATACAACAAATTCTGAAGATTTAGCAAAGAATCTTTGGTGTAAGAAGTTAAAGCATTTTTCTCCACTCACAATTTGTAATGCGGCGGAAAAGATAATTGCTGAGAGCGACTATTTACCAACACTAAACAAAATGCTTAATGCTTGCCGTCACGTAGGAATGCCTCCTAATATCCCCACAATCAGGAAGGCCTATCAGGAGGCGTGTAACTTGCCTAGCCCTAAAACTGAACAGCACTGGTCTCATCCAATAGTTTATCTTGCTGGAAGAGATGTAAGTTGGCACCTCTTAGCAAATGAAACAGAGTCTAAGGTGCTGCCTATTTTTAGTGATATTTATCAACAGTATTGTGATCGAATTCTAATGGGGGAGAAGTTTGCAGTTGAAGCTTCAAATGAGACACCTGAACTTGAAGCCCTTCCAGCATCTAAGAAACACAATCAACAGCAGATTCAGCATTTAAAAGAGCTACTGAACTAGTTATATATGGCACTGCAACCACTAATTCATAACTCCACTGCCCGTCGCATGGCTAAGACCATTTTAAATGGTTTTAGAAGCTATTTTGCAGACTATTTGAATTCAACACTTACTGCGAAAGCTCGTTTTGAGAAGGCTGACTGGCGAGGAGTCAGAGATGCCAATGTCGATAGACTTGAACTCTATAAAGATAAAGTTGCTCAAACCGTAAAATATCTTGGAATTGTGACTAACAAAGATCTTGAGAATTTACTACTTTGGCGTGAAGCTAAAAAAGCGTATACCCAATTAGTTTTTAATTTCCCCAACTTTGAAATTGCTGAGACATTTTTCAATTCTGTTTTCAGTGATATTCATGATCATGACAAGATCAGTGACGATATTGTTTATGTTATTTCATCTCAGCTAATTGAGGCTCCAGAGGCTGAGTACAGTATCTATGTGCGCTATGAGGGAGAAAATTTTCGTGATACTTTTAAGCGTATCTTGGAGGAGGCTGAGTTTTCCTTACCCATGGAAGATCTGTCGCTGGACTTAGATTGTGTAATGGAAGTGTTTAATAAAGAAATTGCGCCTCAAATTAAAAGCTCCCCAAAAGATGTTAAGTTTGATCTTTTAGAATCTACCTTTTACCGCAGCAAGGCAGCCTATATGGTCGGCAGAGTTGTTGATAGAGACCAAACATTTCCGATGGCTTTAGTTATTCTAAATACAGAGGATGGCGGACTCTATGTCGACACTGCGCTATTTAATGGAGATGAACTGAGTGTGGTTTTCAGCTTTACCAGGAACCACTTCATGGTAGATGCTCCACTTCCTTATCAATATGCGCACTTTTTAAAAAACTTGATGCCCAATAAGTTAGATTATGAAATTTATAATTCACTTGGATTTCCTAAGCATGCAAAAACTGAATTTTATAGGCAACTAGTAGGCCATCTTGATAACTCTGATGATCAATTCATCGTTGCACCTGGGATAAAAGGTATGGTGATGTCTGTTTTCACCCTGCCGTCATACAATATTGTTTTTAAAATTATCAAAGATAAATTTGCTCCGCCTAAAGAAGTCACGCATGAAATTGTTAGAGAAAAATATCGCTTGGTGTCTCGTTATGATCGCATTGGTCGTATGGCTGATACTCAAGAGTTTGATAATCTGATCTTTCCATTAGACAGATTCTCGGATGATTTACTGCAAGAGTTACTCAGGGTAGCACCCTCTCAAGTAGAAATTCGAGATGAAGGTATCCTAATCCGACATCTCTATACCGAACGCTATATGACGCCTCTAAATATATTTTTAGAGCGCGCTGATGACTCAGAAATTAGAAATGCAATGGAGGAATACGGGAACTGTATCAAGCAACTTGCTGCTGCAAATATATTTCCAGGAGATATGCCTCTAAAAAACTTTGGTGTAACTCGTCATGGCCGAGTGGTGTTCTATGACTACGATGAAATTGCAACCCTCACTGATTGCAATTTTCGTCATATTCCTCAACCAAGAACCGAACAGGAAGAAATGCAGTCTGGCACTTGGTATACCGTTGGCCCTGACGATATCTTTCCTGAGGAATTCAGATTATTTTTCTCGGGTAATATAAAGGCTAGAAAAATGTTCGAAGAAATACATAGCGAACTCTACGATGTTGATTTCTGGACTGGTTTGCAAACGCAAATACGCGATGGCTTTGTGGTAGATGTTTTTCCCTATCGAAGAATCAAGCGATTTAATCGAGGAAAAATTTCTCAACTTGAAGTTTTTGCAGACTAGCGATATGCAATAATTTCAACTCTTGTTTGCGCCTGAACAACAAAATTATCTGCGTTTATAGCGATCAGCATCCAATTAGTATCCAACATGTCGCCCGCTTTATAACTACTATCTCCAATAAATAATCTGTTAGAGGATGAGGCTTGCTTGATAAACATATGCCCAGCTATAACAAAGTCAGGCTCCAAAACTACTTGATTAGCCTCCACTTCAATTTCAACTGGAGGTTCAGACGATCGTTCAGCTTCCACTTGAATTTTCTCAGTTGTTTTTTGTTTATCGATACTCAAATCCAAACTTAAGTCATCAGTTGTTTTATCCTGCGAATGGAATAATCTAAACCCTCCAGTGCTATAGAAAGCAAATAACAAACAAGTGGCAATAATTACCAAAACAACCATAGCTTTAGAAGCTGATTTTTTTGTTTTAATTGGTTGATAGGGGTCCCATGCAGCACTAGTAAAATCGTCCAGTCTCTGGGGATCATCGCGGAGCCTATCTCTCTCAGCTTTCTTTAGGGCATCAAGAATATAGGACATTTAGCTACCATTGATTCCTAAAGTAGGGATATTTTGATCTGTAATCTGATTTAAACGCATAAGAGTCTGACGGCCCACAATACCATCGGAAAGAATATTCTGTTGATTTTGGAACTGCATAATTTGTGCTTGTACCTCCGCCGTATACCGTCCCCCTGTAATCAATCGGCTCTCACTAACATTAACCAAACTGAGCTTATCTTGTAACCAAATAATAGCGGCTTGATTAACATCATCTACTTGAAGAATTTCGAATGCGGGCGGCGGCCTCCAAAGATAAACAAAGCTACCTGACCACAAATTGGTGAATGTTTCATAATCAAAGTTCTGAACTTCACCATTAACAATCAGGCTGACTATGCCTTTTTCGATCCCTATTACAAGCCGACTTCTCGAAATTCCAACATCTGTTTTGATAAGAGCTAATCCTGGACGATCGATAGTGACTAAGTTATTTATTGTCCCATCGCCAATACGCTCGACTCTCAATCCTGAATCTAGAGCAAACGCCGAGAACTCATCAAAAGTATAGATTTCAGATGATCTTAGACCCCACAATTCTAAAAGGCTATCAAAAGGCTTAAGTAGTTTCACTTCCTTTATATCGCTGGTAACTAATAAATTACCAGAGTTGCCTTCAGCATCAATCTGAATAGGATTAAATTGCTCAATAATAGTGTTATTTGGGATCGACTCGACGGGGCCCTGACTATCTCTCAAAATGACATCTTTGGTGGAATTTTCGATTTCGGATTTAGAAAAATATAAATTTATATGATCTGAGAAAGGATGTTTTAGCGACGTAATGGTGAAGATCGCAGCAACTAAAAAGCCTATTAAGAGCAAGATCAAAATACGCTTTCTATTAGATGGAGAAGTTTCTAAACCCTCCAGAATCTCAATCGCAGCATCCCTGACTAGGCTTGCTGATATAGATTTTAAACCTAGGGAATACGCTGCTAATAGAGCTTGATGACAAATCAAATTGATCAGCCTAGGTACTCCCTTTGTTAATCTATAAATGATATTGATACTTTTAGCATCAAACAAAGCACCAGATGCCCCAGCATGATGAAGCCGGTGGTTAATGTAATTAGAAACTTCTGCCTTATCGAGGGGTAAGAGATGAAATCGTGAGACAACCCGTTGATTCAACTGACGCAAGTTCTGTTTGCTAAGTATCTCAACGAGTTCGGGCTGACCCACTAACAAAATATGTAGTAATTTATGGGTATTGGTCTCTAGATTACTTAATAATCTAAGTGTCTCCAAGACCTCATCACTGAGGTTTTGTGCTTCCTCAATAACAATGAGAGTTTTCTTACCTTCGGCATGACTTTCAAGTAAATTGTGATTGAGTGCGTCAATACATATCTTTGAGAAGGAAAGATCAACTGCTTTTGGGAGGCTAATCTCCAATTCATCACAAATGCTGGCCAACAAATCAGTTTCATTGAGCTTGCTATTTAGTACGTAAGCTACCCTTACGTGGGCGGGGATACGCTGCAGCATGGTTCGAGTGAGAGTAGTTTTCCCTGTACCAACTTCCCCTGTGAGAAGGATAAAACCGCCCTCTCGGTCGAGTCCATATTTGAGATGGGCTACTGCTTGGCGATGTTGATGGCTTGGATATAGAAACCCAGGATCAGGAACAATCGAGAAAGGCTCTTGCTGGAGGGCAAAGTGCTGCAAATAAATACTCATTGGCAGCCATCACTCTGAATCGCTGTTAGCCTTACCCTGATTGATAAATTCTCTAATCTGTTTGGTAACTGCACCCTCTTCATCATCTTCAAAGTCTCGAGTAATTAGATGATCAAATTTACTCTTTGAAAGTGTCTTGGCATCTTCGGCCGAACGAATAATCGTTGGACGAATGAACATCATCAAGACTTTTTTTCTATCATCTTTCGTAGATGACTTGAATAAATTGCCAAGAAACGGAATATCTCCCAAGAGAGGGACCTTTGATGCGCTATTTCCAGAGGTTCCTTCAATCAAGCCGCCCAAAATAAGAATTTCTCCATCCTGAATCATAACATTGGTTTGCATAGTACTTTTTGTGGTGGTTGCACCCAATTGTGAATCTGCAGTCCCAGTCTTTACCGCTGAAGATTCCTGTTCGATTTCCAATCGAACTGCATCGCCCTTGCTAATTTGTGGCTTGACCTTGAGCATAACACCAACCTCTTCACGATTAACTGTTGTGAAGGGATTTACGCTGTTAGAGTTATTAGTATTTGCGTAGCTGCCGGTGGGGAAAGGCACCTCCTCACCAACTGTTAGGGACGCCTCCTCATTATCGAGGGTGACTACCGATGGAGTAGAAAGGATTTTAGTACGGCCATCAGACTCGAGGGCCTGAATAAGGAGACCAATACCACGATCTGACTCACTGTCAAAATCACCCACGGCACCAATAACAGATTTCGGCAATGCTGAAGCAATCTGCGATGTGCTCACATTACTCGAATCACCACTTCCCAAAGCAGTACCCAATAGACTAGCCAGAACGCCATCAAAATTGCTCAAATAACCACCACGATCTCTCCCTGTAACTACTATTTGAGAGCTGAGATCTCTAGCCTGCTGCTCTGATAATTCGGCAATCACTGCCTCAATTAGAACCTGAGGACGGGCTCGATCTAGTTTTGCTACTACATTTTGAATTTCTCTGATGAGAGAAGAAGGTGCCGCAACAACCAATGCATTGTTTAGTTCATCTATCTCTACCTTATACGCAGTTTTACCTTTTGCATCTCCGCCCGATTCTCCTGCAAGTCTCAGAAATACATCAGATCCTAGTAATCCATCTATAATTGGCTTGATCTCAGCTGCTCTGGAATAATCCAGATAAATCACTTCCACGTTACCCTTTTTTGTAGAAGGAAGATCTAAACGTTTAAGCATATTTTTAAACGATGTTCGCGCAATACTTGGACCACTAACAATGACTCTATTATTCAAACCATCTTCTACCAAAGACAGCTCTTGTTTTTGAAGTTGTTTCAACTGACCGGCTATATGGACCGCCTCTCCTGCAGAGATATACTTTAAGTTAATCACCTCAACTGAATTCTGATCAGGATCATCCATTTTTTCTATGATGCGTTTAGCAGATTTCACGTTACTTTGAATATCTGCTATCACCAAGTAATTACTCTGAGCAAAGGCAAACATCCGAGCTCCATTGCTTAAAAAGGGTTTAATCACTGGCACAAGAGTTGCTGCCTGCACATGATTAATTTTTATAATTTCTGTGATTAAAGCATTATCTCCGTCTCCACCTGCAAACTGATAAGAGCTATTGATAGGGAGGATTCTTGTCACGGCCCCATCTTCAACAGCCTGATATCCGTTGACTTGTATGGCTGAGATGATCGCTTGATAAAGTAATGAAGAATCAATTGGACCAGGAGAGATAATAGTAACTTTACCCTTAACCCTTGCATCAAGGACGAAAGATTTCCCCGTTATTTCAGCTACACTTTCAATAACACTTCGAATATCCGCGTCGCGAAAGTTTATTTGGACTGTCTCTGCGGCAAAAGGCTTAAATGAAAGAGACCAAATTAGGCAAAATGCTATGCTAAATTTAGTCCAATAGCTTTTTTGACTGAGTTTATTCTCTAGCTTAACATCCATCGATATTTCCGATTTTGAGGTCATAAATTTCATATTAGGGGTTAAATCCCAAAGTTGGTAACATTTTAGCCGACAGACTGGCCGCATTGACATAAATAATTTCTTGGCGTCCATTTCGCATGACGGTGACTGGAACGCTATTTGCCTTACTAAGGGTCATCATTTTCATTGGATTAGACATTAAATCTTGTACCGATAAACCATCTACCTGCACCACAACATCGCCATCCCTTATGTCTGCTAATGCTTTTACATTGGATGAGAGGTTATTAATTTTAAATCCTTTGCCTCCTGCAATGTTGACAGGGACTGCTCCAAACATATTGGCCAGAGCGAACCCTTGTGAGCTACTCTCCGCTCTTACAGTTGTAATGGGTTCAGACTGAATAATTACATCGGGCTTTTTCATCATCAGCTGCTTTTTTATACCATTTTCAGTGACAATAACTCGGAATGGTTGGATTTCAATAAGCTCTAAATTACTATTTAATTTGTCTCCTTGTTGAAACACCTGTTCCGGACGCCCTTTAAACTTAATCGTAGCTGACGAATCATTCCCAGATATCATTACTCCTAGGAGATCTGCATCAATCTTTACATCCTGTAACTTTTGATTTTGTTGGACTACTTTGACAACAGGGACACCTGTCTTACCACCAAACCATTCCCATTGTTGGACCTTTCCATAACCCAATCTCTCCATAGCTTTGGGAGGAGAAACATCCTCGGTAGATTTAAGAACAGTCATGATTAATAGGCAGGCTGCCACGAAACTCATTACCACTGTAGAAGTCAGCCTTATCAAAATTTGAGGATCACTAGTATTAACTTTCACTAACAGCAACCTCCATCGAACCCTTTAATTCACTGGAAGAAAGACGTGCTAAAGAGAAAGATTCAATCTTAAATCCAGAACAAGCGATTTGATGGGCCATCTGCAAAGATCGATTTGCATCAGAACCACTAAACGATACTTTTATCAAGCCGCTAGAATTGGTAACAGATTCCAATCGAATTTGATTGCGCCTGGATAATTTATTGAGCTTTTCACGACTTGATCCATCCATAATGTCCCTGGTAGCACAGCCACTATTTAACCTTTGGACTACCTCGCGTTGCTCAACTAGCCAAACCATATCAGTATTTAGAGCGACTAACTCATCAGATAAACTAGCCCGCTGATCAATCAATGGCGCTAGAATTGCAACAATAGTTGTTAGTGCAAGTAAGGGAATACTCAAGATTATCAGCTTCCGCTCTCGCGACTGCAATTGCCTAAAGCGATCGGTAACCTTCATGAAGATCTTCGCCATTACTTCCCTCTCCCAGGAACTGGTGACATAGACAATATTAAAGCGTCCTCTTCAGAACTTTGAGCCTGTTTTAGACTCACTTGATAACCTGGCACATTAAGCGATTTTGAAATCAATTTCTTTCCATTAGTAACCTTTAACTCAATACCTTCATCATCAACATTCAGGCTGACTAGATCACATTGGCACTCGGTCATTATGGGGCCGAGTGATATCATCGCTTCCATTGGCGCGGCCCGAAGACTCTGTTTCTGCTGAAACAGCTGATCAACTCTGTTTTCAACTTCCATTCTAAGGAAATTTATTTGAGGCTTAGGTCCTGGAAAAATTTGACTATAGTTAGTTAAATAAACCTTCTTGTGAGCATCAACCTCATCCTGCAAAGCACTTATTGAAGTCTGCAGATAAGTAACTAAAACTCCCAGCATAAAAATCGTTGATACAGCAACAGGCCACCAGAAAGACCACGTCCTGGTCTTTATTTTTGGTTTAAAGTCACCTGACATCAAGTTAACGGTGGGGAACTGGCTAAACTGCCAGTCTAACTCTGAATTATTTATATTTGACTCAATACGCAAGTGCGCAGGGACCATATCCACATCAGAGATTGAAATACTTATACGAGGCGCTACCTCTGAACTTTCGATTATTGAATCTACCAAAGACCAACCAACATCTGGATGAGCAGAGAATCCAATAATGTTGGATTCTCTGACTAACAACATTCCCTCTCTCCAACCAACACTTAAAATACCAGGTTCACTGGGAAGCGCCATAAAGTCTGGTGCCATCGCTAAAGGGGAAACACCGATATTTTCAGCAATGCGTATCCATTCATACATATCCTGCCTGCTGACCGCCATTACCTGAAGTTGCAAATCCGTTCGTCCAGCAACAACGAAATGCATTTCCTCTACCGGTTGCAATACTTTATCTTCAAGCATCCAAGGGAGTAGATCAGGCCATTTCCTTTCAGGTGCCGATGGAATATCGACCAAGTGAAGGCTGATACGCTCGGTAGGTACCCATAATTGGATCAGATCAATAGCGCGCCCAGCATCAGATTTCAATGGGTCTGATAGATCAATTAATCGTCGGTCAAGACAATGGAGATGATCAATAAGCATTTCAATTACGTCTCCATCATTAGACAGGCAGGCTGAACAATAGCGCTGTCAGCATCATATCGATCATCTGCTTCAATTTCATTTCCACTTTTAGCAAACAATTTTTCAACCTCTGACAATTCATTTTTAGTCGGTAGAACCGCCGGCACCAACGAGATATCTCGGGAAATAACATTTAAATTTCCTACTGCTCGGTGCATTATACTGGTAACTTCAATTTCCGCCTCCCCAATTTCTGCTTTTAGGTAAACTCTAAAGTAACTGGACCAGACGTTAATTAAATCGGTTGGCCAAATCTTGTTAGCCCTCCCAATTCCATTGCCCACCCCCGTCGCGCCAGAGACATCCCAGAGACCAAGGTTAGTATTTAAATTGTCATACAGTGCATCAATGTTACTGAAAGGCCTGCCCTGAGCTACAGTATCAACAAACTGCTGCCCATAAAAACCTCCCAGAGCCAAAAGTATCTCTTCGGATGCCGTATTAATATTGATTGGTGTGGTGGCGCTGGCACCCAGTTGAGACGTCCCTGCTCCGGGGAGAGCGGTAATCCAGGGCATTAACATCTGCACCTCTTGCACTGTATAGCCAGATACCGCTGCCAACTCTGTTACATCTGTCATAGGTTGGTTCGCGACTCTGCGGGGAGGATCATAGCTCTCATAGTCGGGTTGTTCAGCACCCCAGCTTGAGAGGATATTATCATCAGGATCAATCCAATCAGTGATTGTTGCGACCTTTGCTGGACTGCTTGGAATTTGTAATAACTCCAATAAATTTAACCAAGTCTTGGCAAAACCATTTTGGTCTGCCTTATTCATCTCATCCTGCAGCTGATTGCCTACCGCATACCTGCTAAAGTTATTTAAATTAATCCGACTCTGAAGATCACTAATGCAGCCGGTTAAAGTGCCGCCCTCTACAGGAAATAGTGGCATAGCCTGGGCCCATATCTCTCCATAGTGATCCACAGGCGATCCCTGACTCTGCTTGCCATCCTCAATCAGTAACTCTTGAGCCCAACCCTCCCCGCTCAGTGCGATAAGAAGAGCCTGATCTGTATGCAAGGAGACTGCTGCTTGAGAGACATCAATCTGATGTCGATAGAATATATTAGCCAAGATCATGGTTACAGCAAGCACCAAAATCATGACTGCTAAAAGGGCAACGCCTTTTTGCTTCGAGTAGTCAGCACTAATCACGAACTACCCCTGGAAATAATCGTGAAGTCTCAACGTCATCCTCAGTAATAATTGTCATATTAACCATCCTGGGTAGCGTTTTTTTCTCAGTTTTGCTTATGTTTTTCGGAGGCCAATCAATTGAATATTCGCCATCTTTATCGACATGAAGTAACTTAATATCTTTAACATTATTTAGAAGAATCAATCGTGTTCCATCACTCTGTCTTGGTGACTCCGTAATTGCCCAAGACGTTCTTATTAGTTGATTATCTTCATCAATTCGATAATCAATTCGCCTCATTCCAGTGGGATTAGATCGGACCATAGGTCCACCTCCACGGCTCAAACGAAGTCCAAAGTCACTCGGATTAGTAAAGTATGCCGCCTCAATACCATCTAAACCATCATGAAAAGTCCGTGGTCTCATGTGTAAGATATCGCGACCAATAACTTGCCAAGCCCGCTGCAGTTTTGCCTCATCTTCAACTCCATTTCGACTTCTTTCGTTTACGCCAGTCACAACCTCTACAGCCTGATATGACATTATTGACAAAATAGATAGTAGAAATAAGGAAACGATAGCCTCAATCAAAGTAAAGCCGTTTACGTTCTGACCATTAACTTTATACATCTGTTATTTACCCACTAGATAAACCACAAGTGAAGATTTAGAGCTATCGCTTTCTACCGAACCCACTTCTACTTCATAACGATAAATATCTTGGCCATTGGCTTTTTCTATTTTCATTTCCCACTGCCAACTTTGACCACCCTGCTCATCCACTCCTTTGGTTTTAAATCCTGTTGTAAGTCTTTTGGGAGACCACTTTTTGGAATGTTGATAACGCTCCATCAAATGATTCCAAGCGACTTGGTTAGCTAAAAAACGATCTCTAATGAGGACACGCTCATCAGCATATTGATGAACTGAGAATATGGCGCTGCTTAACACCAAGCTCAGAATAAACAAGGCTACAACCACTTCAATCAAAGTGAATCCCCGGTTGATTGAGGACACCTTCATAACTCACGACGCTCCATTACTATGGCGGATTCATTCATATCCCACCAAAAGTTGAATGAGGCATTATAGGACTCAAAAAATAACTGTATTTCACCGGCGGGCTCCGTATAACCATCAGGCAAGAATGCCAATTCTGGCAACAGAAAGTCTTCCTGTGTATCAAGTATTGCGCTATTTTTATCAAAAGTCGGCGGCGAAACAGAGGTCTGAGGTAAAAACTCTTCCTCTTCAGATTCCATATTCCAATTAACCAAACCATTGTGCTGAATAATAAAGGGTTCAAAGGAAGTAACTTCAACCCAACGCTTTCGATAGTAAATTACTGGATGAAGTGCAAAAGTAGACTCAGTATTTTCATCAATCTTCGCTACAATTCCGTAAGCCGCACCCTCAAGCATTGAACGTTGAGAAATTTGCTGCAACCAGATCAACATCTTTTCGGCCTCGGCTGGATACCGCCGTTCAGATGATTGATTCACAGATACAATACTTATTAGTAGCAAAATGACAAGGATAGCGACTGTCACCAATAGCTCAATAAGAGTGAAACCCCTGGAATTATTCATAGCCAATTCTTGATCGAAGGATACTTTCTCGTTAAAACTCACCCTCAGTCATTCACGTTCCAATTACCCCAATCGGCATTAGAGTCAGTTCCTCCGATAGTTCTATCAGCGCCCAGTGTAAAAACTTCTACTGGCTTTCCATGAGTACCAGGATTAGCATATTTATATGGCTCTTTCCAAGCATCTTTGGGCACCGACTCCAAATATGGTCCGTTCCAACTTCCAGCACCAGAGCCTGATGGAGCCGACACTAATGCCTCCAGCCCCTCGGACTGAGACGGATAACGGTAATTATCAAGACGATAGAATTTCAATGCGCTCTCTATCTGTCTAATGTCTGAAGCGGTCCGAGATTTTTCGGCTTTTGATACCTGATTAAATAGGGTAGGAGCCAACATCGCACTCATAATAGCCATAATAGCGACTACAATCATCATCTCTATTAGTGTGAATCCAGCTTGTTTGTTCTTTACACTCATATCATATCCTCTGCAAAAACTTTATCTATATCGTATTATTCATATCCATTATCGGCAACATAATAGCCGCCACAATTCCGAGAATCATTGCACCCATTATCAATATCAGTATAGGATTTAATAGCTTCAGAAAAACTTCAACCGCATTTTTCAACCGAGCTGAGTAATATTCAGCGACCCTTAAGAGCATTTTATCTAACTCACTGGAAGCCTCTCCACTGCCCACCATATGGACGAGGAAACCGCTACCATCTAAATTATCTTCCAACGCCTTATGGAGACTTGCTCCCTGACGCATTGCCTCTGTCACAGCATTAAATTTGTCCTGCAGGGCACAGTTATTTACAACAGCTGACGAAATTTTTAACGCTGCTAGGGCTGGGACTCCGCTGTTAAGTAGAACTCCTAGATTTCTCGACCAATCCGAAATATCCGCCATACGGACCCAGCGCCCCATCCCTGGCATGCTCAAAATAAGTTCGTGCCACTGCATTTTTAACTTCGCATTTTTCATAGCCTGCCGGAAAGCCAGAGAAGCGATCACCACAAATACCAGCACATATAAACCATAACTTTGAGTGAAATTACTGATACCTACGACAACTTCAGTTATCCAGGGTAATTCTCGGTTAGAGCTGGCAAATACCGCTGTTATCTTGGGTACTACCCAGACCATCATCACAGACACCATGACAATCGAAACACTTACAAGAGTTACTGGGTAGATGAGTGCCCTGGTTACTGTTTTTCGATTCTCGGCACTCGTCTCCAGCTCCTCAGATAAACGTAACAATATCTTATGAAGATGGCCTGTCTCTTCACCGACCCCTACTCCTGCCACAATACTCTCAGGAATCTGATAGGGAGATCGCCGTAGAGCCTCTGAAAAACTTCGCCCCTCGGTAATTTCACTTCGCCAACTCTCAACTAATCTCCTCTGCTTATCGGTCTCAGCCTGCTCAATTGTCATACGTAATGACTCTTCCAGAGGCAGACCAGATTGAATCAGAATAGCTTGTTGATGGAGTAATAAGGATAAATCGAGATTATCTACCCGAGCCTTCCGACCGAGTTTAGAGCCCTTATGATAGGACTTTTGACCAACCTCGCTTAACGCAGAGGGTATAAGTTTCTTATCTTTTAATAATCGGCGAGCCTGACGCTCAGAGTCTGCAGAAATGACCCCACTAACCAATTTACCTGAAACATTGTATGCTGAGTAGTCAAAAGCTGGCATCGCTAATTATACGCTCGTCACTCGAAGAACTTCCTCGATTGTAGTTAAACCATCTCTAACTAAACCAAATCCGGCCTCACGGATACTTGGAACCTGCTCTCGAATTTTAGCCTCTAATTCTATCTCTCCAGCATTTTCATGAATCAGTGTCTGCAAAGATGAATCAACAGTAACTAACTCAAACAAAGCCTGACGTCCAGCATAACCTGTGCTGTTACATTTTTCACAGCCATTAGCTTCAAATACTTTTTGTCCGGGCTTTAACTTCAATAACCCACGATTGAACTCGTTTGGTTCAGAGGGTCGTTTACAGTGAGGACACAATTTTCTTAGCAAGCGTTGTGACAAGATACCTCTGATCGTAGATGCTAATAAAAAGCTATCCACACCAAGGTCCTGCAAACGAGTAATCGCTCCAGCAGCTGTATTTGTATGTAAAGTAGAGAGAACTAAATGGCCAGTTAAACTGGACTGCGTTGCTATCTCTGCTGTCTCACCATCTCTAATCTCACCTATCAAAATCACATCCGGATCTTGTCTTAAGATTGCTTTCAATCCTCTAGCAAAGGTCATTCCAGCGCGCAGATTTATTTGAGTCTGGCTAATTCCAGGTAGATCATATTCTACAGGATCTTCGACAGTCATTATATTTCGACCCTGACGATCCATTTGCTGGAGTCCAGCATAAAGGGTCGTTGTTTTACCTGAGCCAGTTGGCCCAGTGACAAGAATTATTCCATGGGGGCGACGAATTAAATCATCTAATTGAGCTGATGTTTCTGATGGCATTCCAAGGTCATCCACTTGAAGTTTTCCAGCATCTTTGTCTAAAAGACGCATAACAACTCTCTCTCCGTGACTGGATGGCATGGTAGATATCCGAAGATCAATACTTCGTCCACCAAGTTTTACAGTCATTCGGCCATCTTGTGGAAGCCGCTTCTCAGCGATATCAAGCTTTGACATTACTTTGATTCGAGAAATAAGCAACGGGGTGATTTGCGAGGACGGCTTCAAAACAGTACTCAGTACTCCATCCAACCTAAATCTCACCAAAGATTCCTTTTCATAGGGCTCTATGTGAATATCAGAGGCATTTTCTTTGAGGGATTCAGCCAAGATTGCGTTTAACAAGCGTATGATCGGAGCATCGTCCTCAGAATCTAACAAATCACTTGTCTCTTCAAGATCCGCTGCGGCTGATTCCATATCAACGAAATCTTTTATATCTTCCATCACCGATTCTGAGGAATTTTTCCTCCCGCTATATAAAGAAGATAACATTTTGTCGAAATCTTCTTTGCCTACTCTGGTTACAGTAGCAAACTTTGAATTAATGCGACTTACTTCAGTGATTGCTGAACGACTTGCATCTGGAGATAAAACAAGGTCTCCCTCAATCTCGCGCACCAAAATACCATTACTTCGAGCAAACTCGAAAGGAAGCAACTTAGTATTTGATATCGACATCTTGGTGGGCCCCCTAACCTTTTTCGTTTATACCAAAAAACCCTTTTTTACTACAGGCAACATAAACCCTTACATTATCACCTCATTTAGATATGAGCTGAGGTCTATTCAGCCAGCGGCTTCCCACCTACCATGGAGGAGAAAGGGAAAGGCCTGACATTTCCTCCGTCCGCTTCAGTGATCTTCCCAGCACCCTCTTTCTCAACTTCATCGATGCGCACAATCGACTGCATTGGAATAAAACTTCTTTTAATTGCAGAGAACTCATTTTTTAATTTCTCTTCTGCAGGATCAACGATCATCTGTGATCGTTCACCAAACAGAAACTCTTCAACCTCCAAAAAGCCCCAGAGATCACTTTGAAAAACATGCTTTGCATAAATTTCATATACCTGACCTTGGTTAAAAAATGTAATTCGATAAATAGGATCAGCGGCCATAAAAAATCACTTAGTTGTTGAGTAATAATTGTGTTGAGATAATAGCATATTCAAGTAAATTTTAATTGTTAAATAATCCAACAGTATCGTCTTGACTGTAAGACAGATAATAAAAATTTCTGTTCGCTAATCACTCCTTCAGAAGCAAAAAGGTTTACTGAGATGATAAAATCAAGCTATGCTAGCCTTCCAAATAACAACCTAGGGTTCTCTTTCTCCTCTTGAAACAATCTCAAAAACAGCCATCTGAGTTTTCCATTACGCTAGAACCAAATGACGTTAAAAGATTAGCCTCTCTTCGTGGCCAGTTTGAAGATAACATTCGCCTCATCGAAAGCAGATTGAAGATCGAAATTCGGTCTAGAGACAATTTTTTTACAGCTTTTGGTGACCCTCACAAATCCCAGTTTGCTATCAACACTTTATACGACTTATATCAAGAAACAGCGCACTACAGAGATATCACTCTAGAGGAAGTGCACCTTTGTCTAAGACAATTTGAGAAGAAAATTCCTATGGATCAACCACAAGACCCTCATCAATCAGTCACCGACATCGATAACTATTCGGTTATTCGAACAAAAAAAGGCACCATAAAGCCAAGGGGAATAAATCAACAACGTTATGTTAGATCCATACAAACTCATGATATTAACTTTGGAATTGGTCCGGCTGGAACAGGGAAAACCTATTTAGCTGTAGCTTGTGCTGTTGAGGCATTTCTCAGGGATGAAGTCGAGCGAGTTTTACTGGTTCGACCTGCTGTTGAAGCAGGAGAGAGGCTTGGTTTTTTGCCTGGAGATCTCGCTCAGAAAGTCGATCCTTACTTGAGACCACTTTATGACGCACTACATGAAATGCTTGGGTTTGATGTTGTGGCAAAATTACAGGAACGAAATATTATTGAGGTAGCCCCACTGGCATATATGCGCGGCAGAACTCTTAATGGAGCTTATATTATCCTTGATGAGAGTCAGAATACTACTCGCGAACAAATGAAAATGTTCCTTACTCGAATCGGTTTTGGCTCAACGGCAGTCATAACCGGTGATATGTCACAGATTGATTTACCACGCGGCACCAGCTCTGGCCTTGTTCATGCCTGCAATGTCCTTAAAACTGTCGCCGAAATTAGCTTTACTCATTTCGAATCTCGTGACGTAGTCAGGCATCCTATTGTTCAAAGTATTGTAGATGCTTACGATACCTATGAGAGCGATACCTAATACAACCCATGTCTCTCAATATTGATATTCAAAGAGCCTGCTCTCTAAAAAGTATACCGAGTGATGAAAAATTTCAGCATTGGTCAGAGGCAACGATAAAAGGTAGGACCACCGCGACCGAACTCAATATTAGGATTGTTGAGGAGCATGAAATTACTGCGTTAAATAGTCAGTACCGCGGCAAAAAAAAATCGACCAATATCCTATCTTTCCCGTTTGATGCAGTAACACCAGAACCGATGCCAATACTCGGAGACATAGTGATTTGTGCTCCATTGGTTTTCAGAGAGGCTCAAGAGCAAAGTAAATCAATTGAATCTCACTGGGCTCACTTAGTTGTGCATGGAATATTGCATTTGTTAGGCTATGATCATGATAGAGATAACGATGCGAAAATTATGGAGGCTCTGGAATCAGAAATCTTAACGAAAATGAATTACCCTGAACCCTATGAAAATTAAATTATTTAACCACTGAGCTTACTATGAGTGACGAATCATCAAGCAGTAAACCATCTGAGCCATTTTTCAAGAGACTCTTAAAAGTTTTCTCTCCGAGTCCAACAAGTAGTGATGAAGTTGCTGATATGCTTCGCAGCGCCGAGAATGAATCTATTATTGATGCAGATGCTCTACAGATAATGGAAGGAGCTCTAAAGGTCTCTGATCTTCAAGCTCGCGAAATAATGATTCCAAGATCACAAATGAAGTTTGTTGATGTAAATGCTTCTCTTGAGGAAATACTCAAGGTCGTTGTGCAGTCCCAGCACTCCAGATTCCCCGTTGTTGGGGAATCCTCAGACGACATCCAAGGAATATTGCTAGCCAAAGAATTATTACCTTTAGTTCTGTCAGGTAAAGAAGCCTTTGATTTGAAGAATATGTTGCGACCAGCAACAGTAATTCCCGAAAGCAAACGTCTAAATGTTCTTCTCCAAGAATTTCGGGAGCAGCGCTACCATATGGCAATCGTAATCGACGAATATGGCGGAGTATCGGGTCTTTTGACCATTGAAGATGTACTTGAGGAAATCGTAGGAGAAATTGAAGATGAAACGGACGAGTATGAACCTGAACAAATTAGAAGATTAGCCGAAAATTGCTTCTCGATTGATGCTGTAACCGATATAGCTGACTTCAACGAATTTTTCGACGTCGGCTTGCCAGATGATGAATTTGATACTGTAGGCGGGCTTGTTATAAATGCCTTTGGACGACTACCTTCTCTTAAAGAAAAAGTAACTATCGATAGATTCACTTTTACCGTAACAGGTGGAGATAAAAGAAAAATCACTCAATTGGATGTATCTAAAGTAAGTTCATGAACATGCCTAACAATGTCAGGCAAAATTGTTTACTGGTCCTCGCAGGTGCAATTTTCCCGTTGGGCTTGGCTCCTTTTGGTTTGTGGCCAATTACGGTCATTAGTATCGCTATACTGTTTCATAAGCTAATAAACCAAAGTAATGGAAAAGCTTTTTTAAATTCATTTTTCTACGGTTTCGGACTTTTTCTTTCCGGTGCAAGTTGGATTTATGTAAGTATCCATGAGTTTGGCTTTTTGGCTGCACCACTAGCATTCACAGCAACAATCATATTCTGTTTACTTTTTGGCGCTATTTTTGCCTTGCCATTTGTTCTTTTTGGATATCTGCCAAAAACTCAATTGGCTTTAGTTCTTGGCTGTCCTTCTTTATGGGTTCTCAGCGAGTGGCTTCGCTCATGGGTGCTAACCGGATTCCCTTGGTTATATGCGGGATATAGTCACACTGACACATGGTTGAGTGGTTGGGCACCTCTAGGAGGAGTTTTTCTTTTAAGTTATTTTTGCGCCTTGCTGTCAGTCCTTTTAACACTTCTCTGTCAGAGTCTAAATAGGTTCACCTATCCGAGACTGCTCTGTTCACTAACCGTGGCTTTATTTCTAGGCGGATACTTTCTACAGAGTATAAATTGGACTCAAGAAACTGATAATTCCTTGTCCGTGGCCCTAATTCAACCAAATATTCCTCAAAACGAAAAGTGGTCAACGAACATGAGAGTCAGTATTATGCAGCAGTTGGCCAAGCAAACTGAGCCCCTTTGGGATCATGATATTATCGTTTGGCCTGAAGCCGCAATTCCCACTATACCCGAGAGAATTCCAAGGTATATGGAAAGCCTCAAACTGCGAGCAAAAGAACATAACGCAACTCTTCTTGCCGGCGCCATAACGTATAACCCAGAGAAGCAAAACTACTACTATAATTCTCTTTTAGCAGTGAATGATCGCGCCGAGCAATATAATAAAACAAGACTTGTTCCTTTCGGCGAATATGTGCCCTTCGAAAGCTATATTCGCGGTCTAATAAAATTCTTCGATCTACCTATGTCCAAAATAACCAAAGGAAGTCGCGATCAACAGCCATTCTCAATCAGGGGGCAATATGTTTCTGCAGTCATTTGCTATGAAGTGGTCTATCCGGACCTGGTAGCACGTAACACTCTCCAGTCCTCTCTGATCGTGACAGTGAGCAATGATACCTGGTTTGGTCGATCTCTAGGCCCAATTCAGCATATGCAAATGGTCAGGATGAGGGCAATAGAAAACGCTAAGCCAGTTGTCAGGGCAACTAACAACGGAATAACGGGTTTTATAGACTTCAAAGGGCATTTGCAGGCTTCGCTTGACAGAGGTGTGAAAAGTACATTCAGTGGAACTGTTCAACCCAGGACAGGTTATACCCCTTTTTCGATGGTTGGGTCCTGGCCGATCATCATTTTTTCGATGCTCAGCTGCCTGTCGTTAGTGATTTTAAGATCCAAATTAGAGCCCTAGGAGGGTGGTAAATATGTCAGCTTTAAAAAATTTAACTATGTTGGTTACCAGTGTATTAATTTCCAATTTTGCTTTAACGCTGGAAATTGGAGACCAGGCCCCCGATTTCGAGCTTCAGGCAACAGATGGAAATACTTACACACTCAGCCAGTTTCACGATAAAGAAGCCGTCGTAATTGCTTGGTATCCGCGAGCATTTACAAGTGGCTGCACAATAGAATGCAAATCTCTTGCTCAAAATGGGCATCTTTTGAGGGATCTTGAGGTGGCCTATTTTATGGCAAGTGTTGACGACCTAGATACAAATACTGAGTTTGCAGAAGAGAATGATGCAGATTTCCCTCTGCTTAGTGATCCGTCTAAAAAAACTGCGGAAGCGTACGACGTGCTTGCGTTTTATGGTGTTCCAAAACGGCACACTGTCTACATAGGCAAGGATGGGAAAGTGCTCTTCGTAGACAAACAAATAAACGCAGCTACCTCAGCTGAGGATATTGCTCAAACACTTAAACTGCTTGGTATTCCCAGCCGAGGTTCGTCCTAATTACCAAACACCCAATGTAGAACGAGAAAAGAGGGTTGCAGTAAGCTACATTCCTTGTGAGCGTCTGTTAGAGTGGCGCACAATCACCTATAATCGTCGCTGATTTCAAATTCGCAAAAACAGTGGCTATTCATGACCCTTGATAAAAATTATGATCCTGCATCCATAGAGCGGGAAGCACAACAGTTTTGGACAGACAACAAAACGTTTGAAGCTATCGAAGATCCTTCCAAAGAGAAGTTCTATTGTCTCGCAATGTTCCCTTATCCAAGTGGGAAGCTTCATATGGGTCATGTGCGCAATTATACTATTACTGATGTAATCGCTCGATTCCAACGAATGCAGGGCAAAAATGTGCTCCATCCGATGGGTTGGGATGCATTTGGATTACCTGCAGAAAACGCTGCTGTAGAAAACAATACCGCTCCATCGAAATGGACTCACGATAATATCTCTTATATGAAATCTCAATTACAAAGCCTTGGCTTTGGCATTGACTGGTCCCGAGAATTAGCAACATGTGAACCAACTTACTACAAATGGGAGCAGTGGTTCTTTACTAAACTATTCGAAAAGGGCTTAGTCTATAAAAAAACCAGCGCCGTTAATTGGGATCCTGTGGATGAAACTGTTCTTGCGAATGAACAAGTTATTGATGGAAAAGGATGGCGATCTGGAGTTCAAGTTGAAATAAAAGAGATAGATCAATGGTTTATTCGCATCACCGACTATGCTGACCAGTTAATAGATGATTTGGACGGACTGGATCAATGGCCCGAACAAGTAAAAACTATGCAGCGCAATTGGATTGGTAAAAGTCAAGGAGTGAATGTCGTGTTTGATTTATCCGAATCTATTTCTGAATATAGCCACCTCAATGTTTTTACAACTCGTCCTGATACCCTGATGGGCGTGACTTATTTGACACTAGCAACGCAACACCCAATTACCTTAAAGTTAGCTGAAAAAAATTCGTTCATAGCCAAATTTATTGACCAGTGCCAATCACAGAAAACCTCAGAAGCTGATATGGCAACTATGGAAAAATTAGGCATGGATTTAGGAATTACTGCTGTGCATCCATTATCTGGAGAGACTGTTCCAGTTTGGGTAGGAAATTATGTGCTAATGGACTATGGATCAGGAGCTGTTATGGCAGTCCCTGGGCATGATCAAAGAGACTATGAATTTGCCAAAAAATATGTCCTCCCAATTACACAGGTTGTTTTATCAGCAGAGCATAAAGACACGAATATAGAAACTGAAGCTCTCACAGAAAAGGGTACTTTAACTAATTCAGGCAAATATAATGGTCTGGACTTTAACACCGCAGCCGAGAAAATAGCATCTGATTTAGAATCTACTCAACATGGATCAATGGCAACGAACTACCGATTACGGGATTGGGGAGTCAGCCGACAGAGGTATTGGGGGGCACCAATCCCAATTTACAATCTAGCTAATGGTGGGGAGATCGCTGTACCAGCAGACAGGCTCCCAGTGTTGCTTCCTACTGACGTCAGTATGAATAGTATTCAATCACCTATCAAAGCAGACAAATCTTGGTGTAAAGCAGAGTTAAATGGTGAACCAGTTGAGCAAGAAACTGATACCTTTGACACCTTCATGGAATCCTCTTGGTATCACGCGAGATTTACCTGCCCCGATCTAGATTCAGCAATGCTAGACCCAGTGCGAGCGAATTATTGGCTTCCTGTCGATCAGTATGTAGGTGGAATAGAGCACGCAATTTTACATCTACTTTATGCCCGATTCTTCCATAAACTTCTACGTGATGAAGGTCTTGTAAATAGCGATGAGCCATTCAAAAGCTTGCTGTGTCAGGGCATGGTATTGGCTGAATCATTTTACAAAGAAAACGATGGTCGTAAAATTTGGCTATCCCCGGACGAAGTTACCGTTAAGCGTGATGAAAAAGGTAGGGCTCTTTCGGCACTAGAGACAAAGACAGGACTTTCAGTATTCAGTGGTGGAATCACTAAAATGTCTAAGTCTAAAAATAATGGTGTTGACCCTCAGACGACCATCGATAGATTCGGTGCAGATACTGTTCGACTTTTTACAATGTTCGCCGCTCCTCCCGAACAAACATTAGAGTGGAGCGATGAGGGTGTTTTGGGAGCTCATAGATTTTTGCGAAAATTGTGGAAAATGGTGCAAGAGCATGTTGAAAGCGGACAATCAGAACCCCTAGACAAGGATAATCTCAACCCAAAACATAAAGATCTAAGACGAAAAACCCATGAGACTATTCTTAAAGTCAGTGACGACTTTGGCCGTCGCAACACTTTTAACACAGCTATCGCAGCAGTGATGGAGCTGTTGAATGAAGTTGCCAAGCACAATGATCATTCAGAGCAGACAAAAGCAACTCGCCATGAAGCACTAGAAAATGCCATTTTACTTCTCTCCCCGGTCGCTCCCCATATATGCCATAAACTTTGGAAGGTATTGGGTAGGTCAGAAGAACTTACTGAGGCTATCTGGCCTCAAGTGGATGATTCAGCCCTAGCTCGAAGTATTATTACCATTGTTCTTCAAGTAAATGGCAAAGTTAGAGGAAAAGTTGATGTCTCCCCTGATATTTCCAAACAAGAACTGGAAACCATTGCAGTTAATGACTCTAATGTAAAAAGATTCATAGCGGGAAACGTTATCCAAAAGATCATCGTTATCCCGGGAAAACTAATTAATATAGTTGCAAACTAAGAGATCTTTATGAAGCTAGAGATATTTCTGCCCATCATCTTAATACTGATAAGTTCGTGTGGGTGGCAGTTGCGCGGTCAACAAGAGCCAAATACACCGTCAGAATCTATTTATATATCTTCTAATATTACCAACAAAGAGTATGTTGCGGTCCTCAGGCGATCTCTTCGTACTTTTGGCTTCGAAACAGCTTGGGATCCAGAAAATGCCGACCTTAAAATTGTACTCACAAATTTTCGTGAAGACACACGTATATCCTCTTTAAATGCTAGTGCTCGAGCAGCTGAATACATGTTAACTGAAGATGTTGACTTCATGATCACAGATAACAATGGAAATGAGCTAGTATCTCTAACGACAGTATCTATTGAAAGAGTTTATGAGTTTAATGAGCAGGACATTCTTGCATCATCAAACGAAGAACGTCGAATCCGAAATGAGATGCATAAAGACATTGCCAGGAAAATACTTAACCGGATCCGATCACTCCCTAGAAGCGAAAGCCTAAGTGAGAGCTCTTTTGGTGGTTCATGAAAATAGCACCTGAAAAACTCAAAAACCATTTAGTTAAAGAGCTCTTCCCAGTTTATGTGATAAGCGGTGATGAGCCTTTGCTTTCTCAAGAGTTAGCCGATCAAGTGAGACTTGTGGCTCGTCAGAATGGCTTTTCTAGCAGAGACGTATTTCGCTGTGATAACCATTTCGACTGGGATCAACTCCATAATGAGAACAGTGCTCTATCACTATTTTCCGAAAAAAAAATAATTGAACTTCATCTTGCAACTAGTAAACCCGGTGACAAGGGAAGTAAGGCTTTACAAGCCCTATGTTCAAATCCTAATTCAGATAATCTCATCCTCGCAATTCTCCCAAAGATAGATAAATCCGCTGAAAAAAGTAAATGGATGAGAGCCCTCGAATCATCTGGAGTGCATTCTCAAGTTTGGCCTATTAAATCTGAGCAAATGCCAAGATGGATAAAGCAGCGTCTTTTGCAGTCGGGTATTGATGCGAGTAAAGAGGCTGTAGAGATTTTATCTGAACGCGTAGAAGGGAATTTACTGGCAGCAGTTCAAGAAATAGAGAAACTCACGCTGCTTGCAATCAATGGTACAGTTGATGCCACTATCATGTCATCAGTCGTCGCTAACAGTGCACGGTATAACCTTTTTGAATTTATAGACAAAATACTTTTAGGTGATAGCCAAAGTGCTGCGCGTTCACTTAGGGGACTTAAAAATGAGGGCACCGATGCTCTGCCGTTACTTTGGGCTATCACTCGAGAGTTGCGTATCTTAGTGAAAGCAAGCGACGAAATTGTTAAAGGGGCACAACAAGACAGAGCATTAAAGAGTGCAGGAGTTTGGGATAAACGTATTCCCATTTTTAGGCAGGCCCTGAAGCGCTGCAGCGCTCCACACCTAAGAATGCTTTTGTATCAAGCTTCAGCAATAGATAGAGCTATTAAAGGTATGCGAAAGGCTGATATTTGGGAGGAGCTCACCACACTTGTCTTATCTCTTTCAGGAGTTCAGGCGCTAAAGCCTTATAACGTCAGACTAATGATTGACTGACTATTTATTCCCCTATCCCAGCCAGTAGTAGACCACTCCAGTAATTGTCACAATACCTAGCACATTTAAAATAATACCTTCTCTAACCATCTGCTGAACACTAATACGCCCTGAGCCAAAAACGATAGCATTTGGACCGGTTGCTACTGGCAGCATAAAAGCACAGCTAGCTGATAAGGCGGCTGGCAACATTAATAATGCAGGTTCAATGCCAGCTCCAAGTGAAGCGGCAGCTAAAATTGGCATTAGGAGAGCTGTTGTTGCCGTATTACTGGTAATTTCAGTCAAGAATGTGACTGTTAAAGCAACTATCGCGATAATTATGACAATTGACAGGCGAGTCACCCCAGAAAGAGCCTCGCCAATAGCCCCACTGATACCGGTAGCAGTAAATGCTTTCGCAATTGCTATACCTCCCGCAAAAAGCAGTAGGACACCCCAATGGATGCCTGAAGCTGTCTCCCAATCTAATAATTTCCCTCCCTTACCATTGGGAATTATGAACATGAATATGACGGCAGTAAGCGCAACAGCAGCATAATTAGCAGAAGCCACACCAAACCATGCGGTCCAACCACCAAATGGCTCTCGCAAGGTTATCCATCCAAGAGCTGTTAAAGTGAATACAAGCGTAACTCGCACTTCCTCCTTGCGCCACTGGCCAACCTCCGGTATGCGAACCGACTGATTGCCGTGTAAATTACGCGTTAACCAGAGGCCAGCAGCGGGAATCATGAAGATTATCACTGGGAGAGCCCAAATCATCCACTGGCTAAAACTTGGCATCGCCCCCGTTGCTTCAGCATACACTTTTAAAAATATCACATTAGGGGGCGACCCAATAGGAGTTCCCAAACCTCCGATACTGGCAGAATAGGCGATACCTAAGAACAAAGGGACTGCTAATTTAATCCTACTATGTTCGTCATTTAGACTATCCACTACGGCATATGCAACTGGCAATAGCATCAATGTAGTCGCTGTATTGGACACCCACATACTTAGAGTTGCAGACGCAACCATGAAACCGAAAACCAATTTCTTTGGACTGTCACCTCCGAAAACATGGACCATACTTAATGCAAGTCGACGATGCGCTCCACTCTTCTCCATCGCCTTTGAAAGCATTGCTCCACCCATAAGAAGAATAATCAGTGGATCACCATAAGCCATCGCTACCTGTTTTCCATCAAGAACACCTAATAACGGCATTACTCCCAATGGAATCATTGATGTAGCAGGAATCGGAATAGGCTCAAAAATCCACCAAAGAGCGCATAAAACGGTAATACCAACGGTCAGTGAACCAGCAGCTGCCCATCCATAGCTGTTCATGGCTAATCCAGAAACTATTGCTGCAATAGGAGCTATCCAGAGCATATGCTGCTTTAACATTTAAAATCTCGTTTATAGATTCGATATACACAAATTACAAACAAAATTCCTAATGTATTGGCTAACAAATCCATGGGTTCACCGTACCTATAGTCAGTTGTCGACTGAATTATTTCTACGACTAAACCAAAACTGACAAGCCCCACCCCGATCTTCCAAAGTGGGTGTTTAGTGCCATATGATTTAATAGCTAAAAAACATAAAACTCCATACGCCATAAAATGGTGTAACTTATCTTCCCAACTGAAAATACTAAATTTAGGCGAGGAGATTGGTAAAACTGATAATATCAAGACTGCTACCATCGCTGCCCAAAAGGCACCGACATGAAATTTTCTATTAACCATGATTATTGGTCCCGATGAGACTTTGATTTAATACATTAAGTCGAGTCATTGTGCCTACATCATACCAATCTTCAGAAAACAACATTCCACTAACTTTACCTGACAATATTGCTGGCTCTAATACCGAGAGCAATGAAAATACGTTGCTGCTAATATCTGTAATCTTAAAAATTTTAGGTGACAAGATACTTATCCCACTGAACGTATGACGCGGTCTTTCATATCCAACAATGCCATTTTTTAATGCGAAATCTCCACTTTTGTTATGAGCTGGGTTTTTGACCAAGAGTAAATGTGCCAATATCTTAGGTGGCAGAGTATATTCAGTTAAAGTCTCAAGTGGGAATTGAGTCCAAACATCAGCATTAATCACTGTAAATGGTTCTTCTCCTAGCAGCTCAAGGGCATTGTAAATACCTCCGCCTGTCTCCAAGGGAGACTCCTCCCTGGACCATAAAATGTTAGCTCCAAAATCGCTTCCGCTTCCAAAATATTTCTCTATCTGATCGCCTAGCCATGAAATATTGATCACGATCTCTTTTACGTTAGCCCTAACTAGTTTTTCAATATGCCATTGCAAAAGTGGCTTTCCACCTACTAAAACCATGGGCTTAGGTATTGTATTTGTTAACGGTTTTAATCTCTTACCAAGCCCAGCGGCAAGGATCATAGCTCTCATCGATGAATTACCTTTGGCTAAACAAATTTTGACTTAAGAATTTTTGATAAATCGTCTTCTTGAACCAATTACTAAAAGTCAAAGTATCAGAATATCGGTTACTCACATCCATTACATACTCTACGACTAATGGAAGATCCTTTAAATAATCAGGCTTATTATCGCGTAGAGCCAATCTTGAAAAAATTCCTAGAACTTTGATATGTCTCTGCAAACCCATCAAATCGAACCATCTAATAAATGCTTGATCGTCTACATGCTCTATGATCATCTTGGCCTGCAGTCGCTGTTTAAAATTCAATGCTCTACTGATAACCATTTCCCTAGGCCAACCAATATAGCAATCCTTCAACAGAGAAACCAAGTCATAGGTAATAGGTCCAATCACCGCATCCTGATAATCAATGAGCGCAAGTTCTTTGGACTTCATCAGCATAATATTTCTTGAGTGGAAGTCCCTATGAACAATGCCTTGAGGTTGACACAACGCATTCTCAGTTAGGACTCCATATATTTCTTTCAGCATATCTTCATCAGTGCTTTTTAACTCTGAACCTAGGAGTTGATTAACAAACCAGATTTTGAATAACGATAGCTCTTGCTCCAAACTCTGTCGATCATACTCAGGAAATACGCTTGTATCAGCAGATACCGCCTGCATATCAATTAGCAGTGACTCTGCCTTTTCATAAAAATTATCGACAGTATTATGATTAAGCAATGGCTGTAAAAGCTGTTCTCCTAGATCCTCTAGAAGCATAAAGCCATTTTTGAAATCAATCGCATATATCTTAGGGGTTCGAACATTACCTGCCTGTAACGCCAAAGATATTGATACAAAAGACTGATTATTTTCTTTATTTGGAGGTGAGTTAACAGCGATTAAGTTGGGTTGAGAATTAATGCGAAAATACCTTCTAAATCCAGCATCACCGGGCAAGGGATCTAATGTGAGCTCTTTGTTCGCGCGAAACGCTATGGGAACAAATTTTGAAACCCAATTATGAAAATGTTGTTCTAATTTAAGACTCAATAATATCCCACCTATAAAGGCTAACTCATTTCTTTTATTTACCAGTAATAAACTTTATATCTAAAACATTATTTTAAATCAAATGAACGCGCTACAAACCCAAGATATCGGGTAAAATAAAGTAAAGCTGGTTTTTTGTTGTACTCTAAAATAGTTTAACTGTCGGTTATTGTATGCCTACTTTTAAAAGTAGTTATGTTTTATTCTTACTCATTGCTCACATCATTGTGAGTGGTACTGCATTGGGAAATGAAACGGATGTCACAGACTCACGCTCGATTCTAACAAGCACGTTAGATTGGGTTAATAAAAGTAATATGACTGATGATCAAAAAACAAAACTTAGTCGCCATTCCTGCGGTGCTTTTATAGATCCCCTAATTGATGATCAGGGCACACTCCTAGAAATGGAGGATGCCCCTCTGGTGGTTTACTCTGAAGATTCCGAAGCCACCTCCGATTCTTCAGTTACCTTGAAAGGAGATGTCCAAATATCTCAAGGTAATAGAAAAATTCGCGCAAATACTGCAATGCTTGACCAAGGAAATAGGCAAGTGTCTTTAAAAGGTAATGTCCAGTTTCGCGAGCCAGGTCTTTTATTAATTGGTCAAGAGGCAAATATTGATATCGATAATAGAAATGTTGTTATGGATGATCTAACTTATGTTATTCATGAGGCTTCTTTAAGAGGATATGCGAAAAATCTAAATAGGACAGATGAAGGAAAGATAAAAATTATCGAGGCATCTTATTCAACTTGTGAACCTGGGGACTCAAGCTGGAAACTAATCACTGATCAAATAGAGATCGATCAAGATTCAGGATGGGCGACAGTTAAAAACGCACGTCTGGATGTAAAAGATATACCTATTTTTTTCTTCCCTTATTTAAAAGTTCCAATCGATCAACGTCGCTCATCAGGCCTTTTATTCCCTGACATCAACATTAATACAGAGAATGGATTGGATATTACTCAACCCATATATTGGAATTTAGCACCTAATTATGATGCAACTATCGCTCCTCGTGTCATCGAACACAGGGGCTTTGGTTTAGAAGCTAAGTTTCGTTATCTTAATAAGTGGTCCATAAACTCATTTTCAGGGGCTTTTTTAGGTAATGACAGTGGTGGAAGAAATGATGACGATATTGATTTGATAACTGGACTACGTCCCTTTGAGGGGAAGGATAGATATAGATTTAGCATCAACCATTTTGGAGGATCTAATAATACTTGGTCTAGCTCAATCGATTACCACCGTGTTAGTGACATTGAGTATGTGCGCGATTTCGGCAACATGAATCTTGATGAAATGAGTAAAACTCATCTTAAGCAACGAGGATATTTAGACTACTCATCGCGCCACTGGAATTATCGAATTGGTGCTGAAGACTATCAGATCATTACTCGTGGATTGGATAGCCAATACTCAGTAATCCCATACATTACCGCGAATGGGTATTATCATTATGAAAATGATATTGCCCTTAGTTTTGAAAACCAATATGCCGTTTTTAAGCATGATGATCCGTCAATGATAGAGGGCATCCGTAGCCGCCTAGACTATGGGATAAGCTGGAATAAGCAGTGGTCTTGGGGTTATCTGCGACCGGAAATACAATTAAAACACCTGGCATACAAACTGAAAAACTATGACATAAGCTCAATTGGCAATAATGATGAGTCTCCGAATATAACAGTTCCAATTTATAGTTTTGACACGGGTATATTTCTTGAAAGGGACTCAAAGTTAGGTTCAGCATTACTACAAACATTCGAACCAAGATTTTTTTATCTAAACTCATCCTTCAAAGATCAATCAGAATTACCAGATTTTGATACCAGAGAATTTATTCCGACCTACAACTCACTCTTTCAAGATAATCGCTTTGTGGGAGGAGATAGAATTTCTGATGACAAGAAACTAACTATTGGTTTCACCACGCGGTTTCTCGACAAGTCATCCGGAGAAGAGCAATTCAGAGCTAGTATTGCTCAATCAATTTTTTATAGGGATCGACGTGTAAAGCTCAATTTGTCACCCATGAGCAACCAAATAATGAGCTCTCTTGGTACTAAATCCATAATTGCCCTTGAAACAGTAGCGAGAATGAACAAAGAGTGGCGATTTATAGGAGACCTTATCTATAACGAGGACACTAATCAGGTTAACAAGACAAGTCTAACTCTCAGGTATAAGGACAAACGAAATAGATTATTTAATTTTAGTTACCGGTATACTCAGAGAGGTGAGAGGCAGTTTGATGGACGATTAGTTGACCAAGATTTAAAGCAGACAAATCTATCTGCTTTTATTCCTTTGTCCTCTAATTTTAATCTCGTGGGAAGATGGAGTCACGACTTCACTTTTGATCGAGAGCTGGAGATATTTGCAGGGTTTGAATATAACAATTGCTGTTGGAGGGCCTCTGTCATCGCTCGTAGGTGGTTAGACAGGGATGATAAAATACTGTTTCCTGAAGAAAATTTAAAAGCTAAAAACGGTATCTCATTGAAAATCGAATTTAAAGGTTTAGCTGGCAGTGGAAGTCGGTTAGACACAATTTTAAAAAATGGTATTTATGGTTATGAATATGCTGAAAGTTTATAAGAAGTTGTTGGTTCCCTTTACTATTGCATTCCTGGGTTTATTTATGACTGAAATGTCTCTAGCACAAGTTAAAGTCCTAGATAAAATAGTTGCTATCGTAGACGACGGAGTAGTTCTTAAAAGCGAGCTTGATCAGCGAGTATCCTCAGTTAGTCTGCAGATTGCACAATCCGGTACAAATGCACCTCCCATGGATATTCTCACGCAACAAGTACTAGATAGACTTATTTTGGAGAGATTACAACTAACAATGGGATATAACGCAGGAGTTAGAATATCCGACGAAGAATTAAATCAGGCTATAGCAAGAGTCGCGACTAACAATCAGCTTTCAACTGATCAGTATATAGAGCAGATCAAACTTCAGGGATCAACGATTAATGTTGTGCGAGAAGAAATTCGTAATGAATTAACAATTATGAGAGTGCAGCAGGGCCAAGTTATGCGTCGGATTCGAGTTAGTGAGCAAGAACTCGATAATTATCTTAATTCAGAAGAAGGACGCTCAGTTACGTCTCCGGATGTAAACATAGGGCAGATTTTATTATCTGTCCCAAGTGGATCCAGTAGAATAGAAATTGACGAAATTCTTGAACGTGCGACTCTTCTTTTCAATCAAACCACGGCTGGAAAAGATTTTAGAGAGTTAGCCATTGCAAATTCAGCGGATCAATCTGCTCTTCAAGGCGGAGACCTTGGTTGGAGGAATATGGCGCAATTACCCGACGTTTTTATTCAGGCGGTAGGTCAGCTCGATATTGGAGATGTCTCCAAACCTATTCGCAGTGGTGCTGGATACCACCTTATAAAGGTCTATGATCGAAGAGGCGGTGAAAAGAAACTAGTTGAGCAGCACTTTGCAAGACACATACTAATCAAACCGAATCAAATACGTGACGAGAAAACAACTATTGAGCAACTAAAAATACTCGCAGACCGGATCATAGAGGGAGAGGATTTTGCGGCTCTTGCGAAGGAATTTTCTGAAGATCCTGGTTCAGGTTTGAGTGGTGGTGAACTAGGATGGTCAACTCCCGGGATGTTTGTGCCGGAGTTTGAGGAAATTATGAATACAATCGCTGTTGGTGATATTAGTTCTCCATTCTCTTCTCAATTTGGCTGGCATATTCTGCAAGTAACTGAGCGGCGCGAACAAGATTTCAGTCAAGATATTCTTCGTAACCGAGCTCAGAATATGCTTAGACAGCGAAAGTATGACGAAGAATTGCAGGTATGGCTGCAAGAAATCAAAGATGAAGCTTTTATTGAGATAAAAGAGACGCCAACCTCATGAGCTTAAATTTGGCACTGACACCCGGTGAACCGGCGGGTGTAGGGCCCGACATTACTATTCAGCTTGCCCAAGCTGAGCGACAAGAACAAATTATTGTCTTTGCAGATCCTGATATTTTAAAAGCTAGGGCTAAATTGCTGAATCTTCCTTTAAAACTAAAGGATGTCAGCTCAAACTATACTGGATGTAAGTCGGGTGAAATCTCTATAATGCCAGTCCGCGCATCTTCTAAGTCCCGCGCTGGAATTTTAGATCCATCAAATTCAGACTATGTTCTCGAATGTTTAGATAAAGCTGTTGAAGCTTGTAGCTCTGGATTCTGCCAAGCTATGGTCACTGGGCCCGTTCAAAAATCTGTAATAGCGGAAGCCGGATTTCAATTCAGAGGCCATACAGAGTACTTGGCAAAAATAACTGGTGTTGAATCAGTGGTTATGATGCTTGCTACAGAGCATCTTCGTGTTGCATTGGTTACAACACATCTCCCCTTAAAGGAAGTAGCCGGCTCTATTAATAAAGAGCTTCTGACAAACGTTATAAATATTTTATATAAAGACTTACAGCAAAAATTTGGTATTGAGAATCCACAAATTTTCGTTAGCGGCCTTAACCCTCACGCGGGAGAGAATGGTCATTTAGGGGATGAAGAAATTAAGGTTATACAACCTGTCATCGAAGAATTAAACCTTCTAGGTATGAATCTTATTGGACCTATTCCGGCAGATACGTTATTTACACCGAAATATCTTACCTCCGCAGATGCAGTCTTAACAATGTTTCATGACCAAGGATTACCAGTTCTAAAAAGTCAAGGTTTTGGCAAAGCTGCCAATATTACACTTGGACTGCCAATCATAAGAACATCCGTGGACCACGGCACCGCCTTAGATATTGCGGGGTCGGGACTGGCTGATTATGGTAGCCTGAAAACTGCAATTAACGTCGCAAGTCACATGGCTACTAGGAAGTGACCATTTCTCATAAGCCGAGAAAAAGATTTGGTCAAAATTTTTTAGTAGATCAACAAATAATAGATCAAATTGTTTCAGCAATTGGCGCTAATTCAAATGACAACCTCATTGAAATAGGTCCTGGTACTGGCGCTATAACAAAACACCTTGTGAAACTTTGCCCAAAAATGTCTTTGATAGAGCTAGATAGAGATTTAATAGAAATACTAAAGAATAATTTTATCGACCTTCAGGATCTTAAAATTTCCAATATGGACGCCTTAAAAACCGATTTTTCACAATTTTATGATGGCAGAAAACTACGCCTTGTTGGAAATCTTCCATATAATATTTCAACGCCTCTCCTATTTCATTTACTCACTGTCGGACATTTGATCCAAGACATGCATTTCATGCTTCAGCGAGAAGTTGTTGATCGAATGAACGCAATACCTGGAGAAAAGAGTTACGGAAGACTATCTGTAATGATTCAATATAATTGTCGTGTGATGCCGTTAATTCCTGTACCTCCAGAATCATTTAGCCCTGCCCCCAAGGTACAGTCGGCTGTAGTTCGTCTCAAGCCTTATTCACAGAAGCCCTTTATCGCCTCTGACGAGATTCTACTTAGCACAATAGTAAAATTATGTTTTCAACAACGCCGAAAAACCCTCCGTAATTGCTTAAGACCATATGACAGTTATTCATCGTCGATAGGCCAAGTGATTGATCTAACCTCGAGACCTGAAGAACTAAGTATCAGGGACTTTGTGGATATAACAAATATTATTAACCAACTTAAAGATAAAGATTTATGACGTTTTCTAATGAAGCGATACACGTAAATATAGCCACAAAGTATTTAAAACAGCAGTCATCGCCCGAAAAGAAGCAATACGCATTTGCTTATCACGTTACTATTAGCAATATGGGTGGCTTTGCAGCTCAACTACTCACGAGACATTGGATCATTATTGATGGTAACCAAGAAAGAGAGGAAGTCCATGGTTCTGGAGTGATTGGACAGCAACCACTAATCAAACCTGGGATGTCCTATGAATATACTAGTGGAGTAATTCTAAAAACACCGATAGGAACCATGCAAGGCAGTTACAGTATGATTGATAATAATGGAGAAACTCTTGATGTAAGGATTGAGCCTTTCCTTCTATCAGTTCCAAATGCGGTGCACTAAATGACGGATTATGTAGTAGGAGATATTCAAGGTTGCTTCGATGAGTTGATTGGTTTGCTCAAACAAGTCCGATTTAACCCAGATACGGATAACTTAATTGCCGCTGGTGATATTGTAAACCGAGGTCCGAAATCCCTTGAAACACTGCGGTTTTGTAAAAGTTTGGGAAAGTCGTTTCAAATGGTTCTAGGTAACCATGATTTGCATCTGTTGGCGATCGCTAAAGGCGTAAAAAGTCCTACATCAAAAGATACACTACACGATATTTTGAAAGCCTCAGATGCTCAAATATTATTAGACTGGCTACAACAACATCCTCTTCTGCTCAACATCGGAGAATACACGATCGTCCATGCTGGTATCCCTCCTCAGTGGGATTTAAATCAAGCAGAACTACTGGCAAAGGAAGTTCAATCAGCTTTATTATCTGAGCAATCTGGGGAGTTTTTTACACACATGTATGGAAACGAACCAAGTATTTGGGACTCCACTTTAAAAGGTACCGATCGACTCAGATTGATTACGAATTACTTTACACGTATGAGATTTTGTACCGAAGTTGGCCAGTTAGATTTACAAAATAAGAACTCAATAAGTGCTAATTTCCCCTATAAGGCATGGTTTGCTTGGGGTGCTAGAAGAAGTGCACAAAGCAAAATAGTCTTTGGCCACTGGGCAGCGCTCAAAGGTATGAATTGCGGAGAAAATTTGTTTGCTTTAGACACTGGATGTATTTGGGGAGGGCCCATGAGAGTAATGAACCTTAATAATGAAGAGTATACGGACTACAAAATATCTCCCTAATAATAAAAAAGCCAAGTAACATGGTTACTTGGCCTTATTAAAATGACAACCACGCTTAACTACTCAACAGCTTCCACCAACTCTTCTTCAGTCTCCACAATCTCACGCCCCACTAACTCGACATATGCCATAGGCGCTTTATCCCCTGTTCGATAACCACACTTTAATATACGAACATAACCCCCTGGCCTCTCTTGATAACGCGGTCCTAGATCGGTAAACAATTTTGCTACCGTCTCTTTGTTACGTAAACGATCAAACGCCAGTCTGCGATTAGCAACGTTATCCTGTTTGGAAAGTGTTATCAAAGGCTCTGCGAAACTACGCAGTTCTTTAGCCTTTGGCAGAGTGGTTTTAATTAGCTCATGCTCTACCAAAGAGGCAGTCATGTTGCGAAACATAGCCCTCTTATGAGGCCCTGTTTTATTTAATTTGCGGCCACTGTATCGATGACGCATGATTCTCTTCCTTAATTCTTTACTAAATTAGCAAAAATTTTTGTAGTAGTTTAGTTAGCTTAGCTCTCGATCGCTTTTAATACTGGCTGGAGGCCAATTCTCTAACCGCATCCCCAAGGACAACCCCCTGGATGCCAGAACATCTTTGATTTCGGTCAATGATTTCTTTCCAAGGTTTGGTGTCTTCAATAACTCTACCTCAGTTCGCTGAATAAGATCACCGATATAGTAAATACTCTCTGCCTTTAGACAGTTTGCCGAACGAACAGTTAGCTCTAAATCGTCAACGGGGCGAAGAAGGATAGGATCAATTTCTTCTTCCTTTTCCTCTGGCTCTGCCATCGTCTCCCCTTGAAGATCCACAAAGACAGCCATTTGCTGTTGCAAAATAGTTGCCGCGCGACGAATCGACTCTTCTGGATCTATAGTTCCATTGGTCTCAAGCTCTAAAATTAACTTATCTAAATCTGTACGATTTTCAACCCGAGCATTATCTACGCTATAAGAAACCTTGAAGATTGGGCTAAATGAAGCATCTAGCTGTAAACGGCCTATTGTCCGGTTATCTTCATCATTAACACGGGAATCAGATGGTTGATAACCTCTCCCACGGACAACTCGCAATTGCATATTAAGGGATGTCTTACCAGCAATTGTAGCAATCACATGGTCTGGATTGACTACCTCTAGGTGACTGTCACACTCAATATCACCTGCAGTCACGACGCCAGGCCCTTGAGCGTTCAGAGTAACAGTAGTTTCGTCTCTTCCTTCCATGACTACTGCAACACCCTTGAGATTTAGAAGGATCTCCATAACATCTTCCTGGATTCCCTCAATAGTACTATATTCGTGCTCAACACCGTCAATCTCAACCTCTACGATAGCGCATCCCGTCATAGAAGAGAGCAATATGCGTCGCAGCGCGTTCCCTAAAGTGTGTCCAAATCCTCTCTCGAGAGGCTCTAGAACAACCTTAGCATGTGTTGAATCGTAAGACGTTACATCGATGTTTCGCGGTGTAAGCATTTCAGTCGCAGAATTTTGCATATTATTACCTGTAGGGGCTGGCAGAGATTATTTGGAGTAAAGTTCAACGATCAAATTTTCATTGATCTCAGCAGGAAGATCGTCACGATCTGGATTTCTCATGAGAGTCCCTTCCATCTTATTGGCATCTACGTTCATCCACTCTACATCTCCACGCTGAGACGCCAACTGCATTGCAGTCTGGACGCGAAGCTGTTTTTTTGATTTTTCACGCAGGCCTACAACATCTCCCTCTTTAACTTGGAAGGATGCAATATTTACCTTTTGGCCATTGACCAAGATAGCATTATGAGCAACTAGCTGACGAGACTCCGCTCGAGTCGATCCAAAGCCCATGCGATAGACTACGTTGTCGAGTCTAGACTCAAGGAGTACTAAAAGATTCTCACCAGTATTTCCCCTAAGGCGAGCAGCAGACTTGTAGTAGTTACTGAACTGTTTCTCAAGAACACCGTAGATACGGCGAACCTTCTGCTTCTCCCTTAATTGCACGCCATAGTCCGAGAGTCTTCCTCTACGCTGGCCATGTTGCCCTGGCGCACTTTCCGCGCGGCATTTAGACTCAAGCGGCCTGACGCCACTTTTAAGAAATAAATCTGTCCCTTCACGCCGGGACAATTTACAGGTTGGTCCAAGATATCTAGCCATTATCGTCCTCTCTCACACACGTCGCTTTTTAGGAGGTCGACATCCATTATGTGGAACAGGAGTCACATCCAAAATATTAGTTATTTTATACCCAGCATTATTCAGAGCTCGAACGGCAGATTCCCGTCCAGGGCCGGGACCCTTAACTTGTACGTCAAGATTTTGTAGCCCAAAGTCTTTGGCGGCTTCACCTGCACGCTCCGCAGCAACCTGTGCAGCAAAAGGAGTACTTTTTCTAGATCCACGAAATCCTGACCCACCGGAGGTCGCCCATGAAAGGGTGTTGCCTTGACGGTCCGTGATCGTAACAATCGTGTTATTAAAAGATGCGTAGATGTGAGCTACACCATCTATCACCGTTTTTTTGACCTTTTTTCTAGTCGTTTTAGTCGCTGCTTTTGCCATTATAATCCGATCCTAATTATCGTTTAATCGGGCGCTTTGGACCCTTCCGGGTGCGCGCGTTAGTCTTAGTGCGTTGCCCACGTAACGGCATGTTACGTCGATGGCGAAGCCCTCTGTAGCATCCGAGATCCATCAATCTCTTGATATTCATACTGGACTCTCTACGGAGGTCACCCTCTACTTCATTTTGCCCAACAGCGGCACGAAGTTTATCAAGCTGACCTTCATCTAATGCAGAAATTTTAGTATCTTCTGCTATGCCCACATCCGCACAAATTTTCTTGGCAGTTGGACGCCCGATACCAAAAACATACGTCAGCGAAATAACGGTGTGTTTGTTATCAGGTATATTGACTCCGGCAATACGGGCCATTAACTTTACTCCACTTAAACTAAGGGTTTAACCGATGCTTTGACAACAAGCATCAACACTGCAAAAAGGCGCGGTAGAATACCGATTGATCTGTCAAAAATCAACTAGATTGTCTCTATCGCTTGTTTCTAAAGTGGTCCGATATCATTTAATACGAACCACAAAATTACTTTTGTACTGCTTTAAATCGAGGATTTGATTTACAAATGACATATACACGTCCACGGCGCTTTACAACCTTACAATCTGGGCTTCTGTTTTTAGCACTCTTGAGTGATTTAACAACTTTCATAAAATAACCTCTCTATCTTCGGCCAACGTTTTTTAGGTTTGCCTTTTTCATAAGCGAATCATATTGCTTTGACTGAATATGTGACTGAACCTGCGCCATAAAATCCATTGTCACAACAACTGCAATTAACAGCGATGTCCCACCTAAATAAAATGGTACATTAAAATACACATTCAAAAACTGTGGCATGAGACAGATCAAGGTAATATAAACACCTCCAATCAATGTTAGTCTCGTAGTAACACTGTCAATATATTTGGCAGTATTCTCTCCGGGACGGATCCCTGGCAGGAACGCACCTCCCTTCTTTAAATTATCAGCCACTTCTCGCGGGTTATACATCAAGGCAGTGTAGAAGAAGCTGAAGAATATAATTAAACTTGAAAAAAGCAAAATGTATAAAGGTTGCCCTGGACCGATCAACAAGGCTACATCTTGAAGCCATTCTGGCGCGTTAACACCCTGACCGAACCATGTGCTGATAGAAGTTGGAAATAATAACAAACTACTTGCAAAAATTGCCGGAATTACCCCTGCCATATTAACTTTCAAAGGAAGATGGGACGTTTGAGCATTATAAGCTTGCCGCCCTTGTCTTTGAGCGTAGTTAACGGTGAGTCTACGCTGGCCTCTTTCAATAAAGACGACGAAGTACACAACCGCAACACCGATAATGAGCACAAACAGCAGCATTAGTGGGTTCAAATCACCCTGCCTTGCTGACTCTAGCGCCTGCCCCGCGGCACCTGGCATTCCAGCGACAATCCCAGCAAAAATAAGCATAGAAATTCCGTTGCCTATTCCCCGTTCGGTAATTTGCTCGCCCAACCACATTAAGAAGACTGCACCAGCCACCAAGGAGGAGATCGCAACTGCATAGAACATCGGAGTTACCTCATAGGCAAGCCCTTGGGAACCGAACCCCACAGCCATTGCACTCCCTTGAATCGTGGCAAGAAGAACAGTTCCATAGCGAGTGTATCGATTAATGGTTCGCCGGCCGCTATCACCCTCTTTCTTGAGTTGCTCTAAACTTGGAACAGTAGCCGATAGTAGCTGCATAATAATTGACGCAGAAATGTAAGGCATGACGCCAAGAGCTAGGATTGATAATCTCTCCAACGCCCCACCGGAGAACATATTAAACAGCCCTAAGAAGGTACCTTGGTTCTGATTAAATAACTCCGCCAATCGGTCCGGATCGAATCCTGGCACAGGAATGTGGGTACCAATTCGGTAGATAATAATAGCCATAAACAAAAAGCGAAGTCGAGACCAAAGCTCGCCCAGTCCTTTTTGATTGCCCACAGGCATACCGCCAGGTTTCGCCATCTTATCTACTCTTCTACCTTTCCACCGGCTGCTTCAATAGCTGCAATTGCACCTTTTGTCGCACGAACGCCTTTAAGAGTAACAGCCTTGACCAACTCTCCAGATGCAAACACTTTAGCGCGTAAGATATTATTATTAATTAAGCCGGCTGCCCGAAGAGATTCAATATCTACAATATCTCCTTCTATTAGACCTAGCTCAGACAAACGGATCTCTGCCGTCACGGCTGCCAGACGAGATGTAAACCCATACTTTGGAAGGCGCTTCTGTAAAGGCATTTGTCCACCTTCAAAACCTGGCCGTACAGTCCCTCCAGACCTTGACTTCTGGCCCTTGTGCCCTCGACCACCGGTCTTACCCAAACCGCTTCCAATACCTCTCCCTGCGCGTTTGGCTTCTTTTATTCGTCCTGGAGCTGGACTAAGGGTATTGAGTCGCATATTACGCTTCCTCTACTTGTAACAAGTAGTTAATTTGATTAATCATTCCTCGAACAGACGGAGTGTCCTCGACTTCGACTGTATGTCCAATTCGACGCAGTCCTAATCCAGACAGGCAGGCCTTATGATTCTTAAGGCGGCCGATAGCACTTTTCACTTGCGTCACCTTCACTTTACTCACTTTCGCTTTTGCCATGATTTTATCCAATGAATATCTTGCTTGTTTGACGTTATTTAATTGAGAATCTCATCTACAGATTTCCCGCGCTTGGCGGCAACGTCATCTGGAGAGCTCATTGACTCGAGAGCCTTAAAAGTAGCTCTAACAACGTTAACTGGATTCGTCGAGCCATAGCACTTGGCTAAAACATTTTGAACGCCAGCTAATTCCAGAACCGAGCGCATGGCACCACCAGCAATCACCCCAGTTCCCTCTGACGCAGGCTGCATATAAATTTTTGATGCCGCATGGATTCCTTTCGTTGGGTACTGGATGGTTTTTCCATCCAACGCAACATTAATCATGTTCCTGCGAGCAGCCTCCATAGCTTTCTGAATCGCCATTGGTACCTCGCGCGCTTTCCCCCGACCAAATCCTACTTTGCCATTTCCATCACCAACCACAGTGAGTGCAGTAAAGCCAAAAATTCTTCCACCTTTTACCGTTTTTGCTACCCGATTAACCTGTACTAGCTTCTCCATCATGCCTTCAGCGGACGCATCTTTTTGATCTGTAAGAGCCATATAATCTACCTATTAAAATTCTAGGCCGGCTTCACGCGCGGCGTCGGCCAGCGCTTTCACACGACCATGATATTTAAATCCATTTCGATCAAACGCAACTGAGGTCACACCTGCTGCAACAGCACGCTCAGCAACTAATTTTCCCACAACCGAAGCCGCATCTATGTTACCAGTACTACCAGATCGCAAATCCTTCTCAAGAGTCGAGGCGGAAGCAACAACACTATCTCCATCACCAGTAATAATCTGGGCATAGATATGTCGTGGCGTACGATTAACACACAACCTAGTAACTCCTTGTTCTCGAATCCTCATCCGAGCTCGTTTAGCTCTACGTTGGCGTGAAACTTTTTTATCTATCATTAGTAATATCCCGTTACTTCTTCTTGGCTTCTTTTCGTCTTATATACTCACCAGATATCCTAACCCCTTTACCTTTGTAAGGCTCTGGTGGGCGGAAAGCTCGGATTTCAGCAGCGACCTGGCCCAATTTTTGTTTATCTACAGACTTGATTAGCACCTCAGTCTGACTAGGAGTTTCAGCTGTAACGCCAGCAGGCAGCTCATAAACAACTGGATGAGAGAATCCTAAAGTCAAATTGATTTTGGATCCTTGGACTTGTGCTCGATAACCAACTCCAACAAGATCAAGTTTTTTTTCAAATCCCTGAGAGACTCCGGTGACCATATTATTCACCAATGATCGCGTGGTACCAGACATTGCCTTGGCAAACTTGTCTGTTGAACGAGCTGAGAAAGTTAAAACATTATCATTATGAACAATCTCTACCTGCCCGTTTACTGACATTGCCAGGGTCCCTTTGGCTCCTTTAACTGAAATCTCAGTCTCTCCTAGCGTAACTTCAACACCGCTGGGCACTTCAACTGGATTATTTGCAACTCTAGACATTTCTAGTTCCTATCAAAATACTGTGCAAAGTACTTCACCGCCGATGCCAGCCGTTCTGGCCGCTCGATCAGTCATCACACCTTGACTTGTTGAAATAATAGCGATTCCAAGACCACTTCGAACCTTAGGCAGATCATTAGAACCCATATAAACTCTGAGACTTGGCTTGCTAGTTCGAGAAATTTCCTCAATAACAGGCTTACCATCAAAGTACTTTAATGCAACTGTCAAAGTCGGCTTAATTTCCTCACTCACACTAAACCCGCTAATGTAGCCCTCATCCTCCAATACCTTCGCCACTGAAGCTTTAAGCTTAGAGGAAGGCATAGCCACCTCAGGCATACTACGGTGATGCGCATTACGAATGCGCGTTAACATATCTGAAATAGGATCTTGCATACTCATTTCGTTTGGCTCCTCAATCTACCAACTTGCTTTAACTAATCCCGGAACCTCTCCACGCATAGCTGACTCGCGGAGCTTGTTTCGACACAAGCCAAACTTTCTGTAAACACCGTGCGGACGACCAGTGACTCGACAACGATTTCGTTGACGAACCGGACTAGCATCACGTGGCAATTTTTGTAGCGCTTGCTGAGCATTCCAGCGATCTTCGTCTGATGCCTCAACACTATGTATCACAGCTTTGAGCGCTGCGCGTTTGACAGCAAACTTTGCTACTGTCTTTGCGCGTTTATGTTCGCGCTGTACCATCGATACCTTGGCCATTAATCTATGTCCTCAACCTTTTAACGGGAAATTAAAGGCTCTAAGCAAAGCTCGGCCTTCGTCATCATTTCGTGCAGTAGTCGTAATTGTTATATCCAAACCCCTCAACTTATCAATTTTTTCATAATCAATTTCTGGAAAAATAATTTGCTCTGTTACTCCCATTGAGAAGTTTCCTCGACCATCAAACTGCTTTGGGCTAATTCCTCGAAAATCCCGGATACGGGGTATAGCAATACCAACAAGTCTTTCTAAAAACTCATACATTCGATCGGATCTCAGCGTTACTTTTGTCCCAATAGGCCAACCCTGACGAACTTTAAAGCCTGCAATAGACTTCCTAGCGTTATTTATGATGGGCTTCTGTGCTGAAATTAGAGTGAGATCTGACACCGCATTTTCAAGAGCCTTTTTATCACCAATTGCCTCACCAACACCCATATTCAGGGTGATCTTAGTGATGCGGGGCACCTCCATTACATTGGCCAGTCCAAGCTCTTGCTTTAGCTTGGGTACCAATTCTTTTTTATAAACTTCTTTCAACCTTGCCATTACGTTTTCCTATTCTCTCAAGCGTCGACTGCTTCGCCACTGGACTTAAAGATACGAATTTTCGTATTATCCTCTTGAATCTTAAAACCAACGCGATCGCCCTTGTTGGTCGACGCATTGAAAAGAGCAACATTCGAAACCTGTATAGGAGCTTCTCTTTCAATTATCCCGCCGGGAGTTCCAGCATTAGGATTTGGCTTTTGATGCTTCTTTATCATCTGCACTCCAGAGACAATAATTCGATTGTCTTCGAGCACTTTGAGCACCTTCCCACGCTTTCCTTTGTCTTTCCCAGCTATGACGACCACTTCATCGTCACGCTTAATTTTTAGCATTGCCATTCCTTAATCCTCGCTTAAAGCACTTCTGGTGCTAAAGAGATAATTCTCATGAACCGCTCAGTCCGAAGTTCTCGAGTGACGGGTCCAAAAATACGCGTACCTACAGGTGCCAGGCTAGCATTTAATAGAACCGCGGCATTGTCATCAAACTTAATAAGACTTCCATCTTGTCGACGCAGTCCTTTTTTTGTTCGAACCACTACCGCACTCATCACCTGCCCTTTTTTAACCTTACCTCGGGGAATGGCTTCTTTTACAGTAACCTTAATAATGTCACCTACTCTTGCGTAACGCCTATGTGAACCACCCAAGACCTTGATACACATTACGCGTCGAGCGCCACTGTTATCCGCTACGTCAAGATAGCTTTCTGTTTGAATCATTTCCTTTCCCCAAACCCGTTATATCTACAGCTTTACTCTGCCGTAGCACGCTCATCAATGTTAATTAATTTCCATGCCTTATCTTTAGAGACAGGACGGCACTCGGCGATAGTTACTAAATCACCCATGCTGGCATCGTTACTATCATCATGAGCTTTAATTTTAGACGACTTAGTTAAAATCTTACCGTAAACAGGATGTTTCACGCGCCGCTCTACCAATACCGTTATAGTCTTATCCATCTTATCACTGACAATACGACCACTCAGTGTTCTGGAACTAGTCTTTATCTCTGACATCTTTAATCTCCAGCCTTCTGGGCCATAATGGTCTTAATTCTTGCAATATTTCTGCGTGTAGCCTTAACTAAGTGGCTCTCATTAAGTTGTCCAGTAGAACTCTGCATGCGCAATTTAAACTGCTGCTTAAGTTCATCGCCTAAAGCTGACTGAAGCTCGGCGACAGACTTTTCTCTTAACTCGCTTGCTTTCATATTCACATTACCGTCCGTTTAACAAAAGTTGTGGAGATGGGTAATTTCGCTGCCCCTAGCGCAAAGGCTTCGCGAGCCAACTCCTCACTGACACCTTCCATCTCGTAAAGGACCTTTCCTGGCTGAACCAGCGCCACCCAATACTCTACATTACCTTTACCCTTACCCATTCTGACTTCCAAGGGCTTATTAGTTATCGGCTTATCTGGAAACACTCGAATCCAAATCTTTCCACCACGTTTAATGTGCCGCGTCATTGCTCGTCGAGCTGCCTCAATCTGTCTAGCTGTCAACCGACCACGACCCGACGCCTTGAGACCAAACTCACCAAAGCTAACTTTGCTACCACGCTGTGCAAGGCCTCTATTGCGCCCTTTGTGCATTTTGCGGAATTTTGTACGTTTCGGTTGCAGCATTTCGCTTTACCCTTCTCTCACTTAATTCTTACTTCGTTTTTCTTTAGCAGGCGCCTGACCAGGCTCCTCACCACCCAGAACTTCCCCTTTAAAAATCCAGACCTTAACACCAATAATTCCATAGGTAGTGTTCGCTTCAGAAGACGCATAATCTATATCCGCCCTCAAGGTATGAAGAGGTACTCGACCTTCCCGATACCACTCAGAACGGGCAATCTCTGCTCCGCCCAATCGACCACCTACCTGAATTTTTACGCCCAAAGCTCCCCCACGCATGGCATTTTGAACCGCACGCTTCATTGCTCGCCTAAACATCACTCTACGTTCTAGCTGCTGAGCCACATTTTGACCAACCAAAGTCGCGTCAAGATCGGGCTTTCGAATTTCTTCGATATTGATATTGACTGAACAACCCATTACTTTGCCAATATCATTTCTTAAACGTTCTACATCTTCACCCTTCTTGCCAATAACGATCCCTGGTCGGGCTGTATGGATCGTGATCCTCGCACTATCTGACGGTCGCTCAATGTCAATTCTACTAACTGACGCATGAGACAGTTGCTTTTGAATGAACGCTCTCACAGCTAAATCTTGATTCAGCTTATCAGCATAGTCTTTGTTACCGGCATACCAGGTAGAGCTATGCTTCTTAACTATCCCAAGACGGATACCGGTTGGATGAACTTTTTGACCCATTACGTGGTCTCCCGAACCTAAATTTTACTTTTCAGCGACTTTAACTGTGATATGACAGCTACGTTTAAAAATTCTATCTGCACGACCTTTCGCGCGAGGCTTAATGCGCTTCATGGTCATACCTTCATCAACAAAAATTGTGGAAACTTTAAGCTCATCGACATCAGCCCCATCATTATGCTCAGCATTTGCTATCGCTGATTCCAGCACCTTTTTTATGATATCAGCCCCTTTCTTCGTGCTGAATTGTAATATCTCAAGCGCAGACTCTACAGACTTACCTCGGATCTGATCCGCTACCAGCCTAGCCTTCTGTGCCGACATTCGGGCGCCTTTTAATTTAGCTACTACTTCCACAATAAACTACCTCTTTCAACCAAACCAAACTTAACGTTTGGCTTTTTTGTCCGCAGCATGACCGCGATAAGTACGAGTAGGAGAAAACTCTCCTAATTTATGACCCACCATTTCCTCGTTAATTGAGACAGGAATATGCTGGCGTCCGTTATGGATCGCAATAGTCAACCCAACCATGTCAGGCAAAATCATAGAGCGTCTGGACCAAGTTTTGATAGGTCTTCGCTCATTGTTAGCGACTGCCGCCTCTACCTTCTTTGCGAGGTGGAGATCTATAAATGGTCCTTTCTTTAGAGAGCGTGGCACGTTTGCTATCCTCTTAAAATTATTAAGTCGACGACTACTTGCGGCGACGGATTATATACTTATCAGTACGCTTATTCTTTCGAGTCTTGTACCCTTTTGTGGGCATCCCCCAAGGGGACACAGGATGTCTTCCGCCCGAGGTTCGACCTTCTCCACCTCCGTGAGGGTGATCGACCGGATTCATTGCCACACCTCGAACTGTGGGGCGAACTCCACGCCATCTTGAGGCACCAGCCTTCCCTAAAGAGCGCAAGCTATGCTCACTATTGCAAACTTCGCCAAGCGTAGCTCGACAATCGATTGGAAGTCGTCTCATTTCCCCACTTCGCAAACGGACAGTAGCATATGCGTCTTCCCGAGCTACAAGCTGGACGGAGGCTGCAGCACTTCGGGCTATTTGAGCTCCTTTTCCTACCTTCATCTCAACGCAGTGGACAACAGATCCAACTGGAATCTTCCTCAAAGGCAGACTGTTACCCACTTTAATTGGCGCGTTTTCACCTGAAACAATAGTATCTCCAGCTGCGACACCTTTCGGAGCAATAATGTACCTTCTCTCTCCGTCTGCGTAACACAACAACGCTATGTGCGCTGATCTATTAGGGTCGTACTCAAGTCTTTCAACTTTCGCTGGGACTCCGTCTTTATTCCTTTTAAAATCAATGATCCTATAGTGTTGCTTATGACCTCCACCAATATGACGAACCGTAATACGTCCGCCACTATTTCGCCCTCCAGATCGCTTTTTTGGCGCTAGAAGTGGTCCGTGGGGAGCTCCTTTATGCAAATCAGGATTGACAACGCTTACAACAAATCGTCGCCCCGGGGAAGTTGGTTTTCTTTTAATAACTGCCATGAGTAACCCCTTACTCCGCTACTGAAAAGTCAATATCTTGACCTTCCGCCAGTCGAACATAGGCCTTCTTCCAATCGCTACGCTGACCCATTCCTGTCTTGGTGCGACGAGACTTGCCTTTCATATTTACAACACGGACATCGTCCACTTGAACTTCAAATAACTGTTCAACAGCTTTCCGAATTTCCAACTTATTTGCGCTTGTTGAGACCTTGAAAACTACTTGAGCAGCATCGCCAGAGGCCATAGCTGATTTCTCAGTGATATGGGGCCCTAAAAGCACCTTGAAGAGTCGCTCTTGATTCATACCAAAATCTCCTCAATTTTTTTGAGCGCCGCGATAGTCACCACAACTTTATCTGAATTGATTAAACTAACTGGGTCGATCGCTGCGACATCCCTGACATCGACTTTGTGAAGATTTCGTGAGGAGAGGTATAGATTCTCGCTCACATCTTCTGTAACAATTAAAGCCTCCTGCAAACCGTACTCAGACAATTTAGCAATTAATCCTTTAGTCTTAGGCTCCTTGACATCAAAGTCTTTGACAACTACTAGCCTCTCTTGTCGAGCAAGTTCTGAGACAATTGATCTCATCGCAGAACGATACATCTTTTTGTTAAGCTTCTGAGTATGATCCTGAGGTTGAGCAGCGAAGGTTACACCGCCTCCTCTCCAAATTGGACCACGAATGGTTCCTGCTCGAGCACGTCCTGTTCCCTTCTGCCGAAAGGGTTTTCGCCCTCCACCTGAAACCGCCGAGCGGTTCTTTTGAGCTCTTGTACCCTGTCGGGATCCTGCTAGAAAGGCTACGACTGCCTGATGGACAAGATCATGATTGAAATCAATACCAAAAGCAGCCTCAGAGACTTCTACTGTTCCTTTGTTACCCTTGGGTGTGGCGATTGCTAATTCCATGGACACTCCCCTTAAGCCTTAACTGCTGGACGAACGATAATATCACCGCCAGGAGCACCTGGAACGGCGCCTTTAATTAACAAAAGATTTCTCTCTGCATCAACACGGACGATTTCCAAATTCTGCGTAGTTACTTGAGCATTACCCATCTGACCACTCATTTTTTTGCCTTTGAAAACTCGTCCCGGAGTCTGATTCTGACCAATCGATCCATTGGACCGGTGGGAAATTGAATTACCATGGGTTGCATCTTGCATACTAAAGTTCCAACGCTTAACACCGCCCTGAAAACCCTTTCCTTTAGACGTACCAGTAACATCGACTTTCTGACCCTGCTCAAAACGCTCTACAGTGATGGCACTACCTACTTCGAACGCCTCATCGGAATCGTCTGATCGGAACTCCCAATGACCTCGACCAGCTTCAACGCCTGCTTTAGCAAACTCTCCGGCTTGGGGCTTTGAAACGCGGGAAGACTTTTTGAACCCTGTGGTAACCTGAACAGCAGAATAACCGTCAGTTTCCACGGACTTTATTTGAGTGACGTGGTTTGGAGACGCTTCGATAACTGTTACAGGAACTGAAGCTCCCTCATCGGTAAAAATACGAGTCATTCCGCACTTGCGGCCGACAATACCTATTCTCATTTTATAACCTCTCACGTGTACGGGGCTTTTACCCGCTACGGCCGCCAATTTCAGGGCGTTACACTATCATACGCATCCAATGCAAATTCACCGGACAGAAATAATCAGCTTAGGCTTATTTGAACCTCTACGCCTGCTGCAAGATTTAGCTTCATCAATGCATCAACTGTTTTCTCAGTTGGCTCCACAATATCGATCAAACGCTTATGGGTTCGAATCTCATACTGATCTCGAGCATCTTTGTTTACGTGCGGTGAAATCAATATTGTGAATCTTTCCTTTCGAGTTGGCAGAGGGATAGGCCCGCGAATCTGAGCTCCTGTTCGCCGTGCCGTCTCAACAATTTCCTGGGTAGAGGAATCAATCAATTTATGATCGAATGCTTTGAGACGAATCCTAATACTTTGGTTTTGCATGTACCCGAAACTCCGCTATTTTTTCTACTTATAAGCCTGATGCGATAACTCGTAAACACCAGCCCCTGAAAAGGAGCGCGAATTCTAGAGCCGCACCCCACAACTGTCAAGCAATTAAACCGTGATAACTTATTTTTTTGCTCTACTAACAAAGAGGATCATTATGATTTCAGAGCTGAAAGAAAAGGGGCCAATAAGGCCCCTTTAGAATCTAGATCATTAAAATCATTCTATAATTTTAGCAACGACTCCTGCACCAACAGTTCGACCACCTTCCCGTATAGCAAAACGCAAGCCATCTTCCATCGCAATTGGGTGAATCAATTCAACTGTCATCTGCACATTATCACCAGGCATTACCATCTCAGTTCCTGATGGCAACTCACAAGCACCTGTCACATCCGTAGTACGGAAGTAAAACTGGGGACGGTAGCCCTTGAAGAATGGCGTATGTCGTCCACCCTCATCCTTCGATAAAACATAAACCTCTGACTCAAATTTCGTGTGAGGCTTAACTGATCCTGGCTTTGCAAGTACCTGTCCACGCTGCACTTCCTCGCGCTTAGTACCACGCAACAAAATACCGCAATTCTCGCCAGCACGACCCTCATCAAGGAACTTACGGAACATCTCAACACCCGTACAAGTTGTCTTGGCTGTGTCAGTAATTCCAATGACTTCAATCTCTTCACCGACTTTAATAACACCACGCTCAATACGTCCAGTCACAACTGTTCCTCGACCAGCAATCGAGAAGACATCCTCAATTGGCATCAAGAACGGTTGATCAACAGCACGTACAGGCTCTGGAATATAAGCATCTAAAGCTTCAACTAACTTCTTAACCGCTGTAGTTCCTAGCTCATTATCATCCTTACCTTCCAGCGCCATTAACGCAGAACCAACAATGATAGGTGTATCATCACCAGGGAATTCATAAAGATCTAACAGCTCACGCAACTCCATCTCTACAAGCTCAAGCATCTCTTCATATTCTTCTGATCCAACACCACCACAATCTTCAGCAAGAAGATCAGCTTTGTTTAAAAACACTACGACGTAGGGAACACCAACCTGACGAGATAAAAGAATGTGCTCGCGAGTCTGAGGCATTGGACCATCAGTTGCTCCACACACCAAAATAGCACCGTCCATTTGAGCAGCACCAGTAATCATGTTCTTCACATAGTCAGCGTGTCCTGGACAATCTACGTGTGCATAGTGACGGTCAGCTGAATCATACTCAACATGAGCTGTTGAAATCGTAATGCCTCGCTCCCGCTCTTCAGGGGCATTATCAATCTGATCAAAAGCCTGCATCTCACCACCAAAAACCTCTGCACAAACCCGTGTCATTGCAGCTGTTAATGTCGTCTTACCGTGATCAACGTGTCCAATCGTGCCGACGTTTACGTGCGGCTTATTTCTTTCAAACTTCTCTTTAGCCATCTCAGTGTCTCCTCAGCAGGCGTTTAACATATAATTTAAGCGAATTAACCGCAGAATTTTAGGGATAACGCGGAATTCAAGGGCGCCATCTTATACTGCGGTTCTGCAGAGTCAATGTCCTTTCCAAAAAAAAAACTGCTTTTTCGTAATTTTTTTTAAATTTTGAGCAAAAAGTTGGAAAATCCTAAAAAACGAGACCAAAACATTCCTAAAAATAGGCCCAATTCCTTAAATTCAGCTAATTTACCCTATTTTTACTCTGTAATAGACGCAATATCCTGTATACTCGCGCGCGCTTTAAGTACCCAATAACCAGATTATCAAAACGAGTACAACAATGACTGATTTATCCCACTACAGAAATATTGGCATCTTCGCACACGTTGATGCAGGAAAGACTACGACTACAGAGCGAATACTCAAACTTACCGGTAAAATTCATAAAACAGGTGAAGTTCACGATGGCGCTGCCACAACCGATTTTATGGAACAAGAACAAGAGCGTGGTATCACCATTCAATCTGCTGCAACAACTTGTTACTGGAGAGATCATCGTTTTAATATTATTGATACTCCAGGGCACGTAGATTTTACAGTTGAAGTCTATAGATCACTGAAAGTGCTTGATGGTGGGGTAGGAGTATTTTGTGGGTCAGGAGGCGTAGAACCTCAATCAGAGACGAATTGGCGTTATGCCAATGAATCAGAAGTCGCTCGAATTATCTTCGTTAATAAGTTGGATCGAATGGGAGCTGACTTTTTACGAGTGGTCAAACAAGTAAAGAACGTCCTTGGGGCCAACCCTCTCGTTATGTGTCTGCCAATCGGTGTTGAAGAAAACTTTAAAGGCCTTGTTGATCTGCTCGAGCGAAAGGCTTATGTTTGGGACGATTCTGGATTGCCTGAGAACTTTGAAATTGTAGATATTCCAGCTGACATGATTGATCAGGTTGAAAGATATCGAGAAGAAATGATTGAAACAGCGCTAGAGCAAGACGATGATCTGCTTATGGCATATATGGAAGGAGAGGAGCCCTCTATTGAGGATGTTAAAAGCTGTATCCGCAAGGGAACCATAGCGTTAGATTTCTTCCCAACTTATTGTGGATCAGCATTTAAGAATAAAGGTGTTCAAATGGTCTTAGATGCTGTTGTTGATTATCTTCCATGCCCTACTGACGTGGATCCGCAACCTCTTACCGATGAAAATGGCGACGAAACTGGGGAGCATGCGATTGTATCAACTGAGGAATCTCTCAAAGCTCTAGCATTTAAGATCATGGATGACCGCTTCGGGGCTTTGACCTTCGTTAGAATTTATTCTGGTGTTCTTGAAAAAGGAACCACGATCCTTAATTCATTCACTGGGAAAACAGAAAGAATCGGAAGAATGGTTGAGATGCATGCTGATGATCGTAATGAAATTGATAGAGCCCAAGCTGGCGATATAATCGCGATCGTTGGGATGAAAAATGTGCAGACGGGTCACACTCTATGCGACCCAAAGAATCCAGTTACACTTGAACCTATGATTTTTCCAGAGCCTGTAATTTCGATTGCGGTAAAGCCCAAAGACAAAGGTGGGTCAGAAAAAATGGGGGTAGCAATTGGCAAAATGATTGCTGAGGATCCTTCGTTCCGAGTTGAAACCGATGAGGATTCTGGAGAAACCATTCTCAAAGGAATGGGAGAATTGCATTTAGATATTAAAGTGGACATCTTAAATCGAACTTATGGTGTCGATCTCATTGTAGGACAGCCTCAAGTAGCTTATCGAGAAACGATTACCCTACCAATTGAAGATAGCTATACGCATAAGAAACAATCGGGTGGATCTGGTCAGTTTGGTAAAATTGACTATCGTATTAAGCCAGGTGAACCCGGCTCCGGTTTTGCATTCTCATCGTCAGTTGTGGGCGGAAACGTGCCAAAAGAATTTTTCCCTGCAATTGAAAAAGGCTTCAAGGGGATGATGGAAGAGGGACCAATGGCAGGCTATCCAGTACTTGATGTAGAGATCGAACTATATGATGGTGGATTCCATGCCGTTGACTCTTCTGCAGTTGCTTTTGAAATTGCTGCTAAAGGGGCTTTCCGTCAATCGATGCCCAAGGCTGGGCCTCAAATAATTGAGCCAATCATGAAGGTGGATGTTTTCACTCCTGAGGATCATGTTGGAGATGTGATTGGTGATCTAAACCGTCGAAGAGGAATGATCAAAGACCAAGAAGCCGGTGTCACCGGAGTTCGAATAAAGGCAGACGTTCCACTTTCAGAAATGTTTGGTTATATTGGTCACCTCAGGACAATGACTTCAGGAAGAGGTCAGTTCTCAATGGAATTTGCTCATTACCTCCCTTGCCCTCAAAACATCGCTGCGGATGTTATTGCAGCTGCAAAAGAATTGAAGGAAGCAAAATAGTTCTATCAAAATAAGCAGCGCCCTGTTTGGATTTTTTCTTACAGGCGCTGCCTTGTCAAAGTTCTATTCTAGACTTTAAAGTTACCCTAAGTTCTTAGCCATCACCGCTTCTGTGATATTTTTTGGTGCCTCTGCGTACTTTTCAAACTCCATAGTAAAGGTCGCCCGTCCCTGAGTAGCAGATCTTAAATCCGTCGCATACCCAAACATTTCTCCAAGAGGAACCTGAGCATCAATAACCTTCCCCGCAGCACTCTCCTCCATGCCTAGGATCAAACCGCGTCGTCTATTAAGATCTCCCACGACATCTCCCATATTTTCCTCTGGAGTTACCACTTCTACTTTCATTGTTGGCTCAAGAAGAACTGCGCCACCGAAATCTGCAAGCTTCCTTGTGGCCATAGACCCAGCAATTTTAAATGCCATCTCAGAGGAATCTACGTCATGAAAAGATCCATCATAAAGTGTCGCTTTTACGCCAAGTAAAGGATAGCCAGCAAGAATACCATTTTGCATTTGTTCTTCAATACCTTTTGAAACCGCTGGAATATACTCTCGAGGAACCGCACCACCCACTATCTCATTGACAAATTCTAGCCCTTCGGTGCCTGAATCTTCTGCTGGCTCAAATTTTATCCAAACATGGCCATATTGACCCCTGCCGCCTGATTGTCGAACAAACTTCCCCTCTACTTCACAGTCATTGCGAATAGTTTCTCGATATGCAACCTGTGGCTTGCCTATATTGGCCTCAACTGAAAATTCCCGCCGCATACGATCAACAAGAATATCTAGATGCAATTCACCCATTCCAGAAATAATAGTTTGGCCGCTTTCCTCATCAGTTTTTACTTTAAAAGATGGATCCTCTTGAGCTAGCTTTCCTAAAGCTACACCCATTTTTTCTTGATCTGCCTTTGTTCGAGGCTCAACTGCTACTGAAATTACAGGTTCTGGGAATTCCATCCTTTCTAATATAATTTTGTTATTTTCCGCACAGAGAGTATCGCCAGTCATCGTATCTTTTAAGCCGATTGCTGCTGCTATATCACCAGCCAATACCTCGTTAATTTCTTCCCGACTATTAGCATGCATCTGAACCATACGCCCCACTCGTTCACGCTTCATCTTGACTGAATTATAAACAGCTGTCCCGCTTTTCAAGGTACCTGAGTAAACTCTGATAAAAGTTAAAGTACCAACAAATGGATCTGTAGCAATTTTGAATGCAAGGGCAGCAAACGGAGCTTGGTCATCAGCACTGCGCACCGCCTGTTTACCATCATCCAATTCTCCTTCAATAGCCTTGACTTCAGTTGGGGATGGCAAATATTCTATTACAGCATCCAACATGGCCTGAACACCTTTATTCTTGAATGCCGACCCACCTAAAACAGGTACAATCTCATTTGCTAGAGTTCGGATTCGAAGACCTTTTTTAATCTCCTTCTCAGATAGCGTCTCTCCTTCTAAATATTTTTCCATTAACTCATCATTAGCTTCAGCCGCAGCCTCTACAAGATCTTCATGCATTTGAGTACATCTATCAATCAGGTCATGTGGTATCTCCGAATACTTAAATGTCATTCCCTGATCACTTTCATTCCAGAGAATTGATTTCATTTTAAGTAAATCTACAACACCAACGAATTCCTCCTCAGATCCAATGGTTAGTTGGAGTGGAACTGGGACCGCTCCAAGACGTTCTTTCAATTGATTAACCACCATCATAAAATCTGCACCAGCGCGATCCATTTTATTAACAAAAACCATTCGAGGAACTTCGTACTTATTAGCTTGACGCCAAACTGTTTCCGTTTGAGGCTGAACGCCAGAAGAGCCACACAGAACGATAACTGCCCCATCGAGTACGCGAAGAGAGCGCTCAACCTCAATAGTGAAGTCAACGTGTCCTGGAGTATCAATAATATTGATACGATGGTCGTCAAACTGAGCATCCATACCTCTCCAAAAGCAGGTAGTGGCCGCAGATGTGATAGTAATACCTCTCTCTTGCTCCTGCTCCATCCAATCCATTGTCGCAGCACCATCATGTACCTCACCAATTTTATGAGAGAGTCCGGTATAGAAAAGAACGCGCTCAGTAGTTGTTGTCTTTCCCGCATCAACATGAGCACAGATTCCTATATTTCTGTATCGACCTATTGGTGTTTTTCGAGCCACTATATTTTCCTCTTATTTAAAACACAAAAAGGCGACTGTAATAGTCACCTTTTTGTGTAAATCTTTCAAAACAGTTTTGCAAACTAGAAACGGAAGTGAGAGAAAGCCTTATTTGCTTCTGCCATACGGTGGACATCTTCGCGCTTTTTAACTGCGCCGCCTTTCCCTTGAACTGCATCGATTAATTCTCCCGCAAGACGCTGAGGCATTGATTTCTCTCCTCTACTTCGTGCGTAATCTACTAACCAACGCATCGCCAAGGCTGTCCTTCTGGACGGCCTAACTTCTACAGGTACTTGATACGTAGCTCCACCAACGCGGCGAGATTTTACCTCAACAAGTGGTGCTACATTATCTAAGGCTTCTTCGAAGACATCTACGGGGCTTTTCTTAAGCCGCTCTTCGACAAGGTCAAGCGCACCGTAGACTATTCTTTCGGCAACTGATTTTTTTCCACTTACCATCACGTGATTCATAAATTTCGCGAGAGTAATGTTCCCGAACTTTGGGTCTGGCAGTATTTCCCGCTTTGCTGCTACTCTTCTTCTTGGCATCGTTTTTGTCTTCTCTTCAGGTTTTTCTAGGGAGAGGCCCTAGCCTTACTTAGTTGTTTGTAAATCGATAATGCTTAGCCCTTTGGCCTTTTAGTGCCATACTTCGAGCGCCTTTGAGTACGGCCATTAACACCGGCTGTATCAAGAGTTCCACGCACTGTGTGATAACGGACACCTGGAAGATCTTTTACACGACCTCCGCGGATTAGCACCACGCTGTGCTCCTGCAAATTGTGTCCTTCTCCACCAATGTATGAAGTAACTTCATAACCACTGGTTAGGCGCACACGACATACCTTACGAAGGGCAGAATTCGGCTTCTTGGGAGTTGTCGTATAGACTCGAGTGCACACTCCACGTCTCTGAGGACACGCCTGAAGTGCTGGTACATCACTTTTTGTGACTTTGCGTTTTCTCGGCTTACGAACCAACTGGTTGATCGTTGCCATGCAATATTTCTCCAAAATTTATAAAGATCTTTAACAAGACCGGTTATTTCCAGACTCTACTATATAGTGCAGTAGCTTCGGAAAGGAGCGGCAGTGTAATTACCGCAATAGCTAGAGTCAAGCAGCTATTTTTATAGCTGCAATCTTCATTTACTCTTCTAACATTTCAGCACTTAAAGCTTCGGTGAGCGCCGCTTCCACATCCGCGGCAGTCATTGTAGACTCAAGCTCAGCTTCTCGATTTTTACGTCTTTGAGCATGATATGACAATCCGGTACCAGCAGGAATCAGTCGTCCCACAACCACATTTTCCTTGAGCCCTCTCAATGGATCAGCCTTGCCTGTTACAGCTGCTTCAGTCAATACTCTTGTTGTCTCTTGGAACGATGCCGCCGAAATGAAGCTTTCTGTTGCAAGAGACGCTTTAGTAATACCTAGAAGTTGGCGTTCAAATTGAGCGGGCTGCATTCCTTCTTGTCGGAGCCGTTCGTTTTCCTCGAGCACTCGTCTATATTCAACTTGCTCACCACGGATCAATGACGAGTCACCCATATCGGTAATTTCAACTTTTCGTAACATTTGCCTAGTGATAACCTCGATATGTTTATCGTTAATTTTTACACCCTGAAGGCGATAAACATCTTGAATCTCATTAACGATATACTTAGACAGCTCACTAATGCCTTTTAGGCGAAGAATATCGTGCGGGGTTGGAGGTCCATCAGAGATAACCTCTCCTTTCTCTACATGTTCACCTTCAAAGACACTAAGAGTACGCCACTTAGGAATCAATTCCTCATACTGCATCTTCCCGTTTGGTAGGGGTTTACCATCATCGGGAGTGATAACAAGGCGTAGTTTTCCCTTTGTCTCCTTGCCAAGTGTTACAGTTCCGGTGATTTCTGCAAGAATTGCTGGATCCTTAGGCTTTCGAGCCTCAAATAAATCAGCAACTCGCGGTAAACCACCAGTAATGTCTTTCGTACCACCAGCCTCTTGAGGAATGCGAGCTATAATTTGACCAATATCAATGGTATCTCCATCCGCCACATTTATGCTTGCGTTAGCAGGAAGTGGGTAATGGGCAGGAACAGTTGAATTAGGGAAGAGTAATTCTTTTCCTTTCTTATCTGTCAACGTAATCATTGGCTTCAGATCTTTACCCGCTGCATTTCGATCATTAGGATCAATGACTGATATACTCGTTAATCCAGTCATATCATCTGTTTGTTGTCGAACACTTAACCCCTCTTCCATGCCAGAGAATCCTACCTTACCTGCCACCTCAGAAACGATTGGGTGCGTATGAGGATCCCAATTGGCAATGATGTCGCCAGCTATTACTTTAGAACCGTCCTTCACTTTTATCAAAGCACCGTAAGGTAACTTGTAGCGCTCTCTCTCTCGACCATTTTCATCAGCTATTGCAAGTTCTCCAGATCGTGAAACCGCCACTAGGTTCTTATCTTTGTTCTGGACAGTTTTTAAATTAATGAGTCGAACCACGCCGTCTTGTTTAACTTTGACACTATCTACTGCTGATGCTCTGGAGGCTGCACCACCAATATGGAAAGTACGCATCGTAAGCTGAGTTCCAGGCTCACCAATGGACTGAGCGGCGATAACACCAACAGCCTCACCTTGATTGACCCGATGTCCTCGAGCAAGATCTCTACCGTAGCAAGCGGCACATATACCATGCCTAACTTCACAAGTAATAGGAGAACGCACGACGACTTCATCTATGCTCATTTTCTCAATACGCGCAACCCACTGCTCGTCAATCATAGTTCCTGCTGGAACAGCAACCTCATTAGTTCCGGGCTTGTTGACATCTTTTGCTACCACCCGACCCAAAATTCGATCACCAAGAGAGGAAATAATGTCTCCACCCTCGATAACAGGTGCCATTAGTAGACCCTCGGTGGTACCGCAGTCAACCTCGGTAACAACCACATCTTGCGAAACGTCAACTAATCTTCTCGTCAAGTAGCCAGAATTGGCAGTTTTTAAAGCCGTATCCGCCAAGCCTTTTCGGGCGCCGTGGGTTGAGATGAAGTACTGCATCACAGTTAAACCTTCACGGAAGTTAGCAGTAATTGGAGTCTCAATAATCGAACCATCTGGACGAGCCATTAGTCCCCGCATCCCCGCTAACTGACGAATCTGAGCTGGGGATCCCCTAGCTCCAGAATCAGCCATGATAAAGACCGAGTTAAAGGAGTCTTGTTCTTCAGTGTCACCGTCTCTATTAATAACGCTCTCAGTACTAATGCCCTTCATCATTGATTTAGCAACACGATCGTTAGCTTGCGACCAGATATCGATCACTTTGTTATACTTTTCCCCTTGGGTCACAAGACCTGAGGCAAACTGACTCTCAATTTCACGCACCTGATCCTCAGCTCCAGAGATGATCTTAGTTTTATCATCTGGAATAACAAAGTCGTTCACACCAATCGACGCGCCCGATCGAGTTGAGAATTTGAATCCTGTATACATAAGTTGATCTGCAAAGATAACCGTATCTTTAAGACCGACACTTCGGTAGCACTCATTCAAAATGATCGAGATAGCTTTCTTTACCATTGGCTTATTGACTAAGCCAAAAGGGAGCCCCGCTGGAACTGATTCCCATAATAGAATACGCCCGATGGTTGTTTCGACCATCTTTCGCTCTGTAACTCGTTCTTTTGAGACGTCATCGATCAAGGTCTCATTTATGCGAACATTTACACGAGCCTGAAGGTCAACTTTATCTGCATAATATGCCCTAGATGCTTCTTTGCAATCAGCAAAAATCATCCCTTCACCTCGAGCATTTATTTTGTGTCGAGTCATGTAGTAAAGGCCCAAGACAACATCCTGCGAGGGAACAATAATCGGCTCCCCAGATGCTGGCGAGAGAATATTGTTAGTTGACATCATGAGCGCACGAGATTCCATTTGAGCTTCAATAGTCAGTGGAACGTGCACAGCCATTTGGTCACCATCGAAATCAGCATTAAAGGCTGCGCAAACAAGAGGATGAAGTTGAATAGCTTTCCCTTCAATTAGAACAGGCTCAAAAGCTTGAATTCCCAAACGGTGGAGGGTTGGAGCTCTGTTTAATAAAACGGGATGTTCACGAATCACATCATCTAAAATATCCCAAACTACAGGCTCCTCCCGCTCAACCATCTTCTTAGCAGCCTTAATAGTTGTCGCCAGACCACGAAGCTCTAACTTACTGAAAATGAATGGCTTGAAGAGCTCTAATGCCATACGTTTTGGTAACCCACACTGGTGCAGTCGTAGCGTAGGGCCACAAACAATTACAGACCGTCCAGAGTAATCAACGCGCTTTCCAAGAAGATTTTGCCTGAAACGCCCTTGCTTGCCCTTAATCATATCAGCGAGTGATTTGAGAGGTCGTTTATTTGAGCCAGTTATTGCTCGCCCGCGACGTCCGTTATCGAGAAGTGCATCAACTGACTCTTGGAGCATGCGCTTTTCATTTCTGACAATTATGTCTGGAGCACTAAGCTCAAGCAGCCGCTTTAATCGGTTATTACGATTGATTACTCTGCGATATAGATCATTTAAATCAGATGTAGCAAAACGCCCACCATCCAAAGGGACCAGAGGACGAAGATCAGGTGGCAGTACCGGCAGGGCCTCCAGAACCATCCATTCAGGTTTATTACCAGATCCGTGGAAGGCTTCTAGCAACTTCAATCGCTTGGAAAACTTCTTAATTTTAGTTTCAGACTTGGTATTTGGGATTTCTTCTCGAATCGCTGCAATCTCTTCTTCCATTACAATCTCTTTTAGAAGAGCTTGAATTGCCTCAGCACCCATCGTAGCTACAAATTCATCGCCGAATTCTTCAAGAGACTCAAAGTATTCCTCGTCAGTAAGGAGCTGTCCTTTCTCTAACGTTGTCAAACCTGGGTCAGTTACGACATAAGACTCAAAGTAAAGCACCCTCTCTATCTCTCTTAGCGTCATATCAAGCATGAGACCAATACGAGAAGGAAGTGATTTTAGGAACCATATATGCGCCACTGGGCAAGCTAATTCGATATGTCCCATTCTTTCACGGCGAACTTTTGTTAGCGTTACCTCAACCCCACATTTTTCACAAACAATACCACGGTGCTTCATGCGCTTGTATTTACCGCAGAGACATTCGTAGTCCTTAACGGGACCAAATATCTTCGCGCAAAAGAGGCCCTCGCGTTCAGGCTTGAATGTACGATAGTTTATCGTCTCAGGTTTCTTAACTTCACCAAATGACCATGAGCGAATCATTTCTGGTGATGCGAGACTAATCCGAATGTTATCGAATTCGGTGTTTTGTTCTTTCTGCTTGAGTAGATTGACTAAGTCTTTCAAGGCTTTTCCTCCAGTAACTGGGTTTTCCGTGGCGATTTTTCGCCACGAACATCACTAAGCAAAGTAGCGCTTATTCGTTTTCCAACTCCATATTGATACCAAGGGAGCGAACTTCCTTAACCAATACGTTAAATGACTCTGGCATACCAGGCTCCATACGATGATCACCATCAACGATATTTTTATACATCTTGGTTCTACCGGCTACATCATCTGACTTAACCGTTAGCATCTCCTGTAAAGTATAAGAAGCTCCATAAGCCTCCAGAGCCCATACTTCCATTTCACCAAATCTCTGGCCACCAAACTGAGCCTTTCCGCCCAGTGGTTGCTGGGTAACTAGGCTGTAAGAACCGGTGGAACGGGCATGCATCTTGTCATCAACCAAGTGGTTAAGCTTGAGCATATACATGTAGCCTACTGTGACCGGACGATCGAACTTATCACCTGTTCGTCCATCGTAAAGCACCGACTGACCACTTTCTGGCAAGTCAGCTAGGGCAAGCATGCTTTTTAACTCTACTTCATGAGCACCATCGAATACTGGCGTAGCAATTGGTACTCCAGAGCGCAGATTTGACGCTAGCTCAAGCACCTCTTTATCGCTTAACTCCTTGAGATTGGTTCCATATACCGTATCACCCACATCATAAATATCTTGCAGGAATTTTCTGACTTCCACAGCTTTAGCTTGAGCCTTGAGCATAGCGTCAATCTTGACCCCTAAACCTTTGGCTGCCATTCCCATGTGAACCTCCAGAACTTGACCAACATTCATTCGTGATGGGACTCCAAGAGGATTGAGTACAATGTCGACTGGATCACCGTTTTCGTCATAAGGCATATCTTCAACAGGCTTGATAACGGAAATCACTCCCTTGTTCCCGTGACGACCTGCCATTTTGTCTCCAGGTTGTATCCGACGCTTAACGGCAAGGTAGACCTTAACCGTTTTTAGAACTCCCGGCGCCAAGTCATCTCCACTTTGAAGCTTTCCTCGTTTCTCTTCAAATCGCTCATCAAGTTGCGTCCGACGTTCCAGCAATTGCGTTTGAGCGGCTGAAATTTGATCATTAAGATCCGACTTCTCCATTCTGATTGCAAACCAGTCTTCAGAAGAAAAGTCAGCTACGGATTCTGCAGTAAGTGCTTCGCCCTTTTTGAGACCTTGAGCCTTCGCGACCTTACTACCACCTAATGATGCAAATAGACGACCTAAAGTCGCATTTTCCACTATTCTATACTCATCATTTAGATCTTTCCTAAATTGATCAAGCTCAGTTTTTTCAATATCAAGGGATCTTTGATCCTTGTCTAAACCGTCTCGAGTAAACACTTGGACATTAATAACTGTTCCCTTAATGCTACTTGGAACTCTCAGAGAGGTATCTTTAACATCGGATGCCTTTTCTCCAAAGATTGCACGCAGAAGCTTTTCCTCAGGAGTTAGCTGCGTTTCACCTTTGGGAGTAACTTTACCGACCAAAATATCTCCGGCTGTTACTTCAGCCCCAATATGCACAATACCTGACTCATCTAAGCGACCCAACGCAGTTTCACCGACATTGGGAATATCTGCTGTAATTTCTTCTGAACCAAGCTTTGTATCTCTAGCAACACAAGTTAGTTCTTGAATGTGGATTGTTGTAAATCGATCCTCCTGCACAACTCTCTCTGAAATCAGAATTGAGTCCTCAAAGTTATACCCATTCCAAGGCATAAATGCGATTCGCATGTTTTGACCAAGAGCCAATTCTCCCAGGTCTACCGAGGGCCCATCTGCCAGAACATCTCCGCGTGAAATTACGTCACCCTGCTTCACAATCGGGCTTTGGTTAATACAGGTATTTTGATTCGAACGCGTATACTTGGTCAGGTTATAAATATCGACTCCTGCCTCTCCTGACTCTACCTCTTTATCGCTAACACGCACTACAATTCTTCCAGCATCAACACTCTCAATAACACCACCACGCTTGGCAACCTTGCAAACACCAGAGTCACTTGCCACGGTTCGCTCGATCCCAGTTCCAACTAGAGGCGCCTCAGCGCGCAAAGTTGGAACGGCCTGGCGTTGCATGTTTGAACCCATCAACGCTCTGTTAGCATCATCATGCTCAAGAAACGGAATTAGAGAAGCAGCTACTGAAACAACCTGCTGAGGGCTTACATCCATGTAATCGATATCAGTTGGTGCTTTGGATGTAAACTCGTTCTGATGACGAACAGCAACCAAATCATCCACAAATTCCTCTTTAGATGTCAGCTCCGCGGACGCCTGTGCAATTACAAACTGGGATTCATTAATTGCTGAGAGATACTCAATATCTTTAGAAACTTTCCCATCTACAACCTTTCGATATGGCGTCTCAATAAAACCATAGTGATTGGTTCGAGCATAGGTCGCCAGAGAATTAATTAAGCCAATATTTGGTCCCTCGGGGGTCTCAATAGGGCAAACTCGACCATAGTGCGTCGGATGCACGTCCCTAACCTCAAATCCTGCTCTCTCTCTTGTCAAACCCCCCGGCCCAAGCGCTGAAACACGTCGCTTGTGCGTAATTTCTGACAAGGGATTATTTTGATCCATGAACTGGGACAACTGACTCGAACCAAAAAATTCTTTCATCGCCGCAGCAACCGGTTTGGCATTCACGAGATCTTGAGGCATTAATCCTTCAGACTCAGCAACTCCCAACCTCTCTTTAACGGCACGTTCAACTCGAACAAGTCCCACTCGAAACTGATTTTCAGCCATCTCTCCAACAGATCGTATTCGACGATTTCCTAGATGATCAATGTCATCGACAGATCCTTTACCATTCCGGATGGCAATGAGTTTACTCATCACGTCCGCTATATCTGTGGAAGCACCAAACTCTTCAGACATCTCCTTTGCTTCATCAGTCTTCAGCATAGAGAAATATCTTTCATCGTATAGGATTCCTGCTCCTTGCTCAGCATCTCTATCAAGGCGGCGATTAAATTTCATACGACCTACTGAAGAAAGATCATAACGCTCTATATTAAAGAATAAATTGTAGAATAAATTTTCCGCAGATTCTTTTGTCGGCGGCTCTCCAGGACGCATCATCCGATAGATTTCTACAAGTGCCTCTAACTGAGTTCTTGCTGGATCTGCTCTGAGCGTATCGGAAATAAATGGCCCACAATCAAGATCATTTGTATACAGGGTTTCTATATCGGTGACACCAGCCTCAAGCATCAATGCCAGATTTTCTTCCGTAATTTCCGTATTACACTCAAGCAAAAGTTCTCCAGTGCTAGAATCGGCAACATCTCTTGCTAAAGAACGACCAATGAGATACTCCTGAGGCACCTCTAAGGTAGTGACCTTTCCTTTCTCAAGCTGACGAATATGACGCGCCGTAATTCTCCTACCCTTCTCGACAACAACCGCGCCCTTCTTATCCTTGATATCAAAAACGGTAATTTCTCCTCTAAGCCGCTCAGGGTCGAGCTCTAAAGAGAATGCCCCTTTCTTGAAATGGAACATGCTGGTATCAAAGAATTTGTCCAGGATCTCTTCTGAACTATAACCCAGAGCTCTCAGAAGTATCGTCGCTGGAAGCTTTCGACGCCGATCGATTCGAACGTAAAGAAGATCTTTGGGATCAAACTCAAAATCCAACCAAGAACCGCGATAGGGTATCACGCGAGCGGTGTATAAAAGTTTCCCTGAAGAGTGAGTCTTACCCTTATCATGATCAAAGATAACCCCTGGTGACCGATGGAGTTGCGAAACAATAACACGCTCCGTTCCATTGATAATAAAAGTCCCATTTTCCGTCATAAGAGGAATTTCGCCCAGATACACCTCTTGCTCACGGATATCCTTAATAGCTTTGTTGGTCGACTCTTTATCGTAAATCACAAGACGCACTCTGACACGGAGAGGAACTGAAAAAGTGACCCCGCGAAGTTTACATTCTTCCTCATCAAAAGCGGGTTTTCCCATAACGTAATCAACATACTCTAAGGCAGCATTGCCAGAGTAACCAACTATGGGAAAAATAGAATTTAGTGCGGCATGCAGACCTGTGTTTAGGCGATCTTCCATCCCAACACCTTTCTGCGTAAATTTTTTGTAGGAATCAAGCTGGATCGCCAACAAATAGGGCAAATCCATAGTGTTCGGCAGCTTGCCAAAATTCTTGCGGATACGTTTCTTCTCAGTGAAGGAGTAAGCCATCTGTATTCCTCGGTGTTAACAAATTATAGTGGTGCTTTTTCTTAGATCAGAGCCCAAGTTAATCGTGCATCCCAGAGCATCCCTCAAATAACAGCATGGGCTAAGGATAAAAATTTTTAAGCCCACACCATTATTTCAGGTATTTTATCAACCAAAGCTTACTTTAGCTCTGCTGTAGCTCCAGCTTCTTCCAACTGCTTCTTGGCTTCTTCGGCATCGTCTTTTGGCGCAGCCTCTTTAATGGTAGAGGGTGCTCCATCAACTAGCTCTTTAGCTTCTTTTAACCCTAAGCCAGTTATGGCGCGAACCGCTTTAATAACATTTACTTTCTTTTCGCCTATGGCGCTAAGAACAACGTCAAAGTCAGTCTTCTCTTCTACCGCCGCTGCTTCGCCGCCAGCCGCAGGGGCAGCTGCAACTGCCACAGCAGCCTGAGCAGAAACTCCAAACTTCTCTTCCATTGCACTAACTAGCTCAACAACATCCATTACGCTCATTTCAGCGATTGCGTTTAAAATATCTTCGTTTGAAAGGGCCATTTTGGGCCTCCTATGTTTATTTAGTTAAAGAAGGCGCTTATGCGGCTTCTTCTTTTTTAGTTTTTACTGCTGCTACAACTCGAGTCGCTTTGGTTGGAATTTCATTCAAAGTACGTACCAACTTAGTGACTGGGGCCAAAGTTACGCTAGCCAACATACCGAGAGCCTGTTCAAGGGTCGGAAGATTAGCGAGAACATCGATTTGGTCTTTCCCGAGAAGTTGGCCACTCACCGAGAGCGCTTTTACATCAAAGGAATCATTTTGCTTAGCAAAATCTTTGAACAAGCGCGCCGCAGCTCCTGGGTCTTCCATAGAGAAAGCAAACAACGAAGGCCCTACCAACACATCTTCTACACATGAGTAGTCAGTTTCAGCAAATGCTCGCTTTGCAAGCGTGTTACGGATAACCCGTAACTGTACATTTTCAGTTCTTGCTTTCGCTCGCAATGCATTCATGTCAGACACGTCTACTCCACGAGCGTCAGCGATAACTAAAGATAACGCTTGACCAGCTGTTTCATTTACTTCCGCAACAATTGCTTTTTTATCATCGAGATTTAATGCCACGATATATTTCCTCGATTTACCTTAGTTTCGATCGAGTTTCCTCGATCACTTAGGTGAAAATCCTCTAGCAAACTAATCGCTAGATTGGGTCCACCGCCTGCGTAGGAGAATTTCTTAACTTTCATCTGAAATTCATTAAACATTTATATGTTCCTACGGTCTTTAACGACCTGAGCGATTTACTCTCAGACCCCAAAGCCTTTTTGCAGCTATCGCTGCTAACTCATCACCCCGCTAAAGAGGCTTGATCAATTAATAATCCAGGGCCCATAGTTGAAGACAAGGTGACCTTCTTCACATAAATCCCCTTTGCTGAGGCTGGCTTTGCCTTATGTAAATCTGCCATTAACGCCTCCAAATTCTCCTTTAAAGCTGTCGCTTCAAAGCCAACTATCCCGATCCCACCATGTACAATCCCATTTTTATCTGCTCTGAACCTTACTTGTCCCGCTTTAGCATTAGCGACTGCAGAGGCAACATCGGGAGTTACAGTGCCAGATTTTGGGTTTGGCATGAGCCCTCTTGGGCCCAAAACTTTCCCTAGCATGCCAACAACTCTCATGGCGTCAGGGCTCGCAATCACAACATCGAAGTCCATGTTACCGCTCTTAATTTCATCTGCCAGTTCATCCATACCAACAAGCTCAGCTCCTGCGGCTTTCGCAGATTCCGCTGCCTCACCTTGGGCAAAAACACAGACACGAACTTGCTTACCTGAACCATGAGGTAGAGTTGTTGCACCTCGAACTATTTGATCAGATTTACGGGGATCAATCCCTAGATTAATTGCTACATCAACAGTTTCAGGAAACTTGACGGTCGATAGCTCTTTTATAAGAGTAAGAGCATCATCAATCGCATAGCTTTTACCAGCTACAATCTTTTCGTTGATCGCACGGCGGCGCTTGCTTAGCTTAGCCATTTATACACCCTCCGTTTCTATGCCCATAGAGCGAGCAGAGCCAGCGATAGTTCGCACTGCAGCATCGAGACTGGCAGCAGTAAGATCTGGCTCTTTTGCCTTAACAATGTCTTCTAACTGCTGCCTATTAATCTTTCCTACTTTTTCGGTATTCGGTCGACCGCTACCACTTTTTAGGCCAGCGGCTTTCTTCAAAAGATATGATGCAGGAGGAGTTTTCATTTCAAATGTAAAACTACGATCTGCATAGACAGTTATAACAACAGGAACAGGAGCTCCCTGCTCGATACTTTGAGTCTGTGCGTTAAAACCTTTACAAAATTCCATGATGTTCACACCATGCTGTCCTAATGCTGGACCAACTGGTGGACTGGGGTTTGCCTGACCGGCAGGCACCTGCAGCTTGATATAAGCTGTTACTTTCTTTGCCATCTCTACTTCTCCTTAAATGGGTATTAGCGCCTCAAGAAGCTAAAAATTAGCTTTCTGTCTCTGGCTCCCCAACAAACCTGCGGAATTACAGGATTATTAATAATTTTTAAGCTTTCTCAACCTGAGTAAAGTCCAATTCAACTGGCGTAGATCGACCAAATATTGACACCGCGACCCGAAGTTTACTTTTATCGTAATTTACTTCTTCAACAGTGCCGTTAAAGTCATTAAATGGACCATCTGTGACACGGACCATCTCTCCAGGCTCAAACATCGTCTTGGGCCGAGGAGTTTCCTCGGAGTCATGAACCCTCTGTAGAATTAAATCTGCTTCTTTATCAGTGATAGGAGCAGGCCTATCTGCTTTTCCACCAATAAACCCCATTACCCTTGGAGTTTCCTTGACCAAATGCCAAGACTCGTCGTCAAGCTCCATCTGCACCAATACATATCCAGGGAAAAACATTCGTTCGCTGGTCTTCTTTTGGCCACTTTTCATTTCAACAACTTCTTCGGTAGGCACCAAAATCTCGCCAAACCTATCATCTAAATTATTTAGCTTGATGCGCTCTTGAATTGCCAATGCAACTTTTTTCTCGTAGCCCGAGTAAGCATGCACCACATACCATCGCATAGACATGCCGCTCTCCTAACCCATGATTCCTGACGCAGCCCAACTTAGCAGAGAATCAATCATCCACAAGAGCACTGCCATTAAAATAATAACCACAAGAACGATAAGCGTAGTTTGATTACGCTCCTGTTTTGTGGGCCAAACTACTTTTCTCCACTCCGTTCGAGCTCCAATTGCTAACTCAATTGTAGCTGCACCTTTAGCGGTCTGAGAAGCTACTAAGCCGGAGATGGCAAGAGCAACTAAAAATCCAATTACACGATATAAAACTGATTCAGCTGAGTAGTACCAGTTACCATAAACAGCTCCACCCAATAGAGCGACAACCATTATCCACTTTATCCAATCTAGTCGGAATTGTTTATCTTCTGCTGCAACACTCATACAAATAACCATTCTCGAATATTAAAGTGGCAGGCCAGGAGGGACTCGAACCCCCAACAGCCGGTTTTGGAGACCGGTGCTCTACCAATTGAACTACTGGCCTACAAGTACTTACTAGATTCCTTAAGTGACAACTAAACCGAGACAACATTTGATGCCTCGGCTCATCGCAAAATCTAGATCATTAAAATCATTCTATAATTTTAGCAACGACTCCTGCACCAACAGTTCGACCACCTTCCCGTATAGC
>ERZ802822.45-NODE-45-length-88166-cov-13.958111_pt1 | contig 88166 bp, 113 predicted proteins | sample MGYA00345649_ERZ802822 | MGnify/ENA primary metagenome ERZ802822 (study PRJEB30503, sample SAMEA104212359) | marine metagenome | biome: Westerlies Biome; feature: [SRF] surface water layer (ENVO:00010504) within the epipelagic zone...; material: water... | reverse complement strand
CACTCCAGCTCTAGCGGCAGGAACTGTGACAAGTTCGTTCAGATGATCAATGGCCTGAGATGATGACTAATGTCTTAAGCGACATGCATTTAAATTGCACCACTACTTTAGGAGGGGGTATAAAAACTGCCTGTAGATCCAAACAGCAAATATCGTCAAAGGCAAATCAACCAGAATCCAGTTAGCAATCTTTGTCTCCTCATATGTTTTGCAAAAAGGTATTTTGATTCTCCATCCACCAGCCTTTGCGATCCAATAATTATGCTCTCTTTGTTTATATCGAATCTCTCTGAAGAAGATGAAGTATTTCGTTTCGCGTATTCTTACACCCAACCTACGGTCAAGCTCTACATCACTCCACTCATAGCTTTCATCTTCGACAAATTCACCTTTTTTGAAGCGAGTCCATGACCAGTGAGTGAAAGTGCCGAAGAATTGGAAATTCATATTATTGGATACAGGTGTGTCTATTTATTACATAATTTTATCCATTATTTCCAAAAGAGCCATAGCCTCCTGGAGCATCACCGTTCCAGCAGGGAATCACCTCCCCCAGCTGAGACCAGTTTTTGGCGTTTTTGGGGCGTTTTCGGCGTTTTCGCCTCCCCCAAAAGTTCTAGAGGCTCACTCCCAGGTGCCAGCCCATCAGCCTGTCCGCGTCCTCTTGTAACAGCAGCGGGGTCATCCAGTCGGGCATCAGCTCAGTCACAATCAGACACAACAGGTCACCGCCGACAGGATGACGTATCAACGAGAAATCCTGCGGTGAACTGCGATTGCTGTGGGATCGAGGGGCCGTTGCAGTACCGCGTCAGCAGTGATCAATGCGAAGGATGGATCTTCGTCTGCCCGAGCTGCTGGCCGAAGATTCGTCTCCAGGAGGGGTACCGCTACGGAGGGACACGCAAAGCGGATCGGCGGAAACGAACCCGCTGACCGTTCAGCACAGTGTTCCTGTATATGTTGGCCATGGTATTCGCACCACTGGCCTCAGAACAAACACAATTCAGCTACAACGAACCACCACGTTGAGGATGTGTCGTGTTGATCCTGATTCTCCTCGTTCTGACGGGCTCCTATGCCGGACTGTGGGGGTTGCGGTTCGTACTGGAAAAACGCACAGATACAGAGTGAAGATCCATCTGCGAGAAAGCCAGCGCAGCAGAGATAAGCGAAGCGTTCCCGTCGTGGAGCTGGCCCCAGGCGTAGGTCAAGTGAGCGTGGGTCAAGGAATTTATTCAAATCCTTCTTCTGGCTACTAGTAAAGCCGCTATTCTTTATGACATGGTGAATAATGTTGTCATGTCGATGTCTTCTGTAAATTCCTCTTCAAACGCCTGCGCATCCTCTATCCTTCCGACACTTAACAAATAGTTGAAGTGTTGATAGACATAAATCAGATCTCCCTGGCTCAAGAAATCAAAAGTGTAGCGAAGATGATGAGGTGGAGGAGGCATAGTGATTACCGATTTACCCTTTCAAGGTAATTCACTATTTTTTGCCTTTGATGTAGCTATCGCATCTTTTTCATGGCGATGAAGCAGCAACTGTTTCACTTTTATGATAGTAAAACTATTCATCATTCAAACTGATAAATCTACTACCTTTCGCTAGCCGCATAACTTGTCACTTACCTGGTGCTGACTTGCCTCACCCCCAGGTGCCAACCCACCAGCCTGTCCTTGTCCTCCTGGGTCAGCAGTGGGGTCAACCAGTCAGTCATCAGCTCAGTCACAGCAGGCGTCCCTAGGTCTTGGATGCCGCCCACAAGCCACTGCTTGAAGGTGTCTGGGTCGTTGGCGCGTAGGGCTGCAACCAGCTTCCCCAGCAGAAGCAGGGCAATGCGGGTGTCGCTGACATGGACTTAGATCCTGCTGCTGAAGCAGAGGTGATCGAAGCCTTCACTGGCGCAGGGCTGCTGTGAATGAACAGGAGCTGACTAACTAATGGTCGTGTTGCATCAGCTGAAGCTCTCCATAGAAGAGGCTCATGGCCCCAACAATGGCCACGCAGAGGGTGGTGGTGAGAATAATTTCGTGGAACATCTGTTCCTCGTTGTTTATGACCTTGGTCTAAGACAAATAATCAGCCTCTGTAGCTGCCGTTACAAGCCTGAATGGAGTGAAAACCGGCAAGCAAGACCGACAGGCTCAAATCAATTGTGCTGCAGTCGTTCTCAGCGAAAGGCAGCTCATAACCTGCCGGTAACACCTGCCACTACAACCGGCAGGCTCAGATCGATTGCATTGCAGTCGATCTCGTCGAAAAAGTACTTCAAAACCGGCCAGCACGAACAACCTTGCAGCTCCGGGGACCCAGAAACTCAGTCATTGCAACAACACCAGCCTCATCTCACTGGTGGTGAACATCGCCGCCATCCCGTCCTGACCATTGTCTCCCAAGCCTCAATGGCCTTGTGTCTAGCCATCCGTCGACGCGTCTCAGGAATCGGGTAATCAGGCGGGCGCCAGTGAAAAGTACGCAGTGTCACCCACTGACCATCTGCTGTTGGCTCTTCAGGCTTGAACTCAACGACCTTGTGCTGGTCAACATTCACCAGCCATCTGTGGCCACGTGGTCTGTAGGTCTGGCGAAACTTGCTTTCCATACCACGTACCCTGACTGCTGAGAGATAGGAGCTGTAGCTCCAAACACTGCGGAAAACCCCACTTGCCCAGGTCCTTGCAAGCGCTTGGCGCCATGGGGCATCCCGCGGCTCGGTTTTCAACTAGCGTCGCTTAGTGAGAGTTGTTAACCGGGTTAACACTCTGCTGCCAGTTAAAGGCGAGTAAATGGACCTGCAAAGTCATTAACGGTTGACCGCCGCAAAATTTGCTGCCGTCGCATCGGGCTTAAAACGTGCATACGACTTCAGATGCACCTCGATGGTGTGGCCCATTGCCTCGGAGATTTCAGCAACGGCCAGCCGTGCCGCGTGAGCCTGCTTCGCGTACCGATGGCGGAATGAATAGGGCGTCAGCTGTTCACCCTGGTGTTCAGCTTCATCACGCAGCGCCATCCAGACTGATCGCCGGCGCAGGTACTGATTCAGCGCCTGCCCACCATCTCCATCACGGTTCAACGGCGGCAATTTCTCCCCTACCTGCAGGCGTGCCTGGAGATTCCAATCGATTGCAGTGCCATCGGCATCACGCAGCAGCAACGGGTGAAGCCTGCGGGGTTCCGTTTTGGCGCCCTTGGTGCCGCCCATCGATTTTTGATAGATCGTCCACAGCTCCGGTCCTTCTGCCCCGTCCTTGATGCGCAGGTGGCGCAGCTCCTCAGGACGGAGCCCGTAGACGGCACACAGCTGGATCGCAAACCGCCAGCGGTCATGCACTTCGCCATTGGGGAGGTTGTCCAGCAGCTGGAGGATCTGCGCATCGCTGAGGGGGTATCCGATGCGCTTGGCCTTCAGCACCTCTGGAAGCGCCGCAGGCGGGCTGTAAATGGGCTTGAGGTGTCCGCGTTGCACCGCCCAGTTCAGGAAGCCGTAGAGCTTCTGACGGGACGTCTGACGCATGCGTGAGCCCTGCTCCCATTGCGCAAGGCATTGCATCGCCAACGCCTCGCCGTCCACGGGTGGTTTGCCTTCGAATGCCGTGGCGCAGTTACGCAGCACCGGCATGTAGTGGGTCTTCCAGGTGTTCTCGCCAGCGTTGGGGACGAACGACCTGTATTTCTCGATCAACTGGGTGATATTCAGCTTCTGATGGCTGCTGGCGGTGTCGGCGTTCTGCGCTGCAGCGGCAAGGGTGATCTGACCACCAGCCCACCGCTTGAAGATCTGCTGGATGCGGGGCAGGGCCTGAGTGGAGCCCTCAAGAGTCCAGGGGTAGGGAAGGGAAACGCTGCTTAGCCCTTTGACCTGCAGGCGCATCCGACCACGGTTGTTCAGCACCCACCAGTCAGGTGCGGTCGAGGCGCGTATCTGGTCACGAAAGGGCTTGACCCAGGGCTCTGTATTGCTGAGGACCGCCAATCGACGGGAGGCATGTTGTTATCGCTATTGTGTGGTGAGCGTGTGGTGAACGTCAAGCAGCTGGTGACACATGCTGACACCTCATGACTCAGAAGCATTGACAAAACCTAGTCACTGACTTGAGAAATTCAGTTAACCACTAAAGCGACAAGCTGCTTTGGGAGCAAGATGCCGCAGGTTCGAATCCTGTCTCCCCGATTGCCATCTGAGCGGTGCCCCAAACCGCTTACGCGAACCCGGTGCCGTCGGCATCGGGTTTTTTATCGCCAGGGTGAGATCATCACGATGCGCGGATCGTCCTGCCGTGAGCTCAACCTCTCTCTTCCTGCGGGTGATTCGGGAGATGTCCAATCAGCGCTTCTGCCATGGCACGAAATCAGCACGGCTCCGACAGATCCCTCCAATCTCAAATCACGGTGAATGGTCAGATCATCAAGCTGAGCGTTCCCAGTGATCAGGCCGTTGTTGAGCGTGTTGCCGCCTTGATCGACCGCAGGGTGGCGGAAGATGATTGGCGACCGCACAGCTCCAGAGAAGCGGCACTGAATTGCTGGGCAAAGCTCGGCGGCATCCGGGTCGCAGTGCTGAAAGCCAAAGGCCTGCTCTGACCTCGATGGATGGAATTCGCCCAGCGGCCGTGACTCTCGACGTCAACCCGCCTCGGCTGCCCAGCCGGCTTCTCCCTGCTCTGAAAAACGAACAGCCCAAAGCTCTTCACTGGTGACTCGTCCGTTTTGATCCAGCAATTCCGGATGAACAGTTTGCAACCCTGTTCTGTCCGATGGCGCCGATGACGCTGAGTTGGCAGACACTCTCATCATTCGAAAGGCCTGCAGGAGCAAACAGATGAACACAACGGCGTAGGCCAACGGAAAAAGAATTCCGAGCATCTGCATCGCAAAACATTATGAAGAAACGTTAACGGCTGCGGCCGCTCAGCGCGTTCATGTTGTTTTGGCGGACGGTCACGGGCTGAACACCTCGCTCACAGTCACCGGAATGGCCGATCATCGTGGACTGATGAAAGATGAAATCAAGCTGGTCACAACGTTTCTTCTGCTGAATTTCTTTGTCGTGGCTCTGGCTGTCGCCGGGTATCAGAAGGCAGGCATGAACCTCAGCGCCGTAGTGAGCCACCTCGGGGGCTGATGGCAATTGCTTGGCAAGCCATCCCGCTGCCGGCGCCACCCCGACACGACCCTGACACGTCCTGCTCGCCTGCAAAGCTGCCTTCATCGACACAAGGCGGAGAAAGCTGCCGCGTTAGAAGGCCTGCGTTGCCCGCAAACGATGCCTCTGTTCCGATGCCATGGCTGCAACATGCGCATTGAACGATCCATGGCGACCTACTGGCGCCACAAAGGCAAGTTGCTGTGTTCCTCCTGCCTGGACAGCCAGGACACGATCGGGGCATCGCCAAAGCCACGGCCCCTCGATCCAATCCAGGACAAACAGGAGAACGACGAACACCATTCCTGCTGACGCCCACAACCTCCCACGGCTGCCGTGGACAGCGAAGGCCAGCTGGACTACAACAGCTTTGTAGCAACAGCTACCCATCGTTCACTCCGCCACCCGGGGAGCGCAGCTCGATCCAAGCCAGGGAACGGGGGCTTGGGCATCGATGTTGAGTGATCATGACGTCACTGTTCTGGAACGGCTCAGCATTCGTTCCGCGCGATCGAACATCGGCGAAGCGCGAGGCCATTGTCCTGCGACTCGAGGCATCTCTGGCAGCCCCGGATGCCAACTCCACGCCCAGGCGCAGAGCTGCCGCTTATCTTCGGCGAAATGGGTTTCATTCGGCCCCTTGATCCATCGAGCAGATGGGGGCCACAAGCAACAACGCCCACCACAGAGTCATGACCGACCACAGCAACAGCCCGCTGCCTGTCCGCGAGGTGGTCCGCGCCCATGCCTATCCCGTCCTTTCCGCTCTCTGCACCTTGAGTCTGATCAGCATCGGAGTGCTGCTCGTGCCACAGGCGGTCAGGCACCATCGCTTCAATCGCTGCGTCGATGCGCAGATCCAGATGCGCAACGCCATCAATCCCGAGAGCCAGCAAGGCCCCGGCAAGGTCAATTATTTAAAAGCTGTCGAGCATTGTGAAGGCCGTTAGGCAACGACCACACAGAAAAAGCATTTCCTTCCTGTCAGCACGTTGGGAAAAACAGGTTCATCCGTCGTAGCGAGAGAAGCCGAACAGAGAGCAATGGAGCTGAACACACCCATTGCGATGGCGTTAGAACCAGGAGAGAAGCACAACATCAATGTCAAAAACGCGCGACCTTCTCAATGCACACTTGCTGCCACTCCTGGCGACAGTCTCAACAGGAACGCTGGTCGGCATCCTGCTCATCGTCGATGCCGGCCTGTCCAACCTTGCACAGAATTCTCAACAAGCCAAAAACCACAACGCATGCGTCTACACAATCATGAACATTCCAGCCAACCAAAGGCCGGGATCCATTGAATTGAATGGAATGGCCGGTGCCGTTCGATATTGCAATGGCGGCTGACAAGCCCCGTCTCGCAGGAGGAGACACCTGCCTGAAACAGGATCCTGCCGAATGGGAGTTGGCATTGAGAACACACGCAGCAGATTGCTAGCCAGATCCGATTAAAAAAGGGGCGCTCTCCCACGGCAAGGATTTTTTCGCCCCAACTTTCTAAATTGTCAGCAGTTCATGCCACCACAAACGCCTGATGACTGCGCTATCGCACTCCTCGGTTGTAAGCACTACACCATACGTCTGGTCACTTGTCCTTTCACTCGGCACGCTGCTGATCAGCATCATTCTGATCTATATCGCTCGCTTTCAAGCAAAGCTTGAAATCAAGGATCTGGCTGCGCTTCGCACAATGTTTGATCGGTACCCTGCCTGGGGAAAACGTGCCAGCTGGGCACAGCAAAATAGTTTTGAATCGTTCACGATCCACGCACCAGCAGCACTGCTGGCCGTGATTGCAAGCTTCAACGGTCAGACGCTTCCCGTGATCACCCTGTATGCCGCTTTGGCACACCCATTGTTTCGAGTGGCCTATATCAGCGCCTATGTGTTCAACGTGCCACTCGCCAGATCAGTGTTTTGGATGCTCGGCCTGGTTTGCAGTGGAATTCTGTACTTCACAGGATTCAATGCGCTGATGTGATGGGGCCAGGCAAATCCAGCGTGATGAACGATCGGAAAGCAAAAAAAAGCCGCCCCAGGAGGAGCGGCTGCAGTGTCACTTTTTAAGTGACGTCCTGGCCATCAGCTTCTGAGCGGCAGCAAGGCGTTGCGCACGCAGAAGACGAGCCTGGATCAGAGGGAGAGGAGACATAACGTCGCTCCACAGCGCCCAAGCCCCCGTTGCATGGCTTGAGACGAACTGCACCCGGGAATCCCAGGCCAACGATGGAAATACTTTACCAAGAATCTGTATCGGTTGTGACTGCCGGACCGATGGACCAGTGAAGTGGCCCCGATCAAGCGGATTAGGCTCCTGACTGAGTCCATTGCATCGCATCAGCCATTGCTTTCCATCCTTGCCCTTGGTTTGATGTTGCCCGCGGCTGCTCAGGCGGGCACATGCATGAGCTATGAAGCTGCTTACCAGCTTGAGAGCTTGCTGGCAGAGGGAATGCGCTGGAGAAATGCACTCCAGACTGTCATTGACGAAGGGTATTCCGACGGATCACATGCATGCTTGAAAGCAATCAAGCAGCAGGTCAATCAGTCTCCCTACGCATTTCCAGAGATTGAACAGGCTGTGTACAGAAGAAGCGTCCGGTAGGCGACAAGCTCTCCGCACTGCCCCATGGACGACCAACAGACACCCTGTTCTTCATGGGAATGCATGCAGGCTTGCTGAGGTTGGTGCGAACACCTTGCCCGGAGCTCAAGAGGCATCTTCCGCTTCAGAACGGAGAAAGCGTTTGCGCTGAGCCGATTCGTAACCGGTCAGTTCAACCTGTTTTTTGCTTTTGTTCTTACGAATGGTCTTGGCCAAACCCATCAGAAATGGTTGGAGTCCTTTCTTGCTCACTTGGTCTGCTCCGTTATCTGGATCGCGCGTTGTGGTCTCTTGGCCATTCGCGTTTATTTATTATCTCACAGACACTCAAATATCAGGATTTGTGTTGCGGAATGCAAATCCACCCAACCCTCGACGACCTCGGCCATGAGCCCAGGCATCGGTTGGTGGCATCTGGCACATCTCCTGCTGCGGGTCAGGAGTCATGGTTTGTGCATCCAGGGCATCTCTCTCTCATGGACTCCCAAAACAGGCAATGCCAGGACTTGAGCAATCAGCTCGCCGTCTATCGAGCATTCAACAACCGCAGCGCCACGGCAGCTGTTCTGCGACAAATGGCCAGTGCCCAATGTCCGATCGGAGCCTCCAAGCTCCATTGACAGGCCACATCAGGAGTCGGAGGCTTGAGAGGCAGACGGCTTCAGCGAACACTAACCCTGAGCAATCCAGGCGCTGGAGCCCGTTGCATGCTTCAGCGCATTGCCAAGGCCTTCGCCAAAGCCTTCCACTGACACCAGCTCGCCACCCATGTTGCAGAGCTGGAACGTGAGATCGGCAATCTCAGCCGGTGCAGTGATCGGTAGACCGGCGGCTTGCTCGATCAATGAGATGCAGCTGTGGATCTCAGACAACGGTTCATGAACCTGCTGGAGCCCTCATAACTCCCCTGAACCTGATTGTTCAAGGCTCAGCTGCTACCAAAGTCACAACCGCCTTGCGCCGATCCAGAACCTTCATCACCCCAGGGGTGACGCGAATGGATAACACGAGGCTTGTTGAACAACAACCACGACGCTCATCAAGTTCAAAGGGGCTAAGCCGCATCAATCTCTGCCTCGTCGTACAGGGCTTTGAGTTGATCCAACTCAGAAATCAGGTATTGGATCTCGAGCCAGTCCGTCGACAAGTCAATGGCGATTTCCAGGCGTTCAATCTGACGCTTCAGGAGCTCGGGCATCACGCGGGATATCTGTATTTCAATCATGAAACCGCGTTCCGATAGGAATGCAATCCGCCGGGTGCTGATCAGGATTGATCGAAGATTCTCTGCAGCACATTCCGTTCACCCTGGAGTGAGTTCGCTCTCATTGGCTTGCCGAGCGGTCTGGGCTGCCTTGGACGAGCCAGAAAAACCCTGCTGAGCCACCAAGCCTGAAGACCGAGGAACGCGATACCGAGGAGCACCAGCTCAGTGACTCCCTGCATCAGTGGTACTCGCCTGGGTGATCCGGCTTCACCACAGTGACCTTTCCAACTTTCTGCCCATTGAACCGCAGCAGCTCATCGCCACTGAACTCAAAACCCAGCCCATCGGCGATTTTGGCGACATCATCCGCTGTCGATGCCGCCATAACAGCTTGCTTGAGGGCCTCGTCAGCCTGCATTTTCAGGATGAACGCCTTGAGCTGATCCAGGGCCATGGCACACCCACACAACGTGGCCAGTGTGGCACTGCAAGAACCTGCGGAACGACGGCTCGTCCGGGGCCAATGAAATCGTGCCCGGCATCAGTAGACTGAAATTAAATCGATAATTCAACATGACCACGACGAGTCCGTGTGCCTGCCTGAAGTGCACATGCCAAGTTGAAGAAGCCAAGGCTGTCGTTGTTGGAGGCAAAGTCTTTTGCTCAGAAGCCTGTTCGACAGGACACCTGAATCATGAACCTTGCCATGGGGCAGGATCGTGCGGATGTTCTTGCGGTGACTGAAGCCCCACGTTCAATCTCAGGTGTTTGATACCCCACGGCAATGCCTCAAGGCAGACCCATTAGGGCCAGGCGATATCGATGTTTCTAGTCTGTGGGGAGGAACGACACGGAAACTCACCAAGACTGTCAGAAGTGTCAACCCCTACCCAGTTCGTTAAACGCCAATACAAAAGAGAATGATTCGTAATCGCACTCGCACGCTGAGCCTGATAAACCGTCAAGGCCTTTCAGCGCTGCGCCGTGAGCGAATCAAGCCGAATGCAAGACGAAGCTGTCGCACGATCTGTCATGTATCTGGTCGCAGCAGTGCTTGTGATCGTCATGTTTTCACTGGTTGGCATCTTTCTCCAAGCGGAGCTGAACGAGCAGGCGAAACTCAAAGCGCAGAACGAGGGCCCAATCATGGTTCACTCCACTCCCACACCCCAATCACCACGTGGTTTCTGGGGTCGTACTGACAAGACATGACCCACACCCGTCACGCCTGGGAGACCATTGTGAACGCCAGCCAGAGAAGACTTCGACTCACCTCGTAACAGACGATGGAGAGATTATCCGATTGATCTGACTGAGTTGAGATTGATCACACGTTGATCACAAACTTTCCCTTTATTCATCAAGACAATCATCAAAGTTTCTGGCCGACTCAGCAATTGGCTGGAAGAAAGAGGTGATTGGTTCTGACAACTACTTCACGGCTGATGACACCTTCATCACAGCAAGGCAGTCCAGCACACTCCTATTGCCCATCCCATAGACGAACGTGGTGAATGACTCCTTGATGCACTGGTCACTGGCCTGCTGATGCAAGGGTCTGCACATCAACCTGATGAGTTCATCACGTTCAGCCTTCAATTTCAGTTGTGGAAGAACAACCAAGGCACCTCACAGTCGTGAGCTCAAGTTTTGTTCAAAGAAACGGATCCGACATCCCCCAATTAGGGGATGTCGGACTTTGCTTCAATCCCTCAGTTGGAGGATGTGATTTCAGATCCAACAGATGAAGCCAAGCCAAGGTCCGGATTGAATGAACAAGTCCAGTCATCGAAAGCATTGAAGATCTGTTATTGCTTTGATGCGGATCCAGAGACTGGGGATTGAGCCGAGATAAGGAATCAACCTTGTCGATTGGCTCATCCTTGATGAACTGAGTACGGCAAACCGTCCTGATGATCTGTGAAATTTTCGATAGACCATCGGCATTCAAAGATTTTTGATGACCCTTCATTTATCCAACGGATCCGCGGTCGGAACCATCGTTGATGATGGCACCCACCGTCCATGTCGTGCTTTGGCCTGTCGGCTGAGCATCTTTACTGATGCTGCTGGATCCTCGCTGGATTCCGCTCAACGTCGGCGTGCTCACAAAGAAGAGCTTCTGGATCTGTTCTCTTGACTGGACTGCAGCGGCCCGGTCACGGGCTGGTCCTGCCTTCCTCTGATCAGATGCTTCCGATTGCAGGCCACCACCCATCGTTCTCGAGGCTGACCTGGCGTCGTCGCACCCAAAAACACCACACATGGTGTCCGACCAATAAAAAAGCCTGCCTCTGGGGCAGGCCGGGTGATGGGGATACCTAATTTACCCCCCCTAAGCCACCAGATCTAGTGCTGCAGTGATACACGACACAGAACAAACCAAACTCAACAAATTCCTTGAGGAAATCTTGACGCCCCATATCTGTGGTACATCTCGTACTACACTCATCTCGACACCTCAAGATGTGGTGGTGTGCCGGGTGATGGGGATTACTACGGCCAAGACTCCCGCTCCACCTCTGGAGCGGTTTTTTTGTGCTCACCACACCATTCGCGCCAACCGCAAGCATGGGAGCTGGTGACTTGCGCGAACTGGTCCGAGAAGCTTGGATGACGTTGTCGACACCCGGGAGTCCCCGCCGTGATCGGTTTAACCAGGCTGTATTGCTACAAGGGCGAGCTGTTTCGCCTCGTGGATGTTTGCTCTCGCGATGCGTCTGACGCAGCCGATGCGCTGACCAGGGAAGGATGGACCATCGAAGCGGAGATCCCTGTGTGATCCAGGTGGAATCCCGTCAGTCAGATGGAGCTAAGCCAGTGCGCGAACAGCTTCCTTGCCGTGACCTCATCCGTCAGTTCACCATCAATCGAAGCCAATAAAGCGCCTGGGTGCCTGCGTTCCATCTCCCGACAGGCCTCGTAGGCATCCGAAGCGATGACGGGCTCAAACCCTGCGTTTCCGTCAGGCTGCTCGCAGTAGAAAACCTGATAACGATGCATGGACATGAAGTACTTTCAGAACAACAACGTCGGCAATCGTGGCCAGCGGCTGATACAGAAAATCAGCATGATCAGCACTGACATCGAGAGCTGATCATGCTGATGAAATGAACAATCCCTGAACAGTTTTAAACCAGGAGGGGCCGAAGCCCCTCCCAAATCAATCGAACTTGCGATTTGATCAATTGGCAGCGAAGGCCTGCATGAAGGCGGACGCGGTGCGCTGGTTGTTCTGAGTGGCGAAGGAGTTGGTGGACAACGTCGCTGTGGCAGAACCGTTGGCTGTCGCAGATGAATTGGTCTGCGTGCCTGTGGACTTGAAGGCTTCCAGGCGATCCAGATTCACGGTGAAACTGGAATTTTCGTCGGAATTCACACTGGCGATGGCACCCAGGCCTTCGATGGAAACCTGACTGTCACTGACAGTGCTGGTCGAACCGACGGACTGCTGATAGCCAGCCTCATACGCTGCGTTGAAGGCAGCGGTCCAGGATGTTCCGCCAACGCTATCTCCGGTGCTGGTCGCTGCTGCCAAGGCAGAGGTCACGATGGCACCCAACTGCCCTTCCTGACCGATGGCGGTGATGGAGTCTTCCGTGGTGAGAAATTCACCCTTGATGATTCCGGTCGCCGACGACTCGTTCGCCGTGGAGGAACTGTTGGTGATGACGTTGTTGTAAGCGGAGCTATAGCTGGAGTTGTAGTTCTGGTTGTAGGACGTGGTGTAGGCGTTCTTGAACTCGTTGAAGTTGCTCTGCTCGGTTTCGTAAGCGGTCTGGCCTGAAGTCCCATAGGAAGCCTGCTGCGAAGCAGTCAGATCCCCCCAAGAGGAGTCGTAATCAGCAGTCCACTCCCACTCGCCCTCACGGTTGTAACTGCCGTAGTTGCCGGTCTCCGTGGAGGACAGGTTCGTTGCCGTCGTGGCTGATTCCCAGCCCGTGCTGTGAGATTCACGCATGGCCGTTTCCGTTGCAACCGAGTTGGCAGCAGCGGAAGCAGCCTGGGTGGCAGCAGCGGAGGAGGAGGTGCCGTTGGTCTGCATCAGGCTGCTGCCTGCCCCCATCTGCATCACACCGTTGGACAAGCCATCAAATTCCTGAGTGGCCGACACGCTTCCGTTCACACCGATGCTGGTGTTGGAGCCGACGTTGAACTGGTTGGAGGTGCCGACGGCATTGTTGAAGGTGGCTGTGCCGGCACCGGAGAAGGTCAGTCCGCCAGGCGTGGTGGCATTGATGATGAACATGCGCTGGGTGGTGCCATCCATGTTCGGGTCATCCGAGCCGGCGACGCTTGCATGAACAGCCGCTGGAGCCGCCAGGAGAAGCGCAGTTAGGAGCAGAGGTGTTTTCATTTTTCCTAAATAAGAAAAACTTTGTGAAGGTGGACTCCCACACCGTGGCTCCTGCTATGGAGCGACCTGAGCCGTTTATAAGGTTTTCTTCAGTTTTTATTTTTTCTACTGATTTAACCCATGGAAGTCTTTGGACTTCAGGTAACAACTCTTTAAATAACCTCTCTTGACGGAAAATAAAATGTGGCTAACTGAGGCTTGCCTCAAGGAAGGCTGCAGACCTTCTTGATCGAATACTCCACACGGTCATCCGAACAACAGAGACCGGCATAAAAGCGCTCCAGTTCGTCGTAGGCCTCGTCGTAACTGCCGAAGCGCAGGCGCGTGATGGCGTCCTCCTCGCTGTCATCGCGAACGATGCGGAAGTTCGTCAAGGCCAGGGTCCATGAGCATCAAAGTCTGGCCTGAAGCGGCAACGTCTGATCGGACAGATCAACCGATCGACGTCCCATCCATCACGATCGTGGAGTCCATCCGCTCACAGCATCTCTGTGACATGGAAACCGGCCTTGGCGTGGACCAGCCGCCACCCCCGCGAGGGGCGACGCCATTTCAGGTTGGTGCTGCAGGGGGGGCGTGGCTCAGGGCGCTGGGTGGAACTGGTTTCAGTGCTCACGCCAGAAGTAAGGCTGAGACAGAGTTTTCAGGAACTGCAGGACCGAACGCAGTGGCAGAGCGGCTGGCAGACGATTCCACCGGACGAACCTGAAAACGCCTGACAGCTCACGAAACAGAGCGGCCGGGATGGGGAGAGGGAAAGAGCTCCGACGTGGTCGCCCGGAGCTGATGATCGACGCGGGCGATCCCCATCACCCGGCATGGGCTGACACTAATCAGGAGAAACCCCTGCGCCAGCACACGCTTCACCAATAGGTCTGGTGTCACTCATTTGGCAATCACCAGATATGGCGTTGACCCGACAATGCAGAATAAAGTTGTCCCCATCACCCGGCCCCGTGCGACGCATGGGGCTTTTTTGTGCCCCATATGTGGCGTAGGCAGATGTCTGATTGTCATAGCGGTGCAGGGCTGTGACGCTTGACGCTCGGAAACTCACTCCCTAGCGTCGCCCTCTTTCAGACGCACGATGCGATCGATTCTGGCCGCAACACTGACTCTGGCGGCTGTGGCACAGCCTGCAGCGGCGGGGATCTTCACTGTGAAACCGGGAACGATCTTCTACTCCCAGCCGGAGAAATCAGCCCGGTTCCAGCTGGATCTTCCAGAAGTACGGGTTCATGTCCCGCCTCTGAAAGACACACAGGGCTTCTGCCAGTTCAAGCTGATGTACAAGATCGCCGATCGCGACAACCCGAAGCTGCCCAAAACAGCCTGGACGCGTTGCGTGGCCACGGACACCGTGATCCTCAACTGATGGGCCGTTACCGACGACTGACGCTGGCTGGCTGGATCAGCCTGATGATCACAACGCTTCCCGCCGCAGCCGAACCATCCAGGGAGGCACGGACCACCCGATGCGTCATCAACGCAATGGCTCAAGCCTGTGAGGTCCTGCAGACCCCGGACACTCTGGAGCTGAGCCTGGAGGACGGAAGGACCATCGCCGCCCGTCGCCTCGGACGCTGGCGAAGCAGCGGCAAGGGAGCGACAGCTGTGGACAGCTGCAATGTGAAGATCACCCTGCAGAACGACACGGCCTATGGGCTGCTGGTGCGCAGCGCAGAGCAGGGGACCACGCTCACCTGGCCGCAGCTGCAGATCGGGATGCCGGAGTTGCGGCCCTGAACCTCAATCCGAGGTTTTGGTCGCACCTGGACACAGTCCCGCCATTCTCTTTCACATCTGAGCCGATCAGTGGAGGTCAGAATGGCCGCAGGGGCTTGAGACACCCCTCACACGGACGTGAGGCTCCCGGCATTCGCCGGGAGCCTTTTTCTTTGGAAGGTGCTGCGGGGAGCGTGCCAGAGTTAAAAGAGGCTTAAGGAACGGCCGATGCGGCGTTTCATCACATCCCTCAGCGAACAGCAGATCCGGCACGGCTATTCCCTGCTCGCTCTGATGGAACATCTCGACCGCGAGCTGGATCTGCTCAATCAGCGCCGGCTGTCAGCCGGGCTCGGCAGCACAGAAGGCAAGCGACTTGGCAGCATCAAGCGAAGCCACCTGAACAAGATCCGCGACTGCATCAGCGAGCTGGAAACCAGCGGCTTCAATGCCTGGCTGATGGAGCGCCGCTCGGCTTAAGACGCATCGGCCTTCAACCGGCCTCGATCGAAGGCTCCGCCATCCAGCATCAACAGGCATTCACGGCCACAAGGTCCGTTCCTGTGCCCATCCCCGTCGTCTATCACCCGCTCTATTCGGCGCCGCTGCCATCCACCCATCGGTTTCCGATGGCGAAGTTCCGGATGCTGCACGACCTTCTGCTGGCGCAGGGTGTGATCAGCCACTCACAACTTCACCGACCGGTGAGTGTGGCGCGGCGGGATCTCGAACGGGTTCATTCGCGCCGCTACCACGAAGCCTTCAGCGGCGACCGGCTGACACGTCCGGAGCAGCGACGCATCGGACTCCCGCCCACACGGCCGCTGGTGCAGCGCACCTGGCTGGCCGTTGGAGGCACGCTGCTCTGCGCCCGGCTGGCCCTGCGTCATGGCCTGGCCTGCCATCTCGCAGGCGGAACACACCATGCCCATCCGGACTTCGGCAGTGGCTTCTGCATCTTCAACGACTGCGCCGTCACAGCCAGGGTGCTGCTGGAGAGGAACGAGCTGCAGAGCGTGCTGGTGCTGGATCTGGACGTGCATCAGGGGGATGGCACCGCCGCCTGTTTCGCCGATGACCCCCGGGTCGTGACCGTGTCGGTTCACGCGGCAAGCAATTTTCCACTGCGCAAGGTGGCCAGTGATCATGACCTGCCCCTTGCCGATGCCACCGGCGATCAGGAATACCTAGCCGTGATCGGTGACAGGCTGCCCGGGCTGCTGGATGAGATCCGCCCCCAGCTGGTGCTCTACAACGCCGGTGTCGATGCCCACCGGGATGATCGGCTGGGTCGACTCGACCTCAGCGATGAGGGTCTGATGCAGCGCGACAGACTGGTGCTGGATGCCTGCCTGAGGCGCCGCCTTCCGGTCGCGACGGTGATCGGCGGGGGGTACGACACGCTTCAGCCACTGGTGAGGCGACACGCCATCGTCGTGCGTGCCGCCGTCGAACAGGCGCGGCTCTATGGACTCTGAATCGTCATGACCCTGCCCCCCTGGCGGCCTCTGCTGCGCAGCGCCCTTCAGCGCGAAGGCCGCACACCGGCAGCACGCTGGCTGCAACTGGCCACCACGGCAGCGGATGGAACGCCACGGGTCCGCACCCTGGTGTTCCGCGGCTGGGATGCGCAGAGCCGGATGCTGCTCTACACCGACGGGCGCAGCAGCAAGACCGCCGAACTCACCCATCAACCGGCTGTGGAGACCTGCTGGCTGCTGCCGAAGGCCAAACAGCAATACCGGTTCCGCGGAGCCATCGAACTGTGTTCCATCGCGCAGGACCCCGACCATTGCCGCAACCACTGGAAACAGCTCTCTCCTGGCGGTCGGGCGCTGTGGGCCTGGCCTGAGCCGGGTCAACCCTTCAGCGCCGGGGCGGAGTGTCCGGTCGAGATCGAGGAAACGACTCCACCACCTCAGCATTTTTTGGTGCTGACGCTCACCATTGAGCGTGTGGAGCTGCTGGATCTCGGCCATCACCCCCACCGAAGGCTGACCTGGTCCCTGGCGCAGCGGTGGGCCGAACAGCGGCTCAACCCCTGATCACCACCAGCGCTCCACACGCCCGACCGACGGCCTGCCCGGACTGGACGGCACTGTCACCACCGACAGCCGCTGAGAATCCCGCACGTAGTCGAAACGGCAGAAACCGGCACCGGTTCCGGAGCAGGTGCTGAGACTCTTCAACGGCACCTTGGACCACTCCCGCTCCGCCGCGGACGGCTGCTGCTGCGGTGATGGTTGCCAGCCGGCTGCCACCAGAGAGCGATCGGCATCCAGGATGGACTGACGCGCGATGAGCTCCTGCACTGGAGCAGCTTGAGCCACAGACCCCAGCAGTGAGACGAGAACGAGAGGAAGTAGCGAGCGTCCCATGACGGGTCTGGACTTCCCTCTCCCTAGCTATGCACTTTCGCCAAGGAGTGATTCAACAGATTTTTCTCGACTCGCGCGCCGACCGGAGCAGATCCTCCGCGTAACGGATGGTGAGACCCATCTGCCCATCCCAGGCAACGGCATAGCTCCAGTGACCGGCGCGCAGGTCTCCACCGGGGAGCCGAACCGCATCGGTCCACTGCTTGGGTTCCGGTGCGATCACCCCGAAACGCCCACCGCTGTTGTTGCTCACCCGATCGCCCACCCGGAACCGGGCTGCCGGCCGCGGCTGCCGTCGCAGATGCTCAAGCTCAGGATCGGATGCAGGATCACCAGCACCTTCCTCCTCCAGGACATCAATCCCCCCCGTGACCGCCGACTCCGTATCGCCATGCCCCGGCAAGGCGAGATCATGGGGAACCCAGCTGGGATCGGGAAGGGCTCCCTTGAGAAGATGGCCGATGGCCTTGCCCCGGCCGATGCCGTACATCGCGCAGTAAGCGTCAAGCCTCTGGAGAACATCGGGCTTGAGCCAGACCTGAACGGCCCTCGCTTTGGGAGCACCGCTGGATCGGAAGCGGCCGCTGTGATCGCGCGGGTGGGAGTGTGAGCTTGTCAGTGCAGTGATGAACGAATTGACGCCATTTCGCCGAAATGGGCAGCGATGGTCAAGCTTTGCCCACTTAATTATTCCTTAAACCATAACGCATGGTCGAGCTGCCCGGTGGCCGCACCGAGCAGCTCTTCTGGATCAACCGACACTCAGGAGGGGCTGAATGCCGAGGGCGATCACCAGGCTGACCACCACACCGATGAAGGCCTTCCACAGATCGCTTCCGATGATCTTGCCCAGGTTGCCGCTCTCTCGATTGGTGAAGGTGTACTCGAATTCCTGCTCCTTGATGCGCAGAGCGATTTCACGGCCACCCAGCAATCCGAGGAACACCCAGGTGGTGCTGAGCGGAAAGGTGGAGAGAAAGGCCTTGTAAAGAAGGCAGAGACCGAAGAAGAAGTCGATCACCGTTGCCGAGCGGAGGTCGGAGGTGTTGGTCTTCGATCGCAAGACCGCCTGAATCGGGCCACCACCACTGGCGACCAGGAAGCAGAGACCCACGCAAAGAACGGCCGTGCAGATGGCCATCGGGAAGACATCCAGCTTGCGGGGCAGAAACACAAAGATGTTGGCCAGGTCCTGCACCAGCCACATGCTCCAGAGGAAGCCGGTGGAGACCCACTGCAGGCCGTACCAGACCCTGTTGAAATCCTTTCCTTCCTGGGTGCGGCGGAACACCCAGCGCTCCAGCAGCCACATGCCGAGGCCATAGCCGGCCAGTCCCAACGCAAAGGCGAGGAAGTAACCACTCAGGGAGCTGCCCAGCAGCTTGCCGATGTTGGCCGGTTTGAAGGAGGAGAGCACCAGGAAGGAGGTGCTCACCGGAGCTCCCCACTGCGTCAGGGCCAGAACCGCAATGGGTGGAATCACATAAACCCAGCCGAACGGCTCAGGCAGCTCGAACTTCTCAAGCCGGCCCCAGGCCGGATCACCATCGTTGAGAAAAAAGCCCAGCATCAGCACGATGACGGTGACGGAGCAGATGAAGCCCATCTGCACCACCTTCGGGGTGCGGGTCTTGTTCGAGGAGATGTAGGTACCCAGCGTCTGCAGAGAGTCGTTGGCCACCACGGAATACGCCGCCAGCAGGAAGCCGACGATCATCCAGATGTTCACGTCGCCCATGAATCCGTTCCGGGGAGTGGGTTCACAGTGTTTTTAGAGATGAAATCCCTCAGATGGCGTGCTGCAGTTGACCTCAGGCTGTGATCTGTTTGGTTCAGTTGATCACGGTCAGAGTGCGGATTTCGCCGCGTTTGACCCAGGCCGCAAGGGCATTGATATCCGCACGGCTTGGGATGCAGATGCAACCGGTGCCGGGATAACAGTGATGGATGCCCAGGGCGCTGCGTGTGGTCTTGAAACGCGGCTGCAGATCGAACCAGAGATCCGCGCCCCATGGCTCAGGCGGTCCGAGGCGGTAGCGGCCGGCTGGCAGAGGTGCCGCATTGCCTGGGCTCCAGAGCCGGTCGGCATCCTGGCGCTGAGCGATGCCGCTGACCGCATCCCAGCTGGCCAGCAGCAGCCCATCGCGCCGCAGGTCCAGCTTCCAGATCCGGTTGCCATCGGGGAAACGCGCACGCGTGCGTCGTGTGGTGAGCGTCAGGGACCCTCCCTGCAACAGCTCGGCGGTCGGGCCACGCTGACCGGGCGGTGAGCTGTCAACCTTCAGGGGTTGAGCCGTTCGCCCAGCCTGCAGAGAGCTGCTGAGCAGCACGACCAGGGTCAGCAGCACGGCAGCAGCCATGGGGATCGTGGTGGACAGAGCCTTCACTCTGGCGCTGTCAGGATGACCTGCAGCTGCGGGCGCATGCGTGGAAGTTCTTGACCTCTTCCCTCGCTCGATTCTCAAGGGAACACTGCCGGCTCCTCTGCAATCAACACTGATGCAGCTGAGCGAGTCGGTTCTGAGCAATCCGCAGGCCAGTCCGGATGCATCGCCGAAACTCGCCGGTCAGCTCAGCCAGCAACGCCAGTTGATGCCGAACCAGCCCGGTGTCCAGGAGCTGGCTGATCAACATCTGCTGCCGGCCTGCGACCGCTGGATCCGTCACGTCGTGGACCGTGAACCACCCCAGGGGCGTGGTCCCTGGGTTCAGGGTGGCTACGGACTGCAGATGATCGATCTCTGGCTGAACTGCCAGCGGGCAGGTGATTACAACCCGATGCATACCCATGGAGGCAGCTTCTCGGGTGTGATCTTCCTGAAGGTGCCGAATCAGATCAGTGGAGACAGCTTCGATGGACAGCTCTGTTTTCACGGCCCGGAGGAATGGCATCTCCAGTCATTCCGCACAGGCATGGCTCACTATGTGCTGCCCATTCCCGGCGAGTTCTATGTGTTTCCCGCCTGGCAGCCGCACTCGGTGATGCCCTTCCGCGGAGACGGTGAACGCTGGTCACTTGCCTTCAACGTCGTTGCCGTTCCCGGCCAGAGGCGTCCGCCGGCGATCCGCTTCTGACCAACGACTGGCAGAGTTCGTTGGACCAGCTCCGGGGGATCCGATGGAGTCGACCAGTCCGCTCGATCAGGCCCGGGCTCTCACCGAGGCGATCGAACGAATCGCTGCTGACCTGACGCCCGACGTGATCCGGGCAGCCCGTGAGACCCAGGAGGGGCGCAGAGACCTGGATCGGATGGAATATGCCCTTGGAACGATCGGCAAGGCCCTGGTGCTAACCGACTACTCGATCGACCACGAGAAGGACATGGACAAACTCAAGGCGTTCCGGGCTGCGCAGGGCCAGGGGAGCTGAGATCAGAGCGTCGGCCAGCGCAGCACACGATGGCTGAGCCGACCGCTGGCATCGATCTCAAGCAGCCGGCCACCAGGATCTTCAGCCCGGTTGAGAGGGCAGGGCTGAACGTTCTGAAAACTCTTCAGCGTTGAAGGGGCGCCGAGGAGAGGCACGTCCACGCGATCAGGCCAGCATCCCTCCCAGTGCTGATGGATGTGACCGAAGACCACCGCCCGCAGAGCCTCAAGCGGGAGGAGCAAGCGGCGAAGCGCCCCATGATCGATCAGGTTCATCGTGTCCATCACCGGATGACCGATGGCCATCGGTGGATGGTGCAGCGCCACCACCAGGGGCATCGGATCACCAGCGATCTGCTGAAGGCGTTCGGACAGCCACTGCAACTGACCAGCCCCCAGGCGACCGGCGGAATGACCGCTCCAATGGCTGTTGAGCACAAGCAGACGCACACCGCTCACGACCAACTCAGCCGGCGCGGTGGTGCAGAACCGACCCAGGACCGCATCGAGGAGCAACGGATGGTCGTGGTTACCGGGAACCAGGGCGACAGGACAGTTCACACGCAGCTGCAGCGCATCCCTCAGCCGGGCATAGCCACCCCAGCTCTCGTCCTGGCAGAGGTCACCGGTCACCACCAGACAATCCGGCTGCAGCAGCTCCACCTGGTCGAGAGCGCGATGCCACAGCGGCAGGGCAGGGCGATCGCGCACCCGGGCAGCATCTGCGGCCACCAGATGGGGATCGGTGAGCTGCAGGATGCGCATCTCGCTCAGGCGGATGGGGTCAGGCGTGATCGAGGAACACCTGGGCGGTCGTGCTCTCCAGCACGTGGCCGGAGGAAGCGATCAGCTCAGCGTTGTCGGCAATGAACCGCTCCATCACGCCGGCTTCCGCCTGCATCACGGCGCAGCATCGGCTCGGGTCGTCCTTGCTGACGCCGCGGTACAGAGAGGTGATGCCTGCGGCCTTCTGCAGATCGGCGGAGCCGTCGTAGGTCTTCGCCCATTCATCGAAGGGTGTGGTGATCCTGAAGGTGAGCACGTGTGTTTCCACCAGCAGACAGGGAAAAGGTCGCCCGGAAGGTATCACCACCGTCCGCTGAATTCCGTGTTCACGCCAGGAGCATCCGACACGCCTGGTCTCCACTCTCATTAGTGGTTACTGTTGAGAACAGCAGCCCGGCAGCGTTGTCCATACCCCCGCCGTCGATCTCTGAAAGTGGTGCTCTGCAGCAGGGCCTGCATCAGGGTGGCCGTCGGTTGACGCCTCAGCGGAGGCGAGTGCTGGATCTCTTCGAACGGCTGGGAGCCGGATGCCACCTCAGCGCGGAGGACGTCCATCAGCAGCTGGCCCATCGGGAGATGAAAGTCTCCCTCGCGACCGTGTACCGCACTCTGCGCCTGCTCGCGGACATGGGCTTTCTTCAGGAGCTGGAGCTGAGTGAGGGAGGACGTCGCTTCGAGCTCACCGGAGCGGACCATCGCGACCACCACCACGTGGTCTGCATCCGTTGCGGGCGAACCGAGGAGTTCGAAAGCGAGCCTGTTCTCGCCGCCGGAGCGGCGGCGGCCGATGGATTCGGATTTCAACTGATCGAATCCAGCCTCAAGGTCCGCGCCATCTGCCCGGACTGCAAGCCCTGAGCCTCCGGAGGCTTCCGCTCAACGGGGATGCTCATCACAGGGCATCCAGTAGCGATCCCCCATGCGATGCACACCGAGGCAGCCCAGCTTTTTGGCCTGCTCCTCCGCCTGTTCACGGCTGGGGTAGGCCAGATATCGCGGATTGGTGGTGGAGCGGATCTGGATGAGCCCCATGCTCATCGGGCCGGCCGTGATCACTCCCATGGTGTTGACTCCGACAGCGACAAGACCCATGCCGACAACGGCGGCATTGATCACCCCCATCGCGACAACGCCGATGGAAACCACTCCCATCGGCACCACACCGATGCAGATGACGCCCATCGGCACGATGCCGATGGAGATGGTTCCGAGCGGGGCGACACCAACCGCGATCCGTTTCGGCTTGCTTCCGCAGTGACCTGATTCAGCAGTCATCCGTCAGTGGGCCTGCTTGTGTCCGGCATCGGAATGCTCGGCACACACCATCCACATCGCTCCCATCTGATGTGCTCCCGTGCAGCCGAATCCAGGTGCCGCCGCTTCGGCCTCAGCCTTGGTTTTGAACATGGCTTGTTTGGGCTGTCCGCCGTGATGGTCTGCCAGGGCAGCCGGACAGCCGAGCCCGAACAACACCATCAGGGTGCTGCCAGCAATCCGCGACTTTTGCATCTGGACGTTGTTCCAATCCCACCATCATGGACGCATGTCCTTTTCCCATTCCGACGGCTGGCACGACGTGATCGTGATGACACCTCAGCATTTTGAGGAAGGTCTGGAAGCGGTCCTCGCCGTACGGGACCAGCGAACGGTGCTGCTGAATCTGTCCCGGATGGATCCGGACCAGGCCCAGCGCACCGCCGACTTCGTCAGCGGAGGCGTTCATGCCCTCGATGGTCACCAGCAGCGGGTGGGCGAGAACGTGCTGCTGTTCGCCCCGGCCTCGATCCGGCTGGACTGGCTTTCGCGCGCGGGCCAGAGCCCCGATCCCGACACCGGTCATCCCTGAAGGGCCCCACCGCAGCTGGAGCCGGCGCCGGCGGTGCAGCCGAAGCAGTGGCGATCGGTGTGAATCACCTGGCCAGTGACCACGGTGTCGTCCAGCACCAGATCCTCCAGACGACGGATCCGACCCGACAGCGGCATCTCCAGCTGCTGGTTGAAATCACAGTCATAGAGATTGCCCTGCCAGTCGACACTGAGCAGCTCACGGCACATGACCGCCGAGGCGTTGGCAGGGTTGTGAGCCCCCTCGAGCAGGCGCTGATAACGCTCCAGTTCCCCGCGCAGGGCCAGATCTCGCGCAAACCTCTTGATCGGCATGTTGGCCAGGGTGAGCAGGCGATCGAAGCGGATCCCAAGAACGGCCAGCTCTTTTTTGTAAGCCTCCTCCAGTGGAGCCTGAGCCGGAGGCAGTGATGGTCCTTGCGGGTTGTAGACGAGATGCAGCTCCAGGCGGCCATCTCCGTTGCCGTAGCCAAGAGCATTGAGCTGGCGAAGCCCACTGATGCTGCGTTCAAAGACTCCCTCTCCCCGCTGCTGATCCACATTGGACTCGCTGTAGCAGGGCAGAGAGGCGATCACCCGCACCCCTTGATCCGCCAGAAAAAGAGCGAGATCCTCCTGTCCCGGCTCGGACAGGATCGTGAGATTGCAGCGGTCGATCACGTCGACGCCATCGGCCCGCACCTGCTGAACGAGCTTTCGAAAACCCGGATGCAGCTCCGGCGCTCCACCGGTGAGATCGAGGCAGGAGATGCGCTGCGTCCGTACCGCCTGGGGAATCAACTGCATCAGAGCGTCGGCCATCATTTCCGTGCGCCAGGGTCCGGCGTCCACATGGCAGTGGCGACAGCTCTGATTGCAGCGGTAGCCGAGGTTCACCTGAAGGGTGCTCAACCTGCCGCGCTGCAGGGACGGGAACGGCTCGGAACCGGCAGTCAACGTCAACAGCATCCACAACAAGGTCCGATCTTTTCAGATCGGACCTCGCGATCCGATGGTCATTGACATCCAGATCGTTGTGATCGAGACAATCAGGCCAGCTGATTGCGAAAAAAGAAATTCAGTTTTCAGACGGAGTTACTGCCAAGGGCCCTGGGGCCATGACGTCCAAGCATGAAGTCAGATTGCCCGGGGGCACCTGAGACGATGCATCGGGGAACAGGACGGATCCAAGACCTTGAAACGGTCTCAGACATCCTGATGACTTCTTTCGTGAATTGAGACTGTTGGAGCAGGGACCTGTACGTCAGCACACTCCGTGTTGCTGGCGGGGTGGAGTGTCATCCATCTGGGAGCCTCCGAATCCATGCTGTCACTGTCGTGATTGATCACTCATCTGGCAATGTTCTCGAAGAAACATTGATGCATTCGTGATGTTGCTTCAACTCTCTTAACTCCTCAGACTGAATGCGTTTCCCGGTCCCACTCCTCCCGGTCCTGCCGTGAGAACTCTGCGTCTGGCCACGTGGTGCCTGCTTTCAGCGATGGTGGGGGTCGGCTGTGCCTTGTGGTGGCACGGATGGGAAAACCACCAGGCAGAGCTGCCGGCGGTGATCAGCGACATGCTCGCAGAGCCCGAGCCACCTCCACCTCCACCTCCGCCTCGCGAGGACCTGGTGCGGTTCCACCCGGAACGGAACCTGGACCTGCTTCGGCCGGACGGCACCAACGTGAGCATCGGCTACCACAGCGCTGTCGTTGATCCCCGCTGGATCGACGTTGAATTCTTCGGGGGCTGGAACCGGGAGATGGACGCCAACGAAGACACCGATGCCCTGCTGTTCACGTCGGGGCCGACCTTTGCCCGCGGACGGGGCAACGGCGAGCTGGGGATGCGTCTTCACGGTGACCTGATGCTGGCCAACGGCACCTGGCGGGCTGGGAATCTCACAGCAGCCCGGGAACGGGCCTGGATGGGCATCACCCGGGACGGCGCTCTGGAATTCGGGTACGGCCCGCTGACCCCCGAGCTGGAACAGAACCTTCGGATGTTCATCGGAGGGCTCCACGCCTTCACCAACACCACCCGGGTCGCTCCCGAGACCTATGAAGGGGTCTACGGCGAGATGCATCTCGCTGATGTCCGGATCGTCTACGGGCTGCGGGCGGACGGGAAGCTGGAACTGGTGGAAACCGCCGATGGAGTCCACTTCCGGGACCTGAAGCACTTCGTGGAGCAGAAGGGTTTTCTGGCGGCCTATCTGCCGGATCACGCCTCCAAGTCCCGTCTGATCATTCCCGGGACACGGCCGTGGAGCCAGGAACAGGCGGTCTGGGTCAGCGGGGGCAAGCCCTCGATCACCCAGATGCCCTTCCTGCTGCGGGTCACGCCGACCCGGGAGTGGGTCGATCATCAGCTGCCGACGAGCAGCGAGCCTGAGCCAGCCGCCCAAACCAACTGACATAGGCCGACGGTCCCTCAGGCATCAGCAGATCCAGCCGCAACGGATCCTGCGGATCACTGATCCCGACCAGATGCCCATCGGCCAGGCTCGGACGGTCCACCTCACCATGACTGCTGTCCACCAGGATCACCCGGTTGTCCTGGCCGCTCCAGGCCCCCAGCTCCTGCAGCAGAGTCAGAAAGCCGCGGTCGCTGCCACCCCGCAGCCAGCCCGATCCGTCGGGAGACGCCGTGGACGTCACCGTGTCCCCCACTCCCACCAGGAGAGGCATCCGCTCAGGCGGGATCCGGGTCCGTGCCAGCTCGAGCAGTCCTTGATGGTCGCGAGGCGCCGTCCGCACATGGAAGTCATCCCCCAGGGGTGCCTCCCCCCAACGCGCCGCGATGTGTCGGTTCAGCAGCACCAGCAGCCCCGCTTCCTTCAGGGAACCGGTGAGCATGAACTGGATGTCGGTGGTTCCGACATCACCACGCTCCGCCGGTTTCAACCGTTCGCGACCAGCCGCATCACGGCCAAGGTTCGGCGCCGCATGCAGGAAGAAAGACCCCGCCAATCCGGCATCCACCGCCTCGTTCAGCAGCTGTTCCATCAACGCCTCAAGCAGGCTCTGCAGCTGCCGTTGCCGTGGCACGTCGTTCGGGATCAGACCGAACACCGCATTGAGGTTGACGGTCGGAGACACCTGGGTGTCCAGCACCGCCACATGGGCATACCTTTCGAGATCGCCTGAGCCCACCTCGGGCAGAACCGCCGGGAGCCGTTCCTTCAGCAGCGCTTCCATCCGTGCCGGTGCCGCGGCCAGAAAAGCCATCTCGGCATCGCTCACCCCTGGATGGCTGACGTTGCCGTGGCGATCCTGCAGCTGCACCCCACCCGCTGCCAGCCCAGGCAGGTACAACCCTTCACGCGCTGGTCGCGTCTGATCCTCAAGTGCCTGTTCAACCAGACGGTTCACACCACGGCGCCGCTCGTGTTCGCCGTTGGTGAGCACCACGAAGGCCCCCTCGAGGAGAGCCGCCGCCTCCACGTAGTTGCGATCCATCCGGCGGGTGAGCGGATCCTTCACCAACTGCATGCACACACCATCGAGGTCCTGCACGATCAGCAGGTCATCAACGACGGCCAGTTCCTGCAGCAGCTGATCCGGAGTGAGGCGCGGCATGGCGACGCGGCGGGCCGAAAACCTGGCGATCATGGCCCCCTTCCCAAGGCACGTCATGCATCCCACCTGGACCGAGCAGTGGTGGCCCGTCGCCTACCTGCAGGACCTCGATCCGGCGAAGCCCAGTCGGTTCACCCTGCTGGAACGCGACCTGGTGATCTGGTGGGACAGCTCCGGAGATCGCTGGCGTGTCTTTCCTGACGTCTGCCCGCATCGGCTCGTCCCGCTCAGCGAGGGCAGGATCAACAGGGATGGGCAGTTGGAATGCCCGTACCACGGCTGGAGTTTCGATGGAGACGGACAGTGCCGTCACATCCCGCAGGCCGAGGAGAGCACCCGTCCGGAAGGGCGACGCTCAAGCTGCGCCAGCTTGCCCACGGCCACGGGCCAGGGATTGCTGTTTGTCTGGACGGGTGCGCCCGAATCTGCAGACCAGGAACGTCTGCCGTTGGTGCCGGCTCTGGAGGAGACCCCGGACAGCTGGACCGTTCAGGACACCTTCCGCGACCTGCCGATGGATGCGGTGACCCTGCTGGAGAACGTTCTGGATGTGAGCCATGTGCCCTTCACGCACCACAAGACCGTGGGAAAACGGGAGAACGCTTCCCCGGTTCAGGCGGTGATCACCCGCGAAGGCGAGGACGGGTTCGAGGCCTTCTGGGAGGAGGGGCCACGCAGGGGAACGCTCGGTTCCCAGGCCACCAGGTTCGATGCTCCACAACTGATGTGGCACGACCTGACCGCGAAGGGATTCGCACGCATCCTCACGGTGGTCTACGCCGTGCCGATCCGCCGGGGGGAATGCCGCCTGTTCGCCCGCTTCCCCTTTCAGTTCCAGTCAGCGGTCCCGCGGCTGCTGATCGGATTGCGTCCTCGCTGGCTGCAGCACATCGGCAACCACAAGGTTCTCGAAGACGACCAGATCTTTCTGCATTGGCAGGAGCGCGTGCTGGAGCAGGCCGGCGGCAGCGCGGAAGCGGAACGGGCCTTCTTCCTGCCGACCAGCGCCGATGTTTACGTCACGGCGCTGCATCGCTGGCTGAACGGCAATGGCGGCGGACCCTTCGTCGGGCAACCTCTGCCGCCACGTCTTGAGACCGCAGCGCTGATGGATCGCTATCACAGCCATACGGTGAATTGCCGCAGCTGCTCAACGGCGCTTCGCCGCATCCGGGCCCTGCGTCCTTGGCTCTGGGGAGTTCTGTGGGGTTCAGCGGCCGTGATCGGCATCAGCCCGTTCAGCTGGATTGGCGTGCTCATGGCACTGATCTCAGCCGTGCTGCTCCGGCAGACCGCGCGCTGGCAGCAGGGACTGCTGGCCGGAGACGGACTGGCGCCTCGGAACAGCACGAGGTGATCCAGCACGCGGACAGATCGATCTGCGGTGAACAGCCTTGGCGCGTGAGCACGCGCAAGTCATGGCAGCGTCCAGCCGTCTGTTCTGGCGTCGTCGCAGCGATGCAGGATTTCAGATCAGATCCCGCATTGCTGCATCCACCCTCCCGGGTGCCGGAGACGGTCGTTTCACCCTGGAGCCGCTGAGCAGCGGCCAGCTGGTGCGACGCAGCCGAATGCTGCCCTTCACCGACTGCCTCGCCGCTGGAGGAGCCGATGGCGAAGGGGAGAACATCGTGCTTCTGCTCCGGGATCAGGAGGAGCTGGAGGCACTGATTTTCTACCTGGCCGCGGCCAGGGAGGAGACCCCGGCGGAGATCGCCCGACACCTCTCGTGGTTCGTGGCCGGAACCGGGGGCATCGCTTACATCAACAGCGTCAGCGCCTATTTCAACCACAACATCCCGGCCAACCTGCTGCACCGGCTCGATGGCCCCTGGATGGATCTGATCGCCAGCCGCGAGATCGCCCCAGGGGAGGAGCTGTTCACCGACTACAACCACAACGACATCGCTCCGTTCTTCCGGCACTGGTGCGCTGAAGCCGGGCTGACGGATGCACAGACGTTCCCCCGCGCCCTCTCCCGGACGAGCGAGATCTAGTCGAGCCCCATCACCCGTCGATAGGCCGGTCGATGTTGCGTCGCTGTGATCAGCTCCTGCACAGCCGGATACGGCGTCAGATCCTCCTGAGGGAAGAACATCGGCAGATAGGCCAGGTAAGCGGACACCGCACAGTCCGCTGCCCCCCATCGGTTCCCCACCAGAGGCCCGCCGGAACCCAGCTGACGGTTCAGTTCCTCCATCAGGCGAGGGAACTCCCGCTCCCGGTTGCTGGGCACGAACAGGGCGATCGCCAGCGTGGCGTTGGCGAACAGCAGCCACTGGCTGGTCAGGCTGCGTTCAGCAGCGGTGCGATCCTCGCCGCTGTGGTGATCCTCCAGATGCTGCAGGATCGCCCCCGACTCAAACAGCTTCAAAGGCCCACCGTCGGGCGCCTGGAAGCCGTCGTCCACCAGAGCGGGCAGCTTGCCGAAGGGATTGATCGCCCGGTAGGGGGGCTGACGATGTTCCTGGGCCGCGAGATCCAGCATCACCAGCTCATGGGCAATGCCCTTTTCCTCCAGATACCAGCGCGGCATCGAAACGCGTGTGCGGGGAGCGCCGTAGAGGGTCAGGGACATCAATGGGAAGCAGCACAACGACAGTCTCAGCAGAGGTGGGCTCCGTAGGCTCTCCCCATGCAGAACTCGTTCTTCGATTGCAGTGTCGACGCGGCGTCGATCCGGCGGCGGGTGCTGGAGCTCGATTCAGCCAAGGTGGGCTTCTACAGCGTTGGCCTGTATCCCGCCTCGCTGGCCTACAACTGCGCGATGCAGAACGCGGCCGGGCGTCTGATGCTCGCAGCCCGGCCAGGACGGGACCTGCTCGGGGCCTTCAGCCAGGACGCCATCGACAGCATGGACACCGGTCACGTGGAAACGGTGATCGGCATGGGCACCAGCTCACAGGGTGGCGATCAGGTGCCAAACACCCTCCGGGATCTGATTCAACGCTGCGAACTGGTGGTGCTCAGCGCCAACAGCAACCACGTTGAGGAGGACCTGCAGGAAGCCTGCCGGCTGCGCGATGAGCTGGGGCGCGACCAGGTGGTGCTGGCCTGTCTGGCGGGATCCTTCAACCACGACCCGATTTCCAACACCGCCTATGTGCTGTGTGAGAAGCAGCCGAACCTTGCCTTCTTCTCAGGCTTCCACCGCCATGGAGCTCTGCGCAACCCCTTCGACAGCTTCACCGCCAACTTCTGCCATCCCAATGCGCTGACGGCGATGCTGGGGGCGCAACTGCTGGATCGCCTCTCCCCGAACATCCAGGTTGCGGCGGGCGTTCACAACGTGGAAGGCCAGTACATCAAGGCCGCCAAGAACATGGCTTCGGTGTTCGCCGGTTTCGGCTACGCCTACCACCAGGACAACCCCGGCGTGTTGCCGACGCTGCTGACCCTGCTCCTTGATCAGTGTCTGGATCAGGCCGCCACGGTCTCCATGGCCCGCACCGATCGACAGAAGCTCTACCACCGTCAGCCGATTCCGCTCACGGAGCTCGGCTACGCCGTTCCCCGCATTGAAGCCACCCTGGTGCGCGACGGTGACTTCGAGAAGGTGCGCGATCACACCTTCTCCCAGCTGACCGCGATGGTGGCGGATGTCCGCGGCAGCATGATGCTGCCGGTGTCCGGCAGTCCCACCCGCAACTTCCAGGCTGGTCAGGTCCTGGCGGACAAAATGCGGGAATCGGGGCGCTGCCCCGCCTCCATGGAGGAGCTGGAAGCCTGGTGCGAGCAGGCCGGGCTGCGCAAGGGCGCCCTGGAAGGTCTGAAATCCCTCCGCTACTGGCCCCTGATCGCTCGCCAGTACGCCATCCCCATCCATGACGCGTCGATGGTGAACCTGCTTTACATGGCCGTCTACGGCCGTCCGGCCGTCAAGGAGACCGCTTACCGGGTGATGACAGAAAGCCGCGAACTGTCGAACTACTGCCAGGAGTCGGTCCGTCCCACCCACGCCCGTCGCTACGCCGAGGCGCTCCAGAACCTCGAGGTGCCCGAAGCCATGGATCTGGTCGTCAACGCCGTGATCGCGGACAACGCACGACGCGCCATGCGCGGCGAGGTCACCCTGGAGGAGGCGAACGCCGGGCTCCCCGCCTATCTGCAGCTCATGGACGTGATCGAGAGCCAGCTCGACATCTGAGTCGGCTGCTTTTCTGCACACCACAGACCGGACTCGCCCAGGAACAGCGCGATGGTTCGGGTCTGAGTGTGCTGCGATCGCTGATGACCGAGGCTGTGGAAGCCATCGCCGATCGCTTCCATCCCCGCGAGCGGATCACCGCGATCAGGGCCCTTGGCTCCGGCAATGTCAACGAGACCTTTCTGGTGACGCACGACGGGCATGCCCAGGGAGGAGCCTTCGTGCTGCAACGCCTCAACACCACGGTGTTCGAACGGCCCGATCTGGTGATGCGGAACCTGGTGGCCCTGGGCGATCACGTGCAGCGTCGGCTGGCCTCCCCTCCCCCGGAGCTGAGCGGGCGCCGCTGGGAGGTTCCCACCGTCGTTCGCTGCCGGGAGGACGCCCACTGGGTGGAGCAGGACGGCCAGTTCTGGAGGTCGATCACCTACATCGGAGCCGCCACGACCTCTGACGTGATCCGCGATCGCCATCAGGCCAAAGAGGTGGGCTACGGCCTGGGGATGTTTCACAGCCTGATCAGCGACCTGCCGGCCGAACACCTCGCCGACACCCTTGAGAATTTTCACGTCACACCGGCGTATCTGAAGCACTTCGACTCCGTGGCCAGGCCTGCCTGCCCCGAAGGATCCCTGCTTGCTCAGGCCATCGCCTTCGTGGACGGACGCCGCGGGGGCATCGACGTGCTCGAGGCCGCACTGGAACGGGGAGAACTCCGGCACCGTCCGATTCACGGGGACCCGAAGATCAACAACGTGATGATGGATGAGGCCAGTGGCAAGGCTGTCGGCCTGATCGATCTCGACACCGTCAAACCGGGCCTCGTCCATTACGACATCGGCGACTGCCTGCGGTCCTGCTGCAATCCCGTCGGCGAGGAGGAAACCAACCTCGACGCCGTGCATTTCGATCTCGGACTCTGCGAAGCGATCCTCGACGGCTACCTGACAGTCGCCAGAGGCTTCCTGAGCAGATGGGATCTTCACTACCTTCCGGATTGCATCCGTCTGATCCCCCTCGAACTGGGACTGCGATTTCTGACGGATCATCTGGAGGGGGATGTCTACTTCCGCACCAACCGGCCCGATCACAACCTGCACCGAGCCGCCGTGCAGTTCCGTCTGACGGCCAGCATCGAAGCCCAGATGGACGCAATCCGGGCCCTGGTGCGGAAGCTCGGAGCCGACATCGGGAACGGACACTGAGATGCCTCGCCCTGCCGTGATGCTGCGCCAGGCCTCGCGCCTGGTCCCCTTCGAGGGGGGGCTTCCCTCCGGACTGAAGGTGAGTGCAGAGATGATCTGGAGCCGGGATGGATGGCTTGAGCTCAGCTATGGCGTGCTCACGACCGCCTCCTCCGGTCTGGCGGATCTCGTGACTCCGGATGGGCTCATCGACGGACTGCAGACGAACGGTGAACGCCGTGATGGTCTCTGGACCACCACCTGTTTCGAAGCCTTCTTGGCTCTCCCGGGATGCCCGGACTACTGGGAGATCAATCTCTCGGCGAGCGGCGACTGGGCCCTTTACCGCTTCGATGCCTACCGGCAGGGACAGCACCCCCAGGATCTGGCGGAAGCCCCTCTGATCCGCCTGCGCCGCTGGCACCATCAGTTGCGGCTGGACGCAAGATTTCCACTGACTCCCTGGTGGCCTGAGCAGATCTGTCCTGACCTGGCCCTGAGCTGCGTGCTCGACCGAGGCGAGGCCGGGCTCAGTCACTGGGCTTTACGCCATCCGCAGCACCAGGCCGATTTTCACGACCGCAGCACATTCCTTCAGGCCTGATCTTCGCCGTAAGGTCCAGTCGTCACGCACAAGCGGTCATGCGACTCCGCCCAGCCCTGCTGCTCCCAGTGGTGCTAGCCAGTCTCGGCCTGACCATCACCGCTCTGGGGAACCAGAACAGAGCAGGCGACTCCGCTGCCTCCACACCGGCACCGGCCACAGAACCGATCGTGGCGTCGGCCCCCACCACCCCCCAGCGTCGTTACCCGCGGGTGCCTGCGGATGATCAAGCTGCGGCCGAGCTGCTCCTGAGCGTGGAGTCGGCTCTGCGGGATCCGGCCACGCCTGCCGATGCCCTGCCCGACCTCGGACACCAGCAGCAGGTCATCTATCGGGTGCTGTCCAAGGACCGTCCGCGCTCGCAGAGGGTTGTGGCGGCTCTGCCCGCACGCTGGCGGAGCATCGCGGAACGGCATCTGGCGGCACGGCGGGAATTCCTGCGCATGAGCAGGGGCAGAGGGCCCTCCTCGCTTCCGGCCTGGCGGATCATCCAGCCCGAACCAGCCGAACAGCTGATCTCCTATTACCGCAAAGCGGAGGCGGCCACCGGCATCGAGTGGGAGGTGCTCGCAGCCGTGAACCTCGTGGAAACGGGCATGGGACGCATTGACGGCATCTCGGTGGCGAACGCCCGTGGACCGATGCAGTTTCTTCCCACCACCTGGGCGGAACCCGGCATCGGCGCTGGGGACATCCGCGATCCCCATGATGCGATCCAGGCAGCCGCCCGCTATCTGGTGAGACGGGGAGGCCTCAAGGACATCCGTCGCGGCCTCTGGGGCTACAACAACAGCGACTACTACGGCAAAGCGGTCCTGCTCTACGCCTCTCTGATCCGCGAGGATCCGCGTGCGTACACAGGCCTGTATCACTGGGAAATCCACTTCAATGCCGACGCAGGCGATCTGTGGTTGCCGGTGGGTTACAACGAATCGCGCCGCGTGCCGGTGCAGGACTACCTGCGCCGACATCCGCAGAGCGCACCACCGGCCGACTGAGCATCGCCACCTACGCTGACAACGAGCTTGAAGAGCAGCGCGTGCCCAAGGAAACCTCTCATCGGGGCGATGAACTCAAGGCCCTGGGCTGGACTGCCCAGGATGTCTCCCGCTATGTCGAGCTCTGGGAGTACCGGCAGCGCTGGGGCGCGATGAATCTGGAGCGGGAGGATCGCCTGTTCCTGAGGAAGGCGGAAAATGCTCTTCCCGCCATCCTCTCAGGCAGGGCCGCCGCCAAGAAACCCACCCAGGACAAGACCTACTACAAGTGGCTGAGCTTCCACCGCGATGCGATGCGCTCCGCTGAAGCGGAGATGAGCATCGCCGAGGAGGAACAGGGGGCCTGGCCGCTGATGCTGGAGACCGAACTGCGCCTGCTCGATCACTACGCCCCCGTGCTCGGTCTGCCGGACACCCTCAAGGCCAAGGGGCTGGGCCCGCTGCGCGAGACCCTGGCCGGGCAGGCAGCGGAACTGGGAACCATCAAGGACTATGACTTCGAGGCAGCCCTCAACACCCTGAAGGAGAAGGAACCGAACCGCTGGCGTCACCTGCGCGATGGCGAAGGCGCGGACCGCCGTTACCCGGTTCTCTCCGCCGACACGGCGGTGCAGTTCCGCAGCACCGCCCTCAGCGAAATCCAGGCTTTTCTGCGCGGAACCTTCCCATCCCTGGCCGAGACCGACAAACCCGAGCTACAGGACAACTAGATCGGAGCGACGACGCTCCCTCCCACGCACGATGTCCCCTCACTTCGAAACCCTCCAGCTGCATGCCGGCCAATCGCCGGATCCGGCGACCAACGCCCGAGCGGTGCCGATTTATCAGACCAGCTCCTATGTGTTCAATGATGCGGAGCACGGCGCCAATCTGTTTGGCCTGAAGGAATTCGGGAACATCTACACCCGTCTGATGAATCCCACCACAGACGTGTTCGAGAAGCGGGTGGCAGCACTGGAGGGCGGCATGGCAGCCGTGGCCACCGCGTCGGGGCAGTCGGCCCAGTTCCTGGCGATCACCAACTGCATGCAGGCAGGAGACAACTTCGTCTCCACCTCGTTTCTCTACGGGGGCACCTACAACCAGTTCAAGGTGCAGTTTCCCCGCCTGGGCATCGACGTCCGGTTCGCCGATGGCGATGACGTGGAGAGCTTCGCCGCACAGATCGACGACAAGACCAAAGGGATCTATGTCGAGGCGATGGGCAATCCCCGCTTCAACATCCCTGACTTCAAGGGCCTCTCCGCTCTCGCCAAGGAGCGAGGCATTCCGCTGATCGTCGACAACACCCTCGGGGCCTGCGGAGCCCTGCTGCGCCCGATCGAGCATGGCGCCGATGTGGTGGTGGAAAGCGCCACGAAATGGATCGGAGGCCATGGCACCAGCCTTGGTGGCGTGATCGTCGATGCCGGCACCTTCGACTGGGGCAACGGCAAGTTTCCACTGATGAGCCAGCCCAGCCCGGCTTATCACGGCCTGGTGCACTGGGATGCCTTCGGCTTCGGCAGCGACATCTGCAAGATGCTCGGCGTTCCCGATAACCGCAATGTGGCCTTCGCCCTGCGTGCCCGCGTGGAAAGCCTGCGGGACTGGGGTCCGGCCCTGAGCCCCTTCAACAGCTTCCTGCTGCTGCAGGGACTGGAGACCCTGAGCCTGCGGGTGGAACGCCACACGGAGAACGCCATGGCCCTGGCCAGCTGGTTGCAGCAGCATCCGAAGGTGGCACAGGTCAGCTATCCCGGCCTGCCCGCGGACCCCTACCACGAACGCGCCAAGGAATATCTCACCGGGCGGGGCATGGGCTGCATGCTGATGTTCTCCCTGAACGGCGGCTATGAGGATGCCGTTCGCTTCATCGACAGCCTCAAGTTGGCGAGCCATCTGGCCAACGTCGGCGATGCCAAGACCCTGGTGATCCACCCGGCCTCCACCACCCATCAGCAGCTGAGTGAAGCCGAACAGGCCTCCGCAGGCGTGACACCAACCATGGTGCGGGTCTCCGTCGGTCTGGAACACATCGACGACATCAGGGACGACTTCGATCAGGCGCTCGCCGTTCTCAGCTAGATGCCGATGACAGCCCCATGGCACTGATTCTTCCCCGCAGTTATCACAAGATCGGTGCGGTGGAACGCAACCGGATCTCCTGGATCGAGCCCGAGCAGGCGGAGCGCCAGGACATCCGGGCTTTGCGGATCGGAATCCTGAACATCATGCCTCTGGGCAAGCAGTACGAATTCAACCTGCTGCATCCCCTGGGGCTTTCCGTGCTCCAGATCGAACCGATCTGGATCCGTCTGCGTTCACACGCCTACCGCAGCTGGGACCAGGAACACCTGGATCAGCTTTACGTCACCTGGGAGGAAGCCCTGGCGCAGGGCCCTCTGGATGGTCTGATCATCACCGGGGCTCCGGTGGAGCATCTGCCCTTCGAGCAGGTGACCTACTGGAGCGAGCTGGTGGAGCTGGTGGGAGAGGCCCGCAGCAGCTGTGCCAGCACCCTGGGACTCTGCTGGGCGGGATTCGCTCTCGCTTATCTCGCCGGGGTCGACAAGATCCCCTTCGAGCGCAAGCTGTTCGGGATCTACCCGATGCGAAGCCTGGTTCCGGGCCATCCGCTGATGGGGACGCAGGATGATCGCTTCTTCTGTCCGCAGAGTCGCCATGCCGGCCTCTCCGATGCAGCGATGGAATCAGCCCAGCGTCAGGGACGCCTTCGCCTGCTCTCCCATGGCGAGCGGGTTGGATACACGATCTTTGAAACCCCGGATCAGCGACAGCTGATGCATCTCGGCCACCCGGAATACAACGTGGGGCGCATTCTTGGAGAGATGGAACGAGACCGGGCTCGGGGCGATGTGCCGCCTCCGGAGAACTTCGATGCGGATCATCCCCAGACGCTCTGGCGGTCGCATCGCAACCTGCTGTTTCAGCAGTGGCTCTGGTTCTGTTATCAGCGGGTGAGTCTGACCGCCTGAGGCTGAAGGGCCAGGCTCTCGGAACGCTCCGGAGCAGCCTTGCGGTTCAGTTCCCGCTCAAGCGTGGCGATGCGACGTTCCCTCAGGCAATGTCGACAGCCCCCCAGGGTCTGGAGGTGCTTTTCCGGGGTGATGCAGATCAGCTGAACCGGATGGCGTCGGCAGCGGATCTTGACCGGGCTCTTGAAGCTGCGCCAGCGCATTTCGCTGTAGTCGAACTGATCGCCGAAGCGCTGCTCCGCCCGCTTGAGGAATTCGGTTTCGGTGATGCGTGCCGCCATCACGGAACTGTATGGGCTGGTTGCCGCAGACCGAGCAGGCCTGTCATCCCCCTTCACGGAGCCGGCAGCCCCGGAGGCAGGGCGATGAGGGGCTGTGCCTGCAACACGAGACGGTCCTGAATCATTCAGGCTGACGCCATCGACAACCAGGGTGGATGTCATGAACAGTCCGGACATGGCACCGCCTGTGTGCCCGAGCCGGCAGCCCTGGACGCTGCACCGAGGCTGGTTGCCGCCGGAGCGGAGCAACGTTTGGCAGCGCACCATCACGCAGGAGATGGCATGGCAGCAGCCGATGGTCCAGGTGTACGGCCGCCGACACGCCGTGCCTCGCCTGACGGGGTTCCTGGCCAGCGAAGGACTGCGTTACCGATACAGCGGCACGACCCACTGCGGTGAGGGCTGGCCCAGCTGGTTCGAGCTGCTGCGGCAGCAGGTGAACGAAGCCTGCGGAACGTGCTTCAACGGATGCCTGCTCAACCTCTACCGAAACGGTGAGGACCGCATGGGGTGGCATGCCGATGACGAACAGGAGATTGACCAGACCCGGCCGATCGCCTCACTGTCGCTGGGGGCAACCCGCGATTTCTGCCTGCGCCATCGCCAGGACCCTATGCGGAGGGAGACCCTTGCCCTGGCGGACGGCGACCTGCTGGTCATGCATCCCGGATGCCAGCAGCAATGGATGCATGGGGTTCCGAGCCGGCGTCGAATCAGGACATCACGCGTGAACCTGACCTTTCGCTGTTTTCTTCCCTGAACGTTCCGGGAAGTCAGCAATGTTGCAACAGTTTCCGCCAGTGGATTGATCTGCCGTGTGCACCTGGGGAGCTGAGCATTGGATGAGCTCAACGGCAACGATCAGCGCAGGCTTGCAGTAAGACAGCACGCGTCAATCACTTGTATCTGACAACACATCAAACAACAGAAAATCCTGCAGCAACGGAGGATCCAGAGGGCCTAGGCAGAAGTACAGGACTTCACACCACCTGATTGATGCGGTAGCCGATCACGGTCAGGACTGTGATCAAGAACACCAGAACAACGGACCCAACGAGATCAACCTCTCCCATCGACATCTCCGACGAAACCCACAGCTCCAATGTAACGACGATCCATCAACCGTCACAAGGTGGAATCCCGCCCCGCCGACGCGCTCTTAACAAAACGTAGGAAGAAAGATGAATATTTTTGAGCGGCACTTTGTTGATCACTGCCGCACTTCAAATCATCACGCCTGATTGAACAGAATGGTGACCAGAACACCCCAGATCGGGGCTGTCAGCGCAGCACAGACCGTGCTCCACAGCACAAGCCCGGCCGCAAGGTCCTGATCCCGTCCTGCGGACTCGGCGATCAACAGCAGGGAGATGGCCGCCGGAGCAGCACCCTGAAGCGTCAGGGCCTGAATCATCAAGGGATCAAGCCGCAGCAGCAGACCGATGCTCAGCAGCAGCAGCGGGTAACCGATCAGCTTGGCCAGCAGCACCGGAGCCACGGAAGCCGCCAGAGGCCCCGGCGCCCGACGATCACGGGCGATGCTGCCAAGACGCAGACCCACCACCGCCAGAGCGAGAAGAATGACCACCTGCGAGGGGATCCACATCGCCTCGGCGACCCCTGCACGCCACGGGGTCCATTGAACGAGCAGAGCTCCGGCCAGCCCCCTCACCGCCGGGCTGGCGGTGAGGCTCATGAGCAGCCTGATCGCCCTGCCGCCCTCTCGGGGAGAAGGCGCCGCGATCAGCATTGGACCGACACTCCAGGTGAGCAGCGTCGCTCCGAGGTCGTAGCCGATGCTGATCGGCAGAGCCGAGGCGGGCAGAAACGCCAGCGCCAGGGGGATGCCCACATAGGCCGTATTGCCGACGCAACTTCCGAGCCTGCTGCAGGGACCGGGAAGCAGGCGACGCAGCGGCGGGACCCTGGCGCCGACCACGAGCACCACCCCGATCGCCGCGGCCGCCAGCAGCGCCGCCTGCAGCATCTGGCCGCTCAAGCCGCCTTTGAGCAACAGGCCCATCACGCTGAGCGGCACACCGAAACGCACCAGAGGCAACGCCAGGCGACCCGAGAGATCGGGATGGCGTCCTCCGATCCAGAACCCGACCAGAAGACAGGGGATCAGGCTCAGCAGCATGGCGTGAAGGTTTCCAAGGGCCGCCGGCACGACCGCACCACCCCTGTGCCAGGGTGACAACCGTCCATCGACTGACCGCCATGCTCCGTCGAACTCTGCAGCGGCGTTTTGAACAACTCAGGCTGCGACTGTCCGAACAGGTGCAGACCCTGCCCCTCGGCAACGACAGCTGGCTGGACACCGAGCGGGAACTGATGGCCGTTGAACGAGCGCTGGCACGGATGCCGCTCTGCGAGAGCTGAAGGAAGCGGCGGCCGGAGGCGCATCGCGTACGTCACATCATCTGTCGCAGAAACCGGCGGCTGCGCTCTTCCTTTGCATTGCTGAAGAAGGTCTCCGGGTCGGAGGTCTCCACCACCTTGCCCTGATCCATGAACATCACCCGGTCCGCCACCTCCCGGGCAAAACCGAGTTCATGGGTGACCACCACCATCGTCATGCCGCCAGCCGCCAGCTGACGCATGGCATCCAGCACCTCCTTCACACGCTCGGGGTCCAGAGCGCTGGTGGGTTCATCGAAGAGCATCACCTCCGGATCGAGGGCCAGGGCACGGGCGATCGCCACGCGCTGCTGCTGGCCGCCACTCAGCTGGGCCGGATATTTCCTGGCCTGCTCGGCGATCCCCATCTGCTCGAGAAGATCAACCGCCCGCTGCTCCGCCAGCGACGGAGACATCTTCTTGACCTTGATCGGAGCCAGGGTGATGTTGTCGAGAATCGACAGATGCGGGAAGAGATTGAACTGCTGGAACACCATTCCCACCCGCTGCCGGATCGCCCGCACCTCCCGTTCGTCGTGGCTCGCATCCAGGCGCATCCCGAGCACATCCAGCTGGCCCGAATCCAGCGTCTCCAGACCGTTGAAGGTTCGGATGAGAGTGCTTTTGCCGGATCCGGAGGGGCCCATCACCACCAGAACCTCTCCGCTGATCACCTCGAGGCCCACCCCATCGAGAGCCCGCTGGCCTGGGGTGTAGCTCTTCACCAGATCGATGGCTCGGATGGCGACGGTCATCAGGAGGAACGGAGGGGGTCGAGCTGGATCTCCAGATGGCGGGCCAGCAGCGCCATGGCGGTGCAGGCCAGCCAGTAAACCGCAGCCAGCCACACATACACCTCGAGGTAGCGGCCGATGAACGCCGGATTGGCCAGCAGGCTGCGGCTGATTCCCAGCAGTTCGACGAGGCCGAGAATCGCCATCAGGCTTGTGTTCTGAAGCAATCCCACCGCCTGATTGGTCAGGGCGGGCAGAGCGATGCGCAGCGCCTGGGGCAGCACCACCAGTCGCAGGCTCTGGAACGGCGAGAGTCCCAGAACCGCGGCCGCTTCCGTCTGCGTGGGTGGGATCGCCTGCAACCCACCACGCACGTCCTCAGCGATGTACGCCGCAGCGAAGAGAGCGAAGGCGATCACGGCTCTCAACACCCGGTTCAGTTCCAGCCCCGGAGGCAGAAACAGGGGAATGAGCAGCTGTCCGAAGAACAGCACAGCGATCAATGGCACCGCCCGCATCACCTCGATGTAAGCGGTGCTGGCCACACGCAGCACCGGCAGTTCGCTGCGCCGTCCAAGCGCGAGCAGAACCCCCGCCGGAAGACTCAGCAGGGCGCTGCAGACGGTGAGCAGCAGCGTGAGGCTGAAGCCGCCCCACTCACGGGTGGGCACTGGCTGAAGACCCAGTCCACCGGCGAGAAGCACCACTCCCAGCGGAACCATCAGGCTCCAGAGCGCCGGAAGCCCCCGACGCAGCCAGCCCCGTCGGGGGCCCATCAGCGTGATTGCGGTCATCAGGATCAGCAGAGCGATCCACACAAGGGGCCGCCAGCGCTGATCCGGTGGATACCCCCCCACCGCGTACAAGGGCAGATTGGCCGTGACCACCGTCCAGTCGGCGGCGAACAGCAGCCAGTGCACCCCGCTGAAACCGACCCATCCGAGCAGGGCCAGCATCAGGAGCGTCAGCAGTCGATCGATGACGCGGTTCATCAACGGCTCCCCTTCAGACGTCCAAGCACCAGACCGTTGAGCACGGCCATGCCGCTGCTGATCAGCAGATTGAGCAGCAGAAAGCTCAGCAGCAGCAGCAGAAAGCCCTCGATCGCACGGCCCGTCTGAGTGATCGTCGTGTCGCTGACGGCGTAGAGGTCAGCGAAGCCGACGGCGATCGCCAGGGTGCTGTTCTTGGCCAGGTTCAGGTACTGGCTGGTGAGGGCCGGAAGAATCGCCGGAAGCGCCTGAGGCAGAACGATCCGCCGCATCCCCAGCCCCTCACCGAGGCCGAGACTGCGGAAGGCCTCCCACTGCCCTCTCGGCACGGAATTGATCCCACCCCGCACGATCTCGGCGATGGAGGCACCGGTGAACACCGCCAGACCGGTGAGCACGGCGCAGAACTCGACACTCAGATCCAGCCCCAGAAGACGGATGCCCTGGTTGGACAACCCGATCAACCCGCCGACAGGAGTCTCCGGAAGCCCCAGAAACCCAACGAAGTACCAGAACATCAGCTGAAGCAGAAGCGGCACCTGACGGATCAGGGCCACATAAGCCGCCGCCAACCGGCGGAGAAGGCGGTTGCCACTGCTGCGGGCAGCCCCTGCTGCAACACCCAGGAGTGTGGCCAGCACGAGGCCGCTGAGGATGACCTTGAGGCTGTTCAGCCAGCCGATGGTGAGAGCCCAGGCGTAGCTGTCCGAGGGGCTGTACGGCAGAGCCGTCTCTGCAAGAGCGAAACCGGCAGGACGCGCAAGCCAGCCGAAGCTCAGACCCAGTCCGGTGCGGATCAGGTTCACGGCGAGATTGTTGATCAGGACCGCGGCCAGACCGAGGAGCAGTGCCGCGGCAGCGATCTGAATCCAGAGTCGGCGATGCATCGCGGCAGGTCCGTCAGGAGAAGGGAGGGGAAACCATCAGGCCGCCGTCGCCAGCCAGACGGTTCACACTCCGGGGAATCGTCACCGCACTGTCGCGACCGAGATGACGGTCGTAGATCTCGCCGTAATGACCGGTCGCTCTGATCACCTGAACCACGAAATCATCGGGCAGTCCCAGCTTGCTGCCGAGCCCACCGTCCACCCCGAGGAAGCGGCGAAGGGCCGCCTGGCTCGGATCCGCCTGCGCCGTCTTCAACACCTCATCGACATTGGCCTGGGTGATGCCGCGTTCCTCCGCCTCGATCAGAGCGAAGACCACCCAGCGCATCGCATCGGCCATGCGCTGGTCGCCTCCCACCACCGCGGGAGCCATCGGCTCCTTGCTCAGCCGCTCCTCGAGGATCGTGTGCTGCTCGGGATCCGGAAACCCTGAGCGGGCGGCGGCCAGCTGCGTGAGATCCGAGGTCATGCCGGCGCAGCGCCCCTGCAGATAGCCGCCCACCACCTGATTCAGATCCTGGTATTTGATCGGGGTGTACGGCAGCTGACGCGTCTCGAAGACGTCGTTGAGGTTCTGCTCGGTGGTGGTGCCTGAGCCCACACAGATGGCCTTGCCTGACAGCTGCTCGAGAGACGTGACGCCACTGCCGGTCTTGACCATCAAACCCTGACCGTCATGGAAGACGATCGGCCCGAAACTGAGTCCGTTGCCTCCGGAGGCATCCCGGCTCAGGTTGAAGGTGGTGTTGCGGGAGAGCAGATCGATCTCCCCGGAGCGCAGGGCTGTGAAGCGTTCCGGGGCCGTCAGCGGCCTGTACTGGATGCTGTCCGGATCTCCGAGGAACGCCGCAGCCATGGCTCGGCAGATATCGATATCGAAGCCTTCGTAGCCGCCGTCCGGCCGCAGAAAACTCATGCCCGGAATCTTGCCGCTGACGCCGCAGATCAGCTCACCGCGCTGCTTCACGAGATCCAGACGCGTGCTGTCGGCACTGCCGAGGGAGGCACAGGAACTGAGCAGCGTCGCCAGGCCCCCGAGGGCGCCGATCACAACGCGGATTCCGGATCGGGTCATGGCCATGGGACAGATCGGGTGGGATTGTCCCAGATCCGGGCTGAACCCCATTGAAGCCTCTAGGTTCTGCAGATCTTCAGTTCCTTCTTCATGCCCGCCATCCGGTGGCTGGTGGCACCCTTGATCAGCCTGCTCTTGCAGATGCCTGCGATGGCCTGGGAGGAAGGCGACCGACAGGCTTACAACAACAAGATGGCTCTGCTGAAGGTGCTGGTGGATGGTGCCAAGGATCGCGCCACCAGCCGCGGCGACCTGGAGACCCTCTGCATCCTGATGAGCATCGGCAATGACGTGACGCTGCGTTACGTGCAGCTCAACCCCGCGGATCAGGTGATTCAGACGCGATTGGCCGGGATGCGCACCGATCTGACGAGCTGCCTGGCCGTTCTCTACAACCCTCTGGCCTCCCGCTGAGCCGCCATGATGCGGTCATCCGAGAACGCCTGATGGACACCGACCTTCTGCTTCCGTTGATCGGTGGTGGCGTGCTGATCCTGTTGATCGTGGGAGGCACGATCGTCATCGTCCTGCGCCCGAGTGACACCCCCCAACGCTGATCAGGCGTGAGCACTCTCCTGACCACCGATCCGCTCGAACAGATCGAGGCTTTCCTCGTTGAGACCGACCACCGAGACCGCTGAACCGCCGACGCGGAACTTGCGGATCACCTGGTCGAGAGCCGCCACGCCACTCTGATCCCAGATGTGAGCGGAGGACATGTCGATGCTGATCCTGGCCGGATGATCGTGCAGATCGAATCCCTGCACGAAATAGATCTTGCTGACGAAGAACAACTGTCCCTTGACGCGGTAAAGCCGCTCGTCGTCGCTGAGATCGACCGTTTCCACCTGAATCACCTTGGCCACCTTGCGGCTGAACAGGATCCCCGCCAGAGCGACGCCGGCCAGCACACCAAGGGCCAGGTTGTGGGGGGTGGTGAGCATCGTCACCGCAAACGTCATCAGCATCACGGAGGTATCGCTCTTCGGAATGCGGCGGATGTTGCGCAGTCCGTTGAGATCCGCCGTGCTGACGGCGATGCTGATCATCACGGCCACGAGAGCCGCCATCGGGATCTGCTTCAGCCAGGGGCCGGCCAGCAGGATCATCGCCAGAAGGCTCACACCGGAGAAGAACGTGGAGAGCCGCGTGCGCCCGCCGTTGTCGACGTTCATCACCGACTGACCCACCAGCGCGCAGCCCGCCATGCCACCGAACAGGGAGGAGACGATGTTGGCGATGCCCTGCCCGCGGGCCTCGACGTTTTTGTCCGTGGTGGTGTCCGTCTTGTCGTCGAGGATGTCCTGGGTCAGGAAGGTTTCCATCAGACCCACCAGGGAGATCGCCAGCGCCGTGGGAAGCACCATCCCGAGCGTGTCGAGATTGAAGGGGACGCCCCCCTCCCCGAACGGCAGGCTGAAGGAGGGAAGTCCGGAAGGCAGCGCCCCGAGGCTGCTGACGGTTGGAATCTCGAAGCCGAACCCGATGCTGATGGCGGTCAGCACGATGATCGCCACGAGCTGAGAGGGCACCACCCGCGTCAGTCGCGGCAGGCCATAGATGATCACCAGTCCGATCAGCACGAGCACGAGCACGATCGGGATCTGCCCCCCGTGGGGAAGTCCGGCAGTGGCCTCACCGTGATGAACATCCAGCCCAAGCTGCGGGAGCTGCGCCTGGAAGATCAGCAGCGCGAGCGCATTCACGAAACCGCTGAGAACACCCTGAGGAACGAATCGCATCTGATAGGCCAGACGCAGATAGGCCCACAGGAACTGCAGGACTCCAGTCAGCAACCCAGCCACCATCAGGTACTGCACACCCAGACCGGCCCCCCTGGCCTCCCCGGTGGCCACCAGACCGGTCATCAGCAGCGCGGTGGAGCCGGTGGCGGAGGTGATCATCGCCATGCGCCCCCCCACCACCGCGATGGTGAGCGAGAGACAGAACGCACCGAACAATCCGACGGCGGGATCCACCCCGGCGATGCCGGAGAAGGCGATCGCCTCCGGAATCATCGCGAACGCCACCACAAGACCGGAAAGGAGATCCCTGCTCGGATTGGCGAACCATTGATTCACCAGCGAAGGACTGGAGCGTTGGGCCATGCTCTGTGACGCCGCGGGCAGCGGCGACCGTAGATCACAGCTGAGGCAGGTTGCCGGCGGGATCCAGACGTGCCTTCAGCAGCCGCAACTCCGACAGCCAGGGACCGAAGGCCAGCTCCAGTTCCCGTTGGTGAAAAGGCAGATGGTCATGCAGCTGGGCCAGGTGAACACCGGGACAGACTGTCTGGAGCAGCGCCCAGACCTCCTCGAGCCAGGCCAGGCTTCGCTCACGCGCCTCGGAATCGCCGGCCGACCAGACCGCCGTGATCCAGGGTTTCCAGACCGCATCGCGGTGCCGGAACGCCGAGGCATTGACCGGCACTCTCGCGGTGGCTCCACCGAGCTGCTGGGCCGACAGGCTGCAGAAACCGTCCGGGCTCCGGCGCATCAGCCTGGTCAGATCCGGCACCAGACGCCCCCAGCCCGCAGCAGCTGCCGGACCCAGCAGACCGACGACCTCACCATGGCGACGGTTTCCATCAACCGGAGACGATGCCAGCGAGGGCAGCTGATGCTGGCCGGCGATGGGCACTCCCCCCTCAAACGGCTCCAGGCTCACCTGCAGCCCCTGCACCTCGGATCCGCGCCAGCACCACTGCAGCGATTGCACATCGGGCCAGGACTCCGCCTCGGCGATCCACTCCCCAAGCTGTTCCGGCGGACCGGAACGCCGTGCCACCCATAGCGGAGTCAGCGGCAGGCAGGCCAGCGTGACGTCGGTGACGATCGCCAGAAACGGTGCTGCACCGCACAGGGCCCGCCACTCCGGATGATCTGAAGGCTGCAGCGCGAAACAGCGGCCGTTGCCCCAGACGCCGCGGATCTCGCTGAGCTGGTCGATGGCGAGTCCCCGGCGACGACTCAGAGGTCCCATGCCTCCGGTCAGCACATACCCCATGCCGGGATGCCCCGACAGGCCGGCCGTGATCGTGAGACCCTCAGCCGCCAGCACCTCGAGCAGCGACCCCATGGTCCGCCCCGCACCGACCCGCACCGTCGTGCGATCAGGGGACAGCGTGAGGTCCTGGAATCCAGGACGCAGATCGAGACTCCAGCAGCCGTCGACAGCGCAGCGGGAACTGGTGCCGCCACTGCAGACCCTCAGCGGACGGGGGCCACTCCAGGCCTGCAGCAGGGACGGCAAGTCGTCTGCCTGCGGAGAGATCACACCGGCGATGGCCGCATCAGCCGCCTGGAGATTGAACAGATCCGACATGCACAGCTGGCCCCGCTTCGGCGAATAGGGTCAACCCATTCGATCAGTGGACCCAACGTCTTGACGGATCTCAGCACCGCAGGCTCCGAGGACAAGCTCGGGGTGCTGATCTGCGGCCATGGCAGCCGCAACCGTCTGGCGGTGGAGGAATTCGCCGGAATGGTCGAACAGCTGCGGCCTCGGCTGGCCCCGATGCCTGTCGAACACGGCTATCTCGAATTCGCCCGCCCGATCCTGCGCGACGGCCTTGAGGCGCTCAGGCAGCAAGGGGTGAACCGCATCCTGGCGATCCCGGCGATGCTCTTCGCGGCAGGGCATGCCAAGAACGACATCCCTTCGGTGCTCAACACCTACACGGCGGAAACCGGCCTTCCGATCGATTACGGGCGAGAGCTCGGGGTCGATCGCCTGATGGTGGCGGCAGCGGGAGCCAGGGTCCGAGAGGCGATCGAGCGTCAGAGCGATGACGTACCGCTCTCGGAAACGCTTCTGGTGGTTGTCGGACGGGGATCCTCCGATCCCGATGCCAACTCCAATGTGGCCAAGGTGACGCGAATGCTTGTTGAGGGCTTCGGTTTCGGCTGGGGGGAAACGGTGTATTCAGGGGTGACCTTTCCGCTCGTGGAGCCCGGACTGCGCCACGTCGTCAGGCTCGGCTTCCGCCGCATCGTGGTCGTGCCGTACTTCCTGTTCTCAGGTGTCCTGGTGAGCCGCATCCGTCAGCACACCGAACGGGTGGCCCAGGACCACCCGGGGATCAACTTCATCTCCGCCGGGTATCTGGGTGACCACCCCCTGGTGCTGGAGACCTTCCGCGAGCGGGTGGACGATGTTCTCCGAGGTGACACCGCCATGAACTGCTCGCTCTGCAAGTACAGAGCACAGGTGCTGGGCTTTGAACAGGACGTCGGTCGGGTTCAGGAGAGTCACCATCACCACGTGGAGGGACTGGCGGAGAGCTGCACCCTCTGCGAACGGGAGTGCACCGGCGCCTGCCAGCCGGATGGAACCCCGATCGCTCACACCCATGCGCACGGTCACGACCATGAGCACGGACACGACCATGCGCATCACCCCCCTTATCCCCACAGCGGCCACCCCCTCGGCCCGGCGAGTCTCGAACGTTCCGATTCCTCACAGAAGTCTTAAGAGATAACCCTGGTCCGGACGCACGGATCGGCCGGTTCTCGCGGGGGACAGCTTGGATTTTTCCGCCGATGAGATTTTCTGATCAGTCCATGGCAGCCGGCGTTGTCCCCGCCTTTTCCACAGGCTGCTGAACAGCAGCCTCCCCGGGCTCCAGTGATGCCAGCCATCTTGTCCGGCGCTGTGGGGAAGCCTCTTAACCCTCCGGAAAGGTTGACAAGTGCTGTGATGGTGCTCAACCGCGGATCAGCCGCGGGCCCTGGCAACAAGACCCCTATCCGTCACTGCTGTCTCATACAGTCTCAAGCGAATTTCCCAATTCGCTCACCCTTTTGACGCAGGACGGCCCGATGTGGCTTTCTTATTCGCAGTACGGGTTGAGCGACCTGCCTTGATGGACAGAAATCACCTTGAGCGATGCCATGACATGGGATTGGCCGCGACGACGACAGAGACAGTTCCGGCGTACGTGAGTCTCGAAACAGAGATCCCGGAAGTCCTCTACCGAGGGATGAAGGAGTTCATCGGAGGCCACCCCCACTGGGATCAGTACCGCGTGATGAGTTCCGCGCTCGCCCATTTTCTGTTTCAGAACGGCTGCGAGGACCATGCCGTGATGGAGCGCTACCTGGACGACCTGTTCAGCCGTCCCGAGAGCTGAGAGCTCTGCTGCAGGCGCGCCGGGCGATGGCCATCATCGTCAGGGTCGGGCTCTGCCAGGCCGAGGTCGGCCAGCAGGCTCCATCCACCACCAGCACATTCCGACATCCCCAGAGCCGGTTGTCCGGGTCCACGACACTCTCGGAGGCCTGCTTCCCCATGGCGGCTCCACCCACTTCGTGGATGTAGTAACCCGGAGGAGCTGCCTGCTTCGACAGGGCGACAGCGCCGCCGAGAAGCGGTTCCACGAAAGGAAGGTGAAACAGTTCCCGGATCTCCAGCGCCTGCCCGTCGGCGGCTTCGATGCACTCCGCCATGGTCCGCTGCATATGCGTCACCATCGCCCGTTCCGACTCGCCCCAGCGACAGTCGATGTGGGGCACCGTCACCCCCCATCGATCGGTTCTGTCGCTCAGCGTCACACGGTTCTCAAGCCGCGGTTCCACTTCACCGTGGCCGATCAGGAAGCCGGTGACCGTGCCGGGACGCCGCTGCAACCACGTCGGCGGATCGAAACGGCCGATGCCTCCCCAGAGTCCGTAACCGCCCTGGAACGACGCTTGGGAGAGATGACGCCCAAACGGCAGAAAGAAGCTTCCAGCTCCGCTGAGAGGCGGTTGCGGCCGCTCCCCGGAACCCGGCATGGCGAAGAACTGACTGGTGGAGACATGGTCCATCAGACGGGTCCCGAGCCGCCCTGAGGGATCTACCGCAGCACCTCCTGATGAGAACTGACGTGTCCGCAGCAGGATGGACAGGGTCTGAATCGTCGAGGCGCACAGGATGACGAGATCAGCACTCAGCGTTCTGCGCTCGCCGTTGGTCTGGTCAACGGCGACCACCGCGGTCGCCGTTGACGCATCCGCACTCAGACAGAGCCGCTCGACCATCTGATCGGCCATGACTTCAACGCGTCCGGTGGCGATCGCCCGCTGCAGCGTGCTGCCTCGGCTGCTGGAAGCTGGCCAGTCATCCGTCCGCTGCGGAGCATGAGGCGCGAATCCCCGCGACTGAATCACGGCATGGCCAAGACGTTCGCGGACCGCCTCAGCGAAGCGCAGCTCGGCGTCGGTGCTCGGCAGCGCATCTGACATGACACCGTCGGGAAGCTGAGCCAACCCATCCCTGGCACCGAAGACCCCGAGCTGCCGCTCCAGATCGCTGTAGTGCTGCTCCAGATCAGCAAAGCCGATCGGCCAGCGGATCACGCCTTCCTTGCTGCGGATCCCCGCGAAATCCTCGTCCGAGAGCCGCAGAGTGATGCCCCCCCAGGTGAGGCTGCGGCCTCCCACCTGCCAACCCCGGGTCCACAGGAACGGGCGCTCGACAGGGTGCTCATAGGGATGACGGCGTTCATCCGCATACAGCTCCGGGTTGGCCTTCCAGTAGCCGGGATGCTGCGCCTGACGGCGATGCCGGCCGCTGCTGATCCCCGCGAGCCGACGCAGCATATTTCCGACCGGGGTTCCGAAGGCCACCGCACGGCTCAGATCCGGACCTGCCTCCAGCACCAGCACCCTGGCGCCCCCCTCGGCGAGAGTCATGGCAGCGACACCACCGCTCGCTCCGGAGCCGACGACGATCGCATCCCAGCTGGCGTTGACGTGCTCAGAAGAAGAGCTCACAGGCAACGGATCCGGTACAAAAAAAGATCCCCGAAGGGATCTTCAATCCAAACAGAAGTGGTGGCGGGGGGGAGATTTGAACTCCCGACCTTCGGGTTATGAGCCCGACGAGCTACCAGACTGCTCTACCCCGCGTTGCCCTCTGAAATCATACACATCGGTGTCGCCGGACACAGAATCCTTTCAGCTTTGCTGGAACTGCAGAGAACCGTTCACCTCGAGGTGCACGCCGGGATTCAGGATCAGAACCTGCTCTTCGAGCTCCTGAAGGCTCATGGGCGTGAGCCATTCCAACTGACGCAGCAGATGCAGCGCCACAGCCTGTTTGGCACGTCTTGAGCCGTCTTCCACCTTGATGGCGACCCCAAGGCCCTCACCGATGCGGCTGAGGCACTGAATTCCCTCGGCGCCTCCCTTGGAGAGCACCTGACCATGGCTTCGTCCCATCAACTCGGTGTCGAAGCGGCCGGCACCGGCCACAAGATCAGAATGCGCCAGCATCGCCCGGCTGATCTGCTCCAGTTCCGCATGGCGCGAAGCCCCGAGATGGGCATAGAGAAGCGCCATCTGCGCCAGCTGCAGTCGCAGGGTCGGAGCACCGCAGTCATCCCGTGCCGCCACCAGCTCCGCTGCCGGCAGCCCCAGCAGTTCCGCCACCCTCCGGTTCACCTCCTTCTGCAGCGGATGGTCGCTCTGCAGGTAGCTGTCGAGGGGCCAGGCCATTTTTCGACTCGTGGCCAGGAAGGCGGCGTGTTTGCCGGAGCAGTTGTGCTGCAACGGGCTGTCGGACCCTTCAGGAACGGGGCACTGCAGATGGGAGGCCTCCAGCTCAGCATTCCAGAGCAGCCTGAACGCCTCACGGGCATGCTCATTACTGCCGGAGTGGGACGCGCAGCTGATGGCGATGCCCCGATCACCGGCCTCCATCTGGGCAGCGGCCCCACTGCTGAGAAACGGCAGGGCCTGGAACGGTTTCAGAGCGGAGCGGATGAAAGTCTCGTAGCCGGGATCACCGGCAGACATCAGAACCCGTCCGCGCCCGTCACAGACAACTGCGTGCACCCTGTGCTTTGACTCGCCGATGCAGCCGCGGCAGAGGGTCACCTCCAATGGCGCAGTCCCGGAGCGTGATGCGCCGCTGAAACCGGAGGAGAGGGGCATCCTCGAACGAGCCTCGTTTCAGAGAGCCTGACAGAGGCTCGCCCCCCCCAGCATGAGTGCGGCGGCCAGGGCCATGGCACGTGCCAGCCGACCCAGGATCGGCCTCACCTCATGCCGGGCCACGAGCTGATCCTTCTCACGCCAGGACACGGGCTTCTCCCACGTCTGCCCGTCGTACCAGCCTGACTCCTCGTAATCCACCGATTCAGCCAGCAGGCGGCGCATCACGTAGGTCCAGCCAAGCCACTGGCGCATCAGCAGAAACAGAGGCAGAACCAGCGCTGCCACGGAAGCTGCCATCACCAGCCGCGGTGGGTCGCCACGCAGCGTCCAACTGCCGCTGGCGATCAGCGTGCACACGGGAAGCATCAGCAACCATGCCGTTGCCAGACGCCAGCGCAGCCGTGGGTTAGCCCCGGCAGGCCAGGAGAAGAACCAGGATTCCGTCAACTGCTGGAACTCCTCCAGTGGACGCTGCTCGGGAGGAACCGGACAGGCGACGGACTCGGTCATGACCCCGCAGGAACATCCTGCGGCGAACCTAGAAACACCCGGGTCTCGCCGTGGCTCCAGAAGGCCTCGAGGTCGTAATACCCCCGCTCATCTGGCATGAGCACATGAACGATGAGTTCGCCGTAATCGAGCAGCGCCCATCGCCCCTCATTCAATCCTTCCTTTCGCAGCGGGAGTCGCTCCGCTTCGGTCTCCAGCCGGTCCTCGACCGAGCGAGCGATCGCCCGCACCTGCACATCCGACTGTCCCCCTGCGATCACCAGCCAGTCGGCCAGGCTTGAAACCTCGTCGACTCGGATCAGACGGATGTCCGTGGCCTTGCGGTCGTCACAGGCATCCGCAGCGAGCTCGGCAAGCTGTTCACTATCCATAGACGTTTTCGCTGGTGACGGAACTGCGGGATCCCTCCTGCTGGGCCATCTCGGCACGCGCCTTGCTGGCACTCTTACGCAGCGCCTCCAGGCGATCTTCATAGAAGCTGCGACGGCGCTTCTTGCGGGTCTGTTCCACCAGCTCCTTCAGCGCACCACCCAGACTGCGGTAGGCGTTCGGAACGCTGTATCCGAATCGGCAGGCCAGGTCGATGGCCCGCTCGTCTGCGGTGATCGCATCCTGCAGACGCTTCTCGGAATTGTTCTTGAGATAGAGGCGGTAACCGGCGAAACCCGAGAGCCCCAGGGCCATCAACAGCAGAAGGCCGTCCTGAACCCAGAGTTCGCCGATGGCACCACCCAAACCGATGGCGAGGGCAGCCATCTCCCAGCCATCCCTGGGGATCGTGTCGTTCTGAATGCGACCGACCTCATGCCAGAAGAGCAGGTTGCGGTGATCGAGAGCCATGCTGTCCCACTTTTCAAGATCCACCTGGATCTCGACCTCATCGCGGCCGATCTCTTCAAGGGTGATCAGCGGCGGGTCCACAGCGGCAGCAGACTCGACGAACACCCAGCTCTGCATTTCCGGTGGCAGCAGCCCCTTGAGGCGCTGGAGCTCACTCATCGCGTCTGGGTTCCTTTGATGTGTCAAAGGTAGCGAGGCCCCGGTCCCTCACCGTTCATGCCGTGGGGGAACAGCTGCGTGAGAGGCTTTCAATGTCTGGCCCAGAACGACCTCCATGCCCCGGCGGACAGATCTGCAACGCATCCTTCTGCTGGGATCAGGCCCGATCGTGATCGGCCAGGCCTGCGAGTTCGATTACTCCGGAACCCAGGCCTGCAAAGCTCTCCGCGCCGAGGGATACCAGGTGATCCTGGTCAATTCCAACCCGGCATCGATCATGACCGATCCGGACATGGCGGATCGGACCTACATCGAGCCGCTCACCCCGGATCTCGTGACGCAGGTGATCGAACGGGAACGTCCCGACGCCCTGCTGCCGACCATGGGCGGGCAGACCGCCCTGAATCTGGCGGTGACCCTGGCCGAGAACGGAACACTGGAGCGTTTCGGTGTCGAGCTGATCGGTGCCGATCTGCAGGCGATTCAGAAAGCTGAAGACCGCCTGCTGTTCAAGCAGGCGATGGAACGGATCGGCGTCAGGGTCTGTCCCTCCGGGATCGCCTCGTCCCTGGAGGAGGCTGAGGCCGTGGGTGCCGCCATCGGCAGTTTTCCCCGCATCATCCGTCCCGCCTTCACCCTGGGGGGCAGCGGCGGTGGGATCGCTTACAACCCGGAGGAATATGCGGCGATCTGCAAGAGCGGACTGGAGGCAAGCCCGGTTTCGCAGATCCTGATCGAGCAGTCCCTGCTGGGCTGGAAGGAATTCGAACTGGAGGTGATGCGCGATCTGGCCGACAACGTCGTGATCGTCTGCAGCATCGAAAACCTCGACCCGATGGGGGTTCACACCGGAGACTCGATCACGGTGGCCCCGGCCCAGACCCTGACGGATCGGGAATACCAGCGACTGCGCGACCAGTCGATCGCGATCATCCGCGAGATCGGGGTCGCCACCGGCGGCAGCAACATCCAGTTCGCCGTCAATCCCGTGAACGGCGATGTGGTGGTGATTGAAATGAACCCCAGGGTGAGCCGGTCCTCCGCCCTCGCCAGCAAGGCCACAGGCTTTCCGATCGCGAAGATCGCCGCTCGCCTCGCCGTTGGATACACCCTCGACGAGATCCTCAACGACATCACCGGCAAAACGCCTGCCTGCTTCGAGCCCACGATCGATTACGTGGTCACCAAGATCCCTCGCTTCGCCTTCGAGAAGTTCCGCGGAAGTCCGGCGATTCTCACCACGTCGATGAAATCGGTCGGGGAAGCGATGGCCATCGGACGCTGCTTCGAGGAGTCCTTTCAGAAGGCGATGCGATCTCTCGAGATCGGCCGGTCCGGCTGGGGCTGCGATCGACCGGAACCGGAGATCTCCGAGCGAGAGATCGACCGTCTGCTTCGGACCCCATCCCCGGAACGGATTCTCTGGGTTCGCACAGCGATGCTGCTCGGACGCAGTGATGACGACCTGCACAGAATCAGCGGGATCGACCCCTGGTTCCTGGCGAAGCTGCGACGGCTGATTGATGCGGAGCAACAGCTGCTGACGGGACGTGCCTTGGCGAGCCTGGATGCGGAGGAGCTTCTCCAGCTCAAACAACTCGGCTTCTCCGACCGGCAGATCGCCTGGGCGACCGATTCCACGGAGTTGGCGGTTCGGGATCGGCGGCAGACCCTGGGGGTGAACCCGGTGTTCAAGACCGTCGACACCTGTGCCGCGGAATTCGCCTCGACGACGCCTTACCACTACTCCACCTACGAGAGGCCGCTGCAGAAGCTCAATGACGCCGGTGAGCTGAACACGATGCCCCCTTCGAATGAGGTGCACAGCTCCGGATCAGGTCGTCGAATGATGATCCTCGGAGGTGGACCGAACAGGATCGGCCAGGGCATCGAGTTCGACTACTGCTGCTGCCACGCCTCCTTCGCGGCCCAGGAGAAAGGAATCAGCACCGTGATGGTGAACAGCAACCCAGAGACGGTCTCCACCGACTACGACACCAGCGACAGCCTCTACTTCGAGCCGCTCACCCTGGAGGATGTGCTGAACGTGATCGAGGCGGAGCACCCCGATGGCGTGGTGGTGCAGTTCGGCGGTCAGACCCCGCTCAAACTGGCGATCCCCCTGCTTGAGTGGCTGGACACGGACGCGGGACGTGCCACCGGGACACGCATCTGGGGCACCTCACCGGAATCGATCGATCGCGCTGAAGACCGGGAACAGTTCGAGGCGATCCTCAGAACCCTGGAGATCCGCCAGCCGAGAAACGGCCTCGCCCGCAGTGAAGAGGAAGCCCGGAACGTCGCCACCAGGGTTGGGTACCCGGTGGTGGTCCGACCCTCCTATGTGCTGGGAGGGCGCGCCATGGAAGTGGTGTTCGACGAAGAGGAACTGAACCGCTACATGCGTGAAGCGGTTCAGGTGGAGCCCGATCACCCGGTGCTGATCGATCAGTACCTGGAAAACGCCGTGGAAGTGGATGTCGACGCACTCTGCGACAGGGAAGGCAACGTGGTGATCGGTGGCTTGATGGAGCACATCGAGCCGGCTGGCATCCACTCCGGGGATTCCGCCTGCTGCCTGCCCTCCGTTTCCCTCGGCGAAGAAGCCCTTGCGATCATTCGCGAGTGGAGCCGCGGGCTGGCCCTGGCACTCAAGGTGGAAGGACTGATCAACCTGCAGTTCGCCGTCCAGCGTGACAGCGAAGGACGGGAAATCGTCTACATCATCGAAGCCAACCCAAGAGCATCCCGCACGGTGCCGTTTGTCGCCAAGGCCACGGGGCAGCCACTGGCACGGATCGCCACACGCCTGATGGCGGGCGAAACCCTGGCCGAAGTCGGTTTGAATCATGAACCCAAGCCGCCCTTGCAGACCATCAAGGAAGCTGTGCTGCCGTTCCGACGCTTTCCCGGCGCGGACACGGTCCTGGGACCGGAGATGCGTTCCACCGGTGAAGTGATGGGTTCCGCCGACAGTTTCGGCATGGCGTACGCCAAGGCTGAGCTGGGGGCTGGTGAAGCCCTTCCAACCGGTGGAACCGTGTTTCTCTCAACCCATGACCGGGACAAACAGGCGCTGATCCCGGTCGCTGCCAGGTTGATCGAGCTCGGCTTCTCGGTGATCGCCACCTCCGGCACCGCCAACGCCCTCGCGGACGCCGGCCTGGCGGTGACATCCGTGCTCAAGGTGCACGAAGGGCGCCCGAACATCGAGGATCTGATTCGCTCGAAACAGGTGCAGCTCGTCATCAACACACCGATTGGCCGCCAAGCCGCGCACGATGACAAGTACCTGCGACGTGCCGCCCTTGATTACGCCGTGCCGACCGTGACAACGCTGGCAGGTGCACGGGCCGCCGTGGAAGCGATCGCGGCCCTTCAGGGCCAGCCCACGCTGAGCATCCATGCGTTGCAGGATGTCCACAGCTGACCGGCCTGACGAGCAACCGGATCAGCAACAAGCATGAAAAGCCGCACAGACGCAGACAGCGCGATCATGTCATCCAGTGCGTTTGTCACCGACGATGTATTCAGTGGCCCGAATGAAAGCATGTTGCTAATCTGATCAAGATTAGCCCTTAATGTCGTGAAAACAGGCTTAACCTCACGACAACCCAATTGGATCAATAATAACGGCGATATTTTATTACTCCAATCATCCGCCTCATCCAGTGATCATCTGAACAGCAATCAGGCACTGTCAGGTCAGGACGACGATCAAACAAGCCCTCTCGATCCGATCGTCCGGATCGGAAGCGTGGATGCGCCTTCTGCAACGAGCATTGAGAGGGTCATCACGATCCCCATCGACATCACAAAACTCGATGACGGGATCACATCGATCAACGGTTTCAATATCAAGGTTCATTATGATTCATCGGCCTTAAATCTCATTCAAAGCGAGGAAGAGTCGCTCGAGATCCTCGCCGACAACATCCCCCTGATGGATGCCATCTCACAGCTGAGTGGTTCGGCTGCCGGCTGGCTTGTGGATGAAGCGACGGAACAGAGCGGAGAGGGTGCTTCCAAGCTCACCGCAATAGCGGGAATGCTGACGGAAACAGCGACGGGGGGGGTGTTCCACATCGTCGGCGCCGGTCCTGTGGGCCTGTCAGTGGATGATGCCGAGAGCATCAGTGAGTCCAATCCCCTCCATCTGGGCAGCCTCGTCTTCCGGGTACCGGCAGGAACCCTGGATCAGAGCATCGATCTGGATCTTCGGCTGGAAGAGGTCCTGATCACGGGATCGACGCAAGATCAGATCTCGGCGACTCTCACCACCACAGAGGTCATCGATGGTGTCCTCACATTGCAGAGCCAGGCCTCAACAACAGACACGACACCACCCAGCGTCAAGCTGACCCACTCCACGCTGACCACCTCGGCAACAGCCATCGTCACCGCCGTCCTGTCTGAAGGATCAGAGGATTTTTCTGCCGCAGACCTGATCGCCACCGGGGGCGAAATCAGCGATTTCAATCGGATCAGCGCAACGGAATACACGGCCCTGTTCACACCGACCCCCCAGAGCAGCGTCAATGGCACCGTGACCATCGGTGCCGGAGCGTTCTCCGATGCCGCGGGAAATCTGAACACAGAGAACGAGCTGGTCACGATCACGGTGAACACCTCGATCCCATGGGTCTCGCTCACAACAACCGACGACAAACTGACGGCAGGAGAGACCGCCCTGATCGGCGCCACACTTTCGGAGGTCTCCGAGGATTTCGGCGAAGACGATCTCGATGTCAGCGGCGGGGTGCTCTCCGATTTCACTCAGGTGAACGAGCTTCGGTACACCGCGTTGTTCACACCGGCAGCGGACAGCACCAGCGATGGTGTGATTTCCGTTGCCATCGGGGCCTTCACCGATCTGGAGGACAACAGCAACGCCACGGCCTCCGAGATCTCCATGGACGTGGAGACCACCGTTCCATCCGTCGTATTGACGGCAAGTGGACTGGGATCCGATGCGATGCTCACCGTCGGGGAAAGCGCCACGATCTCCGCGCAACTGTCGGAACGTTCGCTCACCTTCACGGAAGACGACCTGATCGTGAGCGGCGGCGAGCTCAGCGACTTCCAGGCCATCAGCACCAGCCTCTACACCGCGACGTTCACCCCCTCCGTCAACAGCACGACCACCGGGATCGTGCAGGTGAATGCGGCAACGTTCTCCGACTTTGCAGGCAATGACAATGCCGACGACACAACCCTGTCCATCCCTGTTGAAACAACGGAGCCTTTTCTGGTCTTCACCAGCTCAGAAGACAACTTGAAAGCTGGCGAAACCGCAACGATCACCATCACGCTCTCGGAGGAGTCTCCGGATTTTTCCCAGGACTCTCTGCTGATCCAGGGAGGAGAACTGTCCCAACTGCAAGCCAGCAGTGCCACGTCTTACTCCGGCATCTTCACACCATCCGCTGAAAGCACCGCCGAAGGCCTTCTCTCCATCGCCATCGGGGAATTCTCAGATCTTGCCGGAAACACCAATAGCGCGGATGCCGAGATCAATCTCACGGTGGAAACCACCGTGCCGACCATCTCCTTCAGCAGCAGCGATGACATTCTGACGGCGGGAGAGAAAGCCACGATCCGAGCAACCCTCTCAGAGCCGATCGCCACCTTTTCCGCAGACGACCTCCGCGTCAGCGGAGGTCAGATTTCAGATTTCGGTAAAGCCACATCCAGCTTCAACAAGATCAGCGATTCGGAATACAGCTTCAACACCGTCAGTGACACGGAATACACCTTCGTCATGACGCCGACGCCGGACAGCACGGATGATGCCTCCGTCTTTCTGGATGCCAACACCCTCACGGATGCTGCTGGAAATTCCAACACCGCATCAGCCGACATTGTGATGACTGTGGAAACAACCATTCCAACTGTCGCGCTGAGCAGCAGCGATCCAACTCTGACGATCGGTGAATCAACGATCTTGGCGGCGGAACTCTCGGAACCTTCCTTTGATTTCACATTGGATGACTTCAACGTCAGTGGCGGTGCACTCACGGATTTCACCGTTGTGAATGCCTCGCAATACACAGCATTGTTCACCCCTTTCTCCGATACCACAACCACAGCTAGTGCTGTGATTGAAGCCGGCAGCTTTTCGGATGCCGCCGGAAATCAGAACATCCAAGCTGAGTCGCTGATGCTCACGATTGACACGATCGCACCGGAACTCACCCTCAGCAGCTACCGCTCAACCCTCGGCATCGGTGAAAGCACACAGATCCGGTTCACGCTGTCAGAACCCTCCAGTGATTTCGGACTCGACGATGTCTCTGTAAGCGGCGGAACCCTTTCAGCACTCTCCGGTGAAGGCACAACCTTTGAGGCCACCTTCACTCCCATGGTCAATGTCACGACAACAGCAACCTTGAAGGTGCTTGAAGAGAGATTCAGCGATACCTACGGCAATGGCAATCTCGCTTCAGACACGATTGCCATCGATGTGGACACCCTGATCGAGGCACCACCCATCCCCAACCGACCCCGACCCAGACAGTTGGGGCATCCAGAGCTGGGCACGTCCGCCGCCATCAATCTGTCTGATCTCGTGACAGGCACGGCCCAGAGACAATCCGCCGAGGACATCCTCACTTACCTCGACGACACCGTCGCCGGTCTTTTTCAAGGGATCGCGCCATCTCTCGAGGAAGCCGACATTGATGGCGATGGGCAGCTCCATCCCTTCACCGATGGCATGGTCCTCTCGCTCTATGCGACATCAGCCGCTCTCGATGTTTCTGATTCTCAGCAGCTCATCTACGTCCCCGGTGCCTGGGAAGACAGTCTCGAAACGGGTGTGCCCATCGTGAAGTCGCTGCTGGAGTCATCCTTCGGAACATTCCAGAACACTGCAGGCTGAACGCCACCGACGCTGGCTGGATAGGGTTGGTTGAGCTGCAGAACCGTCGTGACCACATCCGCACCTGTGATGCCCGGAAGTGATCTGAAAACCGCCTTCCAACGCTGCTACGAGAATCGTTACACCTGGGAGCCAGGCTTCCAGGGTTACCGCGGCCGCTGCCTCTGGTTGCAGGGGGATCGCCAGGTTGAAGGCACATTCGAAGTCGGAGCCGACCTGAAGGCCCAGGTGCAGGGGATCGAGGATGCTGAGGTATTAAAAGCCGTGAATTCCCAACTCTGGGAAGTCGCCATCCATCGGGTGCGACGCAGCTTTGAGCAGACCCATGGTGAGAACACCTTCACCGCTGGCGACACCGATGCGGTGGGCACTGAGGTGATCGTGGGCGGCAAAAATGAAGGCGATCGTTATCGCATCAAGGACGACGTTGTGACGATGGTGCATCGACACATTCATGGAACGGTTGTGACGATCTTCACCACGGATGTCACAGACACGGGAGCCGGCTACCTCAGCCACACGTACACCAGCGCTTATGCCGACCCTGCCACCGGCGAGTCCCGCGGTGCGCGCAACAGGTTCACGGATACCTTCACCCAGCTTCCCGACGGAGGCCCCTGGGTGCTGCAGGAGCGCGTGATCGAGATCGATAACGATCCCGATGATGGCGGCCAGACCTTCCGCTTCGAAGATCTTCAAGCGCTTTGATTGGATTGCAGCAGCTGATCAGCTGTGACACCATCTCCAAACGTTTCGGCTTTGGTGGTGATGGAATTGAACGGTGCCATTGAGGCCATCAACAGCCCGATTAATTCATTCGTCTGGGGGCCGCCAACGGTCACGCTGATCGCTCTCACCGGCATCGTGCTGATGGTGGGTCTGCAGTTCATGCCGCTGCAGCGGCTGTTCTACGGCGTCCGCATGATGCTGCGACCGGCGGCCGGTCTCAAGGAAGGCGAGATCACGCCGTTCCAGGCCCTGATGACGTCGCTGTCGGCGACCATCGGCACCGGAAACATCGCGGGTGTTGCCGGTGCCATCGCTGTGGGTGGACCCGGTGCGGTCTTCTGGATGTGGGTGATCGCCGTCTTCGGCATCGCCACGAAATACGCCGAAGCGGTTCTGGCGGTGCAGTTCCGTGAAACCGATGAGCGCGGAAATCATGTCGGCGGTCCGATGTATTACATCCGCAACGGCCTTGGTGAGCGATGGAGCTGGATGGCCGGTCTGTTCGCCCTGTTCGGCATGCTGGCCGGATTCGGAATCGGCAACGGCGTCCAGGCCTTTGAAGTCTCTTCAGCCCTGGAAAGCGCAGGTGTTCCGAGATTGCTCACCGGCATCGTCCTGGGCGTTCTGGTCTTCGCCGTTGTGATCGGAGGCATCCGCAGGATCGCCCAGGCCGCTTCAGCCATCGTGCCGCTGATGTCTGTTCTCTACGTGGGTGCCTGCCTGGTGGTGCTGGCCCTCAATGCCGGTGCGATTCCTGATGCCCTTGGCACGATCTTCACCAACGCCTTCAGCGGCGAAGCTGCCGCAGGCGGAGCCTTCGGGCAGGTGGTTCTGATGGGCTTCAAACGAGGCATCTTCTCCAATGAAGCCGGTCTGGGCAGTGCGCCGATCGCCCATGCCGCGGCCCGGACCGATGATCCCGTCCGTCAGGGAACGGTGGCCATGCTCGGCACCTTCATCGACACCCTGGTGATCTGCACCATGACAGCTCTGGTGATCATCACCACCAAGGCCTACACGGTGATGGACAGTGCCGGTGAACGGCTGAGCGGAGCAACCCTTTCGATCACGGCCTTCAACAGCGGCCTCCCCGGCAGCGGCGTCGTTGTCACCCTGGGACTGATCGTGTTCGCCTTCACCACGATCCTCGGCTGGAGCTTCTACGGAGAGCGCTGCACGAGTTATCTGTTCGGCGAAGCGGCTGTTCTGCCCTTCCGTCTGTTCTGGGTCGCCATGGTCGTGTTTGCGTCCGTGGCTGGAACCGGGGGAGCTCTCTGGGGTGTCGCCGACACTCTCAACGGCCTGATGGCGCTCCCGAATCTTGTAGCGCTGCTGCTGCTCAGCGGAACGGTGTTCCGCCTCTCCAGGTCCTACAACTTCAGGGCCTGAGGAGAGGCGGATGTCCAGAGGGTCAACCCTGACCCTCTGGCAGAGGCGTGACGTTCTGGAGCTTCTCATTCAGCTGCATCGCCAGGCTCTGTCGTCCCACCGCCAGCACCTTGAGGGTGTCCTCATGCATGCGCAGCTGGGCGTCAGCCACCTGCATTCCCCGCACCAGTTCCTTCAGATCATCAGGGAGGGTGTTGAGGTCGTATCGCTTGCCCTCGAAGGTGAGCACGGGGTTGGGATTGTTCGCTGCGGAGTCAGTCATCAGTCGCTGCCGGGAGTGATCGGATCCGGCATGCCGACTTTAAGAGCGTTCAGCCGTTCTGCAGATCACGGATGAACTGTCGTTCGCACAGATCCCGGTAACGACCACCGCGCTGCATCAGCGCATCGTGCGTGCCCCGATCGACGACCCGTCCCTGTTCCAGCACCACGATCTGGTCCGCTTCCTGCACCGTGGCGAGACGATGCGCGATCACCAGCACGGTGCGGCCGGCCATCGCCTGTTTCAAGCCAAGCTGCACCGCTGCTTCGGCTTCTGCATCCAGAGCGCTGGTGGCCTCATCCAGCAGCAGCAGGGATGGATTCCCGAGCACGGCTCTGGCAATCGCGATCCGCTGCAACTGACCGCCCGAAACATTGCTGCCGCGTTCCTCCAGCTGAGTGCCATAGCCGTGAGGCAAGGCCCGGATGAAGTCATCGGCATTGGCCAGCCTGGCGGCCTGCTCCACGTCCTCATCCGAGGCCGGCCGGCCGAAACGGATCGCCTCGGCAACGCTTCCGGAGAACACCGTCGTGCGCTGGGGAACCAGCGCAACCTGACGGCGCAGATCCCGCGCCCGCAATCGGCTGAGGTCATGACCGTCGAGGAGGATCCGCCCCTGCTGCACGGTGTTGAACCGCAGCAGAAGCGAGAACAGGGTGCTCTTGCCCGCTCCGGAGGGGCCGACAAGCGCAAGCACCTCTCCGGCCTGCACACTCAGATCAACCGACCGCAGCACAGGCTGTGCGGGGTCATACCCAAAGGACACCTGCTCCAGCTTGAGATCTCCCTGCAGGCATCCGATGGAAACGGCGTTCACCGGATCCGGGGGCTCCTGTGGTTCCTGTTCGATCTGGCGAAGACGCCGCAGTGAAGCCTGTCCCTGCTGAAATTCGTTGAAGTTGTTGGTGACATGGGCGATCGGATCGATCAGCACGACGAGGCCCGTCAGATAACTGCTGAGACCGTTGATGTCCAGATCCCCGCTCTGAATACGGGCTGCTCCCATCGCCAGAACGGCGAACAGGCCCGCGACCTCGATGCTGCCGACGACCGGATGCTGCAACGCCACCAGGCTGTAGGTGAGATGACGGGCCTGACGGTGCTGGTCGATCTCCCCTTCGAAGCGATCCTGAAGCCAGCTCTCGGCGGCGAAGGCCCGAACCAGCGGCAGACCTTCGATCGCCTCCCCCAGCAGACCCGCCAGCTCGCTCACCTTTTTCTGGCTGCGTTCTGTGGCCACCATCACCCGGGCACCGAAGAGGCTGATCAGCCACACGATCACCGGTGCCAGCAGCAGGATCGCCGTGGTGAGCTTCCAGTCGAGCCAGAGCATGACACCGAGAACAGCCAGAAGCTGCAGCAGGCTGGGAAGGGTGTCGTGAATGGTCTTGTAGAGAACCTCACTGACCCGATCGGCATCCTCCGTGAGCCGATAGGTGAGATCACCCGCCGACAGTTTCTCCAACGCTCCGAGCTCCACCGTCTGCAACCGGCGGAACAGATCACTGCGCAGTCGCTGACTCACCTGAAGGGCAGGACCGGCCAGCAGGGAATCCTGACCGAACTGGGCCAGCTTCTGCACCGCGAAGATGACCAGCGCCAGTCCGATCAACCCCAGAACCCTGTTGAGATCGCCTGAGCCAAGCGCTGGGAACAACTGACCGGCCAGACGGATCAGCAGCGGGAAACTTCCCACGTAGATGAGCATGCACAGCACACCCCAGCTGAGCTGTCGCAGGTGGGGACGCAGCAGCGGCAGCAGCCGGCGGAATCCGGCCTGGGAGGGGGTGAACATCCCGGCACAGTATCAATGTTGTGACACACGCCCGTGGGCGATGAAGCTCGATCAGTACCTGAAGTGGAAGGGCTGGGTCTCCACCGGTGGAGAGGCGAAACAGCGCATCCAGAACGGCGAGGTCAGCGTCAACGGCACGGTGGAGACCCGCCGTGGACGCCAGCTGGCGGAGGGGGACCGGGTCAGCCTGGCCGGAGAGGACGGTGTCGTCGGGGAGGCCACAACGATCGCGCCGTAAGTTGGCCCGCAGTTCTGCAGAGGATCTGGGCGTGCGCAGACGGGTGATCGCCGGCAACTGGAAGATGCACATGACCTGTGCCCAGGCCAGGGACTACATGGGTGTGTTCCTGCCGCTGATCGAAGCGACACCGGACGACCGCCATGTGGTGCTGGCTCCTCCCTTCACAGCCATCTCAACGATGGCAGGCCTGGCCGACGGCAGTCGGGTGCAGCTGGCCAGTCAGAATGTGCACTGGCAGGCCGAGGGTGCCTTCACAGCTGAGATCTCCGCCGAGATGCTGCTGGAGCACAAGGTGCGCTACACGATCGTTGGCCACAGCGAGCCGCGCAAGTATTTCAGTGAGAGTGATGAGCAGATCAACCACAGGGCCCGGTGCGCCCAGGCCAACGGACTGATCCCGATCGTCTGTGTCGGCGAGAGCGATCAGCAGCGGGAACGCGGGGAAGCTGAACGGGTGATCCGTCGCCAGATCGAACAGGGACTCGAGGGCCTGGACGCCAACAGGCTGGTGGTGGCCTATGAACCGATCTGGGCGATCGGCACCGGCAAGACCTGTGAGGCATCGGAAGCGAACCGCATCTGCGGGCTGATCCGCAGCTGGGTGGGTGCCATGGATCTGGTCATCCAGTACGGCGGTTCGGTGAAACCGGCCAACATCGATGAGCTGATGGCGATGAGTGACATCGACGGGGTGCTGGTCGGAGGTGCCTCGCTCAAGCCGGATGGATTCGCCCGCATTGCCAACTACCAGACGCCCTGACCGTCGCCCCTGGCCTGAGGGCTGGCGGAGGCGCACCACGCTGATGGGGGTGATCAACATCACCCCCGACTCCTTCAGCGACGGCGGTCGCTTTCTGCAGGTCGACCAGGCCGTGTCCCAGGCGGCCATTCAGCTGCGCCAGGGGGCCGACGTGCTCGACCTCGGTGCCCAGAGCACCCGTCCGGGAGCCAGCGAGGTCGGTGCTGATGAGGAACTGAGTCGTCTGCTGCCCCCGCTCCGTCGCATCCGCGAACGCTTCCCGGATGCCCTGATCTCCGTGGACACCTTTCTCGCACCGGTGGCGGAGGCAGCCCTGGAGGCAGGCGCCGACTGGGTGAATGACATCAGTGCAGGCCGTCGCGATCCCGCAATGCTTCCGCTGATCGCCGAAGCCGGCTGCCCGGTGGTGCTGATGCACAGCCGGGGGAACAGCCGCACGATGGACAGCCTCACGGACTACAACGACGTGATCCAGGAGGTTCGCGAGGGACTGGAGGAGCGGACCAACACAGCCCTCAAGGCCGGGATCCGCATGGATCAGATCATCTGGGATCCCGGCCTCGGATTTGCCAAAACTGCCGAGCAGAACCTGCAGCTGCTGAAGGGCCTGGAACAGCTCAGCCGCGGAAGCATCCCACTGCTGGTGGGCCCATCCCGCAAGCGGTTCATCGGAACGGTGCTCGATGAACCGAAACCGAAGGCCCGCATCTGGGGAACAGCCGCGGTGGCCTGCCGCTGCAGCCAGGCCGGTGTCGCCGTGCTGCGCGTGCACGATGTGGGACCCATGCACCAGACCCTGCGCATGGCGGCCACACTCTGGTCCTGGCCTGAACCGCGTGACTGATCCGTCGCCCAGCATCTTTGTTCAGATCGCGGCTTACAGAGATCCGGATCTGCCGGCGACACTGCACAACCTCATCGAACGGGCTGCCCAACCCGAGCGGCTGCGCTTCGGGATCTGCCTTCAGCTCGCGGACAGCGATCCTGCAGCCTGGAACGCCACAGCCTTCCCGCAGGATTGCAGCCTGGCTCTGATTCCGTTCAGGGCGGAAGACAGCCGGGGGGCCTGCTGGGCGCGGCATCAGGCCCAGCAGCTCTACGGGGGAGAGGACTTTCTGCTGCAGATCGACAGCCACATGCGGGCTGTGCAGAACTGGGATGACGACCTGGTGAAGACATGGGAGGCCTGCCTGGATCCGAAGGCGGTGCTGAGCGTGTATCCGAACGGCTTCCAGCTGCCGTGCAGCCTCCAGCTCAACACCCTGCCCGTGATGGCGGCACACCGGTTTGATGACTTCGGCATCCTCAAGTTCCAGGGCATCAGCCGCTATCAACTGCCGGAGCAACAGCCGGCGGCACCTCTGGCCAATGCCTTCATGGCCGGCGGCTTCCTGTTCGGTCCAGGCTGCATCGTGCCGGAGGTGCCGTACGACCCCAGCCTGTACTTCTACGGCGAAGAGGTGTCCATGTCGGCACGGCTCTGGACCCATGGCTTCAACCTGTACAGCCCTCACCGGCTGCTGCTCTTTCACCTCTACAAATCCAGCAGCAACGGAAACGACGCATCAGCGACGCACTGGTCTGACCACAGCGACTGGTTTCTGCTGAACCGGCGCTCCCTGGTGCGGGTGCATACCTTGCTCGGAACGCTTGAGACCGTTCCACAGGATCGACTGAGACCGACTCCTGACGACGTCAACGATCTTGATCGCTACGGGCTTGGAGACAAGAGATGCCTGGACGACTATCAACGCTGGGCCGGCGTGGATTTCGCCGGCCGGACCATCAGCGAGCGCGCATCAGAGGGTCGCTTCAGTCGGTGACAACGCCCTCGATCCTGTCCTCCACTTCCTGGTAAAGCTCCTGGAGCTGCTCGATGTTCTCGTCTGAAGTCTCCCAGTAGCCACGACCGTTCACCTCCAGAAGCGTTCCCACGATCCGGCGGAAGCTGTTGGGATTGAGCTCCATCAGACGCTTGCGCATCTCGGGATCGTTGATGAAGGTCTCGTTGGCCTCCTCGTAGACGAAGTTGTCAACAGCACCGCTGGTGGCACTCCAGCCGAGGGTGAAATTGAGACGCTTGGCCACCTCGCGCACCCCCTCATAGCCGGAATCGAGCATGCCCTCGTACCACTTCGGATTGAGCAGTTTGGTGCGGGAGTCGAGGCGGATCGTTTCGCTCAGGGAGCGCACCTGAGCATTGGCTGTCGTGGTGTCGGCGATGTAACTGGTGGGCTCCTTGCCGTCGTCTCGCAGCCCCTTGATCAGCTTGGTGGGATCGGAATCGAAGTAATGGCTCACGTCGGTGAGTGAAATCTCCGCTGAATCCAGGTTCTGGAATGTGACATCGGCGGTCTTCATCACACTCTCGAACACCTGACGCTTCTGATTCATCTCGCCGGGGTTGTCGGCATTGAAGGCGAAGGTCTTGCGGGAGAGGTACATCTCCTGCAGTTCGCCCTCCTCTTCCCAGGTGCTGTTCTCAACCGCCAGATTCACGTTGGAGCTGTAGCTGCCGCTGGCATTCGAGAACACGCGGCAAGCGGCATCACGCAGGCTGGTGCCCTCTTTCTCAGCCTGCTCGAGTGCGTGCTTGCGAACGAAGTTCTGCTCCAGCGGTTCATCGGCCTCAGCCGCCATTTTCACGGCTTGGTCGATCAACGCCATCTGGTTGATGAACAGATCGCGGAACACGCCGGAGCAGTTCACGACAACGTCGATCCGGGGGCGGCCGAGCTGTTCGAGAGGGATCAGCTCAAGCTTGTTGACACGACCGACGGAATCGGGCATCGGTTTGACACCGACGAACCAAAGAATCTGAGCCAGCGACTCGCCGTAGGTCTTGATGTTGTCGGTTCCCCAGAGCACGCAGGCGATGGTCTCGGGCCAGGCGCCCTGCTCCTCACGCTGGCGTTCGATCAATTTGTCCACCACGCCCTTGGCTGCAGCCACGGCGGCACGGGTGGGAATGGCCTGCGGATCCAGGGCATGAATGTTCTTGCCGCTGGGCAGCACGCCTGGATTGCGGATCGGATCTCCACCCGGTCCGGGCAGCACATATTCGCCATCGAGTGCCTTGAGCAGGCTCTGCATCTCCATGTCGGCGCAGATCTGATCGAGGCAGAAACGCAGGTAGCCGAACAGTTTGTCGAGCTCCGTGGCATCGACCTGGACGAAGCCGGCTCCGCAGCAGGCTCGCAGCCAGGGGGAGGGCAGCTGGAAGCCGAACCTGGCGAGCAGGTCGTAGAACCAGCCGAAGCTGTTGCGCAGACTCACACGACCGTCACGACCGGTGAGGGATCGCACCATCGCTCCAACGGCGGCGCGGGACGTCTCGGTGATCGTGCGGTTGAGTTCAACATCGGCGAGAACGCCTTCGTCATTCCCCCTGTAGACCTCTTCAATGCTCCGGCCCATCGCCTCGGCAAGCAGACCGGGCAGAGAGCGCAGGCCATCTTCCTCGCGTTCCAGGGCAGCGATGTTCACCAGCGTGGCGATCGCTTCCTCCGCCGTCGGCGGCTTGCCGATGGTGTGCAGACCACAGGGCAGCAGGCGACTCTCGATCTCCATGAGCTGGCGGTACACCGCACCGACGAGGGCATCCCGTCCATCGAGATCCATGGACGCCGCATCGTCCTCAGGGAATTCGACGTCCTTATCGAGATTGCACTGACGGGCTGTCTCCACGATCGTGTTGACGATCTGGATGCCGCGCCCGCCCTCGCGAAGCTGCTGATAGGAGCCGACGAGCTCACCCAGTTCCTTCAGACCTTTGTAGAGCCCAGCGTTTTCAGCCGGGGGCGTGAGGTAGCTGATGGTGGAGGCGTAGCCCCGGCGCTTGGCGATCGTGGCCTCCGACGGGTTGTTGGCCGCGTAGTAGTAGAGGTTCGGCAGAGCGCCGATCAGCGAATCCGGGTAGCAGGTTTCGCTCATGCCCATCTGCTTGCCGGGCATGAACTCCAGAGAACCGTGCGTGCCGAAATGGAGCACCGCATCGGCGCCCCAGATCTTCTCGAGATAGGTGTAGTAGGCCGCAAAGCCATGGTGGGGACTGGCACTGCGGGAATACAGCAGACGCATCGGATCACCCTCGTAACCGAACGTGGGCTGCACGCCGACGAACACGTTGCCGAAGTGGCGGCCGAACACCAGCAGGTTCTGCCCGTCGCTGTTGAGATTGCCCGGAGGCTTGCCCCAGTTCTCCTCCAATCGCTCCGAATACGGGGTGAGACGCTCGTATTCCTCGACGCTCATCCGATGGGCGATGGACAGCTCCGGAGCTCCCTGCATCGCCTCGGGGTCGTTGATCACCGCCTCCAGCAATGCCTTGGGTGTGGTCGGCAGATCCTGCACGTCGTACCCCTTGGCCTTCATCTCCTGCATCACACGGTGGATGGAACCGAAGACGTCGAGGTAGGCCGCCGTCCCGACATTGCCCTTGTCGGGGGGGAAACTGAAGACCGTGATCGCCAGCTTCTTGTCGGTGCGGGGCTTGATCCGCAGGGATGACCAGCGGATGGCGCGCTCGGCGATGGCATCGACGCGGTCCTGCAGGGTGTGCGCCTTGCCGGTGGCGTCATCACGACCGGAGAGCACGATCGGCTCGATGGCACCGTCCAGCTCCGGTATGGCGATCTGAAGAGCCACCTGCACGGGATGCAGACCCAGGTCGCTGTCCTCCCATTCCTTGGTGGTCTGGAAGACGAGTGGCAACGCCACCATGTAGGGGCGATTGAGCTTTTTCAGTGATTCGATCGCCTTGGGGTGGTCCTGACGGGCGGGACCACCCACCAGAGCGAAGCCGGTCAGGGAGACGATTCCGTCCACCAGGGGCTGCTCGGGGTTGAGCGGGTCATAGAAGAAGGCGTTCACCGGCTTGGAGAAATCCAGGCCCCCGCAGAAGATCGGAATCACACGGGCACCGCGGAACTCCAGCTCCTGAATGGTGGCCACGTAGTGGGCGTCATCGCCGGTGACGATGTGACTGCGCTGCAGCACCAGGCCGATCACCGGGCCCTTGCGTGCTTTGTCGCTGAGATCCGTGCGGCTGGAGGTCCAGTTGAGGTACTCCTTGAGGTCCTCGAACATCGAGGGGGCCAGAGGGTGCCAGATGCCCAGATCAGGGAAGACCTCAGGCTCGGCCACCTCCATCGCAGGCCGCCCCTCACCCTCAGCGGCAGGGAAGACGTACTTGTCCGCCAGCATCAGCAGGAAGTTGCGCAGGTTGTCCGGCGTTCCTCCCAGCCAGTACTGGAAGCTGAGCATGAAGCTGCGGGCGTCCTGAGCCTTCTCGACAGGCAGGTACTTGAGAACGGTGGGCAGCGTGTTCAGCAGTTTGAGCATGGCGTCCTGAAAGCCGGCGCCACCCGCTTCCTTCCGCTTTTTCATGAAACCGGCGATGGCGCTCTTGCTCTGACCCAGCTGGGCCATCGAGAAGCTGCCGAGCTTGTTGAGGCGCATCACCTCCGGCATCGACGGGAAGACCACAGCCGCCTTCAGACGATCCCGATGAGGGGCGACGGCCTCCACCACTTTCTGGGCCAGATCCTCGATGAAGATCAGCGAGGCGATGAAGACATCGGCCTCAGCCACATCGGCGCAGAAACCGGCGTAATTGTCCTCGTCGCGCAGCTCCTCGATCAGATAGCCGCTCAGTTCGATCCCGAGGTCGCCCCCCGATGCGTTCAGAGCCGTGGCGGCCTGGGTGAGCGCATTTTGATACTGAGGCTCCAGCACCACATACACCGCCTTCATCACGGACTTGTGGTTCTGACCCTCCACAGGAGCAACGCGACGATCGGCGGAGCGGACCTGCGTGAACATCTGCGCACTTTGAGCAATGTGAAGAACCCTACGTTCAGGCACGGTCCGTTGCGACGATTTCCAGTGCGGCGTTACAACATCAGCCCCATAGGCTTTGGGGTGTTTGCAGCGCAGCGATGACCGCCCTGATTCCCGTTGTCGTGGCCGGTGCCCTCGGACGCATGGGGGCCGAGGTGATCAGAGCCGTGCAAGGAGCCGAGGACTGCACCCTGGTGGGGGCGATCGACAACACTCCAGGGAAGGAAGGCTGTGACGTGGGTCTGGAACTCGGCCTCGGTGAGCTGGAGGTGGCGGTCACCGCCGACTTCGAGGGATGCCTCTGCGCCGTGAGTCAGTCGGTGCGGGCGGCCGAGGCCGGTGCCGTGCTGGTGGATTTCACCCATCCCTCGGTGGTGTACGACCACACGCGTGCATCGATCGCCTACGGCGTTCACCCGGTGATCGGCACCACAGGGTTGTCCCCGCAGCAGCTGGATGATCTGACCCAGTTCTCCGCGAAGGCCTCGATCGGCGGGGCGGTGATTCCCAACTTCTCGGTGGGCATGGTGCTCCTGCAGCAGGCGGCCGCTGCAGCCGCACGCTTCTACGACCACGCGGAACTCACGGAACTGCACCACAACCGCAAGGCCGATGCTCCCAGCGGCACCTGCATCAAGACCGCTGAACTGATGGAGGAGCTGGGCAAAAGCTTCAATCCACCGGAGGTGGATGAGCACGAATCACTGGAGGGATCCCGCGGCGGTCGGCGCGACAGTGGCCTGAGGCTCCACTCACTGCGTCTTCCCGGGCTCGTGGCCCATCAGGAAGTGATGTTCGGCGCACCGGGTGAGACTTACACCCTGCGTCACGACACCATCGATCGCTCCGCCTACATGCCGGGAGTGCTGCTGACGGTTCGCAGGGTGCGCTCTCTCGAGAGCCTGGTCTACGGCCTTGAACGACTGATCTGATCGCCCCATCCCATGCTGATCCCCCTACGTCCCGGTGAGCTGCAGCGCCTGATTCCGGCGGTTGCCACCGGCAGTCAGTTCCGGGCCGCGCTGGGCTCGCCGCGCGAGATCCTGCAGCGGGTGATGGTGGCTGCCATCGGCGGCGTGATCACGCTGCTGATCAGCCAGAGCCAGATGGCCAGTCGCTGGGGACCGTTCTGGCTGGTGACGGGGGTGGTGTTCCTTCTCTATGTGCTCTGGGGGCCGATCGTGCAGGCAGGCCAGCGCAACGCCACGCTTCGCCGGTATCCCTCGGCAGCTCTGTTTGAAGGCGAAGTCGCCGAGGTGACCACCCGCGAGCGCATCGAAAACCGCCATGAGCAGGCCGACAGCAGCGGGAAACTGGAGCTGGTGGAGAACCGCCGCACCTGGATGCTGCTGGAGCTGGAGGACGAGGACGGCTACCTCGGACGCCTGGCCTTTCCGATGGACAAGAAACATCAGGTGATCCGCGAGGGCACGGTGGTCCGTTGCCTTGTTCTGAGTGATCGCAAGGATTTCTCACGGGTGAGCGCCCTGAGTGACGCCTGGATTCCAGGGCTGCGCCTCTGGGTGGGCGACTATCCCTTCCTGCTCAGACCGGCCTTCGAGGAGCTGTGCCAACTGCGCCTGGCCCGCCGCTGACCCCCATCGCAATACATTTCTTAAACCTGGTTTACACTTCGTTGCAATCACACCCCAGGCGACCATGGCTCAGACCCCTTCCGCTCCCGTCATCCGCGGCGCCACCGTCACCACCGAAGACGGCGGTCGCCTGAATGCCTTCGCCTCCGAGCCCCGCATGGAAGTGGTGGAAGCAGAGCGTGGCTGGGGTTTTCACGAGCGTGCCGAGAAGCTGAACGGCCGCATGGCCATGCTGGGCTTCATCGCCCTTCTCGCCACCGAGATCGCCCTGGGCGGAGAAGCCTTCACCCACGGTCTGCTGGGTCTGGGCTGAGGCTCACGCTGAAGGGGTGACCTCAGCCACACTCTGCTGATGGTCGCCTCACCCCCGGACGCATCACCGTCCATTCATGTTCGAGGAGCCGGTCCCACAGGATCTCTCCTCGCTCTGGCTCTGGCCCATCAAGGCCAGAGCGTCTTGCTTGAAGACCCCCTCACGGCCCCGGAGCTGCAGAGTCGCAGCCGGGCCTATGCCATCACCCACTCCAGTCGGCGGCTACTTCAGCGCCTGGACCTCTGGACATCCCTGGGCGATGCTCTCGTTCCCTTCACCCGGCTGGACCTGCGCGATGCGGGGAGCGGTGGTCGTGTGCTGTTCGGCCAGCAGGATCTGCGCCGCAGGAACCGTCGTCACCAGGCCATCGGCTGGATCCTCGACCATCGTCCGCTGATGCGGCTGCTTCTGGCCAGGCTGGAGCAATCGCCCCATGTGACCCTTGGTCTGGGCCGAGATCAGGATCAAATGACCAGGGAGCCAGCTGCGTTCGTCGTCGCAGCCGATGGTCCGTCGTCTCCCACCAGACAGTCCTGGGGCATCGACGTGGTTCAGCACCGTTACCGGCAGGGCTGCCTGACGGCGAAGGTGGTTCTGCGCGGTGTCGAACCCGGTGGGGCCTACGAGCTGTTCCGACCGGAAGGCCCCCTGGCGGTGCTTCCCATGGCCGATGGCTCCTATCAGGTGGTTTGGAGTGCTCCGATGCAGCACTGCCTCGACCGCGCCGACCTGGCCGATGGAGCGTTCCTCGATGCCCTGGCCACGGTTCTGCCGGAAGGAGTGGAACCGGATCTGCTCCTTGACCGACCGGCCGCCTTCCCCCAGACCTGGATGCTGGCCAGGAGCCTCCGTCACGGCCCGGCCGTTCTCGTGGGAGAGGCCGGTCACCGCTGCCATCCGGTGGGGGGGCAGGGCCTGAATCTCTGCTGGCGCGATGTCGAGACGCTGACGGACCTTGTGGCCAGCCAAGGCATCGGCCCACACACCGCCGCCCGTTACAGCCGTCGACGCTGGCCGGATCTGCTGATGGTGGGACTGGCCACGGATGCTCTCGTGCGGCTGTTCTCGAACAGTCACCCCCTGCTGGTGGCCTTCCGGCAGCTGCTTCTGCCCTGCCTGGCCCTCAGCTCCCCACTTCGGCGCCTCTGCCTCAGTGCCATGACCGATGGCCCGCTGCGGGTTGGACGCCCCCTGCCAGACTGAACTGAACCGGAGTCGGGTGATGGTTGTCTGCAGTCACCCTCAGCCGCTTCCATCGGAGGCGCTGCTCCACTTTCTGCAGCGCCGGCTGGGGCTGAGTGACAACGCCCTGAATCTCGGCCTGCGCCAGGCCGAACTGGAGCAGGCACCGTTGCCGATCGTGCTCTGGAGCTTCGGTCTGCTCAGCCTCGAGCAGTTTCAGCAGGTGCTCGACTGGGAGAACACTCAGGAATAGACGAGCAGGGCTTCCACAGGCAGCCCCTGCGGCAGGGCCGCGCGACCACCGAGTCCATCGAGCTCGATCACGAAGGCGAAACCGCAGAGCGTGCCACCGGCCTTGTCCACCAGGGCACCTGCTGCCGATGCCGTGCCACCGGTGGCCAGCAGATCATCCACCACCAGCACCCTCGGCTTGCCGTTGAGGGCGTCCTCCTGAATCTCCAGGCGATCGCTGCCGTATTCGAGGCTGTAATCGATGCCGATCACCCCGCCCGGAAGTTTTCCCGGTTTGCGCACAGGCACGAACCCAAGGGACTGACGCTGAGCCAGCGGGGCACCGATGATGAACCCCCGGGCCTCGATTCCCACGATCAGATCGGGACGCAGGGTGTCGCAGACCTCTCCGAGACGGCGAAGCATTTCAGCCGTGGCCTGGGGGGAGCTCAGCAGGGGATTGATGTCCCTGAACAGAATGCCTGGCTTGGGAAAATCAGGGATTGATCGAATGAAAGGCTGAAGATCCAAAGCCTGATGACGCAGAGGCATAACCCCTGGCATCATCGCAGCCATGACTGATGCCTCTGCCCCCCAGGGTGCCCGCCTCGGCCGACGTGGTGTGGAACGACTGGATCTGCTGCTGCTCACCATCGAGGCTCTCGACCTCAATGCCGGCGAGTTCATGCTCTGGACCAGCCACCAGATGGGGCTGCAATCCCAGTTTCCCAACCGGGTTGAACTCTGGAAACGGCGTTGTCACAACCCACTGCGGCGCACCACACGGCGGGAACAGCTGGCACCGCTGGATGCGGAGTCTCTGATCTGTCTGGTCTGCGCCATGGCGGAACGGATCTATCCGATGCTGCATCAGCTGCTCTCCTCCCGGGAGCCGGAGCAGCTCACCCGCCAGCGATGGCAGCTGCTCGAAACCCGCTTGGATGACTTGATCGAGGAACGCATGAACCCCCGGCGGGGAGCCGTTCTGCGGCTGCTCGACAAGCAATCCGGTGCGCCGATCCGCCGTCAGCTGATCAGCACACTGGCGCTGGTGGCCGGGCCCGGTGGCATCGATCGCCTGCGGGCCACCCTCCTCGACCCGACGCCCTGACTCACCGCAGCATGCAGAAGAACGCTTACCGCTACGAACAGACCGCTGCGCGACTGCTGGTGGAGGGCTACCCGGATCTGTCTTCAGGGCAACCCGTGGATGCCATCGGGATCCTCTCCGGATGGCGGATGCAGCTGGTGGCAGCCCCGGAACTCCAGGGAACTCGCGAACACCTGGAAGCACTGATGGCCGTGGTGATGCCCTACGCCCGCCACCTGCTCTCCGGCGTGGGGCGGTCCTTCGCGTCCGATGGTGACGTCGTGACCATTGAACCGGCAGGGGCCCAGCATCAGCTGCTCCTGCGCAGCAGTCAGGACGGCATCGAGCCGCTGCGGCTGATGCTCGATGACGCCGAGCTCTCGGATCTCGTGCGCTGCCTGGACCGGCTTCGACTCGATCAGCGGGTCCAGCTGAGCTGGCAGCTGGCCGAGAACAGGCCGCTGCCGCGTCAGGAGCTGGTGGAGAAGATTCCTCTGCAGCGCCGCCTGAGTGCCCCCGTGCTCGGCGGTCTCGCCCTGGCCTCCAGCGTCGCGGCAGCGCTTGTCCTGCCTCTCCCGCCGCTGCAGGAGAAGCCGACCACAGCACCGGTGCAACCATCCGAACAACCGGCCGCGGAAGCAGAGCGTTGACGAGCGCTGCACAGGCTTCAGAATCGTCGCTTAGGCGAGCTGTTCGGTGCTCCGCGATGACGGTGAGCTGGTCTGAACTGAGAAGGCGGGTCGCCCGCATCGGCGCCTCCCTGGACGTGGTGGTGCGCAGTGATCCCGAGGTGTGCGGCCTCAGCGGCTCGGGATACCACCTGACGCTCCACCACAGCGGATACGGAGACTGCACCGTGGGCAGCCTCACCCTGATCGACTGCCCGAATGAACTGGTGTTGATCGAATTCGAGCGCTGGATGCGCGGTGCCGGACACTCGCTGGTTCTATGAGCAAGGTGGCCCGCCGACCCCAGCGTGGTCCCCAGCGAGGGGAGGGATCACGGCAGGTCTTCCGACGCCGTCGCCGCATTCCAACCGGACTGGTCGTGCGTCAGCTGTTGGCGGTTCTGCTGATGCTCAGTGGCGGGATCGGCGTGGTCGTCCTGCTGCAACGCCTGCCGGAGCAGGTGGATGTGGTGCTGCTGGTGAGCGAGGCCATCGCTGATCTGATCCGCGGCATCCAGCAACTGCTGGAAGCTCTGCTGGGACTGGCGGCCGTGGTGCTGATCGGAGCCCTTGTGGTGCTCGCCGCTGTTCTGATCCTCGGCGGTGTGTGGCGATTGCTGCGACTGCTCCGCCTGATGCTGTCGCCACCCGATCAGGGTCGACGCTGACGGGGCGCCAGGGAGCGCTGCAGATTCCAGAGTTCCGCGAGCGTGACACCCCCGTCACGGTCACCGTCCAGTCGGTCGAAATGACGGCCGATCCAGGGAATCGCAGCGGCCTCCACTCGGCTGAGCGACTTGTCACCGTTGAGATCGGCCTTGTGGAAGCGACGCTTCAGCCGCTGGCCGCTCGGCTGGGCAGCGGGAACGCTCAGATCTTCGATCAACAGATAAGTGCGACCTTTCGTGCGACGCAGACGCCGCTCGAGAGCCCGACGGCCCTGGAGCTCCCCCGGATCAAGGCGCCCGTCGCGGTTCGCATCGAGCCTCACGAACAGAGCCTGCATCCGGGTGCTGTACACCTGCATCGGCTGTCCGTTGGACTGGGCCATGGCGGACGATGCCGTCGAAAGGATGGACAGGGCCAGTGCAAGGGCCCCGGAAGTCAAGGGAGCAGGCATGAATCCAGCCTATGGAGACCATCAAGCCCTGGCGGTGTCTGAAACGTGACCGGGGTGGCGGCAGCTGTGACAGGGTTCCCCTGAACGACGACAGTCCAGGCCCCTCTGCATACGATCGGCTCATCCGACGGAATCCGAACAGCTGACCATGACCCGTGCATCGATGGTGTGGGTGGTCGATGACGATCCCGAGCTGCGCAAGATGGTCGGGACCTATCTGATCGATCAGGGCTACGACGTGCGCTGCCTCTGCGATGTGAAGCAGATGGAGGCCCGCCTGGAGTTCCAGCGTCCGGATCTTGTGGTGCTGGATCTGATGCTCCCCGGCGACGATGGGCTGACGGCTCTGCGCCGTCTGCGCGATGCCGGAGATGACCTGCCTGTGGTGATGCTCACCGCCCGGGGAGAGGCCGTGGATCGGATCATCGGCCTGGAACAGGGAGCGGATGACTACCTCGGGAAGCCGTTTCTGCCGCGGGAGCTTTCCGCCCGCATCGAGGCGGTGCTGCGCCGCCGCAGCACCGTTCCGGCAGGAACCCCGGTGGCGGAAGGCGGCCAGGTGAGCTTCGGGGAGAACGTGCTCGATCTCTCGGCCCGCACACTGCTCCAGAACGATCAACCCGTTGTGATCACCAGCGGCGAGTTCAGTCTTCTGGCCGCATTCGTTCAGCATCCCCACCGCCCTCTGTCCCGGGAACGGTTGATCGAGCTGGCCCGCGGACCCGGTTGTGAGACCGACAGTCGCAGCATGGATGTGCAGGTGTCCAGGGTGCGCAAGCTGGTGGAGCCGGACCCGACACGACCTCGCTACCTGCAGACCGTATGGGGATACGGCTACGTCTTTGTGCCGGATGGCACGCCCCGCTCCCGCTGAGATGAGGCTGGCCGTCTCCTGGTGGCGGCTGATCCTGCGCGTGAGCTGCTGGAGCGGCCTCCTGGTGGGGGGCTGGGTGCTGGCTCTGCTGCTGCTGCAGGTGCTGTTCGGCCGACAGCTGGAAAGGGTGCAGACCGTTCAGCTGGGCCGGGAACTGGCGCTCAATGTGCGGCTGACGGAACTGACGCTGGAGCGCTATCCACCGGTGCTCATCAACGAACTGACGGGCCTGCAGCTGGCGGTGATGGAGCGTCCGCCCCGGGCCGGTCCGGTGGATGCCGGACTGCACCGGCGCATGCAGGGACTGCAGAACGAACTCTGCACACGCCTCTCCCATTGCCCGACCCTGCTGCCGGCGCAGGGGAGCTCTCGCCAACAGGGCGTGTGGATCGAGCTGATCTCTCCACTGGAACCGGTCTGGCTGCGGGTGGAACTGCCGACGGCACGAGGCTGGCCACCGGAGCCGATGCTGCTGGTGGTTGCCCTGGTCGCAGCGGTGATCTTCACCGGGGTTCTCTATCTGCTGCTGGAGGTGGAACGGCCCCTGCGCGGACTGGAGCGGGCCCTCTCAAGGGTGGGGGAAGGCTCCGATCCGGCCACGGTCCCCGTCAGCGGGGCACCCGAGGTGCAGCGGATCACCCGTCGCTTCAATGCCATGGTGCAGCGCCTGGCGACGAACCGCCGCGAGCGCGCCACCATGCTCGCCGGCATTGCCCATGACCTGCGCGCCCCGATCACACGGCTGCGCTTCCGCCTCTCGCTGCCGAGGCTCGGGGCGGACGAGCGACAACGCTGCACCAGTGATCTCGAGGCACTGGAACGGATCACCGGCCAGTTTCTTCTCTATGCCGGCGGGGGAGAACGGGAACGGATGGTGGCCTGTCCGCTGGATCAATGGCTCGCGGAAGTGGCGGCGGGCCATCCCCAGGAGCAACTCCGGCTTGACCTGCTGCCGATCACGGCCGACGTGCGGCCGGTGGCGCTCGGACGAGCGGTCTCCAACCTGATCGACAACGCGCTCACCTATGGCCGACCTCCGCTTGTGGTGCGTCTGCTGGATCGGGATCCGGGGTTCTGCATCGAGGTCTGGGACCAGGGCGACGGCATACCCCCGGAACAGTGGGATCGTGCCCAGCAACCGTTCCAGCGCCTCGACGAGGCCCGTGGCGAGCAGGGACATTGCGGCCTCGGTCTGGCGATCGTCGGCCATGTGGTGACTCAGCACGGCGGTCGCATCCGTTTCCGGCAGGCCGCCTCCGGTTCCGAACCCGGTCACTTCGCTGTCGTGCTGGAGATTCCGGCCACGGAGGCCAACGGCAGGCCGGGCTCCGGAACTGATCGGAAATCGCGATCTGAAATCCGTTCTTAACGTGACGGTGGCATGAATAGTCCATCGAGTTCCGCGACCGATGAGCAAAAACCAGAAGCACGACATGGCATCTGTGCTGGACGCTCTGGACCACAGTGACGGCGATATCGATCACCCCCAGGAAATGCTGATCGAACTCCAGGACGGCTTCTCCAGCGATCACAAGCGCCTGGAGAAGAAGACCTACGAGAAGGAACTGGCGAAGCTCCAGTCCGAACTGGTGAAGATGCAGTACTGGGTGAAGGCCACAGGCTTCAGGATGATCATCCTGTTCGAGGGACGGGATGCCGCCGGCAAGGGCGGTTCGATCAAACGCCTCACCGAACCGATGAATCCGCGCGGATGCCGGGTCGTCGCCCTCGGCACGCCGTCCGATCAGCAGAAGAGCCAGTGGTACTTCCAGCGCTATGTGGAGCATTTCCCCAGCGCCGGCGAGATCGTCGTCTTCGATCGCAGCTGGTACAACCGCGCCGGAGTGGAGCGGGTGATGGGGTTTGCCACCCCGGAGCAGGTGGAGCAGTTCTACGTGGCCTGCCCTCAGTTCGAGCGGATGATCGTCCAGGACGGCATCCTGCTGCTGAAGTACTGGTTCTCGATCAACGACGAGGAGCAGGAGAAGCGCTTCCAGGCGCGTATCGATTGCGAGGAGCGGCGCTGGAAGTTGAGCCCGATGGACATCGAATCCCGCAACCGCTGGGTCGAATATTCAAGAGCCAAGGACATCATGTTCTCCAAGACCCATATCCCCGAGGCTCCCTGGTTCACCGTTGAGGCGAATGACAAACGCCGTGCCCGCCTGAACTGCCTCAGCCACGTGCTCAGCAAGGTGCCCTATGAGGACATGACGCCGGACCCGATCGAGATGGCGAACCGCCCAGAGCAGGGGGACTACAAGCGTCCCCCTTTCAATGAGCAGTTCTTCGTCCCGAACAACTACCCCTACCGGGACTGATCCTCAGCAGACTCAAGCCGCAGCGGCCACAGGCAGATGACAGCCGAGGTTCACCTCGCCTTCGTCCATCAGGCGTCCGAGCCGGATGGCGGTGGCCACCTCCGCCCGGCTGAAATCATCCTGATGGTGGGCCAGCCAGTTCACATCACCTTCGGTGATGACACCGCTGTTCAGGGACTCCAGGAAGAGCTCACCGATGGTCATGAGAGTGATGTAACAACTTCGTTACATCATGCCAACATCGGACCTTGAGCCGTGGCCCCATCACGCTTAAGGTGCTGGACCTTTCTTTCCTCACAGGAATTTGGGCGGGTCCTGGCAGGTGCTGATGCGATGCGTGGCCAGCGGGCTTTTCCTGTTGGCTCACGGCCTTCTGGTGCTGGAACACATCGCCATCGGCACGGCCCTTCACGGTGTTGCCGAACTGTTCCTCGCCCCCTGGGCCGTTCGCCATCGCGCCTGGGATCTGATCGTCATCGGACTGATCTTCTGCGTCTTCGATCTTTGGGGCACGATCCGGCTCACCGGAGCCGGAATGGCCTGACCCTGCCGCCTTCGGGATCAACCGTGAAATCGCTGAAACCAGAACGCTGATAATTGCCAGGAAGAATATAAAAACATCAGCAAAAACAACCAGTTCAACCATGCCGGACGGCGGTCATTTTCAAACATGGCATCGCAGCGACTGATGCGATCTTAGGCCTGGTTACCAAGTAAAATCAGGTTGAATGTCACAAGGCTGTGAGCTTCACTTATCAGCTGAATTTCGACCCGCAAGGTGCTCGCTACGGCACGGAACTTGTGATATTGGAGGGTTCCACGGAGATCCCTGACAACACCCTCAGCAACCTGAGCGAGGAGATCGGCCGCCCAGCCAACCTGACCGCCGTCGTCATCCCAAGCACGGTTACACGGATCGGCTCCTACGCCTTTCAGAGCGCCAGCCGGCTGACCTCCATCGCCATTCCTGAATCGGTCACCACGGTTGACATCGGCGCCTTCCGTGCGTCCGGCCTCACCAGCATCCGGCTGCCAGAGTCCGTGACACAGCTTGGGGAAAGCGCATTCCGGGGATCCCGCATCACCGAAGCAACTCTCTCGGATTCGATCACCACCATTCCGCCGGCGCTGTTCTCCGACACGCAGCTGCAGACGATTGAGCTGCCCGAATCCACACGCTCGATCGAATCGTTCGCTTTCTACCAGACACAACTGACCGACATCACCATCCCCGATGGCGTTACGTCCATCGGGGATGATGCCTTCCACGGCTCACAGCTGACGCGGGTCTCGATCCCCAACACGGTGGAGTCGATCGGCGAGCGGGCCTTCGCCAACAACAACCTGTCAGACCTTGTGATTCCCGACTCCGTGACAGCCATCGGAGACGAAGCCTTTCAGGGATCCAGTGATCTGAGCGTGTATCTCCCAACGCGTTTCGACGCCGAGTCGACCACCAGCAGCGTCTTTGACTCCGACGCAACCCTGAATCATCGCGATGGAATCACCGGACAGACGGATGCTCTGATCGGAGACGTTGATAACAGCGGAGACCTTGGGGTCAGCGATGCCATTTCAATCCTCAGAACCGTGGTCGGCCTGGAGGAATCGATGACCAAATTCCCAGGTGTGAACCCCAGCTCCCTGATGGATGTCGATCAAAGCGGGGCCATCGGTGTCGGCGATGCGATCGCTGTTCTGCGATCCATCGTGGGCCTGAACCCGATCACCACCACTGTGGCGCTTCCCCTGATCAACGGATGACCACCCGTACGGATGAAGAGCGGCTGCTTGCTTACTTGGCGGAGCACCAGTCGGTGGAACGGAAGGAAACATCCGCACCACCGGCCCGTTTCAGATCGTGCATCCCTTCCAGTTGGTTGTAGACCGACAACAGCTGTCGACGGATGTGATCGGTGTGGGGCATCCCATCGAGAACCCGAAGCACATCCTCAAGGGAACGCTTGGCATCGATCACAAGGCGACAATCCGGACTTCCTGGTTCGTGAGACATCACATTCGGAGCGACAGATCCATTCATGCTCTGCCCTTCATTTAGAGCTGTATGAATGCCTACCGCTGAGATCTTTCTCAGATTGTCCTCAGGGTGCCGCCCGCAACGGTGGTGGCAACCGCAGGCTGCTGATCCAGGCGAGCAGCACCAGCAGAGACGAACACCAAAGACAGGCCTGCATGCCGCCGGCTGCGGTGCGTCCCAGCATGAACACGGCCCCGGAGAGCAGGGTTCCCACCAGACGTCCTGCGGCATTGGCCATGTAATAGAAGCCGACGTTGAGGCTGACGCTCTCCGCATCGGTGTAGGCCAGCACCATGTAGGAATGGATCGATGAATTCATTGCGAACACGACGCCGAAGGCCGCCAGACCTGCGGTGATCGCCACGCCCACATTCGCCTCTCTCCACAGCGCCACGCCGATCAGGGCCGGGATGGCCGTGAGCAGGGCGCTCCAGAACTGAACCGCCGACACCCCCGGTGTGGTGGTCTGCCCCCAGAGACGCCGCAGACCTGGAGCCGTGCCCTGAACGATGCCGTAACCGATCACCCAGGTGCCCATGAAGGCCCCGACCTGCTCGAAGTTCCAGCCGAGCGACGCCTCCAGAAACACCGGCAGCGCCACCACGAACCACACATCACGGGCACCGAACAGAAAGAACCGCGCCAGAGAGAGCACGTTGATCCCCTCGGATTTGGAGAACAGCGACGAAAAGGCCGGCTTGGCCTTCATCTTTCCGATCTCACCCGGCAGCACCAGGGTGATCAGGAAGGCCATGGCCAGACCGGCCGCCATCCAGCCAACGGCCGCGTTGAACCCGAACATCGTGAGCAGCACCGCTCCGAGAAAGAATCCAACCCCCTTGAGGGCATTCTTTGAGCCCGTGAGGATCGCCACCCATTTGAACAGCTGCTTCTCCCCACGCTGCGCATCATCAGGAGTCTCAGGCACCACCGTCTTGATGGCGCTCTTGGCACTCATCTTGTTGAGATCCTTGGCGATGCCGCTGATCGCCTGGGCCACCATCACGTAGCCGACGCTGAGCAGCTTCGGCCAGCTGGCTGCCACCGGGATCAGCATCACCAGGGAGAGGATCTGCAGCAGGGTGCCGACCCAGAGGGTCAGGCGCAGGCCGTAGCGCGCACCGATCCAACCGCCGTAGAGATTGGTGACCACCCCGAAGAACTCGTAGAAGAGGAACAGAAAGGCGATCTCAAGGGTGCTGTAGCCAAGCTTGTGGAAGTGGAAGACCACGAGCATCCGCAGCGCACCGTCGGTGAGCGTGAATGCCCAGTAGTTGACGGTGACGATGCCGTACTGCTGGAGAGCGGAGAGCTTCACGCGTCCAGCTCCACCACGCGGCAGGTGAGATCCGCCATGCGGCAGCTGTAGCCCCACTCGTTGTCGTACCAGGCGAACACCTTCAGCTGGGTGTCGTCCACCACCATCGTCGACAGAGCGTCGACGATGGAACTGCGATCGTCGTTGGTGTAGTCGCAGGACACCAGAGGCCGCTCCTCGTAACCCAGGATTCCCTTCAGGGGACCCTCGGCAGCGGCTCTGAAGGCGGCGTTCACCTGCTCGACGCTGACGGCCTGCTTGAGCTCGAACACCGCATCGGTGAGGGAGCCATTGAGCAGCGGCACCCGGACGGCATGGCCGTTGAGCTTGCCTTTCAGCTCGGGGAAGATCATCGCGATCGCCTTGGCCGAGCCGGTGGTCGTGGGGATCAAGGACGTGAGGCCGGAGCGGGCCCGCCGCAGATCGCTCTTGAAGGCATCGATCGGCACCTGGGTGTTGGTGATGTCGTGAATGGTGGTGATCATTCCGTGCTCGATGCCGAAGGTCTCATGCACGACCTTCACCACCGGTGCAAGGCAGTTGGTGGTGCAGGACGCCGCGGTGATCAGGCGATGACGGTGCGGTTCGTAGAGGTGATGGTTGATGCCGTAGACGATGTTGAGGGCCTCCTCGCCGGCCACCTCACCTTTCACCGGACAACCCACGATCACCCTCTTCAGCCCGACGCTGTCGAAATAGGGATTGAGCGTCTCCGGTGTCTTGATCTTGCCGCTGGCCTCCAGCACCATCTCCACCCCACGCTCCTTCCAGGGCACGGCGGTGATGTCCCTGCTGCTCGACCAGGTCAACGGAGATCCCTGCACCGAGAAACCATCGGCATCGCTTGAGATGCCCCGATCCCAGCGGCCATGCACCGAATCGAACTCCAGCAGGTGGGCGGCGGTGACGGCATCCCCGGCAGGGTCGTTGACGTGCACGAGCTCAATGCCCGGACGGCCCCAGAGTGCGCGGAACACCAGCCGACCGATGCGACCGAAGCCGTTGATACCGATGCGCATGGGGCTGTGAAAATTGACGGGTTCATTTTGATCAATCAATCTTGATTGATGCAACAACACGCCACCGACACCCGGCTCAGCGCCGATCAGGCCAGCAGCCTGCTCAAGGCCCTGGCGGATCCCACCCGGCAGCGGATCCTGCTGCAGCTGGGGAAGGGTGAACGCTGCGTCTGTGATCTGACCAGCGATCTGGATCTCGCCCAGTCCAAGCTGTCCTTCCATCTGCGGGTGCTGAAGGAGTCGGGGCTGGTCTCCGATCGCCAGAGCGGCCGCTGGATCTACTACCGCCTGGAGCCGCTGATGATCCGAGATCTCGAGACCTGGCTCAGTGATCTGCGCCGTCACTGCAGCACGGCGGCTGCACCCTGCTGCGACTGACCGTGACCCAGGGCTCTGACCAGCGGCTGATCTTCCCGGCCACCGAACGCAACAGAGCGGCGATCGGTGCCCTGCTCGACACGCTGCTTCCCGACAGAGGCGTGGTGCTGGAACTGGCCAGCGGCAGCGGGGAACATGCGGTGACGTTCCAGCAACGCTTCCCCGGACTGCTCTGGCAGGCAAGCGATCCGAACCCCGATCACCGCGCCAGCATCAACGCCTGGATCCGCCATGCCGGATTGGATGACGTGATGCCGGCAGCGCTGGATCTCGATGTGCAGGAGCGTCCCTGGCGCCTTCCCGGACCGGTTGCCGACGGTCTCGCGGCCATGGTGTGCATCAACCTGCTTCACATCAGCCCCGCTGGCTGCAGCGAGGCGCTGTTGCTGGAGGCCTGTGAGCGCCTACCGGACGATGGCCTGCTGATCATCTACGGACCGTTCCGCCGCGATGGTCAGCACACCAGTGCCAGCAATGCCGCCTTTGACGCCTCCCTCAGACAGCGGGACCCCCGCTGGGGTGTGCGGGATGTGGCCTGGATCGATGACCTGCTGGAGCCCCTGCCCATGGAACGCATCAGCTGCCACACCATGCCGGCGAACAATCTCACGCTTGTGCTGCAGCGACGGATGACGATTGCCAAGTGCTGAAGAGCCGCTCAGACTCGCGACGGTGACTCCATGGCCGGTGAATCTGACGCTCTTTCTGACGAACTTTGTCATCGGGGTTGCGATCACGCTGACGGCATCGTTCCTGTTGCGACAGGTGCTGCCGCGGTTCACACGACGCACCGCGAGTGACTTTGATGATTTCGTTCTGAAAGCTCTGTCGCAGTCGGTACTGCCCTTCGGCATCGTCGTGGTGCTGTTGTTGACCCAGACGAATCTCGGGCTTCCCAACGACATCCAGCGGGCTTACGACGTGGTGCTGAGGATCATCGGCACCGTGGTGATCGTCCGCTTTGTGAATCGCGTCGGCAGCCGTTTTCTGGAGGGGGTGGCCCGGCGAGCCGGAGACGATCTCGAGCAGCTGTTCAGGAGTCTTCAACCCCTGGTGCAGGCCCTCGTCTGGATCGTCGGAGTGCTCGTGCTCTCGCAGAGCCTCGGGGTGAAACTCGCCGCCATCTGGGCTCTGCTCAGCGCCGGCGGCATCGGCATCGGTCTGGCTCTCAAGGATCCCGCTCAGGAACTGTTTGCCTACCTGATGATCCTTCTTGATAAACCTTTCACCGTGGGGCAGTTCATCACGGTGGGGTCCACATCAGCCACGGTGGAGCGGATCGGGGTGCGCTCCACCCACCTGCGCAGCCTGAGAGGAGAAGCCGTGGTGATGAACAATTCGGCACTCACCAATGCCACCATCCTCAATTTCGCCGACATGAACACACGGCGGATGATTTACTCCCTCGGCGTCACCTATGACACCGGAGTGGATCAGATGAAAGCGATCCCCGCGATCGTGGAGGCCGTGATCAACACCATTGCCAACACAACATTCAATCGTTGCCATTTCACGGAATTTGGCGACTCCAGCCTCAATTTCGAGCTGGTGTACACCATCGACACCCGGGATTACACCATGGCTCTCAATGCTCAACAGGAGGTGAATCTCGGAATCATGGAAGCCTTCGCCGCCGAAGGCATCACCTTCGCCTTCCCCACCCAGACGCTCTATCTGGAAGGGGAGTCAAGACCGGTGACGGCATCCTGACCGCCTGCAGGGGGCGCCCCTGCGCCGCGCTGCAGCCACAGACCGACGGTGGTGATCAAGGCCAGCAGAACGATCGCCAACACGGGGATCATTCGCCGTGTAGCCGGCTTCACGTCAGCGGCATCGGCCGCACTGAGTCCATCCTGCCGTGCCTGCAGAAACCCACCTCGCCGGCAGTTGTTGCACAGGGATGCACTGATCCCGGCATTCTTGAGTTTGAAGCCGTAACGGCCGGGAATATCAACCGGTTCACCACAACTGCGACAGGGAAGGGAGAAGACAGCCATCACCACCACCGCATGGGATTCCGGTCTACCACCGGGTCAGTCCAGAGCTATGACCCTGCAGCAGCTCAGGATCAACGAATGTCTTAAGGGGTCAGTGTCTGGCAGGATTCAACCAGCTCCTCCGGTGATCGTGCCGCTTTATCAAGCCCGCGTCCTGGTGCGCCTGCGTCCCTCCGTGCTCGATCCAGCCGGCGAAGCCGCCCGCAGCGCGGCCAACAGGCTCGGCGTGGAAGGCATCAGCAAACTGCGCATCGGCAAGTCGGTCGAGATGGAGGTGGAGGCCCCCGATGAAGCCGAGGCACGGCGACGCCTGGAACTGCTGAGCGATCGGCTGCTGGCCAATCCGGTGATCGAGGACTGGTCTCTGGAGCTGCAGAACCCATGAGCATCGGTGTCGTGGTGTTCCCCGGCTCCAACTGCGACCGGGATGTGCAGTGGGCCACCGAAGGCTGTCTCGGCATGCCCACCCGTCGGCTCTGGCATGAAGACACCGACCTGAGCGGACTGGAGGCGGTGGTGCTGCCCGGCGGCTTCAGTTACGGCGACTATCTGCGCTGCGGAGCGATCGCCCGCTTCGCACCGGTGCTGCAGTCGCTGCTGGATTTCGCCTCCCGCGGCGGCAGGGTGCTGGGCATCTGCAACGGCTTCCAGGTGCTCACCGAACTTGGACTGCTGCCCGGGGCCCTCACCCGCAACCGCGATCTGCACTTCATCTGCGAGGACGCGCAGCTGCAGGTGGCCAGTGCCCGCAGCCCCTGGCTGCGGGCCTACGGCACCGGAGGCACGCTGACCCTCCCGATCGCTCACGGGGAAGGGCGTTACCAGTGCAGCGACGAGACCCTGCACCAACTGCAGGACGACGATGCCGTTGCCCTGCGTTACGGCAGCAACCCCAACGGCTCCGTGGCCGACATCGCCGGCATCACCAACCCGGCCGGCAACGTGCTGGGGCTGATGCCACATCCGGAACGGGCCTGTGATGAGGCCATCGGGGGCATCGACGGACGGGCCATGCTCGAGGCGCTGCTGAGCTGATGTGGAACCGCCGATCGCTGCTGATCTCAGGAGCGACGGCGGCGATGGCAGCGTTGCTGCCTGATCGGCGCAGAGCCGTGCAGGCCTCTGGCGCCAACCGACCGGCACCGCTGCGCCGTGGCTCGCGGCTGCGAGCGGTGAATCCAGGCACCTGGATGGATCCGGAGATGGATTTCTCCCCCCTGATCGAGCGCTGTGCCGCTGAGGGATGGGTGCTGGAAATCCCCGACACGGTGCGGCGCCAGTGGCGCTACTTCTCCGGGACCGATCAGCAGCGCGTCGCTGAGCTGAACGCAGCCTGGAACGACCCGTCCGTGGACGGCGTGCTGTACGTGGGTGGCGGCTGGGGGGGTGCGCGGGTGCTGGAAGCGGGCTTCCGCTTCCCAGACGGC
>ERZ802822.44-NODE-44-length-88903-cov-8.730496_pt1 | contig 88903 bp, 97 predicted proteins | sample MGYA00345649_ERZ802822 | MGnify/ENA primary metagenome ERZ802822 (study PRJEB30503, sample SAMEA104212359) | marine metagenome | biome: Westerlies Biome; feature: [SRF] surface water layer (ENVO:00010504) within the epipelagic zone...; material: water... | reverse complement strand
CGGCCGCTGCTTTTTGATAAATGCGCGTAGGAACCATTAGCGCGTCGCCAAGCGTTGTCGCGGCGCTTTCAAATGGAACAGGCGAGTCCAGTTCTACGTCAGATAATTCAATAATTTTACGAACTAAAGAATAGCCATTTGAATGTAAGCCATTTGATTTTATACCAAGTATACAATCATCTTGATTTATATTTACCTTAGGAAGTAATTCTTTCTTTTCAGCTATACCAACACAAAATCCAGCAATGTCAAAATCGTCATTATTATACACCTTTGGCATTTCTGCTGTTTCTCCGCCAATCAAAGACATTTTACTAATTTCACAACCTTTTGCGATGCCTTTGATTACATTAAAACTTTTATTTTCATCAAGTTTACTTGTCGCATAATAATCTAAAAAGAAAAGTGGTTTTGCTCCTTGGGCAACTATATCATTAACACACATCGCCACTAAATCTATTCCAATCGAATCTAATTTTTTTAACTTAATTGCTATTTTTAATTTTGTTCCCACGCCATCTGTTCCTGAAACTAAAACAGGATTATTATATTTTAACTTTGAAATGTCATATAATGCCCCGAAACCACCAATGCTTCCAATAACGTTTTTATCGCAAGTTTTTTTTGCAATGGGTTTTATTTTATCGATTAATTTATCCGCATTCTCTATAGAAACTCCAGATTTTTTATATGTAACCTTTTGATTCTTAACATTATTATTTTTTTTCATCTACAGTCTCAATTTTTGTTAATTTATTTATTTTTATGTCAAAATACATATATGGATTATATACCAAATATTATAAGTGGATTAAGAATTTTATTAATACCTATATTTGCATTATTCTTAATCAACAATGATTATTTGATAGCATTATATATATTTTTAATAATGGGTATTACTGATGCCTTAGACGGATCGATAGCAAGATATTTACAATGCGAAACATTATTGGGAGCATATTTAGACGCTGTCGCTGACAAAGTTATGATAAATACTGCGTTTATATTGCTTTGTCATATGGATATATTGCCTTACTATGTTTTTAGTATAGTGTTGACGAGAGATTTGATTATACTAATAGGCATAATTTTAAATAATAAAATTTATGCAAGACACTATATGAAGCCAATATTCTTAAGTAAAATAAATACATTTATACAGATAATACTAGTAGTATTTTGTATGTTTTTTTTAAATAATTTAGTAAACCTTGATTATATTCAGGATATTATTAATGTAGTTGTATTAACGACAATTTTAAGTGCGGTAGAATATATTTATAATTATAAAAAAGATATTTTACTTAAAAAGTGTGAATTGATGAATAATTATGAGCCAATTAATAATACCTTACCAAAAAAATACTAAACAAACATTTGATAGTTACTATAGTAATGATCCTTCAAATCAAAATATAATTGAATGTATTAAAAGTATTTTTGCTAGTAAAAATAGCCAAATATTTATATGGGGAGAAAATTGCTCAGGAAAATCTCATATTCTATATTCCACATGTAATTATTTTTCAAAAGATGACAAGAAATGTGTTTATTTACCGCTTAAGGATTATAAATCATTTAATGAAGATATAATTAGTAGTTTTGATGAGTATGATTTAATTTGTATAGATGATATTGATTATATATTTGGTTTAAAAGAATGGGAGTATAGTTTTTTTAATTTAGTAAATAGAGTTATTAATAAGTCAAAAAAAATTATTTATACATCATCTTCAAGTCCGAGTTCAAAAAATATTAAGCTCTTAGATTTGCAATCTAGATTATCTTGGGGCTTAGTATTTAAAATTAATAACGCAGATGATTTTATTAAAGAAAAAATTTTAAAAAAAATTATAATAGAAAAAGAATATAATATTTCTTTAAAAATTTGCAGCTATCTTTTAAAGAGAGAAGAAAGAAGTATGTTGCCACTAATAGATATAATTCATAAAGTTGGCCATCATTCTTTCACAACAAATAAAAAAGTTAATATAAAAGATTTAAGAGCTATCTTAGATTGATAACTTATTTTTCTCTCTCACATACAATATCGAGCTAAAAAAAATTAATAAACTTACGATTGCTAAAATAACTCCTAAAATAAAAGTTTTCTCGCTTGTTGTATTTCCTATTCCTATTACAAAATAGAGTAACATAGTATATGAAGTCATTATGTAAGTGCTAAATTTATTTCTTCTTAGTTTAATCATTAGTATTAATAAAGGTATATTATATATTAATGTTGGTATAATCCTTGGTATTGTTTCAGGTGGACTTATTAGAGAATTCCAAGAGGCAACAATTATTATTAATATTACTAATAAAAAATATGTTATGTACTCTAAAAAATAAATTTTTTTCATAATTTATTTGTCAATTGCGCTATTCTTTTTCCAAAAGACATACAAAGTTTAGTTTCATTATCAGATAGTTGATTTTTATGGTTACCTGAGAAATGGGTTGGTCCGTATGGAGTTCCACCAGTTCTTGTTTCATTTAAATCTTTTTCGCTATAAGGTATTCCAGCTATAACCATACCATGGTGCAATAATGGAATCATCATAGTTATTAACGTTGTTTCTTGGCCACCATGCATACTTGATGTTGAGGTAAATACTCCAGCTGGTTTTCCACTAAGAGTATTATTGAACCACTCAGAGGTTGTACCATCTAAAAATAATTTCATTGGAGCAGCCATATTACCAAAGTGTGTTGGCGACCCAATTATAAGACCATCACAATTAGAAAGATCATTGTTAGTTGCGTATAAAATATTTTCATTATTTGCAATTTCATCATTTTGGACATTACTGATTTTTGGAAGTGTCCTTATTATAGCTTCAGTACCATCTACCATTTTTACACCCATTGCAATCTTTTGAGACATTTTCTCTGTGGAACCATTATTACTGTAATAAATAATTAGTACTTTTTTCATTTAAAATCCTATAGGTAAAAATATTGATGAAACTATTCCTTTCGCAGCTTTTTGAATTATTCTACCTTGCTGGGAAGAAATTATTCTAGCCATATTTTCTTGGTTATTAATTAATTTTCCAAATAATCTTTCGAAACTAAGGTTTATTTTGTTTTTATTAATATTATTTGTTTTTATCAAAATCTCTCCATTATTTTTTGAATTACTTAGTCTCCAAACAAGTGTTTCAATATTTATTGCTGTATTCATAAGTTTGTGTGCATCTAATTTAGGATCAGTTAAATAAAACTTATTTTTATAATTATATGATGCATGTATCATACCGTACAATCCTTTGCAAATATAATAAATTCTATCGCCATTAAAATCATGATTAAAACCCTTAAGTATTAAATTTATATTATCCTTTCCTGTTTTATCAATTTTTTTAACATCTATATCTTTAAATATGTCTATTATTACTTCGGAGACATTATTGAATTTTTCATTTTTTCTTAAATAAATAGGATTCAGTTTGTAAAGTTTTATTATTAAGTCTTCAATATTTTCTTTTGCATTGTTTACGTGTATTTCAGTTATTATGTCTATGTCTGTTTTTGCAATGTTAGTTAGTACATTATTTTTACACGATGCTAAAAATATAATTAGTATTATTAAAGTAATATTCTTCATTTGTTTAGGCGGTTATTTTTCTATATATATCCGATACTTTTACTGGTAGTTTATCAACTTGATTTATCACTGCAAAATTTGATTTACCATACATGTAAGGAAGATAATCCATTGCTTCTTCATCAATAGTTATACAGTATGTATGAATACCTTGGAATCTAGCTTCTATCAATGCTTTTTTTGTATCTTCAATTCCATATATTCCTCTATATCCGTCAACGTCATCAGGTTTACCGTCTGATAAAGTTATTAATAGTTTTGTTTTAGCTTCTACATTATTTAAAAGCATTGTGAGGTGTCTAATACTTGCTCCCATTCTTGTATAATCCATTGCTTGGATATTAGATATCCTGTCTTTTACGGATTTATCATATTTTTCATTAAAATCTTTTATTTTATATACCTCGCAATGATTTCTAGTTTTACCAGAAAATCCATATATACCATAAGTATCACCTAGAATTTCTAAGGATTCACATAGTAGGACCAAAGATTCTTTTTCCATTGTGTTAATCCAGCCAGAAGTAGAGCCACTCATATCAATCATGAACATTACAGCAACATTTCTTTCAACTTTATTGAGTTTTGTAAATAGTTTTTCATCAACTTCATTACCTTGCTTTAAATCAATATATGCATCAATAAATGCATCTAGATCTATATCATCACCATAATTTTGCTTCCTTAATCTTTTTTCATCTTGTCTGAGCGCTTCAAAAGTTCTGTTAAGATTTTTTAATAGACCCCTATGTTTTCTCAATGTTTCTTTTATAAAATTACTATCAACTCCTTCGATAGTAGCTTCGTTTAATTTACACCAATCTTTCCTATACTTTTGTCTCGCATGATCCCATTCATTATAAATAAACTCATAATTTAAATTTTCATAATCATTATTTGTTTCCTCATTTTCAGAGTCAGTGTTATAACCACCATTGCCAGCAGGCTCTAAGTATTCTTCTGGTATTTCTCCAAAATCTTGAATTATAGAATCCATTATTTGTTTTATATTTTCTGGAGGAGTAATACTGCTTTCGCCAAATTCTAACGCAACATCGTACTCATTTTCATTATCTTCTTTTGATACAGAAAATGTTTTTTCAGAACTGGTTTCGTCTTCGTTGACATCATCTGGTGCACTTTGCACTTCCCTCCACTGCTCGTGAAGTTCCTCTAGAGCCTTCTCAAAATTAATTTTATCTTGATTTTTTCTTTCATCAGATACTGAAACAACACTATCTAGCTTAAGATTACCTGAGTAAGCAGAAGTCGGAACCTTCCTAATATCATCCAAAATTGAACTTATGAGATTTAAAGAATCTTTGTTGGTAGAATCAAGATTGGATAAAACATTTATTGCCATTTTAAAATTTTTTGAAATAGAAATTAATTTTTCTTTTGGATTCAATTTTTCTAATATTCTCCCGGCGCCTGGTAATTCTTTTTTTATTTTTTCATCAAGCCTAATTGTCTCAAGTAGGTGATAAGCTTGTATTGCATCTTCTTTATTTTCATAATCATTAAAATCATTGTTATCTATTCTCCATGTTCCATAATATGTTTGGGCCCAAAGATGAATAGCACTTGCTTTGATTAAATTAAAATTTTCTTCTTTTGTACTTTGAGTTGATATTCTTTCTGGAAGATAAATTGTTTCTGTATCTGTATATATCTCATCGGATACTTCAACTTTTAAGGGCCTGCCATTTAGCCCAGTTAAGAGTGACTCTATTGTTTTTGAATAATCAACAAAATCTATGCTTGCTGAAGATCCAGATAAATCTTCTGCATAAAATAATATATTATTCATTAATTTTATTGATTCATTAAGGCCACCATTATTATAAGATTTAATAATTTCCTTAATCCAACCAAACCATTGTAGTTCATCCAAATGATTTAAAGATTCAACGCCGTGATGGCAAAATTGATATGCAAGCTCAAGATCTGTGTCGCAAATATCACCAACAGTATTTATGAATCTCTCTTGATCTTGCATGCTAAATAAGCATAATTTTTTTGCAGGATCTATGACTCCTTTTTGATTAGATAAAATTGGCTCTAAATGAAGCTCTAGTTTCATTTGTATTTGTCTTTCAGCCATACCACCATATTTTGCTGATGCTTTAAGCTTAGGCCCTCTATTAGTCCTAGCTTTAATACCTTTACCTTTTCGATGTTTTTCTATAGCTTTATCCCAAAAACTTTTCATATAAATTTAATTTAACCTATAATATGCTTAAAATAATCCGTAATAATTTATTATATATAATATGCTAATTAATTTAGAGAAGATATTAAATAGTTTGAGTATTATTTTAATCGAGAAGAATTTAAAACTGTCTTTATGCGAATCTTGTACAGGTGGATTATTATCAAAAATATTTACCGATATAAGTGGGAGCTCTTCATGGTTTTCTGGTAGCTTAGTAACCTACAGTAATGAACTTAAAGAAATTGTTGGTGTAGAAAAAGAGATTTTAGAAAAATATGGAGCTGTAAGTAAAAACGCCGCCGCAGCCATGTCTTTGGCAACCTTAAAATTAACTAAGTCAGATTTGTGCTTAAGTATAACTGGTATTGCTGGGCCAGCAGGTGGTAGCAAAGAAAAACCTGTTGGGACAGTATACTTTTCGTACTTAGATAAATATGGTTTAAATTTTCAAGATAAATGCTTTTTTGAAGGTTCAAGAAGTGAAATAAGACAATTAGCAGCAGAAAAAGGTATTCAAATAATCCTTGATTGTGTAAGTGAAATTAAGACACAATAAGGTAAATATGCAATAATTTATTATAACAAAATATAGGAATTAATTATGTCAGATGAAAGAATTGAGTCTCTAAAAGCGGCAATAGGACAAATTGAAAGACAGTTTGGTAAAGGAGCTGTCATGAGAATGGGAGATGACGGGCCAAGAGAAAAAATTGAAGCTATCTCTACTGGTTCACTGACATTAGATCAAGCTTTGGGGATAGGAGGGCTTCCAAAGGGAAGAGTTGTTGAGATATATGGCCCAGAATCTTCGGGGAAGACCACTTTAACACTACAAGTAATTGCAGAGTGCCAAAAACTTGGGGGAACTGCAGCTTTTATTGATGCTGAGCATGCTCTTGATCCAGCCTATGCTGAAAAGATTGGTGTAAATGTAGATAATTTATTGCTTTCGCAGCCAGATACTGGAGAGCAAGCTTTAGAAATAACAGACATGCTTATAAGCTCAAGTGCTATAGATATTATAGTTATTGATTCAGTTGCAGCTTTAACCCCTAGAGCAGAAATAGAAGGCGAGATGGGATCAAGTCATATGGGTTTGCAAGCAAGATTAATGTCACAGGCTTTAAGAAAATTAACTGGTTCAATAAAAAAATCTAATACTCTAGTTATTTTTATTAATCAAATAAGGCTTAAGATTGGAGTTATGTTTGGAAATCCAGAAACTACTACTGGTGGTAACGCTTTAAAATTTTATTCATCCGTAAGGCTTGATATTAGAAGGATAGGTGCAATTAAAAAAGGTGACGAAATACTTGGTAATGAAACAAGAGTTAAAGTCGTAAAAAATAAAGTTGCGCCGCCATTTAAAATTGCTGAATTTGAAATTAGATATGGGGAAGGGATTTGTAAAGTTGCGGAAATCATTGATCTTGGTGTTGAGCATAAAATTATAGAAAAAGCTGGATCTTGGTATAGCTATGATGGCAATAAAATTGGTCAAGGCAAAGACAACGCAATGAGTTATTTAAAGGATAATCCAGAGTCTTTGAAAATTATTGAAGAACAATTGTATGCAATAATACTTCCTGATGAAAAAAATATTGAAAATTATTCGGAAGAAGAAAAATTAGATAAGAAGAATAAGAAAAATAAAAAAGAAGAGGAGAATGTCTGAATTTGATAAGTGTTTAGCTTCAGCTCAGAGATCACTTGCTATGCGAGAACATTCTAGTTTTCAAATAAAAAATAAGCTATTAAGCAAAGGATTCAATACTGAAATTATTGAAAGCGTATTATTAGAAATTCAACAAACTGGTTTTCAATCTGATGCTAGATACACAGAAGAGTATATTAGACACAGACAAAATTCAGGGTATGGTTCAAGAAAAATTGTTTATGAGCTTAAGTCTAACGGTATAAGTTCTATGTTAATTAACAGCAATCAAGATAATTTTATTAAAGATGATGATATTCTTTTTGAATTTGCAAAAACTAAAATCCTTGATAAAAATTTAGATGATAAAAAAATTTTAACAAAATACATTAATCACTTTAGATCAAGAGGCTTTGAAAGCGAAGTTATTTTGAAGGTTATAAAAAAAATTAAAAGTTATGAAAAATAGTAGCGCAGAAATAAGAAGTAAATTTATTGATTACTTTACTTCAAAGGGACACACTTATGTTGATTCAAGTCCGATAATACCTCCCAATGATGATAAGACTCTTTTGTTTACAAATGCCGGTATGGTTCAATTCAAAGATGTTTTTTTAGGCATAAAAGATTCTAAGTATAAAAGTGCTGTAACAAGTCAAAAGTGTATAAGAGCTGGCGGAAAACATAATGATTTAGATAATGTCGGCTTTACTAATAGGCATCATACTTTTTTTGAAATGCTCGGAAACTTTAGTTTTGGAGATTATTTTAAACGAGATGCTATAAGTTATGCATGGGGATTTTTAACAAATGAATTAAGTATCCCTAAAGAAAAGCTATGGGTAACTGTTCATGACACTGATTCTGAAGCAAAAGACATATGGTTAAATGATATAGGTATAGAAGAGAACAAGATCTCAGTAATTAGCACAAACGATAATTTCTGGAGTATGGGTGATGTGGGTCCATGCGGGCCATGCACAGAAATTTTTTATGATTTTGGAAGCAATTATGAAGGCAATCCTCCAGGACACGGTGATGAAGGTGAAAGATATGTAGAAATATGGAATTTAGTATTTATGCAATTTAATAGATTATCGAAGGATAAAATTGTCGATTTACCAAAACCTTCTGTTGATACAGGAATGGGATTAGAAAGAATATGCGCTGTAATGCAAAATGAGCATAGTAACTATGATACTGACTTATTTGTACCAATAATAAATTTTATAAAAGATAACACACAGAAAAAATACCATTCTGAAATTAGTTCAATGAAAGTTATAGCAGATCACATTAGATCCATTTCATTTTTAGTAACCGAAGGAGTTCGACCATCTAATGAAGGGCATGGTTATGTTTTAAGAAGAATTATAAGGAGAGCAGTCAGACATTCACATAAAATTAATTTAGAGAAAAGTAAATTTCTAGATATTGTGCCGATATTTATCAATACACTAAAAAACCAATACAAGGATATTAATCAATATGATCTTATTAAAGATATACTTTCTAATGAAATTGAAAAATTCATAGAAACTTTAGATACAGGATTAGAAATATTAGACAAAAATATTAAAAAAATTATTTCCAAGGAATATAAAAAAGAAATCTCTGGTGAATTGCTATTTTTATTGTATGACACTTATGGTTTTCCTATAGACCTAACTTCTACAATTGCGGAAGAGAATAATTTTATTGTAGATCTCAAAAGTTTTGAAATTTTAATGAACCAGCAAAAAATAAATAGTAAAAGATCAAATAAGTTCGATACTAAGAATGCAATTGATTTATTAACAAACCATGAGACTTATTTTACTGGTTATCATGATTATGAAAATAAAACAAAAATATTAGATATATATATTGATGGTTCAAACACAGAAGTTATAAAAGAAAATCAAGAAGGATGCATAATTATTGATACATGTCCTTTTTATGCTGAGTCGGGTGGTCAAATTGGGGACTCAGGTATAGTTTTTTCAGATTTCGGAAAATTTAAAGTATTTGACACACAAAAATATGGCGTAACAAACTTATTATTTGGAAAACAGGTAGAAGGTTCATTTAAATCGAAAGATGAAGTATTGGCAAAAATTGATTCTGAAAAAAGAAATAGAATTAAAATTAATCATTCCGCTACGCATCTTCTGCATTCTGCATTGATTAAAAATATTGATAACAATGTTAAGCAAAAGGGGTCCTTAGTTTCTGATGAAAAGCTTAGATTTGATTTTAGTTGCGACAAAGCATTAAATAAAAAGGCTTTAAGAGAGATTGAAGATGAGGTAAATAATAATATTGATAAAAATATCAGCTCAAAGACTCAAATAATGAATAAAGATCAGGCAATTGAAGAAGGAGCAATGGCATTATTTGGTGAAAAATATGATGATGAAGTTAGAGTTTTAAGTTTCGGAGACATATCTACAGAATTATGTGGAGGTACTCATGTAAATAATACTGGTGATATAGGTGTATTTAAAATATTATCGGAATCTAGTGTATCATCAGGTATTAGAAGAATAGAGGCAATAACAGGTATGTCAGCAAACGATTATTTAAAAAAGAGAGATAATTTGGTATCAGATATATGTCAGGTATTGAATGTGCAGGATGAAGCATTAAAAAATAAAATTAACACTATCTTGGAAGACAATAAAAAATTAAAAAAACAAAATTCAAATCTTTTAAAAGAAATTCATCATTTTAAAATTTTAAAAAATATTAGCGATAAGAATCTAATACTAGGTTTTAATGTTCATGTTTTTTCGCAAGATTATGTTGATGGAAAGGTTTTAAAAAATATTTTAGAAGATATTAAATCTTCAGAAGAAAAATTAATAATAACAATACTCCAACAAAATAATAATAAACTAGAAATATATACATTAGTAACAAAAGACTGTCTTAATTTTATAACAGCTAAAGATGTCATAAATACTTTAAATGAAAATATTGGGTCTACAGGTGGAGGCCGAGATGATTTAGCACAAGCTGGTCTGGAATTTAATGGTAAAATTAGTGAAATTACAGCCACTGTCAAAGATAATATTTCAAAAATTATTCTAAATAAAGGAAATTAAATAATGTCCATTATTGTTCAAAAATATGGTGGCACTTCAATTGGTACTATTGAGAAAATATCTTCAGTTGCTGAAAAAATTATCAAAGAAAAAAATAATGGTAATAAAGTTGTTGTTGTAGTTTCTGCAATGAGTGGTGAAACTAATAAGCTTCTTGATTTAGCAAAATCTATTGACCCAGATGTGTCTGGAAGAGAACTTGATGTTTTGGTATCTACAGGTGAGCAAGTCACAATTTCATTGTTAGCTCTTACTTTAAATAATAAAGGTCATAAAGCAATTTCTCTCACAGGCTCACAAGCTGGTATTACTACAGATTCTGCATTTAATAAAGCAAGGATTGAATCTATAGATAATACTTCTATAAAAAAATATCTAGAAGAAGGCAATGTTGTTATTGTTGCAGGTTTTCAAGGTGTTACAAATAGCGGTGATATAACTACTCTGGGAAGAGGTGGTTCTGACACTTCAGCTGTAGCAATTTCAGTAGCTTTAGACGCGAAGGAATGTCAAATATTTACGGATGTTGACGGTGTCTATACTACAGATCCTAGAATCTCAGATGGTGCTAAAAAAATTGATGATATAACTACTGAAGAAATGCTTGAATTATCTAGCCAGGGCTCAAAAGTTTTGCAACCTAGAGCAGTTGAATTTGCTGGTAAATATGATGTTGGAATAAGAGTATTGTCATCATTCAAGGACGGATCTGGAACTTTAATAAAAAAAGAAAATGACGATAAAATGGAAAAGGCAATTATCTCTGGAATAGCTTTTAACAAAGATGAAGCTCAATTAACTATTAGAGGTGTGCCAGATCAGCCTGGTATAGCTTCTTTAATTCTAGGACCGATTGCTGATCATAATATTGATGTTGATATGATAGTTCAGAATGTTGGAGAAGACGGTTTAGCTAATTTTACATTTACAGTTCCTCGGAATGACTATAAAGTAGCTTTTCAATCCTTAGAGAAAAGCTCGAAAAAACTTAATGCAAATAAAGTTACAGGCAATAATAAGATAGTAAAAATTTCTATGGTTGGAGTTGGGATGAGAACTCATGCAGGAATTGCGAGTAAAATGTTTTCTGTTCTCGCTGAAAATAAAATAAATATAAGCATGATATCTACATCTGAGATTAAAATATCAGTAGTTACTGATGAAGAAAATTTAAAAACAGCTGTAAATGTTTTACATAAAGCTTTTAATTTAGATCAGCCTCATTAGTCTTGTAGTATTTTCCATAATAGGTAATATGGTAAATTGATATTATAAGATAATAATAATAATTGCTTAAAAAAGTAATCGAGGAGGGGCGATGTTAATTTTAACACGCAGGGTAGGAGAGTCTCTAAGGATTGGCGATGAAGTATCCGTTACAGTTCTAGGCATAAAAGGTTCTCAAGTAAGGATAGGTGTTAACGCGCCAAAAAGTGTATCTGTTCACAGGGAAGAAGTATACGACAGAATAAATGATGAAAATTCAAAAAATTCTGAAGATAGCAAAAAAAATCCTGAAAAGAACGTTACTCTTAAAAAATAGTGTTCAGGAGAGGTGGCTGAGTGGTCGAAAGCGGCACCCTGCTAAGGTGTTATACGGGTAACTGTATCGAGGGTTCGAATCCCTCTCTCTCCGCCATTTAATAGTGTACAAACCTTTATTTATAAACATTTCAGAGGAAATAAACAGACCAAAATCAAATTTATATACGGTTTTATATACGGTTTAGTTTAAAAAATCCCTTGCTTGATTTCTATTATTATCTTTAAAATATTACAGTCGATGATACCCCACCCCTATACCTACCCCTCAATCTCAAAAGGGGACTCCGCAATACTCATATACATTGAGCTCGGCATAAATGAGTCTCGGCATTCTCAAAACACACCCGTTGTTAAATATAAAAGACTACTCAAAAAATATTTCTAGAAAAAAAATGGTAACCATCCTGCTCAAAAAGAGAATATTCGGTAACCGTGGAGAGAGTTTAATTAGTCATCATGGGTCAGTCCTAATTTTACAATCTCAAAATAATCAGTAATATTAGTAGTATGAAAACCAAACTACTTACAATTTGTTTGCTCTTATTTACTTTCCAGGTTCACGCAAATTTTATTGAAGCAAAATGGAAAGTGGTAGGTTTTGTCGGTGAACCATGGTTTGCTGATACAAATAGTATAATTGGAAAATTTCAATCATTTTCAGGTGGATGGTCCAAGGGTGTTTTTTACTCTTGTGATTTTGCCGGTCAATCAATGTTATATAATACATATTCAATTGAGCAATTTTTAAATAATAAATATAGGTATTTTTATGCATCATATAAAATTTAGTGAAAAAGAAATTAAGTTGCTTATAGAAACTTTTGAAAATTCAAGAAATGCAGTTCTTTCTATTGAAAATAAACTTAAATCACAATGTAATTATGAAAAAAATATTTGTGGTTTATTTATGGAAGATTTTTATATGCTTGAAGCATGGTAAGTTTTTACAATAAAAGATTGAGTTTTGTAATTTGTAAGGTAAGATGTTGAAATATGTCTAGACAAAAATTTGCAATACATTTTTTAATTATAATATCAATGCTATTTACTGGCATTGCTTCTGCCCATATATGTATGGATGATGGTGAGCAAAATAATGTTTCTGCATCACTTATATCTGATCAATCTGATGACTCCTCTTCTGATATAGCTTTTGATTGTTGTGAGTCTTCTTGTCATCATAATTGTAATCATCTTTTTAGCCTTGGCCAAAATTTATCTTCTGAACTTACTAGTTTTGTTGAAAAAAATATTGTCGATTCTTATAAGTATTCCCTTCCTCTAAATTACGTCTCCCTCCCTTCTAAACCTCCCAAAGCATAACAATTAATTAAGGCCTGCGCCTTGTTTATATTAATTGTTAATCAATGGGAAATTCATGAATTTATTAAAAAAATTACCGTGCTGTTGCGCTGCATTTATAAGCCTTTTCTTTGTGGCTAAATCTTATGCTTATGAACCTCATAATCCTAAGGACCATAAATATGAAGAGTCAATTTATCAAAATAGTAAGGTTATAAATAGTAAGGTTATAACTCTGCAAGAAGCAATCAACTTAGGGTTAGAATTTTCGCCAGAAGTTAAATCTTCAAAAGATGGAATAGCAGCAGCTCAAGGTTTAGAAAAACAAGCTGGGTATTGGAGTAATCCAAATTTTGAAATTGAAGCAGCAAATATAGCTGGAACTGGCCCATATACAGGCTCTGATTCTGCCGAATATACTTATAGCCTATCTAAATCTATTGATATAAGTGGCAAAAGATATGCTCGTAAAAATGCTGCAACTCAAGCAAAAAATGCAGCCAATAGTAATTTTATGGCTGCTAAACTAAGTATAATGCGCAATATTCATGTTGCATATGCTAGTGTTTTGGCAGAAGCAGAGGCTTTAAAACTTGCAAAAGAGCAGGAATTATTGGCTAAGCAGATATTAAAAACCGTTTCCAAAAGTGTTAACGCAGCGAGAGAATCAGAAATTCAGAAAATTAAGGCAACTGTTGCTTACGAAAGTGCAGTTATTGCAACTAGTCAAGAAAAGCAGCAATTTAACTCAGCTAAGCAAAATCTTGCTAAATTACTAGGTAAAAATTCATTAGATGTATCTTTAGATCATTCCCATTTCTTTGATTTAACCGCTCCTGATCATATTACAACATATCAAACTAAACTTAATGACTCTCCTATTTTAAAAAAATTTTATTATTTGAGCAAAGAGAAAAAATTTGCTTATGATCTTGAAATTGCCAGTAAAGTTTCAGACCCAACAGTAAAAATAGGAATTAGAGAGTTTAGAGGTTCAGATGAAGAGGCATTAGTTGTAGGCCTATCCATTCCTCTCCCAATCTTTAACAGGAACCAAGGAAATACATCTCATGCAAGGGCTAAATTAAGCCAAGCAAGGAATAATGAATTGCATGCCAAATTGTCTCTTGAGCAAAGTCTAATTGAAGAGTGGAGAAATTGGCAAATATCCTACCAGACTGCTGATAAACTAAAAAACAAAATATTACCAACAGCTAAAAAAGCATTCAGGGTAGCAAAATCAGGATATGAAAAAGGTAAGTTTCCTTATTTTGAGGTTTTAGATGCTCAGCGTATTTTATTTGATGCTAGAGCAAAATATCACACAGCTTTAAAGCAATACCACGTTGCAAGAGCAAATATAGAATTAATTACAACTCCAATTAATAATTTAAAAGGTAAAAAAGATGAATAAAAAAATAGCAATAAACATATTATTGATACTGACATTTATTGCTGTGTCAATTTTTATATCCTCACAAATTTTATTGTCTGAAAATGACCCTAAGCATGAGAAGTCTGATCATCATGTAGAGGAGCCAGAAAAAGGTCCTAATGGTGGCAAATTATTTCGTAATGATGATTTTGCTGTTGAAGTAACTATTTATGAAGATGGTGTATCGCCACAATTTCGTGTTTATGCTTATGACGATGATAAACTAATTGATCCTTTAAAGGTTAATTTGACCATTCGATTAAATCGCCTTGATGGAGAAGTGAATGACTTTTCTTTCAAGTCACAAGATGGCATATTAGTTAGTGATGATATTGTTGCTGAACCACATTCTTTTGATGTAGTAGTAAAAGCTGATTATGATAAAAAAACTTATCAATGGAACTTTGAATCTTATGTGGGCAGAACCCAAATTAGTAAAAAAGCTGCTTTAGAAGGAGGCATAAAAACTCAAAAAGCAGGATCGGCTATTATAAATCAATATGCCAAGCTTACTGGACGCATTACACTAAATCGTAATACTACAAAAAAAATAAGAGCTAGATTCCCTGGTGTGGTAAAAAAGGTATATGTCAATTGGGGTGATGAAGTTAAAAAAGGCCAAGTTTTAACAGTTATTGAAAGCAATGAAAGTCTAAAAAGCTATAATATTATTGCTCCAATGAATGGAATAATATTGGAAAGAGATACTAATGTAGGAGATGTTGCGGGTGATAATGCTCTATTTACCATTGCTGACTTATCAAATGTGTGGGCAGAACTTCATGTTTTCTCAAGTGATTTAGAGAAAGTTAGAAAAGGTCAAAAAGTACAAGTGAGTAAATTAAAAAATGATGCGTCTTTAGAATCTAATATTTCTATGATTCTACCAACAGCAGATGCATTGAGTCAAAGTGTTCTAGCTATAGTGCCTCTTGATAACAAAGAAGGTAAATGGCGTCCAGGAATGACGGTTGAAGGTAATGTTATTGTTAATAGGAAGGAAGTCCCTCTTGCTGTTCGTAGTTCAGCATTACAGAAATTTAGAGATTTTACAGTTGTTTTTGCCAAATATGATGACACCTACGAAGTGTGTATGCTGAAACTTGGAGTAGGTGATGGTAAGTGGGTTGAGGTGCTAGAAGGATTAAAACCTAACACGGAATATGTAACAAATAACAGTTTTCTTATTAAAGCAGACATTGAAAAATCAGTAGCATCACATGATCACTAATATAAAACCTTCAATAATTGAAAGAATCATTAATTTTTCTATAACCCATCGCTTTGTAGTTTTATTTGTTGCGGTAGGGTTTATGGCACTTGGAATTTATAACTTTAGTAAATTGTCCATTGATGCTGTGCCGGACATCACCAATGTGCAGGTGCAGATTAATACTGAGGCTGCTGGCTATTCACCTATGGAAATGGAGCAGCGCGTAACCTTTCCTATTGAAACAGCATTAGCTGGCATTCCAAAACTTGATTATACAAGATCACTTTCACGTTATGGCTTGTCGCAAGTTACCGTTGTCTTTGAAGAAGGAACGGACATTTACTTTGCTAGACAATTAATCAATGAGCGTTTGCAACAAGTAAAAAGTGAAATTCCAGATGGTTTAGAGCCAGAAATGGGGCCAATAGCAACAGGTCTTGGTGAAATATTTATGTATGTGGTAGAGGCTAATCCTGATGCAAAAAAGGAGGATGGAACTGCATATACCCCTATGGATCTACTTACCATACAAGAGTGGGTTATATTGCCCCAACTGCGTAATTTGAAAGGGATAATTGAGGTTAACTCCATTGGTGGATATGAAAAACAATTCCATGTAATGCCTTATCCAAACAGATTGCTAGCTTATGGTCTAACGCTTAATGATGTTATGAGCGCCCTTGAAAACAATAATGACAATATTGGCGCTGGATATATTGAAAGGAATGGTGAGCAATATTTAATTCGTGTACCTGGGCAAGTAAAAAATCTTGAGGATATACGCAATATTATAGTAACCAAAAAAGATGAAATAACTATCCGTATTGGTGATATTGCTGATGTAGAGCTTGGATACCCCTTGCGTACTGGGGCAGCCACTCAAAATGGTGAGGAAGTAGTCCTTGGTACAGCTATGATGTTGATGGGAGAAAATAGTCGTGAAGTGTCACAACGAGTTGCTAGTAAGTTAGAAGAGGTTAATCGCACTCTTCCCAAAGGTGTAATTGCTAAAGCTGTATATGATCGTACTGAACTTGTAGATAGGACAATTGCCACAGTAGAAAAAAACCTACTAGAAGGAGCTATTTTAGTGATTGCAATTTTGTTCCTACTTTTAGGTAATATTAGAGCAGCACTCATTACAGCTGCTGTAATCCCTATCTCTATGCTGATGACAATCACAGCCATGGTAGAAAATAAAGTATCAGGCAATTTGATGAGTCTTGGGGCATTAGATTTTGGTCTAATTGTTGATGGGGCGGTCATTATTATTGAGAATTGTATTCGCCGTTTTGGTATGGCGCAGCACGATTTAGGACGATTATTAACAAAAGAAGAGCGATTTAAGCTAGCTTCTAACGCAACCGCTGAAGTGATTAAGCCAAGTATTTTTGGTGTAATTATTATCACCGTAGTTTATCTGCCTATATTCTCTCTAACTGGTATAGAGGGCAAAATGTTTCATCCAATGGCATTTACCGTTGTAATTGCTCTATTGTCTGCACTAGTTTTATCAATTACTTTCGTGCCTGCCGCTGTTGCAATTTTTGTAACAGGTAAAGTAGAAGAAAAAGAAAGTAAAATTATTCTTAAAGCTAAAAAATGGTACAAGCCAATGCTGCTTTGGAGTCTTGATCGTCCAAAACATATTATTGGTGGTGCTAGTGTTTTGGTTATTTTAAGCATTTTAATGACCTCAAGATTGGGAACAGAATTTATCCCAAATCTTGATGAAGGAGACATTGCGCTACATGCCATGCGTATTCCTGGCACTAGCTTGACTCAGGCAGTTACTATGCAAGCAACATTAGAAAAACGCTTAAAAGAAAAATTTCCTGAAATCGATGAAATTTTTGGTAAAATTGGAACGCCAGAAGTGGCCACTGATCCAATGCCGCCAAGTGTGGCTGATACATTTATCATGCTCAAATCAAGGAATGAATGGCCTGATTCAGATAAAACAAAGGCTAAATTAGTAAAAGATATGGAAGAAGTTGCCAAACAGGTTCCTGGCAATAACTATGAATTTACTCAGCCTATTCAGATGCGCTTTAATGAACTTATTTCAGGAGTAAGAAGTGATTTGGCTGTTAAAATATTTGGTGATGATATTGGCGTCATGCTTGAAGTTGCTGAAAAGGTAGAGCAGGAACTAAAGGAAATTAAAGGAGGTTCTGATGTTAAGATTGAGCAAATAAAGGGCCTTCCAGTTCTTTCTATATTACCTGATCGTGCAAGTCTTGATCGTTATGGCTTGAATATGTCAGATGTACAAGAAGTGGTACAAATAGCAATGGGAGGTAAAGAAGTTGGAAAGTTGTTTGAAGGAGACCGCCGTTTTGATATTGTAGTGCGTTTGCCTGAAAATTTACGCAACAATATTGAGATTCTTGAATATTTACCAATTCCACTGTCACAAGCAAAGCAGAAGGGAATTAATAATCGCCCGAATTATGTGCCACTTAAAGAAGTTGCAAAGCTAGAAGTTGCTTATGGCCCAAATCAAATAAGTCGAGAAAATGGTAAACGACGTGTAGTGGTAACTTCCAATGTTCGTGATCGTGATTTAGGTAGCTTTGTTGAGGAAGTGCAACAAAAGATTAGGCAAAATGTAGAAATACCACCCGGTTATTGGATAAATTACGGTGGAACATTTGAGCAGCTTATTTCCGCTAAAAAGAGGCTGATGATTGTTGTGCCTGTAGCCCTATTATTGATTATTGGCTTATTATTTATGGCGTTTGGCTCAGGGCGTGCTGCATTATTAATATTTTCTGGTGTGCCGCTTGCTTTAACGGGAGGTGTAGCCGCTTTATGGTTAAGAGATATTCCATTGTCTATTTCTGCAGGAGTTGGTTTTATTGCCCTTTCAGGAGTGGCTGTATTAAATGGTGTTGTTATGGTGTCATTTATTAAAAGCTTACGTGAGCAGGGAATGAAGCTAGATGAAGCAATTATAAAAGGTGCACTAACTAGACTAAGACCAATCTTAATGACAGCATTAGTAGCTAGCTTAGGTTTTGTGCCAATGGCACTAAATACAGGAACTGGAGCTGAAGTACAAAGACCACTTGCTACTGTGGTGATTGGAGGAATTATTTCTTCAACAATCTTAACATTAGTGGTATTACCAACTCTATATAGATTTTTTCATATTAAGAAATTTAAGAAAGGAAACTATGCCAAATATTAATCGTAAGTTTAAAATTAATCTATCAGGTAGTGGTGATAAATTAACGATTTATCTAAATGAAAAAATAGTTAAGAGCAAAGATATAGCTCAGTCAAAAATTCCTGTTCCTTATGATGGAACATATCAGTTAAAAGTCTTTGATGAAGGATTATTAACAGACACTGTTACATTTACGATAATCAGTAAGTCTCTTTGAGACAATTCGGTATATCCTTAACATTTATTATATTTAACTTATTCCATGCAATCTCTTACTTGACCGGTAAGTATTTCCCAGTCTGCAACACTTCCAAGCTCTTCATTTATCACTTTCTTTAAGGTAACAAACTCTATACTGTCTGGGTTATTAAGCCAGATCTTATATTCTTTTAAGTTCATCTCAATAATTACGGTATTAGCGTCAGTAAATTTTACTGGGCATGGGTATTTCTCATACTGTGTTTTATCTTTCATATCCATTCTCCTTGTATTAATATTTTTCTTCCTCTGAGCTTGCGCTTAATGAATCCTAGTTGATTACCTATAAAGACTAAAGTTCTTAACCTTGTTCTACTTTCACTAGCCTCTTCTGTTCTTCCACCATGTTTATAATTAGGAGCGGAAGTTCCGTACCTAATTTTATGCCCACCATGTTGATGGCATACAGATGTATTAAAAACCGTTTGTTTATTACAATACTTACACTGCATATATGCTCCTCTTAATGTCATTATTAACAATTAATCGTTTACCACTCCAAGACTCCAAAGGACTCCAAATCTATATTATTTAGAGTTCCAAACTCCAAACTACACCCCACCCTATAGGGTGTAGAGTATGGGAGTCTTTATTGCTTCATACCGCTTTCAGTAATCCAAATTCTATCTCGGATTCCTTCTTTGATTCCTGTATCAACCAAACCTTTCACAACTAACTTACCAATAATAGCTCTAATCAAATTAGTTCTTTTATCAGTTGGCTGTTCTGTCCATTGAGTAGCTATATTTTTAATAGTTGTTTCCATGTCCCCATCTTTAGAAAATTTGGACAGGATTTCGTTTTTAAGTAATACAAATATTCTTTCCTGATTGCTTCCTAATGAGACTTTCTTTTCACAAGCTTTATGACTACCAATAATTTTAATAACACATGTCGTCTCATCGTCTTCCATTTGAATTTCTTCTAGTCTGTAGCTGTACCCAATACCGCTTTCACTATCTTTAGATTTCTCAAGAACCCAACTGCACAATCCGTTATTACTTTGAGTGACATGTATTACAGAATCCATTGATGCTTTCAAGCTTGAGCTACCTCTCATGCCATTCTCTATGTTTTTACCACTGTGATGAATAATTAGAACTGTGCTGTCTAATTCTTGTTGTATTCTTTTAAGGTTGTAGATAACTCCACTCATAGCACCAGCATGGTTTTCATCTATATTGGGGCAAGCATTATTTAAAGTATCAATCACAATCATTCCATTAATAAAATCTCTGTCTTTGTAAAAATTAATAAATTCATCAACAGATTTATTTTCTGCAAGTAGCAGTTCATCTTTAGTGACTTCTAAATTATCTGGCGTACAACCTCTATTATATTTATCCCAGCCTTGTAATCTTTTGGCAACTCCACTAAAACCCTCTAATGCTACATATATAACTGGGACAGCAGCAGTAACTGGTATAGCGAACCATGAGTTACCTAACGCTAGATTCATAGCTAGGTCTATGGCAAGGAATGACTTTGAAGAACCTGAAGCACCATAGATACTAGCGATGCCTTTATTAACTAAAACGCCGTCCACCAACCAATTAACTTTCGGTAGATTCTTAAGATCTTTAATTTTATAGCTACGCCGACCAAAGATTACTTCTTGCGTCTCATCATTAGGATTATCTTTTATATGTTTATCCCATAGATTGTTTACTTGCCTGATGATTTCTTGAGGCGACTCAGGTGGAACAATTCTAGTTTCATTAATTATTAATGCTTCTCTCAAAACTATCTCTTTATTTTTATGCGCTTGAATTAATTTGCCAATTTCTCTGCCTTCAAAATTGTTTCTTTGTCCTGTGCCCTTATAGATTTTTACTTCCGCGAGTTCAGTGTTATTTGTTAGATCACTATTTGTATTCGTTACAGGTTTTCTTATTCGGGTGTTAGCTTTTAAAGACACACCTTGATGATAATATTTAAAGGCTTTGTCTTGTCTTTTAGGTGGTATAGATTGTGCAAAGAAACATCTTTTTTCATCTTCACTCCTGACGTCTAGCATGCCTTCATCATGCATTGCTTTGAGTTTGGGGTTATCTAATATAAAGTTCCAATACGCAAACTTATAGTTGTTCTTTATTGGTTCCGCTGTGGCTACCCATACCCTGTAACAATGATTACCATTGTCAGGATCATGGCTATGTGTGTTAGAAAGAATATAGGTGTAAACCTCTAATGCGGACTTAATCCTATCTACAATATCAACATATACATGATCAAAGTCTAGAACAATTCCATCTCTTTCTTCAACTATCATAGGTTTGGTTCTGCTATTATCTTTAAGCTTTCCATGAAACATCAGTTTGGCATTTTTCTTTTCCTTTATAATTTGGCAGGGCTGATCACAAAACTCTTTTATAGTAGTTTTCCAAACTTTCCCGCTCTCTGTAGCATAGGCATTCTCAAATATAGTTATATTCATATTCGACTAATCTATAACATCGTCAGATTCTGCAACATGGTCATTTCTACGAACCCATAGATCCACCTCTGCTTTATTCCAAACAGTAATTCTGGAGGATATTTTTCTCGGCTTAGGAAATTCTTTTTCATGTTTACTTTTAATCCAGCAAGTAGAAACTCCTATGCCCAAATATTTTGCTAGCTCTTTCACTCTGATAAAACCTTGTGTATCATCCATTTTTAAATACTCCAAAAAGTTTAACTAAAATACTTGATCTTTCGTTACGCAATGCTAACTTAGTCAAGTGCAGCACCATTTCGTACGGTGTATATAGAACAATAGGAGTTATAGAGAATAATTTCTAATCATTAAAGAATGTTTTTAAAGCGGAAAATATAATGAATACATGTAACAGTAAAGACTATAAAAACGACTGGTATAACACCTGGGAATTTAATATCTTGATGATAAGAAAATTTATAACAGAGGTTGAGCCAGGCATAGACATAGGGCAAGGAAAAATAACAGATAAAAAAAAGATAGGTAAACATTTATTCTCTGAAAACTACAAAGTACAAGAATCTATTATTTTATCTGACTCGCTTCAAAAACTTGAAAGCTCTGATAATTACACAAAAAAAGATGCAGAGAATGTCTTGATTTATTTCAAAAGAAAATTAGAAAATAATGAGGAAGATGATTTACACCCAAAGGCTAAGAAATTTGTAATAGAAGCAATAGGTAATATGCAAAAAGGGGTGAATACGGATACTGCCTTTAAGAGAAAGAAACTGGGGACAGGGCGTTCCAGTAAGCGAGATGAAACTAGTCCACCTGAATATATTTTTGATATAACTAATCTAATATTAAGTCCTAATGGCATGACTTTGAGTAAGGCTTCAGAAAATGTAAAAGGAAAAAATATTAAAAGTTCTACCCACATGCAAAAAATGTTTCGTGTATATAAAATGTTTGGGTACGTTAATTGGCGTTTTCAGAACGATGTTATTGAGGGAATAGCTACAAAGGATTTGACGGACAGTCAGAAAAAGTTTTTAAAAAAATACTGGGATCTTGAGTTTTAATTAATCAGCACTCTGATATATTTTCTTTTGCTTATCACACCAATCCCCATAGGATTGAACAATTTCTCTTCTCGCTTCTAAAAAATCTTCTCCGCCTAGATATACTTTTCTTAAATCGTTTTGTGTAAAGGCATGAGTTAATTGCGCTTCAATTTTCTCAACTTCAAATTTACCCATTTTGGTCACCACTCTATTGTAGAGGGTTCTAAATCCATGAACGGTGTACTTGGCATCCATCATGCTTTGCAGAGCTTGTCTGCCCGTATTGTCTGATATTGCTTTATCTTTAAGTCCCTCAAATATATAAGTGCTTTGTTTACCCCCACTTAAAATTTTTAAATCATCAAGAGCCTGGATTGCTTGTGTGGGTAATGGACATCTAAAATCCTCACCATTTTTCATATACGCACCAGGGATATTTAATATTTTCTCTTGTGTATTATACCAAGACCATCGAGCTTTTCTTATTGACCCTGGTCTTAAGGCAGTTAACATAACTACCTTTAAAAATGTTTTCACAAATTCGTTTGGATACCTATCTAGTTTAGTTAAAAATTCACCTACTTTATGCTCTTCAAGGTAGGCAAAGTGTTTTGCTTTTGGTGGAGCTATTAAACTGTTGCCTTTTAACTCATGACATGGATTCGCACCGCGATACCATTTTTTTTCTTTGGCATAGGTGAATATAACACTAATTTGATGCTTGGCTTTCTGTGCAGTAGTCGGTGCAACTTTATATATATCTTCGATCACTTTTAATACCACGACGTCATCTATAGTTGTTAAGGGTAGTTTTGCCAGCGGTTTCTTTAGGTACTTCTCATAAGTTTGAGTCCATCTATCTTGATGGCCTTGAGATAGCTTAGCAATTCTATTATTAAGAGTTTTTTGATAGACATTCTCAAACGTTAACTCATGATCTGAGTGAGTAGTTAGCTTGTCTTTTTGTTTTACAACAGAGGGATCGATACCTTGCTTCCATATAGACTTATAATTATCTCTCAATTTTCTCGCTTCTGCCAAAGATACCGTCGGGTACGAACCCAACCCCTTGGCAAAATTACTTTCACTGCCTCGGTACAAACGGAGAACCCAATTAGCTCTACCATGAGCATATACGCGAAGATACAATCCACCACCATCGTGAAGCATAGTACTTGCTTTATCCTTTGGACAAGCAGCATTCTTTACTTTAAGATTACTTAATAGATTTAGTTTAGCCATTATTTATATACGGTTTTATATACGGTTTAGGGTAAGATTATATGATACTGCGTTAGACTATATAAGACAAGAAAGTAATAGGATAGGGGTTATAGAGAGCATTGTTAGACAATATAAAATGTTATAAATACTGACTTAGAAGTCCTCTCTCTCCGCCATATAACTAAAAGGCTAATAAAGGTAAGAATTATATTTATGTTAGATAAAACGTTATTTGAAAGAATTAATGATAGGGAAATACCTGCTGATATAGTCTACGAGGATGAAGTCTGTTTTGCTATTAAAGATATTAACCCCCAAGCTCCGATACACATTTTACTAATACCAAAAAAACCTATTAAAAAACTAAGCGAATGTGATGAAGTTGATAAAGATATACTTGCGCACTTATTTATTACGGTTGGAAAAATAGCAGAAAAATTAGGAATACCTGATAATTTTAGAGTTAATATTAATAATGGAAAGGAAGCAGGACAGGAAGTTTTTCACTTGCATATTCACATTTTAGGTGGAAGAAAGTTTAGCTGGCCTCCAGGTTAATAAATGAAATTTTGGCTTCATAAAGATAAATGGATTAGTTCGGCCTACAATACTTTTGTATGTTTAATAGGATGCACTATAGGAGATTTTGGAACTATATTGTATTTTCAATATTTCACAGACATTAAATCAATATTTATAATTATGCCAATTGCTATTGTGAATGGTATTTTAACGAGCATAACTTTAGAAACACTTTTACTTATGAAAATTATGAATTTTAAAGAAGCTTTTAAAACTGCTGTTGGAATGAGTCTAATAAGTATGATTTCTATGGAGTTAGCAATGAATATCACAGATATTATGATTGAGGGCTCACTTGTTATTTCACTTACATCAATAATTCCTGTTTTAATGGTAGGATTTATTGTTCCTTGGCCATATAATTACTGGAGATTAGTTAAATTTAATAAAAGTTGTTGTGGTTAATATGCGCCTGTAGCTCAGCTGGATAGAGCACTTGGCTACGAACTAAGGGGTCGGGAGTTCGAATCTCTCCAGGCGCGCCAATCAAAATAATGGAAAAAATTAAAACAAAAATTAAAACAAAAACAAAAATAAATTTATTTATTACGTTAATTTTCTTCACAAATCTATCGTATGCCCAATTTAATATAAAGGGTATTGGTCTATCAGAGTGTGTAACATTTTATAATTCATCTATTGATGAAAAAGTTATATATATGAGTTGGGCATCAGGATTTATTTCATCTCAAAATATTCTTAATCGTAGTGATTACATAAAAGATATTAGTTATGATAGATCAATAATTTGGTTAGAATATTATTGTTATAACCAACCAAAAAAAAAATTTAAAGATGCAGTAGTCTCATTTATCGATAAATTTTCAAATTAATAAAACTAAAACCACTAGCTCTTTTTATTTATATTATTATTATTTTTATTTCTAGAGAACCTATTATTTCTAGGTCTATAATTTTTATTAAATTTTTTACCCTTATAGTTTGGATTATAGTTCTTAGTCCTTTTTTTAAGAGGAGTTTTTTTACTAGTATTTCCAAATAAAGTATTTTTAATGAATTTTAAAAATTTTAACAATATATTTTTCTTTCTGACTGGAATTGGCTTATTAGGAGTTACGCCTTTGACAGTTGGCTCAATATTTTTCGAATCTTTCTCATCTTTTTTAAATCCGTATTCCGTATCTACTTTTTCAATAAGATCATAACTAGGTTTGTCACCAGTCTCATCATTGTCATTTCTATATCTTGTAAGCTTATATTTTGGGCTTTCTAAATAAACATCTGGTACAATTATTATGTTGACATTATTTCTCTCGACGATGTCATTAATATCCTTTCTTTTTTCGTTCATTAGATAGGTTGATATTTTAATTGGTAACTCAGCAATAACCTTACTTGTATTAACCTTTAAAGATTCTTCCTCGATGCGTCTTAATATTGATAGAGACATAGATTTAATATTTCTTATTCTTCCAATTCCATCATCGAGATGCCCCATTCCTTCTGAAGACTCTCTTAAGGATGGTCGTAATCTCTGTCTAGACATTTCTAGTAGGCCGAACCTTGAAATTTTTCCAAATTGAACTTTAGCCCTATCAACTTTTACTGCCTCTTTAATTTTTTCTTCAACTGCTCTTTGATTTTTTATTGCGAGCATATCTATAAAATCAATAACTAAAAGACCGCCTAAATCTCTTATTCTTAATTGTCTTGCAATTTCTTCTGCTGCTTCTAAATTAGTATTAAATGCAGTTTCTTCAATATCACTTCCTTTTGTTGATCTTGCAGAATTTATATCAATAGATACAAGTGCTTCGGTATGATCAATTACTATAGATCCTCCTGATGGAAGCGATACTTCTCTACTAAATGCTGATTCAACCTGATTTTCAATTTGATATTTATTGAATAATGGTGTTTTATCATTATATAACTTTAATTTGTTTATTTGTTTAGGCATGGAGAACTTTAGAAATTCACTCGCCATTTCAAAAACCGCATCATTATCAGCCACAATCTCGTCAATTGAATCATCCATGTGATCTCTTAACGTTCTTATGATTATATTGCTTTCTCTAAATATTAAAAAAGGAGCTTTTTTCTCTTTTGATGACTCAACGATATTTTCCCAAAGTGTTACTAAATAATCTTGATCCCATTGAAGCTCTTCAAGTGTTTTTCCAACTCCAGCTGTTCTAATAATGCTTCCGCCATCTTTGATTTTTTTTAAGTTATCTAAATTTTCTTTAACTTGTTTTCTATCAGAACCCTCAATCCTTCTAGATACTCCTCCAGCTTTTGGATTATTTGGCATTAACACAAGATATTTTCCAGCTAAACTAATAAACGTAGTCAGTGCAGCACCTTTATTACCTCTCTCTATCCTTTCAATTTGAACTATTAACTCTTGTCCTTCGCTTAACATTTCCTTTATGCTACTTTTTTTATCAAAAGTTTCATTTTTAAGATATTCTTTGGAAATTTCTTTTAACGGAAGGAAACCATGTCTTTCAGCACCAAAATTTACGAACGCGGCTTCTAAGCTTGGTTCGACTCTAGTTACTACAGCTTTATATATATTCCCTTTATTTTGATGTCTAGACTTGTGCTCTATGTCTAAATCGTATAATTTCTGACCATTTACTGAAGCTACTCTTAATTCTTCTGATTGAGTACCATTTATTAAAATTCTTTTCATTATTTTTCCCATTTACTAAGCAGAAATGAGGAAAAGTTAACTCTTTTAGACTAATAAGCGTAATTTTATGCTCTTTTTTCAGGTAATCTATTATTAAATTTTCTATTAATTTATTCACTTTTCTTCACATCTTGCTCTATGATTGATTATTATTTTATTAAGGGGATTTCGATATTTATCGCAATCTCGTAATTCATTTGAGGTTTTGTTGATTTATAAATTATCCTCACCCTGTTAATATAACAGTCTTATGACAATTCAGCAAATTGTCTCTGATACTTATAGGTTTAAAGCTTATGATGGTTAATAATAAAGCAAAAAATGTAATAATTGGTCTAGGCAACTCTGGTCAAAGACTTGATAATTTTTTAATGTCGCAGATCAAAAATATTCCAAAGAGTCATGTTTATAAACTTATAAGAACTGGTCAAGTAAGAATTAATAGCTCAAGATCAAAACCAAGTACTAAAATAAAAACAAATGATATCGTTAGAATTCCTCCATATAGAGCTTCAGAAGAACTTACGCCAAAAATATCTGAAGAAATGATCAATAAGACTATAGGTGGTATTCTATATGAAGATAATGAAGTGATAGTCTTCAATAAACCATCATCATTTGCTGTTCACTCTGGAACAAATACCGGCTACGGATTAATTGATATCTTACGATTAATTAGAAGTGATAGTGAAAGAATTGATTTGCTTCACAGATTAGATAAAGATACAAGCGGATGTATTATTATTGCCAAAACACTATCTTCTTTAAAATCACTACAAAATCAAATTATTAATAATGAACTTAAAAAAAAATACATATGTCTTGTAGATGGTTTGTGGGATAAAGATATAAAAAAAAGTGAAGTTGAACTAACAAGAAATAATAAAACGAGCAAAGCAATATCAGAGTTCAAAATAATAAAATTATATGAAAGTTCAACTCTATTAGAGGTTAATCTTATTACAGGAAGATATCATCAGATTAGAAAGCACTGCTCAATTTTAAATCATCCAATATTATGTGATGAAAGATATGGAAAACATGATATTAATAAGATTTATAAAAAAAATGGCTTGAATAGAATGTTTCTTCATTCTTCATCTGTTAAATTTATTCTTAGTGAAGAAAAGAACATTGAATGCCCACTATCAAAAGATCTTGAGAGTTTCTTAAAACATCATAAATAAAAATAAATAAATTTATAAAGCTAAAAATTTTTCAGTATTAATTGTAGTTTTTTTAGTGGAAGTCCAATTAGTCCTGATATATCATTTTCACTATCAATAAATTCTTCAATAAGTAAATCTTTTGCTACCTCATATCTAAATGCTGCTGACGAATAAAAAGGTTTATGGTTTTCTACATATTGATTTATATCTTTTGAATTTAGTTTTTTAATTTTTATTTCATATTTTGCTAAGTCAGTTTTATAATTTAATGTATCAGAGTCCATAACACATAAACCTGTGTGGAAAATAATTATTTTATTGGATATGTATTCTAGGTATTCAATTGCAACACTTTTATGAATTGGCTTTCCAAGTATTCTTCCATCGCATGAGGCGCATGCGTCCGAACCAATTACTATAGAGCCTTTCTCTTTTTCGCATATTTTTTTTGCTTTTTGAATTGAAAGCCTGATAGCCATATCATGGGGCTTCTCGTTATTTAGTCTTGATTCGTTTATATCTGGAGATATACATGTAAAATCAAGGTTTAATGTACTCAAAAGCGATTTTCTAAATTCAGAGCTACTTCCAAGGATTATTTTTTTCTTTTTCATGTATTTTTCCTGTATAATCATCGAAATTTATGTAAAAACAAAGGTAAATTTAATCAAAGGACCTTATTATGGCTGTTCAAAAAAGCAAGAAAACTAGTTCAAAAAGGGGAATGAGAAGATCTCATGACCATCTTGATCTACCTAAACTTTCCCAAGATCCTACTTCTGGAGAAACCCATATGAGACATCATGTTTCTAAAAATGGTTTCTACAAAGGTAATCAGGTAATTATACCTAAATCTGAAGATAGTTCTAATGACGAAGATAGTTAAATCTTAAGTAATTATTTTTTCTTAAAATATGATCAAAGAAACTAGAATCGCCGTTGACGCAATGGGAGGTGATGGCGGCCCAAAAATTATAATGCCTTCTATTAAAGATTTTATCCTAGAAAATGAAGATATTTCTGTAAAAATCTACGGCGATGAAAATATATTATCTAGTTACTTAAAAATTTTTAATGACGATACTATCAGTAGAATAGAAATCATTCATTCGGATGAAAAGGTTCTTAGTACAGATTCTCCATCACACGCACTACGCCATAAAAAAAAATCATCAATGAGTATGGCTATCCAGTCAGTTAAGGATGGAAAAACGCAGGCATGCATTAGTGCTGGAAATACTGGTGCATTAATGGCTATATCTAGATTTATTTTAGGAACTCTTGATGGAATTGATAGGCCAGCTATTGAGAGCATGCTTCCTTCCTTAAGTGGGCACACACATGTTTTAGATTTGGGGGCAAATGTTGATTGTAAAGCGGAGCATTTATATCAGTTTGCAGTTATGGGCTCAGTACTTTCAATGATACTTGACGAAAAGGATAATCCAAAAGTAGGTTTATTAAATGTCGGAGAAGAGACTATAAAAGGCAATCCTCAAGTAAAAGATGCGCATAATTTACTTAAGAGTAGTAAATTAAATTATGTGGGTTTTGTTGAAGGTGACGATATATTTTGTGGTAATATTGATGTAATTGTTTGTGATGGCTTTGTGGGAAATATTGCATTGAAAACTAGTGAGGGTATCGCGAAATTTATTTCTTCCACATTAAAAGATGAGTTTAAGAAAAATGTTTTTACAAAAATCGCAGGTATTTCATCAACAAAAGTCTTAAACTCGTTTAAAAAGGTTGTTGATCCAAGAAGGTATAATGGCGCTAGTCTTCTTGGGCTCAAAGGTATAATCATAAAAAGTCATGGTGGAGCTGATTCTTTTGCTTTTAGCAACTCCTTGAATATAGCATTAAAAGAAGTTAAAAAAGATGTGCCAACATGTATTGATAAAAAATTAAAAGATATATTGAGCTAATTGATATGAATTCTAAAATTATTGGAACTGGTGGTTATTTACCAGCAAAAGTTCTTACAAATAAAGATCTTGAGACTATAGTTGATACAACTGATGATTGGATAATTGAAAGAACAGGAATACAGCAAAGACATATTTCTGAGCCAGGAGAAACAACTTCTTCAATGGCTACAAAAGCATCTATTGATGCTATAAAAAGCGCAAATATTAATAATGATGATATAGATTTGATTATAGTTGCTACAACAACACCCGATATGGTTTTTCCAAGCACCGCATGTATATTACAAAATAATCTCAAAATAAAAGCTCCGGCATTCGATGTTCAAGCAGCTTGTACAGGATTCATTTACGCTATGAGTATTGCTGATAATTATATAAGAACAGGCACAAGCAAAAATGTTTTAATAGTAGGAGCTGAAAAATATTCAAATTTATTAGATTGGAGCGATAGATCAACATGTGTTTTATTTGGTGATGGAGCAGGTGCTGTAGTTTTATCAGCTAAACCTGAAGAGGGGATAATCTCATCACATATTCATGCAGATGGACAATACAATGATTTATTAGATGTTAAAAATGAACAAATTAGAATGAAAGGTAATGAGGTTTTTAAGGTTGCTGTAAATACCTTAAGCAAACTAGTTGATGAAACGCTGGAAAAAAATAATATGGATAAATCGGACATAGATTGGTTAGTTCCTCATCAAGCTAATTTAAGAATAATTAAAGCAGCGGCAAAAAAATTATCTCTATCACTGGATCAAGTTGTTGTAACAGTTGATAGACACGCAAATACATCTGCTGCATCAATACCTTTAGCTCTTAATGAGGCAGTAAAAGATGGAAGAATTAAAGATGATCAAGTAATATTATTGGAAGCATTTGGAAGTGGCTTTACATGGGGATCAGTATTACTTAGGTATTAAAATTGATAGACATAAAAGATATTACACATAGTCTAAAAAACATGACATCTAATCCTGGTGTTTATAGAATGTATGATTCTGATAATAAAGTTATATATGTCGGAAAAGCAAAAAATTTAAAAAAAAGAGTTTCTTCGTATTTTCGAGCTGGTAGACATTCGGTAAGAATTAAAAGAATGATAAGCTTGATTAAAAAAATAGATATTACAATAACAAAGTCTGAAGCTGACGCTTTTTTGTTTGAAAATATACAAATCAAAAAATTTAGACCTAAGTTTAATATTCTTCTAAGAGATGATAAGTCATATCCTTACATTTACGTAGATACACAACACAGTTATCCTAGGTTAAGTTTCTATAGAGGTAAAAGGAAAAAAGTTGGAAAATTTTTCGGCCCATACTCAAATGTTTATTCTGTTAGGGATGCACTTAATACATTGCAAAAACTTTTTAAAGTTAGGCAATGTAGTGATTCATTCTTTAGTAATAGGTCAAGACCTTGCTTACAATATCAAATTGAAAGATGCTCGGCCCCGTGCGTTAATTTAATAGAGCAAGCTAACTATATGTCTGATATTAATATGTCTATGAAGTTTTTAGATGGGAAAAATACAGAAGTAATTGATATGTTAATAAAAAAAATGGAAGTAGCGTCAAATAAAAAAAAATATGAAGATGCGGCTAACTATAGAGACCAAATTGAATCCCTTAGACATACTTGTGAGCAAAGCGTTGTAAGTGCTGAAAAGGGTGACGTTGATATAATTTCTGTTTTTATAGTTTCAGAAACAGCATGCATTCAAGTTTTCAATATTAGAAATGGTGTAAATTTTGGTAATGAAACTTTTTTTCCGGAAATAGATGAAACTATAAACGAAAGTACTCTTTTAAGTATATTTATTGGTCAATATTATATTTCTAAGCATATACCTAGAGAAATTATTATTAATAAAATTACAAAAGATAAAAAGATATTGGAATTTATACTTTCCAAGAAAAAAACATCAAAAGTCGTTATTACAAATAGCGTAAGAGGGATCAGGCAAAAATGGATAGAATTAGCAGAAAAAAATACTTTGTCTTCAATAAATACAAAAATTTTAAGCAAAAAAAATATATTCAATAGGTTTCAAGCACTGCAAGAATTATTAGAAATGAATGAAATGCCAAAAAAACTTGAATGCTTTGATGTTAGTCATACTTTTGGCGAAGAAACCGTTGCTTCCTGTGTTTCGTTCTCTATAGAGGGGCCTCAAAAAAAAGACTATAGAAGATTCAATATTAAATGTACTAGTATAGGTGATGACTATGCAGCTATGAGAGAGGCTTTAGAGAGACATTTTTCACGTTTAAAGAAAAGTGATTTATCATTACCAGATATTTGTTTTATTGATGGTGGAGTTGGGCAAGTAAATATTGCATTAAAAGTTATGGAAGATTTACAAATTTCTACTGTTCAAATAATTGGCGTTTCAAAAGGTAAAGCTAGAAAAGCAGGCGAAGAAACCATAATTATGGATTTTGGGAAAAAGAAAATTAATCTTGAAAAAAATTCACTAGCTTTACATCTTATTCAGCAAATTAGAGACGAAGCGCATAGATTTGCCATAACTGGGCATAGAAAAAGAAGAGATAAAAATAAATTTAAATCTCCTCTAGAAGAAATCCCAGGTTTAGGGCCAAAGAGAAAACAGATCTTGCTAAAACATTTTGGTGGATTGCAGGGTTTAGTAAAAGCCGGTGAAGATGAAATAAAAAAAATCCCTGGAATTAATAAAACATTAGCAGAAGCAATTTATTATAGATTTCATAATAATTAAATATATGACTCATGCAAACCTTATAACTTCCCTGAGAATTTTTTTAATACCAGTCATGGTATTAGTTTTTTTTCATTATGAAGAAAGCCCAAAATATTATTTAACTTTTATATTTTTAGTTGCTTCTGTTACTGACTATTTAGATGGGTATGTTGCAAGAAAATGGAATCAAATTTCTAAACTTGGTAAATTTTTAGATCCTGTTGCTGATAAATTATTGGTAGTAACATCTTTGTTATTAATTCTATATTATTACAATAATATTTTAATTTTTATACCCGTATGTATTATTATTCTTAGAGAGGTGTTAATATCTGCTCTAAGAGAATGGGTTGCAAGAGAAGACTTTAAAAATCCATTAGAAGTAAATAATTTTGGAAAACTTAAGACATTATTCCAGATGGTATCTATAGGATTTTTGCTTTTTAATGGAAGTATCTTTACAATTAGTACATATGAGATTGGTTTGTATGGAATTTATTTAGCAGCCTTTTTATCTTTAATTTCTATGATAGTATATCTTGGAAATGTTATCAGGTCATAGATATATGTGCGGGAATAGCTCATCTGGTAGAGCGCGACCTTGCCAAGGTCGAGGTAGCGAGTTCGAGCCTCGTTTCCCGCTCCATTTGATAGTGGCTGAGTGGCAGAGTGGTTATGCTGCGGTCTGCAAAACCGTTTACGCCGGTTCAATTCCGACCTCAGCCTCCATTAATTTAATGCAAAAGGAATTTTGGTTATGAGAAATTTGTACGATTATCCGATTGGTGAGAAATCTCCTGATGAATTTAATGTCATAATAGAGGTGCCAACAGGGAGTAATAATAAGTACGAATATAATGCCGAAAAAGATATTTTCGAGTTAGACAGAGTGTTATTTAGTTCCGTTCATTACCCAGGATGTTATGGTTTTATTCCGCAAACACTTGGTGGAGATGGTGACCCTTTAGATGCGGTAGTTTTAACAGGCGAGCCTTTGATCACAGGATCAGTATTAAGTGTCAGGCCTATTGGTTATTTAAAAATGACAGATGATAAAGGGCAAGATGAAAAAATATTAGCAGTTCCTGTAAATGATCCAAGATTCAACGAAAGGCATAATTTATCTGACATCAGAAAACATGTGTTATTGGAGATTGAGCACTTTTTTAGAATTTATAAAGATCTAGAAAAAAAGTTTGTTGATATTGATAAGTGGTATGATGCGCAAGATACTAAAAAATTAGTTTTAGAAGCCCATAGTAATTTTAAAAAGTAAAGTTAAGCCCCACAATAATCATAAAAATTTAAAATAATTTGGCGATTAGAATAATATGCCGTTTATACCTAGAACTGAAAATCCTAAAAAAAGTAAAGTTAATTTTAATAATATTGTTAAAATGTTTCCGTATGTTTGGAATTTTAAGTCTAGAGTAATTTTTGCATTAATTTTTTTAATAATAGCGAAGTTAGCTACTGTAGCAGTTCCAATTCTATTAAAAGATATTGTCGACTCATTGAATAATGAAAATTCTTTACTAATTTTACCCCTAGGATTATTAATAGCTTATGGCCTGCTTAGATTAACTACTGCTTTTTTTAATGAACTTAGAGACATTTTATTTGCTAAAGTTAGATACCATGCAGTTTATGAAATATCTGTTAAGGTTTTAACACATCTTCATAAAATGTCTTTGCGTTTTCATTTAGAGAGACAGACTGGATCAATTATTAGAGATCTTGAAAGAGGCACTCAAAGTCTATCATCATTAATAAATTACATGGTATTTATAATACTGCCAACAATAATAGAAGTTTTATTAGTGGGTGCGATTTTGATTCTAACATATAATATCAATTTTGCTTTAATTACATTTTCCACAATTGTAGTTTATATAATATTTACATTAAAAGTCACAAATTGGAGAATGAATTTTAGACATGATATGAATAGATTTGATTCAGAATCAAATTCAATTGCTGTTGATAGCTTGCTAAATTACGAAACTGTAAAATATTTCAATAATGAGAAACTTGAAATTACAAGGTTTAGTAATATTCTTTTTAAATGGGAAAACTCTGCCATGCAGAGTATAAAAACTATGTCGTTGCTTAATTTTGGCCAAGCTTTAATAATCACGATAGGCGTTACATTAATAATGATTGAGGCATCTTCTGGTGTAATAGATAGCACTCTTACTCTTGGTGATTTAGTTCTTGTTAATGCTTTAATGCTTCAATTGTTTGCGCCACTAAATACTTTAGGTATAGTCTACAGGCAGATTATATATGCTCTAGCAGATATGGATATGCTGGTAAAACTACTTGAAAAAGATATTGAGATTACTGATGATAAAAATGCTAAAGACCTTATAGTTACTGCTGGTGATATAAAGTTTAATAAAGTTTCTTTTTCTTATAATAATAATAGAAAAATTTTAAAAAGTGTTTCTCTTGATATTCCTTCAGGAAAAAAAGTTGCTATAGTTGGACCATCTGGAGCTGGAAAATCTACGGTCGGCAGATTGCTCTTTAGGTTTTATGATTCGACAGAAGGTAACATATTAATAGATAATCAAGACATTGTTCGTTGCACGCAAAATAGTTTGAGAAATAATATAGCTGTAGTTCCTCAAGATACTGTCTTATTTAATGAGAGTATTTATTTTAATATTAAATATGCAAACAATAATGCAAATAAAGATGATGTTATAAAAGCTGCCTCTGTGGCAAACATTCATCATTTTATTGATAGCCTACCTGATAAATATGACACTCTTGTTGGAGAAAGGGGACTGAAACTTTCTGGTGGTGAAAAACAAAGAGTAGCAATCGCAAGAGCAGTTCTAAAAAATCCTAAAATAATTTTATTTGATGAAGCTACATCCAGTTTAGATTCTGAGTCTGAAAATAAAATATTACACTCAATGAAAGAAATTTCAAAAAACATTACTTCTTTGATTATTGCTCATAGATTATCAACAATTAAAGACGCTGATAACATATATGTATTAAATGAAGGAGAAGTTATTGAAAGTGGCAATCATGATTATTTATTAAACCTTAAAGGTATGTATTCTCAAATGTGGAATTTTCAAAAAGTGATTAAAAAATAAAATTATATTTTGAATGAAATACCAAGCTCATGATTTTATGATGTTGGTATGGCTATCTTTTAAATTGTAGCTTTATAAACATTATCTGTTTCTTGTTCGCCTTGCCAAAGCAGTTCATACCCCAGTTCTTTTGCATCATCACAAAATTCAACAAGATTACTAAATAGTTCTTTAAAAGTTTTATGAGAATGACTTCTTTCATGTTCTTCAAATGAGTCCCAATACGTCACTATAGCAATGTGTTTTCCTTCTTCACCATAATCTCCAACACTACCTTCTTTACTTATAAAGCCAGAATATTTAAATACTTGTCCTGCAATAAATCCAGGATAATTATTTTTAACCACGAAACACATTTCTCCAATTAACCCTTCAACGTCTTCAATAGTTACATTTTTTTTCAGTCTCACGATGTTGAATAACATCACAGATTCGTAAGGTATACTTATTTTATCAAACATATTGTTACTCCATTTACGTTATATTTGTTATTACTAAATATTAATAATAATGAAATTTATAATTTATTATATATCTATTAATTGGTATATAATTATATTCTTACATAAAAATGATAATCATTCTCACTAAAAAAAGTTGAGGAATAAGATCTAAACATTCAGCTATCAATATTTATATACTACCTTGTGAAAATGTTTATAATGACGGCTTGTTTGCCCAGGTGGCGAAATTGGTAGACGCAAGGGACTTAAAATCCCTCGGTAGAAATACCGTGCCGGTTCGACTCCGGCCCTGGGCACCATCAATTTTTATAATTATATTAATATTGTTATATATCAATACTTTAGAATTTTTATATGATATTTCATTAAACTTTCTTGAATGATTGATAGTATATGTTTATAAATATATAAAAATTTGTTAAATTGGATTGAAATTAGAGTTATGATTTATACTTAAATGTATATAAGAATAATGCATAGGTTAATAATTTATTATAAGGAAGTAAAATGTCTGAGAAAATAAACGTAATGTTAACAACAGAAAATATGGAACAATTGCAAATGGCTGCTATGGTAGCATCTGTAGGTGCAGTAAGTGGGAATGACGTAAGTGTATTTTTATCAATGAATGCACTTAAGTATTTCGTTAAAGGTAATGATCATAAGGCGCCTGTTGAAGGTGAGATGGGGAATGTCATGTTGGAAAAAAAAGTTCCTCCATTTCTTGAGTTATTTGAACAAGCGGCAGAGTTAGGAGATGCTAAAATATATCCTTGCTCAATGGCGATGGATATGTTGGAAGTTAAGTCTGAAGATTTATTTGATTACATAGGCGAACCTATGGGTCTTACTAAGTTTCTCAGTGATGTTAATCAAGGACAAGTTTGGTCTTTTTAATAATAAGGAATTTTATATGTCAGATAGAATATTAGTTGATGCAAAAAATACATTTTGCCCTGGACCATTGATGGAATTAATTTCAAATATGAAAATGGCGGAAGTTGGTGACGAACTAGAACTATTATCTACAGACGAAGGGTCTGCTGCAGATATACCAGAATGGGTAAATAAAGTTGGCCATGAAATAGTTGATAGTTTTACAGAAGAAGAAGTTTTACATATTGTTGTAAAAAAAATTAAATAAATACAGAAACAGGAGTACGGAAATGCATATATTAGTAGTTGGTGGAGGAATGGGCGGAACAATTCTTGCAAATAACCTTGCTAGAAGATTGTCCGGTGAATTAGAACAAGGTTCTTCAAAGATCACAATGTTATCAGCGTCAGATAAGCACATGTATCAACCTGGTTTGCTTTATGTAGCTGTTGGAAAAATGTCTACAAGCGAATTATATCGTGATCAAAAAAGTTTATTAGAACCTTCGATTGATTTTCACGTTGATCCTGTTGAGAAATTTGATTTAGATAATAATGCAGTAACTACCAAAAGCGGTAAGAAAATATCTTACGATATTATATGCATCGCTACAGGTTCAAGAGGTAATGCAGCAGGTATTCCTGGATTAGCGGAAAACGCTTGTCAATTTTATACAGAGGCTGATGCGCTAGCTATGTATAAAAAGTTACAAAAATTTGAAGGTGGAAAAGTTGTTGTTGCAACTGGAGTGCCTCATAAGTGTCCAATGTCGCCACTTGAAATAACTTTCTTCTTAATAGACTATTTCAAAAAAAGAGGAATATGGGACAAAGTAGATCTGCATTACACATACCCAATTGGAAGAGTTCACAGTTTAGAACCAGTTGCAAAATGGGCCGCACCTGAATTTGATAAAGAAGGTGTTACATATGAAACTCTATTTAACATGAAAGAAGTTGTTCCAGGAAAAGTAATTAGTGAAGAAGATAGTTCAGCTGAATTTGACTTATTAGTTACTGTACCACCTCATAAAGGTATGCAAGTTATTGAAGATAATGAACTCGGAAAAGGTGGTTTTATACCAACTGATAAGAAAAAATTAAATATGGAAGGCAGAGATAATGTATTTGTTTTAGGTGATACTACAAACTTACCTATAAGCAAAGCAGGATCAACTGCTCACTTTGAAGCTGAAGCACTTGGTGAAAATATAGCAGCATTAGTTCAACAGGGTGAGCCTGTTAGAGATTATGACGGTAAAGTTTTTTGCTTTATTGAAGCTGGTGATGGTAAAGCTACATATGCTATGTTTGACTACAATAATCCACCAAATCCTCAAGCTCCAACTTCAGGATTACATTGGTTCAAAACAGCCTACAATAGAATGTACTGGGCGAGTGCTAGAGGAATTATATAACAATAAAAGGGTAAAATTATGAGCAGTGAAATAACTATACAACAGCAAATGGATAGATTCATGCAGGGTGCAGGGGATGCGCTTACAGATGATACAATTGCAAGATTAGGTTTTATGATGAATGAGCTACTAATAATAGCTGACAGAGTTACAAGAAATAAAAACATCATGAAACTTTTAGAGATGTCTGAAAGTAAAGATTTTGCAAAAATGTTAGATGCACTATCAGTTGCATACGATTCTTATAAAGAATCTCCAACGACATCAGGCGGAATAGGCGGAATGATAAAAGTTATGGGTGATCCAAATGTTCAAGGCGCATTAAAACTTTTAGGAAATTTTAGCAAAGAACTTAATAAGTAATTATTATTTCTTAATAAATATAAAGAGACGCAATGTTTGAAAAAAATATCAATTTGATAGATATTCAGACCGTTGCAGTCTCTTTAATTGTTTTGGTAGTATCTTTTCTTAGAATTATTCCTGATGTCCATAATTTCAGCCCAATTATAGCTTTAGGAATATTTGGAGCTCTGCATTATAAAAATAAGATCCTTTCCTATGTTATACCAATATTATCAATATGGTTTAGTGACTTAATAATAAATAATTTTATTTATAATTTATCTAATAATATAGTTTTTTTGTATGAAGGTTTTTATTGGCAATATTTATCTTATATATTAATTATTTTTTTAAGTTTCAATTTTAATAAAAGAAAGATTGCTATTTTGAATTTATTATTTTTAGTTCTGTCTTCAAGTCTGTTATTTTTTGTTATAACAAATTTTGGGTATTGGCTGACCACAGATACTTATGATAATAGTGTTATTGGTTTACTTAATTGTTATATTGCTGCTATTCCGTTTTATAAAGGAACATTACTAAGCACTCTATTTTATACACCTCTGTTTATAGGAGTATATTACCTTTTGCAAAAGAAAATACTTTTGTTGAGGTCTAATCATATTGTTTATTGATAATATTGTATTGTATTTATAACAATAATAATGTAATTTGACTTCACTAGGAATTATATTTCAATGAGTGGAAAATTTTATCACACAGGAGGTGAGTGATGAGTAGCGATTTAGAAAACGGTATCATAGATGAAGCGATAATTGGACAGGCAGCTCCTGATTTTAAAGCAACTGCAGTGGTGAACGGACAGTTTAAAGACGTTAGTCTTTCTGACTACAAAGGAAAATATGTTGTGTTATTTTTCTATCCTTTAGATTTTACTTTTGTTTGTCCTACTGAAATTACAGGTTTTAACGATAGGTATTCTGATTTTAAATCTTTAGATACAGAAGTTTTAGGAGTTTCTGTTGATAGTCAATTTTCACATTTAAAGTGGTTGCAAACTCCAAGAAATGAAGGCGGATTAGGCAATCTAGATTATCCTTTAGTATCAGATCTAACAAAAGAAATTAGCTATAAATATGGAGTTCTTATGGATGATTCAATATCTACTAGGGGCTTATTTATAATTGATGCAGAAGGGATTATACAGCATGTCACAATTAATAATCTTCCTGTAGGTAGAAATGTTGATGAAACATTGCGACTGATAGCTGCATTTAAGCATGTGCAAGCAAATCCTAACGAAGTTTGTCCAATGAATTGGACACCTGGCGATAAAACCATGAACCCAGACCCTCAAAAATCGCAAGACTATTTCAAAGATTTAAAATAATATACATAATATATATGTTGTAAACTATTGATATATAATAGTTTACAATATTATGTTTCAGCATTTAATTAAATTATAAAATAATCATAATAAGATAAGCAAATACAGATATAATATATATTTATAAGACAAATAAATTATATCTATTATAATACCTAGATGATTAAAATATTAATATTAATGGATACTGTTAGAATTAATACAGGGATGAAATAATAATGGCAGAAAAGCAAGATAAAATATCTTTTAAAAAAAATGCATTTATTGATAATGCAAACAAAATGCCTGAATTTGAAAATCATCAGCAGCAAACCCAAAAAAATACAACATGCTATATGTGTGCATGCAGATGCGGTATAAAAGTCACTCTTGAAAATAATAAAATTAGGTACATACAAGGGGAGCCAACTCACCCTGTTAATAAAGGTGTGCTTTGTGCCAAAGGAAATGCTGGAATTATGAAGCAAATTTCACCAGCAAGATTAAGACAGCCAATGATGAGGAAACCTGGCTCAGAAAGAGGTACAAGTGAATTCGTGCCAATCAGTTGGGATGAAGCGTTAGACATGTTAACTGAGAGATTACAAAAAATTAGAGAGACAGATCCAAAAAAACTAGCTTTTTTCACTGGAAGAGATCAAATGCAAGCCTTAACTGGATTATGGGCTCAGCAATTTGGAACTATAAATTGGGCTGCGCATGGAGGATTTTGCTCGGTAAATATGGCAGCAGCTGGTTTATATACAACTGGATTCTCATTTTGGGAGTTTGGTGACCCAGACTGGGAAAGAACAAAGTATTTTATGCTTTGGGGAGTTGCAGAAGATCACGCTTCAAACCCAATGAAGATGGGAATCAACAAACTAAAAGAGCGCGGAGGCAAATTTGTTGCAATCAATCCTGTAAGAACTGGTTATCAAGCCGTAGCTGATGAATGGGTTCCAATAAAACCAGGCACAGATGCAATGTTAGCATTATCGCTTATCCATGTTTTATTAAAAAATGAGTTATTTGATTGGGAATTTTTAGTTAGATATACGAATGCACATTACCTTGTAGTTAATACACCAAGAACAAAAGGCGACGGTTTATTTTATAGAAATAGTAATGGGACTCCACAATCATGGGACCTTGAAAAAGAATGTTTAGTTAATGCAACTGACCCTAAAATTAAACCCGCTTTACTTGGTGAATATAAAGCCCCAGATGGCACTCAACTAAAAACTGCATTTACTATAATGACAGAAAGATATATGAGCGACGAATATACTCCAGAAAACGCAAGTAAAATCTGTGGAGTTCCTGCAGATCAAATTAAAAAAATTGCTTTAGAATTAGCTCATGTAGCTTTTAAAGAATCAATAGAGATTGAGACTGAGTGGACAGATTGGACAGGCAGAAAACATGATAAATTTATAGGAAGACCGGTTTCTATGCACGCGATGAGAGGTATATCAGCTCATTCAAATGGATTTCAAGCTTGTAGAGCAATCCATTTTCTGCAAGTATTATTAGGTTCTGTTGATTCTCCAGGAGGACATTTAGCAAAGCCACCATACCCAAGACACGTTGCCCCACCAATAAAACCAGGGAAAAACGTAGTGCCTGGAAAGCCGCTTGAAAGTTGGCCTTTGGGATTCCCAACAGAGCCGGAAGATCTTGCGATTGATGACGAAGGTAATCCTTTGAGAATTGATAAAGCTTATTCTTGGGAAGCGCCAATAGCCAACCATGGTCTCATGCACATGGCAATTACAAATGCTGTTGCAGGAGATCCTTATGAAATTGATACTATGATCTTTTTTATGGCAAATATGGCTTGGAACTCAACAATGAATACCACGAAGATGAGAGAAAATCTTTGCGCTAAAAATGAAGATGGTGAATATAAAATTCCGTTTCTCGTGGTTTGTGATGCATTTGATTCTGAAACAGTTGGTTATGCAGATTTAGTTATTCCAGACACAACATATTTAGAAAGGTATGACACTATATCAATCTTAGACAGACCGATATCTGAACCTCACGCAGTATGTGATTCTATAAGAGCTCCAATCTTGGAACCTGATAGAGATGTAAGGCCATGGCAATCTGTTTTAGTCGAGCTTGCAGGTAGACTAAAATTCCCAGAATTTACATCTGATAATGGAGAAAGAAAATTCAAAGATTACAAAGACTTTATAATTAATTATGAAAAAGTACCTGGAGTAGGTTTCTTGGCAGGTTGGCGTGGTGAAAATGGAGAAAATAGTTTAAAGGGAAAGCCTAATCCAAAACAGTGGGATAAATATATAGAAAATAAATGTTTCTTCGAGTATAAGCTAGCAGATAACCATAAGTATTTTAGAGGTGCTAACAAGGACTACTTAGAATTTGCAAAAAAATCTGGTTTTAATAGCTCAAGCGATCCAATTATTATCGAACTGTATTCAGAAAAATTACAGAAATTTAAATTAGCTGGCATGGGATTATATGATGGACCTCAGCCAAAAAAAGAAAGAGATCAATTTAGATTATCTAGATTTTTTGACCCTATACCTGAATACTATATTCCTTTAGAACATAGATGTACTTTCTCGCAAGCATTTCCATTTTATGCAATTACTCAAAGACCGATGTTTATGTATCATTCTTGGGACTCACAAAATGCATGGTTAAGACAACTTCAAGCCCATAATTATATGCATATGAATAAAGCAAAGGGTGAGGAGTTAGGCATAAAAGATTTATCTTGGGTTTGGGTTGAGTCGAATACTGGAAAAATTAAAGTACAGGTAAAGTTAATGGAAGGGTGTCAAAGTGATACTATATGGACTTGGAACGCCATCGGAAAACAAAAAGGAAAATGGGGGTTATCAGAAGATGCAAATGAATCCACAAAAGGTTTTTTGATGAATCACTTAATAAATGAACATTTACCATGTGCAGACACAGGAAGTCCAGTTACTAACTCTGATCCAATTACAGGACAAGCAGCTTGGTATGATTTAAAAGTGAATATTTATCCAGCAGCTGATGATGAGCAATTTGGGGTTTATCCAAATTTTGAAGCAAGTACAAAATTACCAGGACGTCCTGAAACAAAAGATATCTTAAGATACAACACTAAAAAACCAGTGAGATTATCAAGATCTCTAATAGATATTTTAACAAAAGGTGGGTTTGAAAAATGAGATTAGGACTAGTAGTTGATTTAGACAAGTGCGTAGGTTGTAGTGCATGCGCTATAGCTTGTAAACAGTGGAATACGTCAGGAACTTCAGGCTCGCTAACTGACTATAGGCCATATGGGGCTGACCCAAGTGGAGTTTTTTTTAACAGAATTAGACACTACGAAACTGGAAATTATCCAGATAGCAAAACGGTTCATTTTCCAATGTCATGTATGCATTGCGAAGAGGCGGCATGTGTAACAGTTTGCCCAACAGGTGCTTCTTATAAAAGAGAAGAAGATGGTATTGTTTTGGTGGATCCTGAGAAATGCATGGGCTGCAATTATTGTGCTTGGGCATGTCCTTACGGAGCAAGAGAGCTTGATCGAGAAGAGGGAGTTATGAAGAAATGCACTTTGTGTGTTGATAGGATATATGATGAAAATTTGCCAAAAGAAGAAAGAAAACCAGCTTGTGTAATGACTTGTCCAACAACAGCAAGATATTTTGGAGATTTTGATGATCCAAACTCAGAAGTATCTATAGTGTCAAGAAAACGTGATGGCCAAGAATTATTCCCAGAGCTTGGCTATAAACCAGTAAATCAATATTTATCGCCAAGAAAAAAAGTAGAAATAAAACAACATGAGATAAGCGAACCTAATCTTGTAAGAAAAGTAAAAGATTGGGTCAATAAAGTTGTTGAGCTATAAGGAGAAAATATGCACCCAGCTTTTTCAGTAATATTTTTTACAGTAACCTCTGGAGCAGGCTATGGTTTAATAGCTTTATTATGCTTGTTAAATTTTTTATATTTTGGGATGCTTTTAGATAAAAGCACTTTCTTCATTTGCGCGACAGTAGGATCAGCATTATTTACTATGGGTTTAATATCCTCTACTTTTCATTTAGCAAATCCAAAAAATGCATGGAGAGCTTTTATGAGATTTAGAACTTCGTGGTTAGCTAGAGAGGGTATTTTAGCAATTTTATTCTATCCAATACTTTTTTTATATTTATTTTTAGTTTACATAGATTTTCAAATAGAAAATTTTATGTTTATGCAAGCATATAGTTTTTTTATTTTTTTAATGTCTGTTTTAATTATCCATTGCACTGGAATGATTTATGCTTGTTTAAAAACTATACCTCAATGGAATACTTTTTGGACTCCAATAAACTATATTACTATTGGAATTTCTTTAGGTAGTTTAATATTATTTTTTATACTTGATTTTAATAACTATAACGTAGACCCTTACAAATATTATTTATTAGCTGCTATAGCATTTTCGTTTTTTACAAAAATATCTTATTACATTAGTATTAGAGGATCTAGGCATAATATCGGGCAAGCAACAAATGCAGCTATTAAACTTAAAAGTACAAATGTTAGATTATTAGATGTAGGTCATACTGGAGGAACGTTTTTAACCGATGAATTTGGTTATAAAGTTGCAGAAAAAAAACTTTTTAGGGTTAAAACTTTTTCTATAATCAGTGGGTTTTTAGCTCCGTTTACCCTTATTTATATCCATAGTTTTGTTTTTGAGAGTATGCTGCTTTGTATTCTCGCAATTTCTTTGGCATTTTTTGGGATGGTTGCAGAAAGATGGTTGTTTTTTGCTCAAGCCAAACATGTTGTTAATCTTTATCACGGTTCTCAAAACGTATAGATATATTTATTGTTGAGATGACATTGACCTTATATTGATATTTACATCTAATTTTTCACTACTATTACCGATAGCTACACCTTTGATTGGTGCTGCATCATAAGAGTCAAAACCTGAACATACTCTCACATATTTATCATTTACAAAGCAATTATTAGACGGATCAAATCCTACCCATCCTAAATTATCAAAATACAACTCAACCCAAGCATGAGTGGCTTCATCTTTTTCATCAGGAGAATATAGATAGCCACAAATATATCTAGCGGGAATATTTAAATATATAGCACATGAAATTAGCAAATGAGCATAATCCTTGCAAACACCTTTTTTACTAAATAATGTTTGAGTAGATGATGTGTCCTCCTTTGAGAAATTTTTTGTATAACTTAACTGTTTTGATATATTGTCTGAAATTGTGTGAGCTAGACTTAATTTATCTTTTTTATTTATTTTGCATATTGCGTTGTTTGTAAAAGTTTTAATTTTTGGTGTTATCGATGTTATGTTTGTGGTTCTTAAATAAACTATAGGGTTAATTTTTTCTTTATAACCTGTCAAAATTTCTTGTTTTAAATTATTTTTTGTTTTAACTTCACCATTAATTATTATTTCAGACTTTTTTATTAAATTATTAGAGTGACAAATAATTACTTTATCGCCATTTGGCTCAATAGATTCATTAGAAATAGTTGAGTCTTTTACTTTCAAATTCCAATTAATTATTTTTATATTTTTATGTTTGGATGGATATAATTTTATGTATTGCGTTAAATCTTGTATAGTATCATCGTAGTTATAGATTGTTTTATGTGTAATTTTTAGATGCATTGTATCCTCCATCAAAATAAGAACTACTAATACTTAAATTCAGTGAATCAATATCTTTCATATAATCTAATAAAAATTCATGTGTACCAGTTTTAAATATTTCATCTATTGTGACGTCACTATATTTTGCAAGTAACTTACTAGTTGATGAATATGCCAAAGATTTTTGATTATAATATTTGCATAAATTATTAACATGGTTATTTATATTTTCTGCGCAATATAATAAAGACCTGGGATTACTTTTATTAAAGATAAGAAAGTGGCAAATTTTTCTTGGGTCAACATTTACTCCATATATTCTTCTATACTGAATGTATGCTGCTATAGATCTAAGTAATGTTTCCCATTGATAATTATTTTCTATATTTTTATTATCCTTTGATAATAAAATATAATACTTAACATCTAGTATACGTATTGTATTATCAGCTCTTTCAATATAATAACCTAGATTCATGAAGTCATAGATGTCGTCAGTGAGTTGTGTGCTTACTATAGCCCCTTTAAGCATGCTTGTTCTTTGAATTATCCATCTGAGAAAATTTGGTAATTTAGATGATCTATAATTTGAAGGTTTAAAATTTTCTATTTCTTGAAAAGCTGAATTTATAACATCCCATACTTCTCTGGTAATGGATGTTCTTATAACTCTTAAATTTTCTCTCGTATGAATAATGCAGTTCACTATTGATGACATATTATTTTTATCAAAGCATAAGTATTTTTCAACATTTCTTTGATTAATTTCAGAATATTTTTCTAAAAAATCTTCTTTTACTCCAGATGAAGATAGTATTGAGTCCCATTCGTTATTATATTTAGAGGTCTTTTTCGTTATTGCTATTCTGTAACCTACATCAATAAGTCTTGCTAACATTTCTGCCCTTTCTATGTAACGACATGCCCAGTATAAATTTTCAGCTGTTCTACTTAGCATAATTATCTTTTGGTTGTAAAATCCAGGTATCTTTAACTCCTCCACCTTGAGAAGAATTTACTATTAGGCTATTTTCTTTAAGAGCTACTCTAGTTAGACCACCTTTACATATTTTGATTGAATCTCCCTGAAGGCAAAATGGTCTAAAATCAACATGCCTCTGTTCTAATGAATTTTTAATATATGTAGGACATGTAGATAAAGATAAAGTTGGTTGCGCAATAAAATTTTCAGGATTTTTAAGTATTTTTTTCAGGAACAAGTTTATTTGATTTTTTGTAGAATATTGACCAATCAACATCCCGTGTCCACCTGACCCATGAACTTCTTTTATAACCAAATCTTTAATATTTTCTTTAACAAATTTTAAATCTTGACTATTACCGCATTTCCATGTCTTTACATTTTTTAAAATTGGTTTCTCTCCTAAATAAAACTTTATCATGTCAGGTACATAAGTATAAATTGCTTTATCATCAGCTATTCCTGAACCAGGAGCATTGCAAATTGTTATGTTACCATTTCTGTAAGCACTCATAATTCCTGGAACACCAATTATAGAATTTCTATCAAAGAATAACGGGTCTAAATATTGATCATCAATTCGCCTATATAAAACATCTACTTTTTGTCTGCCTCTAACTGTTCTCATATAGACAATATCTTTTTCAACAAACAGATCTCTTCCTTCTACAAGCTCAATACCCATCAGGTCAGCTAAAAAGCTATGTTCATAATAAGCGCTATTGTAAGAACCAGGAGTTAAAATAACTATAACTGGTTCATTATTATTACATTTTTTTGGCGCAACGCTTGATAACATGTTTCTTAAAAAAATTGGATAATCGTCTATTGGAGAAATTGAATTTTCAAGAAACAAACTAGGAAACATCCTCATCATTATTTCTCTATTTTGCATCATATAAGACACGCCAGACGGAGTTCTACAGTTATCTTCTAAAATCATAAAGCTATTATTTGATGTTCTTACAATATCGCTTCCAGTAATATGTGAAAATATTTTTTTTGGAGGAGTAAATCCAACCATTGAAGGCTCGTAGGCCTTATTTTTATATATTAATTCAGGTGGAATGATTTTATCTTTTAAAATTTCTCCTGAATTATAAATATCGTTTATAAATAGATTTATAGCTTTTGTTCGTTGTATTACTCCTTTTTCTAAAATATCCCATTCTTTAGATGTAAATATTCTTGGCACCATATCAAAAGGAATTAATCTTTCATTTAGATCATTTTGTTTATATATCGAAAAAGTTATTCCTATTCTTTTTAGGAGGTCTTTGGCTTCATTGTGCTTCTCTTCAAAAATATTTCCATGCATAGAGTCTATCCACTTTGCAACTTTCCCGTATGGTCGTCTAACAGAGTCATTATTATTAAGCATTTCATTGTATGCAGGCATTATTTCCTCCCTTATTTATTGTTATGCAAGCTTTGTACCAGCCAAATTCTTTTAAAATAAATTGAAAGTAATAATATTCGTGATAATCTTAAGCTATAGGTTCGAATTTAAATAATATTAATTTTTACTATAATAATTATATACTTACATGATAAACTTAAAACTATTTTTAGTCTCATTTATAACTTTTTTAGTTCTTGATGCAATATGGCTAGGACTTGTTGCAAGAGGGTTTTATTCTAAACATTTGTCTTTATATCTTACAGATAACGTTATATGGTCCTCAGCACTGATATTTTATGTAATATTTAATATCGGACTTTTAATTTTTGTAATATTACCTTCTATTGATAAAAATTCTTACATGACTTTAGTTGTATATTCACTTTTATATGGATTAGTCACATTTGCTACTTATGACCTAACAAACCTTGCTACGATAAAAGATTGGCCAATAATTGTTAGCGTTGTTGATATGCTTTACGGAATGTTTGTAGCATTTTCATCGGCATCTGTAGCATTTTATGCCAATAAATATTTTATTTAGTGTCTTTTGAATGGATTAAATTGCCTATTTAAAGGCCATTTAAGTCTTGCTTATAGATATATAAGAAAGTATTATTTTTATATGAGATACATAATTATACCTTTTTTAGTTGCATCATTTAGTGCCCTTGCTATTGAACCAAGTACAAATGATGCGCCTGCTCATATAGATTGCTTTAAGTCGAGTAAAAAACAGCACTTAAGCTATGCGAGAAGCAAAAACTTTCCGAAATCAAAAACAAATGAGAATTATTACAATTGCTTAGACAAGTCTAAGAAATTAGTAAAAGCACCGAAAACATCTACTCCTTCTGAAAAAGTACGAACAGGTGCGGCTGTACTATTAAATCCTATAGGCGCTGCTTTTTGGTTAATAGATAAAGTTGTAAGTACTGGTGTTGATAAAACAGTAAATAAATAAAATAATTAAAGCAATGTCTTCCTCATAGGATCTAATATCTTTTAAATAATATGATTGAAATAAAAAATTTACATAAAAAGTATGATGATATTACTGTTGTTGATGATTTGTCATTAAACGTTGGCAAAGGAGAAGTGTTAGGTTTTCTTGGTCCAAATGGGGCAGGTAAATCAACAACAATGAAAATGGTTACTGGTTTTATTGAGCCTACTAGCGGTACTATAAAAATCAAAGACCTTTTTGTTAAAGATTCTGCATATGAAATTAAAAAACATATTGGATATTTGCCAGAAGGCGCTCCTCAGTATGGTGAAATGACCACAAAAGATTTTTTATTGTTTATTGCAAAGATTAGAGGAATTGAAAAAAATAACTTTAATAATTCAGTAGAATCAGTTGTAGAAAGTTTGTCATTGCATGATGTTTTAAGTAAAAGAATAGAGCATTTATCAAAAGGATTTAAAAGAAGAGTTGGAATTGCACAAGCAATCATTCATGACCCAGAAATATTAATTATGGATGAGCCAACAGATGGTCTTGATCCAAATCAAAAATATGATGTTAGAGAGTTAATAAAAAAAATATCTAAAAATAAAACAATTGTTATTTCAACACACATATTGGAAGAAGTTGAAGCTGTATGTACAAGAGCAGCAATTATAGCCAAGGGAAAGTTATTATTTGACGACACTCCTAATAAGCTCCAAGAATCTGATAATGGATCTCTAGATGATACTTTTAGAAAAATTACTTTAGGAGAAAATCATTAAAATGAAAAATATTTTAATTATTTTCAATCGTGAGCTAGCTTCATACTTTTCTACACCTATTGCTTATGTGTTCTTAGTAATATTTCTTTTATTGTCTGGCTCCTTCACATTTTACATGGGTAATTTTTATGAAAGAGGGCAAGCAGACCTCTTACCTTTTTTTGGATTTCATCCATGGCTATATTTATTTTTAGTACCAGCTATAACAATGAAATTATGGGCTGAAGAGAGGAAATCTGGAACAATAGAATTAATTTTAACCTTGCCAGTTAAAGTTTCCGAGGTTGTTATTGGTAAATATTTAGCTGCATGGTTCTTTATTGTGCTAGCTTTATTTTTAACTTTTCCAATATGGATCACAGTTAACTATTTAGGTAATCCTGATAATGGTGCCATAATTTCAGGTTATTTAGGAAGCTTACTTATGTCGGGTGGTTTTCTAGCCATTGGGTCATGTATGTCATCTGTAACTCAAAATCAGGTTATAGCATTTATAATATCTGTAGTAGTTTGTTTTATTTTTTTACTCAGCGGAACAAATCTAGTTTTAGATTTTTTCAATGCATGGTTACCACAAGGAGTTGTAGATGCAATCGCATCATTAAGCTTTCTTTCACATTTTTCATCTTTAAGTAAGGGTGTAATCGATATTAGAGATTTTATATATTATATTTCATTAATTAGTGTATTTATTTATATAAATATTGAATTAGTTAATTTGAAAAAGGGTGGATAAAGTGATATCTGAAAGAAATAAATCAAAAGCACAAATTTTTCTTTTACTAATAGCATTTGTTCTTCTTATAATGCTTGCTAATAATATTTTTAAAGGTTTTCGTTTTGATTTAACAGAGAATAAATTATATACATTAGGCGATGGAACTCTAAATATAATTAACGAGTTACAAGACGAGGTGATACTTAACTATTATTTTTCAGATAGCTTGACGCAAGATGATACATACTTAAGAGCGTATGCGAAACGAATAAAAGAACTTCTCGAAGAATATGAATTACGATCAAAAGGTAAAATTAAATTAAACATAATTGACCCTATTCCTTTTTCTGACGAAGAGGACGATGCGATGAAATATGGTTTACAAGGAGTCCCGTCTAAAACTAAAGAAGAAAATATATTTTTTGGTTTAGTTGCCGCTAATAGATATGACAGCTACAAAATAATTAAATTTTTTGATCCAGGTAAAGAAGCTGTTATTGAGTATGAAATTACAAAAGTACTTTACAGTCTTCTTGATATGAAAAAACCAAGAATTGGCGTTATGTCATCCTTGCCAATGTTTGGTGGGTATAATTTCACAAAAAATGAGCCAACGCCAGAATGGGCCATTATTCAAAAAATAAAACCACTTTTTGATGTAGAGTTAATTGATAAAAAAACAAAAAGCTTTGACGATTTTGATATTTTATTTTTAGTGCACCCTAAAAAAATATCAAATGAAGATAAGAAAAAAGTACTTAATTTCTATGATAATAAAGGAAAAATTTTATTACTATATGACGTTTATTCAGAAGCAGATCCTGAATTTCAGGACCCAAGTCTTCCGCCAGCTGGCGGTGGTATTCAGTCTTCAGACTTTAAAGAATTACTAGATAAAATTGGTATAGCAATAAATCCGTCAAAAGTACTTTTGGATAGAAAATTTGCAATACCTGTGACTTCAGCAGCTTCTGACAGACCGATAAAACATGCGGCTATATTAAGTTTTCCAAAAAAATCTTTTAATAAAAACTTGAATATAACTAGCAAACTAAATTCACTGACATCAGCCTTTTCAGGCTCAATTGAAAATACGAATATGAGTAATAAATTTACATCATTAATTTCATCAAGCAGCGATTCATCTGTTGCAGAAAAAAATGTTTTTAGATATCTGCCAGATCCATCAGTTCTTTTAGATAAATATGAACCAACTGCAGAAACAGAAATTTTTGCGGGGTTGATAGAAAATGAAAACAAAAAGGCAATTGTTGTTGCTGATGCTGATATTACTGCGAACTACTTGTGGGTGAGGGTTCAAGATTTCTATGGGGAACAAGTTTTAGTTCCTTGGGCGAGTAATGGTGATTTAATAATAAACTCCCTGGATTATTTATCAGGTGGTAACACACTTGCAAGTATTACTAGTCGCGAGTCTTTTTCACGACCATTTAGTGTTGTGGAAGATTTAAAACTAACGGCAGAAAAAATATTTAATACCGAAGAGGCAAGACTTCAAAATAAACTAGCACAACTACAAAGTAAAAATAGTGAGCTTACTGATAAAAATAGTATAGATTATAGTGCATTCCAACAGGAGCTATTAAAAGTAAGAAAAGAATTACGTGATGTTAGGAGAAATTTAAATAAAGATATAGATAGTCTTGGATCTTTATTAAAATTTATCAATATCTTTTTAATGCCAATATTGCTAACAATTTTTATAATAGTTTTTTCAGCATATAGAAAGAAGCAAAAAAGCAAATGAAAAAGTTAATTGTTATCTCAATAATTTTAGGCGTTCTTGTCGTTGCAAATATAATTATAAAAAATGAAGATTCTCGGTCCAAAATAAATATGCCAAGTCTTGCGCAAGCAATTTCTTTAGAACTTTCAATAAGTAATTATAAAATTATTAATGATAATAATAAAATTGTTTTAATTACCAATGGGTCTTGTTACGAGATTCAAAATTTAGACTACTGTGCAGATTTTTCTAAAATTAAGTTATTGCAGAAATTTTTACAAAGTAATGTAAGGGATATATATGATAAAACTACAGAAAATTTAAATAGACTTGGTTTTAAAAATGAAAAAATAAATAGTTCAATAGTTATTAACAATACTAAAACTTTAGTATTCGGTAATACAAATCAATATAACGAGATATACGTTTTGCAGTCTGATAAAATTTATAAAGTTGAGTATTTTAAAGGTATTTTTGAAACAACTTCTAAGTATTGGGCTGATAAATCCTCAGTTTTATTGCCATTTATAGACACTGATGAGTTTACTGTTCAAATTATTAAACATACTGGAAATAATAAGGCTATAAGATGTAAACTTGTAGAACAAAGAGATTTTTCAGATACAAAATATTTCACATTAAGAAATTCTTTTTTTGATTTGTATGCTTCAGATATCACAAAGATCAGAGAGAAGGATATGTCTTTGTTTTTTGATACAGGTATATCAGTAATATTTGACCATCCTTATACAGGAGAAGAAATATATTCTTTTGATATGTGGAAGGATGATCATTTAGTTTATTTTGCGTCTAAGTATTCTGAGAATGAAAAGAATAACTTAAAATATACTATTCCTAACTCGGTTTATGAAAATATAAGTATATATTGTAGAAAATAGTTTTATTCCAAAGAATCAATAAATTTTTCTGCATCTAGTGCTGCCATGCAACCCGAGCCTGCAGATGTGATAGCTTGCCTATATATTTTATCTGTCACATCGCCCGCAGCAAAAACACCTGGTACATTTGATTGTGTTGCATAACCAGAATCATTTTTAACAATAATATAACCTTCATCCATATCTAACTGATCTGCAAATATTTCTGTATTTGGTTTATGCCCAATCGCAATAAATACACCATCAAAATTAATGTCTTGTTCGCTAGCATCTTTTTTTGATTTTATAACAGCAGAAGTTACACCCATATTATCACCTTTAACTTCAGCTAATTCTGAATCCCACATAATTTCAATATTTTCTTTTTTAAATAATTTGTCTTGTAGAATTTTTTCAGCTCTTAGACTGTCTCTTCTATGAATTAAAGTCACTGATGATGCTATATTTGATAGATAAAGAGCTTCTTCAACTGCAGTATTGCCTCCACCAACAACTAGAACTTTTTTATTTTTATAAAAGAAGCCATCACAAGTTGCACATGCTGAAACTCCTTTACCCAGAAATTCTTTTTCACTTTCAAGCCCTAAATACATTGCGCTGGCTCCTGTAGTAATTATTAATGCATCTGTTGAATACTCAGCGTCATCACCTTTAAGAATTAAAGGTTTATCTTTAAAATTAACTTCGTTTATTTGGTCAAATATTATATTAACGCCGTATTTAAGAGCATGTTTTTCCATCCTAGCCATTAGGTCAGGACCTTGAAGACCATCATGATCCCCAGGCCAATTATCTACATCAGTAGTGGTCATCAATTGCCCGCCTTTTTCAAGACCAGTAATTAAAGTCGGATTGAGATTAGCTCTAGCAGCATATACTGCAGCAGTATAGCCAGCAGGACCGGAACCTAGAATTATTAATTTAGAATGTGTATTATTTTTCAATTTATTTCCTTATGTATGTGGGTAACTATAATAGTATCCATCTATTAAGTTAATATTTATGTTAAATATAGTATAATCGTGAAAAAAAAGGAAGATTAATAATCTTAATTTTGTTTTTTTTTACATTTGAATAGGGTTAGTTGAGATTTTCTACCATTAGGATGAAATTAATTGAAAAAGAGTAAGCAAAAAAAACCTAATAGCTCTATTAAGAAAAAATTTATCTCTCAATCACTAAGAGAGGCAATCTTATTATTTTCACTCTCAATATCTTCTTATATTTATTTAACCTTAACAACCTATAGTAAAAATGATAAAAGCTGGATAAATTCTTCATCAGATGAAGTGCAAAATCTTGGAGGTCTTTTTGGATCATACTTAAGCGAGACTTTATATTTTTTATTTGGGCAAATTGCATTTTTAACTCCATTATTATTAATATTTGTATCAATATTAATTTATAATAGGCCAAGAAATGATGAAGATAAAAAAGAATTAATCAGATATTTTGGATATTTTTTTGTATTAATATCCTTATGCGCATTATTTAGCATTCATTATTTATATAATAACTTCGAAGTAGGGGCAGGTGGAATTTTAGGAGATTTTATAGCCTCAGTATTAGTTACTAATTTTAATATTGTTGGATCTACAATAATATTGGTTACTTTTTTCATTGTCGGAATTACACTTTGGTTAAAATTTTCATGGGTTCAAATTTTTGAAATTCTTGGAAAGTATTCTTTGGTTATCTTAAATAGTACTCTTAATTTTTTAAAAAATATTCCTTCTTTATTTTTAAAAGATAGTAAAGCAATTGATGAACAGAGAGATATTGATTTTAAGAAAAAATTAGAAAAATTAAAAAAAGTTGATGATATTAAAATTGAACCGGAAGTTAAGGTAATAAATTTTTCAGAACGTGTGGAAAAAGAAAAACAAATACCATTATTTGAAAATAAAAGTTCATCTAAAATACCTCCGCTAAATTTATTAAATGACCTAGAAGACGAAGTTTCTTCTTATTCTGATGAAACTCTAAAAACACTTTCAAAGCTTGTTGAAATTAAGCTAGATGACTACGGAGTTAAAGCTAGTGTTGTTGCAGTTCATCAAGGGCCTGTAATTACAAGATTTGAATTAGAACCAGAGGCTGGAGTTAAGGCTGGTAAAATCACTAATTTATCAAAAGATCTTGCAAGAGCATTGTCAGTTACAAATGTTCGCGTAGTTGAAGTTATTCCAGGGAAAAATGTCATTGGAATAGAGATACCAAATGAAAATAAACAGATTGTAAGACTATCGGAAATATTAAAATCTTCGGCTTTTGAAAATTTTCCCTCAAAGTTAACAATTGGTCTTGGCAAAGATATATCAGGTGTCCCTATAATGGCAGATTTAGCAAAAATGCCTCATTTACTTGTTGCTGGAACTACTGGCTCAGGAAAATCTGTAGCTATTAACTCAATGATATTAAGTTTAATTTATAAATCTAGCCCAGAACACGTAAGAATGATAATGATTGATCCAAAAATGTTAGAACTTGGAATATATGACGGTATTCCACACTTATTAACTCCTGTTGTTACTGATATGAATTTAGCAGCAAATGCACTAATGTGGAGCGTCAAAGAGATGGAGAGGAGATACAAATTATTGGCAAAATATAGCGTAAGAAACATAGATGGTTATAATTCAAAGATTGGTAATGATAAATCAATCGATGAAGAATACCTTCCGCAAATAGTTATAGTTGTTGATGAATTTGCAGATTTATTCTTTGTAGTTGGAAAAAGAATAGAAGAATTAATTGCAAGATTAGCTCAAAAAGCAAGAGCTGCAGGAATACACTTAATACTAGCTACACAAAGACCATCAGTTGATGTAATTACAGGACTTATTAAAGCTAATATTCCATCTAGAATAGCTTTTCAGGTCTCATCAAAAACTGACGCAAGAGTTATATTAGACCAAGCTGGCGCTGAAAACCTACTAGGAAATGGAGATATGCTGTATCTAGAAAGTGGAAAAATGATTCCAGAAAGAATTCATGGAGCTTTTGTATCAGATAAAGAAGTTAAAGATGTAATTAATTACTTGAAGCAAGATGTAGAAAACGAATACTTAGAAGAAATACTTGAAAATAGCGATAGTGATTTAAAGTCGCTTTATAAAGATAGTGATAATGATGATGATGACGAATTATATAAAGATGCTGTACAGATAGTAATTGAAAGTGATAAAGCTTCTATTTCGTATTTGCAAAGACGTTTAAAAATCGGTTATAACAGAGCAGCGAGAATGATAGAGAAAATGGAAGAGATGAATATTGTTACGGCTATACAAAAAAATGGAACGAGAAATGTCCTTAAGAAGCAATAGCTTTAAATTTATTTATTTTTTATTTATTTTTTTTATAATAAATAAAAATTCATATTCTTCATCAGACTTTGAATATTTTAATTATATTAAAAATTTAAAATCATTTACAACAACCTTTACACAAAATATATATAAGGCTGATGGTGAAATCTTATCAAAAAGTAGTGGTAGACTTACTTATAAAAAAAAATCCAAGTATATTCTAGAATATGAAAATCCAAATAAAATAAAATTTATATCAGACAGTCAATTTATTACCACATATGATGAAGATCTAGAACAAGTTATAATACAAAGCTATGATGGTAAATTTAAGAAAAATATTATAGATATTATGACAAATCAAAAATTAATAAAAAAGAAATTTGATTTGAAAACATATGTTATAAATAGTGAAAATCATATTAAATTTATTCCGCTTGACTCTAACATAGAAAATAATATTTTTCTTTTAGTAATAAATGATAATAATATTAAAGAAATCACTTTTATGAATGATTTTGACCAAAGTGTTATAATGAGTTTTAGTAATTTTAAAAAAAATATACGAATTTTAGATTCATCGTTTAAAATAGATATACCAGAAAATTTTGATGTTATAGTTGATAAATAAAATAGGAGTTATTATGGCTGAATTAAGCTTATCTACAGAGATTGTTAACAAGGTTATAAACGTTCTTCAGGAGCATGACGCTTCTGCCTCAGATCAGATGGTAGCAAGCCAATATTTGGCTGCAGTAATTGGATTTATTGTTTCAAAAGAGAATTTTAATGAAGAGCAAAGAAATGAGGTTATCAACGAACTATCATCTTTCATAAGATATGTTTGTGATGATCTCAGAAAAAATTCTGAAACACCTTCACCACAGCAATCTCAGGAAGCTTTTGGCATCTGGAAACCTGAATAACAGGATGTTAAATTTAGCAACAGTAGCTATTGGTGGTGCCCTTGGATCTATTGCTAGATATTATCTATCTAATAGCGCTCTAAAGAATTTTATTTTTTTTGATATTCCATTTGTAATTATATTTGTGAATGTTGCAGGGTCATTTATTTTTGGTATTTTTATGGGTTTTTTAGAAAATAATATTATAATATCTCACAATATAAGAACTTTTGTTATAACTGGCTTCCTTGCATCCTTTACAACATTTTCAACATTTGCATGGGAGTCTGTAATGTTTATACAAAATGAAATGTACATAAAACTAGTGATTTATTGTTTAACGTCAATTATTTTATCTGTAATTTTTTGTTTAATAGGATATCACTTAGGAAAATAATATGCTTGACCCTAGAATACTTAGAGAAAATATAGACCAAATAAGTGATAATTTAAAAAAAAGAGGTTTTACGCTTGATAAAGATAGCTTCTTATTAGTAGATAAAAACAGAAAAGACATTATTGCTGAAACAGAAAATTTAAAAAATAAAAAGAATGAGATTTCTAAAGAAATAGGTATTCTTAAATCAAAAAATAGTGATGTTAATAATCTTGTAAAAAAAGTTGAGGTTATTAATGATGAATTAGAGTATAAACATACTGAACTAGCTTCAGCAGAAGTTGAGTTCAAAAATTTTTTATTAAGTATACCTAATGTTTTGGATGATTTAGTGCCAACTGGAAAATCAGAAAGCAATAATAAAATCATTAAATATTCTAACGACGAAAATCTAGAGAAAAGTACTAATGATAATTATAGAGATCACAGTGATATTGGAAAATCATTAAATTTATATAATCAAGAAATCGCTGCAAAAATTTCTAGTTCAAGGTTCAGCTTACTTTTCGGTAATTTAGCTAGACTTCATAGAGCACTAGGATCTTTTATGATTAATGAGCATATAAATAATCATGGCTATACAGAAGTAAATGTTCCTCTAATTGTAAATTCCGAATCGCTTTTAGGAACTGGTCAACTACCAAAGTTTAAAGATGATCTCTTTGAAATTAAAAATAAAGAAAACTTTTTTTTAATTCCAACAGCTGAAGTTCCCTTAACAAATATATTTAGAGATGTTATTTTATCAGAAGATGAATTACCTATACATTATACAGCTTTGTCATACTGCTTTAGATCAGAAGCAGGTTCTTACGGAAAAGATACAAAAGGTTTAATAAGACAGCACCAATTTGAAAAAGTTGAGTTAGTTAATGCTGTTAATCCTAATCATTCGGAGGAATCTTTAGAAGCATTGGTTGGTCATGCTGAAAAAATTTTAGAGTTGTTAAATCTTCCATATAGAAAAGTTTTATTGTGCTCTGGTGATACTGGCTTTTCATCATCAATAACATATGATCTTGAGGTTTGGATGCCTTCTCAGCATGCCTACAGAGAAATTTCATCCTGCAGTAACTTTAAAGATTTTCAGTCTAGAAGACTAAATGTTAAATATAAAGATAAGGCTTCAAAGAAAAAAAAATACATTCATACACTAAATGGTTCTGGTTTGGCAGTTGGTAGAACGCTTGCTGCTATAATTGAGAATTATCAAAATAATGATGGTGAGGTAGAAATTCCTGAAATTCTTAGACCTTATATGAATAATATCAAGTTTATTAAAAATAACTTGTAATGAACGATAATCATAATATAGCTGGAAAGCTTGAATGGATAGGTGTTAGAGAATCTAAGGGTAACGTAAGAAGTATCAACTCAGTTTTTGCCATAGAAGAGCTAGGACTAGAAGGCGATAAAATAACACTTAAAAGTTCAAAAAAAAGACAAGTAACTTTAATGCAAATGGAGCATATCTCTGTTATCTTGTCGCTAGCACAAGAAGATAATTTAGATAAAATAAATAAAATTCAATACTATTTTAAAAGAAATTTGCTAATCTCTAAGTACAATATTCAAAACCTTAAAGGTAAATATTTCAGCATAGGTGATGCAAAATTTTTTGGAACAGGAGATTGTAAACCTTGTAAAAAAATTGAGAACTTACTTGGCAAAAGAGTATTAGACGCAATGCAAGGAATGGGTGGTATAACAGCAATTGTTGTTGAATCAGGAATGATTAAAGTAAATGATAAATTAAATTTGGAAATGAAGTAATGAGAACATATTATTGTAATCAAATAAATGAATCGCAAATTGATAAAGATGTTCAAGTTTGTGGCTGGGTAAATAAAATTAGAGATCATGGAGGAGTGATATTTATAGATCTAAGAGATATTAAAGGCTTAGTTCAAATTGTGGTTAATCCCGATGATAAAAATTTATTTAAAATAGCAGAATCAGTAAGAAGTGAATTTATAATTTCTGTTACAGGAAAACCTAGACTAAGACCTTCTGGATCTGAAAACATAAAAATTGATTCTGGAAAAGTTGAAATTGTAACTTCTAAAATAGATCTTTTATCAAAAGCTGATACACCACCATTTCAGTTTGTAGATGAAGTTAATGAAGATAATAGATTAAAATATCGAGTTCACGATTTAAAAAGTAATAAAATGCAAAATAATTTAATTATTAGAAGTGATGTTGTTAAAATTATAAGAAATTATTTGTCTGAGTTAGATTTTTTGGAGATAGAGACTCCTATATTAACAAAAGCAACGCCAGAGGGAGCGAGAGATTATTTAGTTCCAAGCAGAGTTAATCAAGGTCAATTTTATGCATTGCCTCAATCACCACAATTATTTAAGCAAATGTTAATGATGTCAGGGTATGAAAAATATTATCAAATAGCAAAATGTTTTCGTGATGAGGACCTAAGAGCAGATAGACAACCTGAATTTACTCAGTTGGATATTGAAATGTCTTTTACTGATCAAGAAAATATAATGGCGTTAATTGAAAAACTATTTGTTAAAATTTTTAAGGATATATTAAAAGTTAATATTGATCTTCCTATTAAGAAAATTACTTATTCTGAGTCAATGGATAGATTTGGTTCTGATAGACCTGACATGAGAATACCATTTGAAATAAAAAACATTAGCAGTCTGGTTAAAGATTGCGAATTTAAAGTTTTCTCAAAACCAGCAGCAGAAAATGGTCAAAAAGTAAGCGCACTTTGCGTGCCTTCTGATGCAAAATTATCAAGAAAAGATATTGATACATATACTGATATTGCTATATCTAAGGGTTCACAGGGACTGGCTTACATAAAATGCAATGATGTTAATGATATTGAAAATGGCCTTCAATCACCTATCGTAAAGTTTCTAGACGGTCAAACTATAGAAAAAATATTAAAAGATCTTGGTGCCTCTAATGGGGACATAATATTTTTTAGCGCAGGCTTAGATAGTTTAGTTAATAGTATCTTAGGAACTCTAAGATGCAAGATTGCTGAAGATAAAAATCTTGTGAATGATGAATGGAAGTTTGTATGGGTAACTGATTTTCCAATGTTTGAAAATGATTTAGAAACTAAAAAATGGAAATGCTTACATCATCCATTTACAATGCCTATCTTTAATAAAATTGAAGATATTATTGAAATGCCTGAGTCACTGCTGTCAAATTCTTATGATTTAGTTTTGAATGGAACAGAACTAGGTGGAGGCTCATTAAGAGTTAATAATATTGATGTACAGAATTTAATTTTTAATGTTCTAGGGCTAGATAACAAAGAAATAGAAAGTCAGTTTGGTTTTTTTATTGATTCTATGAAATATGGTTGCCCACCACATGGTGGTATTGCTTTTGGCCTTGATAGAATATTAATGTTATTAACTAAATCTAAATCAATTAGAGAAGTTATAGCGTTTCCTAAAACTCAAACAGCCTCATGCTCGTTAACAGGTGCTCCTGCTAATATTAATAAAGAGCAGATGAATGATCTTGGCTTAAAATTTAAACATAAAGATTCAAAAAAATGAAAAAGATACCAATATCTGTATTAGTTTTAATATATACAAAGAATAAAGATATATTAATTTTAAAGAAAAAAAATAATAAAGAATTGTGGCAATCAGTAACAGGAAGCTTAAATGAAAACGAAACACCTGTCGAAGCTGCAAAAAGAGAAGTATTTGAAGAAACAGGTTTAAATAGTGATAATTTAATTGATTGCAATAAAAATTATGTTTTCGAAATCTATGATATGTGGAAGCATAAATATAATAAAGGTGTAACTCATAATACAGAACATGTATTTATGTTAGAGTTAGATTGCACAAAGGATATTAAACTTGATAAGGATGAACATGTTTCATACGAGTGGGTTCCAAGAGTAAAAGCAGCTGAAAAAGTTTTTTCACATACAAATAGACAAGCTATATTTGATTTAATTTAAATTATGAAAAAGAAGGTGTTATATGGCGGGACATAGTAAATGGGCAAATATACAGCATAGGAAAAAAAGGCAAGATAATAAGCGAGGTAAATTATTCACAAAACTTATTAAGGAAATAACAGTTGCAGCAAGAGAAGGCGGTGGTGATGCTAACTCAAACCCAAGACTAAGGCTGGCTTTAGATAAAGCATTTTCTGGAAATATGAACAAAGAAACTGTTGAGAAAGCTATTAATAGAGGTACTGGTAATCTTGAGGGTGTAAATTACGAGGAACTAATTTATGAAGGGTACAGTTCGTCTGGTGTAGCGATAATAGTAGAATGTGTTACAGATAATAAGAATAGAACTGTGGCTGAAGTAAGACACGCCTTTTCAAAGTTTTCAGGCAATCTTGGAAGCTCAGGATCTGTTTCTTATTTATTTAAAAAAATAGGCGTAATTTCATTTCAGGAAACTGATAAAGCTGATGAAATCATGGAGCTTGCAATTGAAAACAATGCCGAAGATGTAATTCATGAAGAAAATTATGTTGAAATTCATACAGATAAGGTAGATTATTTAAATATTGCTGAAGTTCTAAAAGACAATGATTTTGTATTCGATAATGCAGAGTTAGAGATGCATGCTGATACAAAGATTCAGCTTGATGCAGATTCTACCGAATCATTTATAAAATTTATTGATTCCTTAGAAGAATTAGATGACGTCCAAAATGTTTATACAAATGCCGAATACACAGAAGATTTAAATTAAAGTAGAATTAAAAGATATTTAACAAACCGGGGATCTTAATAATGTCAAAAATGCAAAGAGATAAAGGTAAGCGTTTTGAGAGAGAAGTTGTTAATACACTAAAAGAATCTGGTTTTTATGATGCAAAAAGAATTCCGCTGTCTGGCTTGCAAGAGGGCTTTAAAGGAGATGTTTTACTTAAAAGAACAGAATCATCAAAAGAATTGCTTGGTGAATGTAAAAGCCGTGCTGGGGGTTTTAAATTAATATATGATGCAAAAGAACAAGATGATGCTGATATACTCTTTATAAAGCAAGATAGAAAACCAGTGTTAGTAGTAATGTCATTAGATGATTATATTAAGGGCGAATTTTAATTTAAAATAATGTTTTCAAAAAAAATTGATATTAGGGTTTATTACGAAGACACTGATTCTGGCGGAATAGTCTATTACGCCAATTATTTTAAATATACAGAAAGATGCAGGACAGAGTTCTTAAGAGAGCTTGGCGTGTCTCAAACAAAAATATATAAAGATTCTGGTATTAAATTTATCGTGCATAGCGTCTCTATGGAGTATTTAAATCCATCATACCTTGATGATATCTTAAAAGTAGAAACTAAAGTTATAAATTTAAAAAAAGCTTCTATAGAATTTGAGCAAAGAATATATAGAAAATATGACAATCAAAATATTGATATAATTAAGTCTAAGTGTAAAATTGTTGCCATAGATAAAGATTCTAAAATAACGCCTATACCAAATATAATTCTACAAAGTATTACGGAGAGACAATGAATGGCCTTTTACATTTAGCACTTAATGCGAGTTTTTTAGTCCAAGTTGTTATGATTACTCTTATTGGCTTATCAATTTGGAGTTGGGTAATTATATTTATTAAAAGAAAAGAATTAAACGAGATCTTAAACAGCACAGTAAAATTTAATCAAAAATTCTGGTCTAATATACATCTGCAAAAATATTATATGCAGATGAAAGACAAAAGGCAGAAATCTCCAATTGAGCAAATTTTTTACGTAGGCTGGAATAGATACGAAAGACTTCATGGTGATGAGAAACAAATAACTCCTGAATCCATTCCTCAAACTTCATTAAGAGCTATGCAAGTTGCGATAGCATCAGAAAATGAATTACTGGAATCTGATTTACAAACACTTGCAACTATTGCTTCTGTTAGCCCATACATTGGATTACTTGGAACAGTTTGGGGTATTATGAATTCTTTTCAATCTCTTAGTCAAACATCACAAACCACTATAGCTACAGTTGCACCAGGTATTTCGGAAGCTTTAATAGCTACAGCATTAGGACTAATAGCAGCTATACCTGCAGTAATAGCATATAATAAGTTTAATAGAGATATTGCACGAATTATTCTTAGATATGAAAATTTTTCTGAAGAACTTACTGAGCTTTTACAGAGAACTCACATACCAGAAAAAAAAGAAGACAATAACTCATCTAAATTAATATAGAGCTTAATGAGATATCGTAACAAAAGAAAATTATTAGCAGAAATTAATATTGTTCCATACATAGATGTAATGCTTGTTTTGCTTTTAGTATTCATGATAACAACTCCGCTTTTATATCAAGGTCTCGATGTAGATTTACCTACAACAGAAGCAAACGAGGTTGATATAAGTAAATTCCAAGAGCCTTTAATAGTAGAAGTTAATTCAAAAGGAATCATAAGAGTTATTCAAGAAGATAATTTTAATGAACAAGTTGATGAAAAGGATTTGTCTGACACAATAATATCAATCTATAAAAATAAAAAAATAGATAAGGTATATGTGAAAGGGGATAAAAATATTGAATATGAAAAAATAATTAAAATTATATCTATACTAAATAAAGGCGGTGTTGAAAATATTGGTTTGATAACATTACCAGTAAATGAATAAAAATAGTAAAAAAAAATATTCAATTTTTTTGAAAGTATTTTTAGCGCATTTAATTGTGATAGTTCTTTTGGATGTTAATTTATCAAAAATTATTGAAAAAGATTCTAAAAATTTTAAATTAGAGAATAATGCTAAATTTGTAAATCTTAAAAGTATTAGTTTAGAAGAGATTGAGAGAAAAAGAAAAAAACTTGAAGCTTTAAAAAAGAAAAAACTTGCTGAAGAAAAAAAGAAAAAACTTGAAGCTTTAAAAAAGAAAAAACTTGCTGAAGAAAAAAAGAAAAAACTTGCTGAAGAAAAAAAGAAAAAACTTGCTGAAGAAAAAAAGCAAAATGAGCTGGAGAAGCTTAAACAGGATGAATTAAAGGAGTTAGCTAATTATGAAATCAATAAATTAGAAAAAGAACTTTTAGAAATTGAAAGAATAGAGTCCTTGATAAAGTTACAAAATATCAGGAATGCACAACTTACTGATTCAGAACAAAGGTATATTCTTACTATTAAGGCTAAAATAGAAAATAATTGGTTAATACCTCATAATACAAAACATGATAAAATTTGTACCGCAATAGTTAATCAATTACCTAGTGGTAAGGTTACTAGTGTTACGATACATGGGTGTAAAGGTGATAGTATATACATTGATTCTCTTGTAAATGCTGTATGGAAATCAAGTCCTCTGCCAGTTGCACCTGATATTGAAGTTTTTCAAGAAAATATTGTGCTGCAATTTGAGGAGCCAAACTAGATGAAAAAAATTATTTTTATAATAGTTATTAACTTAATACTGTATTCTAATGCTCAATCAGAATTAACAATAAAAATTGATAGAGCTAAAATTGGTGCTCTGCCAATTATGATAAGTGTAAATGGAAGTTCCAAAAATTATTTACCCAATAAGTTTCGAGCTATTATCGAAAATGATTTATATGGTAGTGGTTATTTTAATGTATTAGATTCAGCAAATGTTAAAAATAATATAGCTAATAAAAATACTCAATATGCTTTGTGGGCTCTTGCAGGAACAAATTATTTCTTAAAAGCGAATATTCTCTTAGAAAATCAAAAAGAGTATATAAAATTTGACCTCCATAATGTCATTAAAAAAAGTATGCTTTTTTCATATAAAATAAGTTTAAAAAAAAATAGTGATATAAGAAAAATATCTCACAAAATAAGTAATGTGATTTTTGAGAAAATTACTGGCATAGAAGGAGTGTTTGACACTAAAATTGCTTATATAAGTAGCGATATAACCAAAGGTAGAAAAATTTATAAATTACATGTTTCAGATATTGATGGTTACAATTCTGTAGCCATATACAAATCGTCCAAGCAATTAATGTCGCCAACATGGTCTCCAAATAACGATAAAATAGCTTATGTCTCATTTGAAAATCATAGGCCTGAGATTTTTATTCAAACATTAGCTACTGGCGACAGAGTAAAACTCCCTAATATTACTAAATCTTCAAGCGCTCCTGCCTGGTCACCTGATGAAAAATATATGGCTTACACCACTTCTGTAAATGGTAATTTAGAAATTTTTGTGTATGATTTTTTTAAAAAATCAAACAAAAGAATAACTAATAGTATTGGAATAGATACTGAAGTAGAATGGCATCCTGATGGAAAAACAATATTTTTCACTTCTGATAGAAATGGCAAGCCTCATATTTATAAAAAATCTATAAATAAAGGTAAAGCAAAAAGAATAACATTTGATGGCTCATATAACGCAGATGCAAATGTATCTTCAGATGGCCAGTATCTGTCTCTCGTTCATAATGCTGGAAATGGTCATAAAATTGCAGTTTATTCACTAAAAGATAAATATCTAAAGGTAGTTTCAAATGGAAAATTAGATGAGGCTCCTAGTTTCGCACCAAACAATAAAATGATTTTGTTTGCGTCAAAAAAACTTCATAAAGGTATTCTTGTTGCTACCAGTAATGATGGTAGAATAAGAAAAGAAATTGAGCTTAGCGGTGAAAACGTAAGAGAACCAATATGGTCTCATTAAAATATTAATTTTTGGAGTGTATTGTGATTAAAAAGCATTTAAGAAATATTGTTGTGTTACCTATAATTATCCTGGCTGCAGGATGTAGTACTCTTAGTCAGAAAGACCCTGATGTTATAGTTACAACAGAACCTATGTTAACAAAATCTGACGAGGGTTCAGTCGATAAGGTTACATCTGCTGAAAGCATAAATCTAGACCTTATAGAAAATAAAGGTTATACGTTAGGCAATAATATAATTTATTTTGAGTATGATAAATATACCGTAGACGAGTCAGAAGATAAAAAAATTATTAAGAAATACTCAGAGTATATGCGTAAATATCAAAATGCAACTTTAAGAATAGAAGGGCATGCTGACGAAAGAGGTTCTAGAGCTTATAATTTGGCATTAGGAGAAAAAAGAGCTGAGACTATAAAAGAGATTATGTTGATAAATGGAGTTTCAAAAAACTCTATAGAAGTTGTCAGTTATGGCGAAGAAAATCCTGCAGTATTAGGTACTAACGAAGATACGCACTCGCTAAATAGAAGGGTAGAAATTATTTTCAGTAACACAGGTAAGTAGAGTGACAAAAAAAATATTTTTCTTAGTTATCTTGTATTCAATATCGGTAAGCGCAAACTCAGTAGATAATGAAGTTTTGATGAGGATGTACGAAAAATTAGAAATGATAAGGTTACAAATGCAACAACTTACAGAGGAAAATCAACAATTGAATAATAAGATTTCAAATTTACAAGAGCAACAAGATAGACTTTACCAGGATCTCGCAAATAAGGTTAATGAGCTACAAATAAATCTAAAAAAAAATAATATAAGTTTTATAGATCCATTAATTCAAAAGAATACCAACAAAAATAGCCTTGAAAAAAAAGATATAAAGAATACGCTGTCTAATGACAATTCAAATACTAGAGAAGATAATGAAAACAAAAATTTAGATTTTATTACAAATAAAGAAGATTCTAAAAATGTAACAAAGAAATTGGAAGATATTATTCCAAAAGAAGAGAATGAGTTAGATTTAGCTAAAAAGTACACTAATAATAACTTTAAAAAAAAGCTAACTGAGTATCAGCTAAAAAATGAAATTGAGTTATACAGAAGTGCCTTTCAATTAGTCAAAGATAAAAAGTATTCTGATGCTATTGATAGCTTTAATGCTTTTTTATACCTTTTTCCAAAAAGTAATTATGCTTCGAATGCGCAATATTGGCTAAGTGAATCAATATATGCATTGGGTGACTTTAGTAATGCGATGATTAATTTCGCAAAAGTCGTAGAAAAATACCCTGATAGTAGTAAAATTGCTGATGCAAAACTTAAAATTGGATATTGTTATTATTCGATAAAGAAATGGAAAGAAGCACGATTTATCTTTTCAAGTATTGTAAAAAATTATCCTAATACTAGCCTCTCTCAACTTGCGGACAAAAAAATTAAAAGTATGGATGTTGAAGGAAGGTAGTATAAATTAAAATGAAAGATAATCCTGCAGTATCAATCAACGAAATTTTTTATTCTATTCAAGGTGAAGCTAAAAATTCTGGTAGACCTACAGTATTCATTAGGACTGCAGGCTGTCCATTTCGATGCTCTTATTGTGACACTGAGTATGCTTTTACTGAAGGCAATAATATTAGAATTAACGAAATTATTTCTAAAGTAAAATCTTTTAAAACAAATTTTGTAACTGTAACTGGTGGAGAGCCTTTAGCACAAAAAAATATTATTCTTTTATTAGATACTCTTGTTGATAATTCATTTAATGTTTCCATTGAAACTAGTGGTTTAGTTGATATAAGTGCTATACCTAAGAATGTAGAAATTGTTATGGATATTAAAACACCAACTTCAAATGAGTCTAGTAAAAATATAGACAATAATTTAACAGCTATTAAAAAAACTGATGTAATAAAATTCGTCATTGGTAATGAAGATGATTATAAATGGTCAAAGAAATTTATTACAAAAAATAATTTAGAACATTTTGAAAATATTTTTTTCTCTCCTGTTCATGATGACTTAAAAATATCCTCAATAGCTGATTGGATCTTAAAAGATAAGTTAAATGTTACTCTTCAGCTTCAGTTGCATAAATATATCTGGGGAAATGAGAGGGGAAGATAATGCAAAATTGTAAAGCTGTTATAATTCTTTCTGGCGGTATGGATTCAGTAACAACACTTGCAATTGCTAAGAATTTAGGTTTTGATTGTTATACTTTAACTTTTGATTACGGCCAAAAAAGTATATCAGAAATAGATTCTGCTTTATATTATTCTAAAAAATATGATGCTGCTGAGCATAAAGTATTTAAAATTAATTTTAATGACTTTGTAGATTCTGCACTCACTAGTGAGAATATAGATATCCCTTCAAGCCCATCAAATAGTATTCCTTCAACCTATGTCCCAATGCGTAATATTATTTTTTTATCTATTGCGTGTTCGTGGGCGGAAAAAATTAATTCACTAAATATTTTTATTGGAGCAAATGCAATAGATTATTCAGGATACCCTGATTGCAGAGATGAGTTTTTAGATTCATATGAAAAAATGATAAATTTAGGATCAAAAACAGGAGCTGAAGGTGGAAAGTTTTTGATTCATAGACCTTTAGTTGACATGAAAAAAAATGAAATAATTAATCTTGGCAAATCATTAGGTCTAAATTATTCGAGAACAATTTCATGTTATCAAGCTACATTTGATGGAAAAGCATGTGGATTATGCGAATCTTGTGTATTCAGAAAAAATGCATTTTTAGAAAATGGTTTGGAGGATGAAACTATATATATTTAATTTTAATTGTAGTTTATAATTGTTATTAAATATTGTATAAAAAATATTTCTTGTTATATAAATAATCAACTGTACAATCTCAAGCTTATTGGGGCGTTAGCTCAGCATGGTAGAGCACCGGCCTTTTAAGCCGAGGGTCATAGGTTCAAATCCTATACGCCCCACCAATTTGAAAAGTTTGCTATTGTTATACTTGGTTAATTTAGTGATTTAATAATGCAAAATACTACCGTATATAGCACCATAAGATATAGCCTAATAGTTTTCCCTTTAGCGTTTGCTGGGATACCAATTTATCTTCATGCTCCAGATTATTATGCTACTAATATTGGTCTTAAAATAGAAATTATTGGTTTTGCCTTGCTTTTCTTAAGACTTATTGACGCTTTTTTAGATCCTTTAATAGGTTATCTAAGTGATCGTTACTATTCTTATAGGGATAAAATAATATATTTTGGGTCTATTCTTTTAGTTTTAGGGTTTTGGATGATATTTCACCCATTAAATTCTCATTATTTGCAATGGTTCTTTTTGAGTATTTTTTTATGTACTTTAGGTTTTAGTATAATTGCTATAAATATTCAAGCATATGGGGGTTTATGGAATATTCCCACTTTACAAGTTACAAAAGTAATCGCTACCAGAGAGGCCATAGGTTTACTTGGGCTATTAACAGCTTCTATAACTCCTACGCTGCTTTTTTTGTATTTCAAGAGTGATAATTTTCATATTTTATCGATTATCTTACTCTTTATAATGTTTTTATCAGTATATGCTTTTTATAAGTGGTTTAATAATTCAGAAATTAAATTACCAATAAAGCAAACTGAAAATAAAATATTTAAAACTATTTTTGCTAACAGCAATGTGAAATTATTTTTTACCTCTTATTTTTTTAGCACTTTTGCAGCCTCAATTCCAGCATCTTTAATTATTTTCTATGTTAGGGATTATTTGGTAGCTGAAAATTTACTTGGGTTATTTCTCTTAGTGTATTTTTCTAGTGGTGCTTTATCTATGCCATTATGGAAGTATTTAGCCAATAAATTATCTTGTAAACATGCATGGCTTTTAAGTATGGTATTTGCACTTTTTTCATTTTTTTGGGCTTATTTTCTTCAGCCAAACGATATTCTTGGTTTTTATGCAATCTGTTTATTTTCTGGTATGGCTGTTGGTGCAAATTTAGCACTTCCTTCAGTAATAATTGCTGAATATATACATTCAAATAATCATGAGAATTATGCTGCAAGTTATTATTCTATAAGCAATTTTTTATCTAAATTTTCTCTTGCTGTAGCCGCAGGAACTGCTTTGCCAATACTTGGTTTTATGGGTTACCAACCAGGAGTACTAAGAACTGATTTCTTATTCCCCGTAGTATATGCTGTCATACCTTGTATTATTCAGTCTATATCGATTGTTATTTTATGTAGATTAATTTACTCAAAAAACTTAAGGAAGACGTAGTATTTACTTGTTTTTTGCCTATGTATATTGAATGTATGTATTTTATATTAATAAAAAATGTATTACTATATGGATATAATTATAAAAATTTATTATAAATTAAGTTTTTTTGAGTGGATAAAAAATAGGAGAGGAAATGTCAGCTAAACCAAAAGAGTTTACTAATTCGGTAGTTAATTACGTACCAAAAATAAAACCACCAGAGGGACACTCTATTCATCATGTTTGTTGTCCACATGATTGCCCAGATACATGTTCAATGTTAGTAACGAGAAATGATAAGACAGGAAAAGCTGTAAGTGTTCAAGGAGATCCGTCACATCCTATTACTAAAGGTTACTTATGTAATAAAGTAAATCATTATATTGATCTAGTTTATAACGAAAATAGAGTTATGTATCCCCATAAAAGAGTTGGACCAAAAGGGCCGAATGCAAAATTTGAAAGAATATCGTGGGATGAAGCTCTTGATGAAATTACCCAAAATTTTAAAGAAACTATTAAAGAATATGGTAGCGAAGCCGTACAACCATTTTCTTATTCTGGAACTCTTGGAATGCTTGGTTATTGGACAATGGATAATAGGTTTTGGAATAAAATGGAGGCAGCAAGATTAGAGCAATCCATTTGTATTTATGCAGCTATGTGGGCTGGATTATATACATATGGTTTAGCGAATGGCCCTCATGTAGGTGAAGCAGCAAGAGATGGTTGTGAGCTTATGATTTTGTGGGGAGCAAATTTGGTTAGTACAGGCGTTCATTCAATACCATTCATTAGAGAAGCTCAAGATAGAGGAATGAAACTAGTTGTAGTAGATCCAAGAAAAACAAGAACAACAATGATGTGTGATTGGCACATACAACCTAAACCAGGAACAGATGCATTTTTAGCTAACGCAATGATTAAGGTTATAGTAGATAATAATTTGCATGACGTTGATTTTTTAAATGAACAAACACATGGTTGGCAGGAATTTGTAGAAAAAATACTACCAAAATATACTTTAGAGGAAGCCGAAAAAGTTACTGGGGTAAAAGCTATTGATATTGAAAAACTTGCTATTGAGTATGCAAAAACAAAAAAATCCTATATCAGAGCTAATTATGGATTAAATAGGCATCAAAACTCAGGCCAAATGTGCAGAGCAGTTTTAATTCTTCCTTGTTTCAATGGATCTTGGAGAGAAGAGTGCGGTGGTGCTGCGTTTGGTCAACTAGAAGAAATGTGGTTGCGCTTTGATTTAGCTAAGCTACAAAGGCCAGACTTAGGTAACAGGGCTGAAAAAAGAGTTGTAAATATGGTTCAGATTGGAAGGGCGCTTGCCGATAATATTGGTGTTGACGGCGAACAGCTCGATCCCCCTATCAAATCATTATTTGTATACAACAGTGATATTGCAAACTGCACACCAAATAGTGGAAATGTAAGAAAGGGTATGTCTCGCGATGATTTATTTGTTGCAGTACATGAAACATTTTGGACTGACTCTTGTATGTACGCTGATATTGTACTTCCTGCAGATACTGCCTTAGAAAGGATGGATTGCCATTGGGCTTATGGCTCATGGTTCATGGGTATCGCAAAACCCGTAATAGAGCCTTTAGGTGAAAGTATAAATAATACAGAGCTATTTAGAATGCTAGCTAAAAAAATGGATTATGTTGATTCAAATGATAATGCTTTTACACAAACAGATGAAGAAATAATAAAAGATATCCTTATTGAGTCAAACAATGAAGATGGAGAAAGATTTAATTGTTTAACTGAAGGTATAAATTATGATGATTTAGTGAAAAATGGTTGGGCTAGGGCATCAACAAACTCTAAAAGAAGAGACTTTTTAAATAATGGATGGGAAACTCCAAGTAAAAAAATTGAAATTAAATGCGAAGCAATAACAGAAGCTTATCCTGATGTTAGTCCTTTTCCAGAGTATGTACCTGAGGTCTTCGGACAAGAGGATCCTTTAAGATCAAAGTTCCCTATACAGGTTTTAAGTAGTGCGTCACATTATTTTATTGGTGATTCATTTCAGTCTGTACCACGATTACAAGCAATGCAATCAAGACCTACAGTTGAACTTAGCATAAATGATGCAAATGACAGAGGTATTAAAGACGGAGACTTAGTTAAACTTTACAATGATAATGGAGAGACATATTGTTATGCTGTAATAATTGATGGTCTGTTAGATGGAGTTTGTGCTACACAAAAACAATTTAAAGGAAGTAATACACCAAGCGGACTTAATGTTAATGTTTTAAACTCAGAGATGTTGACAGATTTTGGAATGAGCCCAACTTTTTATTCTGTTTTGGTAGAAATTGAAAAAGCAAGTGATGAAATGGTAGAAAACGCTATTAAGCAAGGAGTAGTTTAAATGTCATCAGTATCAAATTTTATTTATCCTAAAAACGGTGTCCCAAGTTCAAAGAGTAAGATTAATTCTGCACCTAATCCAGATGTTCAAAATAGTAGAGTCAAAATAAATGAAGCTGTTGTTAAGTCAATGGATAACCTTACAAATGACACATATAAACTTGTTGTAAAATGTCATGATGATGCTCTGCCTTTTAATTCTCATGCAGGACAATATGCAACTTTAAAAGTTGATGGATTAAATAAGCCAAGAGCTTATTCATTTGCAAAATCGCCTAAAAGTGAAAATAAAAATGAATATACTTTTTTTATAAGGCAAGTTCCTGGAGGAGAATTTTCAAACTGGCTTGATAAAAATAGAACGGGTGAAAAAATTATAATTTCAGCACCGCTAGGTTACTTTAAATTGGATGATTCAAAAGATGATATGGTCTGTATTGCTGGTGGAAGTGGTATGAGTGCAGTAAACGCAATAGTTGAAGAAGCAATTCATCAAAAAGTAAAAAGAAATTGCTATTTCTTTTACGGAGCTAGAACGCAAAATGATTTGTATTTAGTAAATGAACTTAAAAAGATATCAGAAAAGTGGGATAAAAATTTTAAATTTGAATTCATTCCAGTGTTAAGCGAAGAACCTAAAGATTCGGACTGGGATGGAGCAAGAGGTTTTGTTACAGATTATTTTAAAGATAACTATTTACAAAAAGGAGTAGTTTCTGCTGACTCATGTAAAGCTTTCTTTTGTGGACCACCGCCAATGATAGATGCAGGTGCAAAAGTTCTTAAAGAAGCTGGTGTAGCTGAAAGCTCTATGTTTTTTGATAAATTTGAAGATGCTAGATCACCGGCTCCGGTAATTGATAACTCCAAATGTGTATTGTGTGATGAGTGTCTTCTTGTAAAACCAACAGCTGGTTGTATAGTTGAAACAGCTAAACTTGGTAAAATGAAAGACAATGGAAAGTATGCTGACATAGAAAGAATAGACCCTGCTTATACATCTGGATTATATTATAACACTTTGTATATTGATGAAGATGAATGTATTAGGTGCTACGCTTGTGTGCATGCATGTCCAGCAAAAGCAATTTCTCCTCAATATGATGTAGAGCCAAAAACGTTGAGAGAAACCGTAGAAGTTTAAATATTGAAATAAGTATTTTAAAAGTAATACAAAAAAAATTATAATAATAAATAAGAGGAGCGAACTCTATGAATGAAGCAAATACTGCGTGGATTCTTGTATCCACGGCCTTGGTGCTATTAATGACACTTCCTGGTTTAGCACTTTTTTATGCTGGACTTGTAAGTTCAAAAAATACTTTATCAACACTTGCGCAATGTTTTGTTATTGCATGTATAGCATCAGTAATATGGTTTGTATGCGGTTATTCGCTAGCATTTAATGGAGAAGGATTATTTTTTGGGAATCTTGATAAGATGTTTTTGTCTGGCATCAATATTGACTCACTGTCTGGAGATATCCCTGAAACGCTATTTGTAATGTTTCAGATGACATTTGCTGTAATTACTCCAGCTTTAATAGTTGGAGCATATGTGGAAAGAATTAAATTTTCAGCTGTGATATTGATTACTGGTATTTGGTTGGTGTTAGTTTATAGCCCAGTAACACATTGGGTTTGGGGTGGAGGTTGGTTAGCCCAAATGGGCGTTATGGATTTTGCTGGTGGTTTGGTTGTTCACACAACAGCAGGCATTTCGGCTTTAGTAATAGCAAAAATTTTAGGCGCTAGAAATGGTTTTCCAAGATCAGTAAAGCCACCACATAGCCCAGTTATTGCAATGATAGGTGCTGCCTTGTTATGGGTTGGATGGTTTGGTTTTAATGCTGGCTCTGCTTTAGCTGCAAATCAGAATGCAGCAATGGCAATGCTGGTAACGCATATATCAGCAGCGGCAGCAACAATAACTTGGATGCTAATAGATTGGTATAAAAATGGAAAACCAGGTTTAGTTGGAATGATAACTGGTATGGTGGCTGGTTTAGCAACTGTCACGCCCGCATCAGGCTATATAGGTCCTATTGGAGGTCTTATTCTTGGTATATCTTCAGGTTTTATTTGTTACTGGTTTGTAGGTTTTGTTAAAAACGCCATGAATATAGATGACTCTCTTGATGTATTTGCTGTTCATGGAGTCGGTGGTATTTTAGGAACATTATTGTGTGGACTATTAGCAACAGCTAATTACGGTGGCCTTGGTTTAGAAACTACTGTATGGGCTCAGACAAAAGTCCAAATTATAGGAGTAGTAAGTATCAGTCTTTATACGCTAATCGTTACGACAATTATAGTTCTTGTGGTAAGAAATTTTGTTGGTTTGCGTGTATCTGATCAAGAAGAAAATACCGAAGGTTTAGATTTTGGTAGCCATGGTGAAAGCAGTTATCATTTATAATTAAAATTTATAAAATTTCTTTGCTATCCTGAAGTCTTTCAATTTCTCTAATTTTAGATGAGATTCTATCATCGATAGTTTTGCCTTTCATATTATATTGCAGGGCAAGTTTGTAGTATTTAATTGCTGAGTTAAAGCTGCCTATAATCTTTAGGTATTCACCTCTATATTCATGTCCGAGAGACTGCTCTTTTAATTTGTATGCGGCTTCACTAATTTTAAGCATCAACCTGTGATCTTTATGCTCTATTACATATGGCACTAGTTTATCAATGCTTTGCTTATACATTTTATTTCCTATATATGCATTTGAAAGATAATACAATACTGCGTTATCTGTTGGGTAAATATTATGTAAATCTTCTAATATAGAGATAGCTTTTTCATTATTGTTATTCATTAAATATGCTTCGGAAAGCGCAACAGATATATATTTTTTTATAATATATAGTTCCCTCTTATCGCTTAATATATTTAGCAAGTCTTTTAAAACAATCGTAGCTTTTTTATATTTTTTTTCCTTTATTAGTGCTAATGAATAGCCATAATCATCTATAATTTTGCTAGGCGTAATTTTTGTTATCTCAGGGTTATATTTATAGCTTGATATAAAAATTCTGGTATTTATTCTTTCTATAGAAACTCTTGCAGAGGTGAATTGATAGGCAAAACTGTCATTTGAAAAATTTCCTTTATACCGAGATGCTAGATTTTGTGTTTCAGCAATTCTATTTTTTGTTAATGGGTGAGTTCTCAAAAATTCTAAAGCTCCGCTATCATTGTTTTCTTTCTGTAGAGTTTTGAAAAACTCACTCATTGCGTTTGGATTAATATTTGCGTTAACCATTATATTTATTGCTAGTCTATCTGCCTCCTTTTCATGCTCTCTCATAAAAGTGATCTGTTTTTGAGCATTGACTTGCTGAGTTGTTGCCAAGGTTTTTCCTAATGCATCAGTGCTATACATACCTGCTACTATTGTCGCTATGACAGATAGTGCTGACGATATATTTACCCCAGATGATTCCTCATGCATTCGCGATAGATGTCTTGCTTTAACGTGAGCAATTTCATGCGCCATAACACTAGCAAGTTCTGCTTCTGTTTTTGTTTTCTGTATTAAACCTGAATTAATTACTATTACACCACCTGGAGTTGCAAATGCATTTATTGTAGGATTTTTAGCTACCAAGAATCTATAATTAATCGAGCTATTGTAATCTGATACTAGTAAACGATTGCCTAGCATCTGAACATAACCAGTTATCAAAGGGTCGGTGACCAAATTAAACGAACCAAGAATCTGTGAATATATAATACTTCCAAGTTTATTTTCTTGAGATATACTCATAAATCTTGATGATGTATCGCCAATTCTAGGCACTACAATATTATGTCCAATTGAAGAATTTATTGTGATCATTACAATTATGATGGTGTATATAATCGCTTTCATATGTACTTAGTATTTTTTATAATAATTATGTTTGTGTTTACACGAAACAGTAATAAGTATATCCTATTTCGCTTATGTAGACATATAAGCATGGTGCTACGTTAATAAAGTTAATAACAGATATGGAGATTGTTTATGGCCGAATACGACCAAGAATTAGATGCATGTGGGTTAAACTGCCCGTTACCAATATTAAGAGCAAAAAAATCACTTTCTTCTATGGAGACAGGACAGATTTTGCATGTTGTAGCTACTGACCCTGGTGCTATTAAAGATTTTGAGGCATTTTCCAACCAAACAGGAAATAAACTTATGGATTCAAAAGAGGATAGCGGTAAATTTTACTTCTTAATTCAAAAAGCATAAGTAATAATTTACATTAAGTTAATGAAACAAAACACTGATAATAATAAGGAAAAATACACTGGTGCAGAAATTTTTGTTAAATGCCTTGAAGCTGAAGGCATCGACTTAGTTTTTGGTTACCCTGGTGGAGCAGTTTTACATATATATGATGAGCTTCATAAGCAAAATGAGGTTACACATATACTTGTTAGACACGAACAGGGGGCAGTGCATGCTGCCGAAGGATTTGCTAAGTCTTCGGAAAAAGTGGGTGTTGTACTAGTAACATCTGGGCCAGGCGCTACAAACGCTATTACTGGTATAGCAGATGCTTATATGGACTCAGTTCCAATAGTTGTTTTTACTGGGCAAGTTAGGACCGCTTTGATTGGGAATGATGCATTTCAAGAAGTTGATACTGTGGGTATTACAAGACCATGCGTAAAGCATAATTTCATGATTACTGATGTTAAAGATATGGCTAGCACTATAAAAAAAGCCTTTTATGTCGCATCTTCTGGAAGACCAGGCCCGGTAGTTGTAGATATCCCCAAGGATATAACAGAAGATAGTTGCGAATTTGAGTATCCTGATAAAGTGCATATGCGTTCTTACAGACCAAATATAGAAATAAAAAACAATGATATTAATACTGCCGTAAAAAGTATTTTAAATAGTAAAAAACCAGTTATTTATGCTGGTGGTGGCGTAATAAACAGTAATGCATCAAGTGAACTAACTGAACTTGCAAAATACCTAAATTTTCCAGTTACAAACACTTTAATGGGATTAGGGTGTTATCCTGGAGATGATGACCAATTTCTTCAGATGCTTGGCATGCACGGCTCATATGAGGCGAATATGGCAATGCATGACTGCGATTTATTAATTGCTGTTGGAGCTCGATTCGACGATAGAATAACAGGTAGATTAGATAAATTTAGCCCTAATGCTACCGTTATACACATAGACGTTGACCCCTCATCAATTTCCAAAAATATTAAAGCACATATCCCGATAATTGGTGACGTCAAGGATGCAGTTAAACAAATATCTAAACAGATAATTGAAAAAAAACTTAAACCTCAAAATATTGATGAATGGTGGGCCCAGATTAACGAATGGAGAAAAAAGGATTCATTTAAATACACTCAAGATAGCGAGATTATAAAACCTCAATATGTGGTCGATAGGCTTTATGATATAACAAACGGCGATGCATTTATAACTTCAGATGTAGGTCAACACCAAATGTGGGCAGCACAACTATATAAATTTAATAAACCTAGAAGATGGATTAATTCAGGTGGATTAGGGACAATGGGTTTCGGTCTGCCTTCAGCAATGGGAACTCAGTTTGCAAATCCTGATTCTCTTGTGTGTTGTGTTACCGGAGAAGCAAGTATACAGATGTGTATTCAAGAACTATCAACATGTTTGCAATATGGCCTGCCAATAAAAATTATTAATTTAAATAATAGATATATGGGTATGGTTAGGCAGTGGCAGGAATTTTTTTATGAAAAAAGATACGCAATGTCTTATATGGATGCGTTACCAGATTTTGTAAAACTAGCACAAAGCTATGGTCACATCGGTCACAAAATTGATAAACCTTCTGATGTAGATGATGCTATTAAGGACGCAATAAAACAGAAAGACAGATTGGTATTTTTAGATTTTATAACAGATCAAAATGAAAACGTCTTTCCAATGATTGCTACTGGCGCAGCTCACAATAAAATGATACTTTCCTAAAAACTGAGTGAATTTAAAATATATTTGGTGTAAAAAATGAGACATGTAATTTCTGTATTATTGGAAAATGAGTCCGGAGCTTTATCTAGAGTTGCTGGATTATTCTCGGCTAGAAGTTTTAATATTGAGTCATTATCTGTTGCGCCGTCAGAAGATCTAAGCACATCAAGAATGACAATTGTAACTTCTGGTAACGATCAGGTAATAGAGCAAATAATTAAACAGTTAGATAAGTTACTTGATGTTATTGAAGTTTCAGAAATTACTTCAAATGAACACATAGAAAGAGAAATAGCATTCGTTAAAATAAATAATGAAAATATAGATGATAAAATGATGGAGAAATTTTCTAAAAATGAGTTTTTGAAAATACACAAAACAAAAAATAGTGAAATTATTATTGAGTGCGTAGACAGCCCACAAAAAATTAATGATTTTTTAGAGTCAGTAAAAAATATAGCAATAAAAATAGTAAGGTCAGGTGCTGTTGGAATTAACAGTAATTAAATTATTAAAAATTGGAGATATATGAAAATGAATATTTATTATGATAAAGATGCAGACTTATCAATTATAAAAAGTATAAAAGTTGCAATTATCGGCTATGGTTCACAAGGGCATGCACATGCAAATAATCTGAAAGAATCAGGCGTAAATGTTGTTATAGGTTTGCATGAAGGCTCAAAGTCTGCTGACAAAGCAAGGGCATCTGGTTTTGAAGTAATGTCTGTAGCTGAAGCAACAAAAGCATCTGATTTAATTATGCTTTTAATCCCAGACGAAAATCAAGCAGATGTCTTCAATGATGAGATTGCTCCAAATTTAAAAAAAGAAGCTTCATTAGGTTTTGCTCATGGTTTTAACATACATTTTAAAACGATTAGCCCAAACACTGATACAAACATAATTATGATAGCGCCAAAGGGTCCAGGCCACCTTGTAAGATCAACTTATTTAGAAGGCGGAGGTGTACCTACACTAATAGCTGTAGAACAAGATCCTTCTGGAAATAGCAAAGACCTGGCTTTGTCATACGCATCAGCTAACGGTGGTGGTAAAGCTGGAGTTATCGAGACAACTTTTAAAGAAGAAACAGAAACTGATCTATTTGGTGAACAAGCAGTACTTTGTGGTGGAGCAACTTCTTTAGTTTTAGCTGGTTTTGAAACACTAGTAGAAGCTGGTTACAAACCTGAAATGGCATATTTTGAATGTTTACACGAATTAAAGCTGATAGTTGATCTAATGTATGAAGGTGGTATTGCAAACATGCGTTATTCTATCTCAAACACTGCAGAATACGGTGATTTAACAAGAGGGCCTAGAGTTGTCAATGATTCTACTAAAGACGAAATGAGAAAAATTCTCGCCGAGATACAAAGTGGTAAATTTGCCAAAGAGTATATTGACGAATATAAGGCTGGTAATAGCAATTTTGATAAAATGAGAAAAGAAGGCGAAAAACACCCAATAGAGTCAGTAGGAGACAAATTAAGATCTATGATGCCGTGGATAAGCGCAAACAAATTAGTTGATAAAAATAAAAACTAGGCTATCATTTTAATAAATATATGTTTAATTAAAGGATAAAAATATGAAATTAGATAGTGGGATCTTACATTTTATACTTTTCTGGGGATTTTATGCTTTTCTAGCATATCTTGTTGTAAATCTTGTAAAGTAATAGAATTTTTTTAATAACGCTAAGCATGTATTACATGTCTTGGCGTTTGTTTTTATAAATTATGATAAGAAATAAAATTTATTTAATACCAAACTTATTGACAACAGGATCAGTATTGTGTGGTTTTGTTTCGATAATTTATTCTTTTGATGGGTATCTTGGGATAGCGGCAAATTTAATAATTGCTTCTTTTATATTAGATGGTTTAGATGGAAGAGTTGCAAGAATTACAAAAACAACAAGTGAATTTGGTGCTCAATATGACAGTTTGGCAGATGTTGTTTCCTTTGGAGTAGCGCCATCAGTTTTCTTATATCAATGGTTTTTGAATGATGTAAATTTCCTTATAAATTCATGGTTAGAGCTAGGGGTAATTATAGCTTCTTTGTATTTAGTATCTGTCTTATTAAGACTTGCTCGTTTCAATACCTCTAACAGTAAAGATTTTTTTATCGGCTTACCTTGTCCACTTGGCGCAGTTTTAGTAAGCCTATCCTTTATTGTGTCTAACAAATCAGGACTCGATGTAACCATTAATAAAGAGATTGCTGTTTTAGTAACAGTGTTAATATCATTTTTAATGATAAGTAAGTTTTCTTACTTTAGTTTTAAAAACATTGGAGATGATGAAAGAATTAAATTTTACTGGTTATTTTTTATAATTTTTTTACTTGTTATTACATTGATAAACCCACCTATGGTTTTATTATTATTAGCTGTTATTTACTCTATTTCTGGACCAGTAATGAACTTATACAGACAGTTTAGAAAAAGAAAAAATATATATAGCAAAGATAATAAAGATAAACATGCCTAACAACAAAGATAAATTAGTAATTTTTGATACAACACTAAGAGATGGTGAGCAAAGTCCTGGTGCTTCTATGAATGTGTCAGAAAAGTTGCGAATAGCTAAAGTTTTAGAGAAATTGAATGTTGATGTAATCGAAGCTGGATTTCCAATTGCAAGCAAAGGTGATTTTGATGCAGTTCATAATATAGCATCCAACATAAAAAATAGTACTGTTTGTGCTCTTGCAAGAGCTATAGATAAGGACATAGATGCTGCGGGAGAAGCAGTAAAGCCTACACAAAATTCAAGAATACATACGTTTATAGCAACTTCAGAAATTCATATGCAAAAAAAATTAAATATGAGTAAAGATGAAGTTATAAGTCAGGCTGTAAAATCAATTAATAGAATAAAAAAATATACAGATAATATTGAATTTTCACCTGAGGATGCTGGTCGATCAGAATTTGATTTCTTGTCAAAAATTATAGAAAAAGCTATTGATGCTGGAGCTAATACTATAAATATACCTGACACTGTTGGATACAATATTCCAGAACAGTTTGGAGATTTAGTTAAAAGATTGATAAATAATATTCCAAATTCAGATAAAGCTATATTTTCAGTTCATTGTCATAATGATTTAGGCTTGGCTGTCGCAAATTCTTTGTCGGCAGTAATGAATGGAGCTAGACAAGTTGAATGTACTATTAATGGCTTAGGTGAAAGAGCTGGTAACGCATCACTCGAAGAGGTTGTAATGACAGTAAAAACTAGGCAAGATATTTTTGCTTGTGACACACGTATTGATACAAGTCATATAGTTCCAGCCTCTAAACTTGTGTCTAGTATTACAGGTTTTCCAGTTCAACCAAATAAAGCTATTGTTGGAGCAAATGCTTTTGCTCACGAATCAGGAATACATCAAGATGGCGTAATAAAGCATAGAGAAACTTATGAAATAATGAAAGCGCAAGATGTTGGCTGGATGGAAAATAAATTAGTACTAGGAAAACATTCTGGTAGAAATGCTTTAAAAACCAGGCTTTCAGAAATTGGATTTGAAATAAAAGATTCAAGTGAATTAAATATATTATTTAATAAGTTTAAAGATCTGGCTGATATCAAGCACGAAATTTACGATGATGATCTACATTCGCTAATATCAAACACATCGGGTGAAGACAATATTTCTGATTACAATTTAGTAAATATTAGATCTGTAAGTGATTCAAACTCAGAACCATTTTCAGAAATTATTTTAGAAAAAAATAATAAAAATTTTGAAAGCGATTCAAGTGGAGGTGGCCCCGTTGATGCTGCATTCAAAGCAATAGAAAAAATAGTTAGCAGTAATTCAAAACTTCAATTGTATTCTGTAAACAATATTACCGACGGAACAGATTCATTGGGTGAAGTTACGGTAAGAATTGAAAAAGAAGGGTTAATTGTCAATGGAATAGGCTCAGATACAGATATTGTAATTGCTTCTGCAAAAGCTTATCTTGATGCAATTAACAAACTCAATAAAAAATCAAATATTGTTCATCCTCAACTAGATCATGTCTAAATCTGACTACCATGATAAAATAAAGCTTCTTGAAGCTTTAGATATAGATTTATGGGTTAATAAGAAGAATAGTCAAATTGATAACACAATTGCTAGAAATATTATTATTCAAGATTTTATTTATGAAAAACAACCTGAAATAATCGATAATTTTTTGGTAGCAGCCAAAAAATCATTGAAAGATGTTGAAGTGTCATATTTAAATTTTGAAAAAATCATTAATTTGACCACGACGGAACTTAATAGCAGTGTAAAAAGCATTTTTTTAATTATTTGTAATGATGATGTAGTTAGGAGAATAACAACTTCAAAATTTAAAGATAAGTATATCAAAGAAACAAAAAATAATAGATATATGTTTAATACTTTACTGGTATCAGATAAAATCACTAATGAAATAAAAAAAGCGATATGGGAAGATTTTTTACAAATTAAAGATTATGAGTAGCCTTCAAAACATAGTAACTTCAAAATATATTTGTATGGAAGAATGTCATATAAGTAGTATTCTAGAAATTGAAAATCAGTCTTATGATTATCCTTGGTCTGAGAAAATTTTTCAGGATTGTATTAATCATAATTATCTTTGTAGAGTTATTTTAATTGATAATGTATTAATTGGATATGTCATAAGTTCTATAGTTCAAGATGAATGTCACATTATGAATTTGTGTATAAAACATGATCATAGAAGATCAGGATATGGCAGATATTTGTTAGACGAACTGCATAAAGAGGTAATTAAAATTAATTGTAAATTAGTTTTTCTTGAGTGTAGGCCTAGCAATAGATCAGCATTAAAATTATATAAGTCAGAAGGGTATAATGAGATTGGTATAAGAAAAAATTATTACCCAGCTCCTAATGGCGCCGAAGATGCAATTATGCTAGCTAAAAATGTCAAAGAATAAAGTAAGTATTATTAAAGCAGTTTTAAGTGTGCTAGCAAGTTTTATCGGTATTCAGTCAAATGTAAATAGAGAGCGTGATTTCAAATCTAATAGTCCAGTATTATTTATAGTTATTGGGATTATTGTGACAATTTTTTTTATTATGTCGCTATATTTTCTTGTGTATTTTATTTTAGGTTAGAGAGTTCATTAAGTCTAATTATCATTCACATTCTCAAAACCACATAATTTACATCCTTGTGAAGATTTTTTTACCACAATCTCTGTTTTATTTTTGATATTAGAAGAAATTTCGTCAGTTGTCCGGAGAATAATATCTCTTGCGTTCTCGAGATGATCAGAAGAAAAGGATATTTTATTAACTATTCCCTTTGACACATTAATAACTAAATATTCTGCTATAGAAGTATTAGGTTCGAGTAATGTGTAAAAAGGTAATTGCAGGGATTCTCCAGATGTTACAGAAACTTTTGTAGGTATAATTGAACCAGTTTTGTAATCAACTATAGTAGAATCGTTGCCACACGAATATTTTAAATCATATCTTCCACTCAAAGAGATTCCATTATTTAGCTTTTTATATAGTTTTCCTTCTGGTGAAAAATTATACTTTTTATTAATATCATAATAAAAGTAATCTGCAACAGTAGGTAATAATTTATACCAAAGATTAATTTCGTAAGGCGTATAACTATTTAAATAATAGCTATCAATATGCTTATCCGAGCAATGACTAAGAATGCTAATCATTTCTACCAGTTTATATTTGTCTTTTATTAGTTTGCAAAAGTCCGCTAGCACGGCATGAACGAAACTACCAAATAAAGAGTAATTTTTCTCAATACTAGAAATTATTCTTCTAGGAGATTTTTTTTCAAAATAAAAACAATAGCGACATAAGTTATAATTTTCAATATCCCTATAAGTTAAATTTAAAAAAATATTATCTAAAATTAGTTTTGTATCTTTAGAGCCAGTATCTATTTTAATAATTTTATTACTATTACTATTATTAAAATTATTTTTGTAATTACCTAAAAAATGATCAATAAGTAATTTAAATCTACTTTTAGTATAAATATTATTTCCATCAGATATGTGGGAACTAATAAGAATAGAATCAGTGTTGTTAGATAAATTTAAAAAATCTTGCATACTTTCAATTTGCTCTTCATGTGAATTCATTGATAATTCAGAATATATGATATTATTCTTTGAAAAGTTATTTATAATTTTTTTTGGAAAATTTTTACTAGACATTGAATTAATATAAATCTTGTCATAACTATATAATAATGCATGTTTAATATCTGTATAATCAATCATACTAACAGTATTACTGTTAAACGTTCTTGACTCTAAATAGCTATTTATTTGTTTATGCCAGGTTTCAAGATTATTTTTATTTTCATTTTTTTTATTAATATTGCTTATGTAGTCTAAGACATTATAAAACTCTCTTCCAGCGCTATCATTTTTAAGTAATTTTACCGACTTACATCCTAATAATTTTTCTTCTATTATTTCTCTAAATTCTTCAAATTTATACTCAATATTTTTGTTTGGGAAATTTAAAAATATATTAAAAACATCTTCATTTTTTAAATTAATATTTTGTTCTATTGAGCTATTTAAGTTATTTTTTAAAAATGATAACGTATTCTTTAAGAAAGATACCTTAGTTGAATAACTAATTTTATTCATAAAATAAGGTGATTTAACAATATCATGTAAATTTATATAATTATCGTTTTTGACAAAATAATCAATTACGCTATTTATATAAGAACAACTTGAGCTTGTAGATAATAACCATCCATTATCATCATTTATAGATATTTTTTTTCTTGCTAGAGTTGCTCTTAGTCGTCTAGCAAAGTATCTATCATTATTAATTAGCGCTATAGAAAAGTTATTATTTTTACTAACTAGCATCTCTATATCTTTAGCAATAAATTCTATTTCATCTTCTTGAGATTCAAAATCATAAGATTCATATAAGTTAAGATTTATTGGTGTGAAATCATCACTACAAAGATCAATTACATTACTATTATTATAATTATAATTGTTTGGTATATTGTCATTAATCCAATTACGTTCTATATCCTCATATTCATCAATATTAAGTGTATGATGATACTCATCACTATAAAAAACATATTTTGTATTCAATAATTCAAGGTATTTACCAATGTAAGTGGTTGAAGTTATCGATTTTTGAATCCAGTATTTAAATATTTCTAAAAATATTTTAGACTCTAAAGACTTTAGATTTATTGATATATTATTTATTATATCTTCATCATTAAAATTTTTAGATTTTATATATATATTTTTTTCAATAAAGATTTTATCTATTATTGAAATAATATTTTCAGTTTCATTCGTAAGATTATATTTGTCAAAAATTGAATTTGTTTCTAATAGCGCACTTTCAAGATATGCTACATCAATCTTAATTAAATTATTCTTATCAAAATTATTTAATTCAAAAATATATTCATCAAGGTTTAAAATTTTTACATTTTTTATATTGTTCCTTAATAATATATTTTCTAAAAATCTTCTTGAAATATTTTTTGGGATTATTATTACATGCCTTTTATTAATATTATTTTGAATATTTTCTATAATATTATGTACAGATGATTCTCTTTTCATTTTTGTATCTTGTTTTACTTAATTAATGTATAAAGTTATCATATAAGTATCCAAATATTATATAAATTTTCATATATGAGTATAATTGATTTTAAAAATTACAAAGAATCCTTAAATAAGCCTAAGTATACAACTGAGCCCAAACCTGACAGAAATCTTTACAAAAAAAATCTTGCTGACAAAATTAATTATTTTGACAGCCAGATGAGTTTATATATTAATAATCCAGTAATAGAAAAATGTGATTTTTCTACTGAAGGATGTGCTATTAGGTTTATTACTTTAGATAATAAAACAGAAGTTTTGTTAATTTTGCAAGATTATTCGCCTGATGAACTTGATGAGCATTGTGTAACTTGGGAGTTTTATATTCGCAATGTAGAAAACGATGAGTATTTAGATTCAAGATTTTTTAGTACAACAGATATGGCTATTAAATATTTTCTTTCAAAAATTAAATATATGCTCTGAAGCATGATATTACCTTACCATATTATTTCCTGCTATCCACCCCGTAGTCCAAGCATTCTGAAAGTTAAATCCACCAGTAATTCCATCAATATCCATAATTTCACCTGAAAAAAATACTCCAGGACAGATTTTACTCTCCATAGTCTTAAAATTAATTTCTTTTAAATTAATACCTCCGCACTCAACAAATTCTTCTTTAAAGCGACTTTTCCCGTTAATAGTCAATTCGCAATTAAATAGGTTATTAATAATTTTTTTTAATTCTTCTTTGTTTAATTCAGACCAATTTTTTTCTTTAGGTATCTTGCATTTAATTATGAGTTGTAGCCAAAATCTTTTTGTTAATTCGTTTGGATAAACATTACATATGTTAGATTTTGTATTATTATTTTTTATTAGGTAAATTAATTTTTCTACTTTATTTTCACTATCATATCCAAGCCAATTTATAAAAATTTTTGCCTTATAGTTCGCATGCATCATTTCCCGTGCAGCCCATGCTGATAACTTTAATAGAGAAGGCCCACTTAAACCCCAGTGTGTTATTAAAAGAGGTCCTTCTTGATAAAATGGTTTAGAGTTTTTTATTTTAAGTATTAATTGTGCATGAGGAAATGATGTTCCTTGAAGATCATCTAGTATTATATCCTTTATATTGAATGTGAAGAGAGAAGGAGCAATTTCTGTCGTTGTGTGTCCAATTGATTCTGCTAATCTATATCCGCTTGGCTTACTACCAGTTGCTATTAATACAGAGTCAGCTTCATAAAATTCATTTTTATTAATTTCTAGTGATAGTTTATTGTTATTTGTTATTAAAATTTTTTTAACATTTTTTTTATTAAGAAGTTTTATTTTCCTTTTATTGGCTTAATTAATCAAACAGTCAATTATTGTTCTTTAGTTATCTGTATATGGTAAGATTCTTCTTTCATTTTATCTTGTTATGT
>ERZ802822.43-NODE-43-length-89089-cov-10.063340_pt1 | contig 89089 bp, 84 predicted proteins | sample MGYA00345649_ERZ802822 | MGnify/ENA primary metagenome ERZ802822 (study PRJEB30503, sample SAMEA104212359) | marine metagenome | biome: Westerlies Biome; feature: [SRF] surface water layer (ENVO:00010504) within the epipelagic zone...; material: water... | reverse complement strand
ACTGCTGCCTCCCGTAGGAGTCTGGGCCGTGTCTCAGTCCCAGTGTGGCTGATCATCCTCTCAGACCAGCTATAGATTGTAGGTTTGGTGAGCCATTACCTCACCAACAGCCTAATCTAACGCGGGCTCATCTAAAAGCGGCCGAAGCCTTTGCCCCTGAGGGATTATGCGGTATTAGCTATCGTTTCCAATAGTTATTCCCCACTTTAAGGTAGATTCCCACGCGTTACTCACCCGTTCGCCACTAAGAGATCCGGAGCAAGCTCCAGGTCTTCGTTCGACTTGCATGTGTTAAGCATGCCGCCAGCGTTCGTTCTGAGCCAGGATCAAACTCTTAAGTTAAACTGAATATGCGCAAATAAATGCCATATTCCTAAAGCCCACTCATGTTAGTCTTTTCCAAAGCTATTCATAACATTTCATAAAGAAATGAAATGAGTTTTCATTTATTCCAAGATTCACGTAAGCGGACAAATATGACAAAAACGATTACTCGTTTATCAGTCATCGCCGCCCGCGAATCCCTTCCTATCTCTTACAATGTCAAAAAGCCGAAGCAGAAGCTTCCCGTTCACTATCGTCACCGAAAGCGAGTAGCGGTTTATAGGTCTGATTTTGAATTATGTCAAATATAAAAATCTACTTTTTTCTTATTTTATGACAGTTTTTTTAACACTGATTAATTACGGACATAAAGCACTAATTAAATCATATTTATTAAAATATAATTATTTTGAAGAGTGAAAATTGGTAATAAGCGCAAAAAATTGGTAAAAACTAATTTAAAATTATTTAAAATAAATCGCTCTATTTTTCAGGTTACTAGCGCTAAACGCACTCAAAGGCGGCCTGTACTCTATCCAGAGCCGAATCTAACAGCTGCCTTGGCATCGCAATATTGAATCTAAGGTGCCCTTCACCACCAGTACCAAATGCATCACCGTAGCTTGCGGCAACCTTAGACTGCGATTCTATTTTTTGTTTATATTGGGATAAACTCATATTCAATGATCGATAATCCACCCAGCACAAATAAGTAGATTCAAGAGGCATAGAGATTAATCCATTAATCTGATGGATTCGCCTATTAAATAGCTCATAATTCTGAGCAAGGTATATTAACAGCTGATCCAGCCATTCATCGCCGCCATTATAAGCAGCGCTTGTCATAGCAACGCCAAAACTACTAGGTGAAATTGCCAACGCCTGAAGCGTTTTTTTAAATTTCTCTCGGCGTTTTTCATCTGAGATAATAACATTTCCAGTATGCATACCAGCAATATTAAATGTTTTAGTTGTTGAGGTGAGCGTCATAAGATAGGGCCGCGCTGATGGAACTGCTTTCTCAAACGGGGTGTGAATATACCCATCATAGACTAAATCATGATGTATCTCATCCGAGACGATTAATAGATTATGCCGTTCTGCAAATTCAGCAACTTGTTCTAACTCCTGAACACTCCAGACCCGTCCCCCAGGATTATGCGGGGAGCATAGAATAAGCATTTTCTCATTTCCGGTGAGAAGGTTTGCCGTTGCGTCCAAATCCATTTTATATTTTCCAATTGAATCTTTCACCAATGGCGATTCGACAAGGCTTCTCTGCGACGCTTTAATCACTCGTGAAAAAGCGTGATAAACAGGGGAGAATATAATAATGCCATCTCCTGGTTGGGTATATGCCTGAATGGCAAGCGCAATCGCATTCACAATGCCATGAACAGATAACACTGAATCTGGTTGAATTTGCCATTGGTGTCTGCGTTGCATCCAGCAAACGATAGCCTGTCTGTAAGTATCATCTTCTCTAGCATAGCCATAAATACCTTGCTCTGCCATTTCACGAATACAATTCGTCACTGCCTCTGGTGCCTCGAAATCCATATCTGCCACCCACATTGGAATGGCTTCATTTGGGGACAATCCATATAAGGATTGCAATGAATCCCATTTATCCGAATTAGTGCCAATGCGGTTATGTATTTTATCAAACTGCATAGAATATTTCTGCATAGAATATTTCCTGCCAATTGCAATGACGTGTTTACAAATACTAAAATCCCATTTTCAAATAGAAACAACTGAAAATGCTTAAACTTACGCAAAAAAACATTTATGCCAAATGGCACTATAATACAAAACGGGTATGTAAAGCAAAATGGATAGATAAACAATGAGACGCTCCATATTAATAACAGGCTGTTCCAGCGGTATAGGTTTTGATTCTGCTCTAAAATTCCAACAGAGAGGGTGGCAGGTTATCGCATCTTGCAGAAATGCCGAGGATGCAAAATTTCTGAAAAACACCTATGGATTAGATATTGTTTGTATTGATTATGAAAAGCCAGCCACTATTGAAAATGGTTTCAAGGAGGCGCTTGCATTAACAGGGGGCAGATTGGATGTGCTCTTCAATAATGGCGCCTATGCGATACTGGCGGCGGTAGAGGACGTACCCACAGATGCGCTACGCGCCATTTTTGAAGCAAATTTTTTTGGCTGGCATACCCTAACCCGATTGGCCCTACCTGTTATGTTTGCCCAGAAATCAGGGCGTATTATTCAGAATTCATCTGTCCTAGGGTTTGCTGCCATGCGGTTTAGAGGCGCTTATGTAGCAAGCAAATTTGCCCTTGAGGGATTAACAGACACATTGCGGCTTGAGTTAGATGGAAGCGGTGTTCACGCGATTCTGATTGAGCCAGGGCCGATTCGCACAAAAATTCGTGAAAATGCCTTTCTGCAATTTAACAAATGGATAAATTGGGAGGAAGCACGACAAAAATCGACCTACCAAAATAAATTAATACCGCGTCTTTCAATGGAAAACCCGGGTAAAGACTTGTTCGAATTACCTGCCGCATCGGTAAGTGAAGCTGTTTGGAAAGCATCAACCGCAAGAAAACCGCGCGCGCGCTACCGTGTAACCTGGGCGACAACGCTGATGATGCTCACTAAAAGACTAACGCCTACATGGCTAGCAGATAATATATCCAAACGTCATTAAATAGGACAGGCTCTACTCTTGGCCATTAGGGACACAAAAAGCCTAATATTCATTCATCCAGTCCAATGATGCCTGTGTAGAGCCAGCAGGCTGATATTCAGCGCCAAAATATCCATCATAACCGCTTGCCATAAAACTATCAAATAAAGCAGGATATGAAAAAAGATTATGGTTGGGCTCATTTCTATCTGGGAATGCAGCAAATTGAATATGGCGCACCTTTTTATGAAGCAGGGCATATGCCTCCAGAAGAGCTGTTTTTGAGCCTGTTATGTGAAGCATGTGAAAACAATCAAACATAATACCTAACCTGTCAGAATTAACCGCGGTCACCACATCAAGTGCAATCTGGGGTGAAGACATAAAATAACCTGGGACGGAATTTGTGTTTATCGGCTCTATAATCACTTCTATCTTTGTGTTTTTTAGCCTTTCAAGAGCATACTCTATATTCAAGCATAAGGTATCAAAAGAAGCTGAACCAGAGGTAATACCAGACACAAGATGAATGTATCCAGCCTCTACTTCACCTGCATAGTCAACAGCTTGATCTATTGCTTGCCTTGCTTCATGAGTTGCGTGAGGGAGCGCTGATAAGCCAAATTGTCCATGCTCACCTTTTGCTGTATTTATAGCAAGCATGGGAATTGCAGCTTCTATGCATGCTTGCCTTACTTGTGCTGCTGGCACATGGTAGGGACGCTGGCATTCAACCGCCTTAAAACCGGCCTCAGCTGCACGCGCAATAGCGTCAACCAATGGGTGCTCGGTGAATAGATATCCAAGGTTTGCGGATAAAGCATAATCCTTCAAGTGAATTCTCCCATCACTAGGTTACAAACTTTTTTAAACAGCTGAAACTGTTTTTAAGGTAAAGGCAAGCGCGCATCGCACTAAAAGCCATTGAACCCAGAAATTATAACAGATAAACTAATGTCGGAATTAAAATTCCCAAAGATCGTATCTCATCTAAAGGACATTATATATGCGCTATATTCACACAATGGTAAGAGTAAAGAATTTAGAAACATCGCTAGATTTTTATTGTAATAAACTCGGATTTATAGAATTGGGCAGATATGACTCCGAGAAGGGCCGATTTACCAATGTGTTTTTATGCGCTCGCCTTGACCAAGTTTCAGCAGAAGAAACCAGAGCACCAGAATTAGAACTAACCTATAATTGGGAAGCTGAGGATTATTCAACAGGGCGCGCCTTTGGCCATCTGGCCTACCGAGTAGATGATATTTATCAAACCTGCCAAGATTTGATGGATAAAGGCGTTACCATTAACAGGCCGCCTCGTGATGGTTATATGGCCTTTATCAAATCACCTGACGGTATTTCAATCGAGCTACTACAAGAAGGGGAGAAGCAACCTATTCAAGAGCCGTGGGTATCTATGCCTAATGATGGGAGCTGGTAGTTAATATGTCACGTATAGAAATCGTCCAATTTCCCTACCTATCAGATAATTACGGTGTTCTTCTCCATGATAGTCACACACAGCAAACGGTTGCAATAGATGCAGGAGACGATATAGCCTATAATCAAGCACTTGACTCAAAAGGGTGGCGTTTGTCCCAGATTTGGGTAACACATCATCATTGGGATCATACAGATGGCATAAACGCCCTGTATGAGCGCTGGCAATGCGACGTAATCGGGCCTGCTAAACATTCAGCTAATCCGATTGCGCATTTATCTACAGGATTAGTGGAAGGGGATATATTTCAGTTTGCTGATATGCCGGTAGAAATCCTTCATACCCCTGGTCATACCCTTGATATGATCAATTACTACCTGCCATCAGAAAATATCTTATTTGCAGGAGATACCCTGTTCTCACTTGGTTGTGGCAGGGTTTTTGAAGGCACTATGGATATGATGTCTCAAAGCATTAGCAAGATTTCAGCATTGCCAGATGAGACTATAATTTATTGCAGTCATGAATATACTCAAGCAAATGGAAAATTCGCGTTAAGCGTTGACGCGGATAACCAAATGCTTATCTCACGAATAAATGAAGTTGAACTGCTAATTAAACAGGGCAAGCCAACAATACCAACAAATTTAAAATTGGAAAAGCAAACAAATCCGTTTCTGCGTACATCCTCGCCAGCCATACAAAATAAGTTAGGCTTAAAAAATGCGAGCGAGGCTGAGCTATTTGCTGCCCTTCGAACCGCTAAGGATAATTTTTAAACCCCAAATATAACCCGAAAATTACCCGAAAAATTAATAGCAGATCAACAGAACAACAACAGAAGAACAATAATAGATTATTATCGGTTTCAGGGCGCCAGTTCTATTTTATCTGCATTTCTTTGGGCAGATTTCTTCTTACGCATTTTCGTGATTTGTTTTGCTTTACCGTGCGTTAGGCAATCTGGACAAACACATTTGCCTGCTAAGTCAAAATTAGATCGTAGATTAGGCAGATTATGACACCAACATGGTTTTTCTGTATTGGATCCACACTGAAATTTGGTGCCACACTCATCACATTCTAGCTGCTTCATGTCGCGCTCCATTTGGGTAAATAGTATATTCAGATACTAAATAACATCCCCATATCATCACAGACATTGAATAGAATACCTCTAATTTCTCGCCGCTTTTTTTCTTTCATGCGACAATAGATATTGTTTTCGAAGGCGCAGCGTTAATGGGGTTACTTCCAGCAATTCATCTTGATTCAAATAAGCCATCATATCTTCAAGCGAGAGATTACGAGGCGGAGAAAGAGAAACAGCATCATCCGTTCCAGAGGCACGCACATTTGTAAGTTTCTTTCCTTTAAGGACATTTACCTCAAGATCATTATCGCGGTTATGCTCGCCCACTATCATACCCTGATAAACAGGCGTCTGATGAGAGACGAACATATCTCCCCTATCTTGTAAATTAAACAAGGCATATGCAACGGCCTGACCTGTATCATTTGAAATTAAGACACCGTTTCTTCGCCCAGATATATCCCCCTTATATGCAGCATAGCTGTTGAACAGACGGTTAATGACACCTGTTCCTCTGGTATCTGTAAGGAACTTGCTTTGAAATCCAATTAGCCCGCGTGAGGGTGCCAGGAACGTTAATCTGGTTTTGCCAGCTCCAACCTCACGCATATCTGACATCTCAGCCTTACGGCGATTTAAGGAATCAATAACCGTACTTGCATATTCAGAATCAACGTCAATAATAACCTCTTCTATTGGCTCTAAACGCTGTCCATCTTCATGCTTATATAAAACTCTTGGACGAGATACGGTGAGCTCAAAACCTTCTCTTCGCATGGTCTCAATTAAAACACCAAGCTGTAGCTCACCTCTGCCACCAATTTCAAAAGAATCCTTATTTTCGCTTTCAGAGAATGTAATAGCAACATTCGTTTCAGCTTCGGCTAAAAGACGTTGCCGTATCATTGTTGATGTTACTTTTTTGCCTTCCTGACCAGCAAAGGGCGAATCATTAACCGTTATCGTCACAGACATTGTAGGCGGATCAATTGGCGTTGATTGAAGAGGCTGTTTTTGTTCTGCGCTACATATTGTATCGGCAACAGAAGTTTTCGTTAATCCAGCAATACAAATAATATCTCCCGCTTCAACTCTGTCAACTGGCACTCTGTTAGTGCCTTCAAAATGCATTAGCTTGGTCAGCCTTCCTTGCTCAATAACATTGCCATCAAGATCTATGGCGCGCACCTGCTCGTTCATTTTTGCTGTGCCTTGAACAACTTTTCCGGTCAGACATCTGCCAAGGAATTGGTCTGAATCAAGTAAGGTTGCAAGCATGGCAAAAGGTGCTTCTAAATCCTGTTTTGGCGGCGGAACATGCGCTAGAATTAAATTTAGCAGAGGTTCAAGCGAAGTGCGTTCATCTTCAAGTTCTCGCACACACCAACCATCCCGTCCTGAGGCATATAAAATTGGAAATTCAAGCTGCTGTTCATTTGCATCAAGCGCCACGAATAAATCAAACACCTCATCTACGACCTCCTCTGCTCGGCTGTCAGGTTTATCAACTTTATTAATAATGACGATAGGTCGCAAACCAAGCGCAAGAGCCTTTCCCAACACAAACTTTGTCTGTGGCATAGGGCCTTCTGCTGCATCCGTTAATAAAATAACACCATCAGCCATATGCAAAACACGCTCAACCTCACCGCCAAAATCAGCATGACCTGGTGTGTCGATAATGTTTATTCTAACATCCTGCCAGCGTATAGACGTTGGCTTGGCAAGAATTGTAATGCCTCTTTCTTTTTCAAGGTCGCCAGAATCCATTAGTCGTTCACTAACAGATTGATTATCGCGGAACATGCCAGACTGCTTCATAATAGAGTCAATTAATGTTGTTTTACCGTGATCAACGTGAGCAATAATTGCTATATTGCGTAATTCTTGAGGCATGGGACAGGAACCTTTTCATAAAGAAAGTCAGACGTCGGTGTCCTACATCACTCTTCATGTAAAAGAAATCAAAATATGCTTATTCGGGCAATTTTTCTAATAATGTGATACCTGCCTGTAACATCTTATCTAGCTGAAGGCTGAGCGAGCCGTCCAAGTCAATCCCGCGACAAGCCGGCAGTAGGACATTTACATCGAACCCAAGGCGTGCTGCATCAAGCGCTGAATAAGCAACACAGTAATCAGTTGCAAGACCTGCAAGATAAACGCTGCTAATCTGTTTTGTGGTAAGCCATCCTTGCAGACCGGTTTTTGTTTCACCGTCATTCTCAAAAAATGCGGAATAGCTATCAATTTCACGGCGATACCCTTTTCGGATTATTGCTTGTGCTGCACTGGTATTTAAATCTGGGTGAAATTCAGCGCCAGAGCTATTCTGGATACAATGATCTGGCCACAAGGTCTGCGCGCCATAAGGCATTTGAATAGATGAGAAAGGCTGGCTTCCATCATGAGAACTTGCAAAGCTAGAATGTCCTGCTGGATGCCAGTCTTGCGTTAGTACACTATTATTAAAAAGAGTTAAAAGCCCATTGATAGGAGGCACCACTTGATCTCCCTGCTCGACGGCTAATGCGCCGCCAGGACAAAAATCCAATTGAACATCAATCACCAGCAAGCAGGCATTATCGTCTATTTTGGGGGTATCTTTGCGTATCATTATAAGACTCCTTCATCCATCGCTTCTGACCAGTGCCGTCTGCATAATGAAATATACTTATCATTGCCGCCTATTTCAATTTGTGCCCCGTCTTTAACAACCCTTCCATCATGAGTTTGTCTTACCACCATCGTTGCTTTTCTGCCGCAATGGCAAATCGTTCTGATTTCTCGAATGTGATCTGCTATCGCAAGTAATTCTGCTGATCCTTCGAATAGTTTTCCCTGAAAATCCGTGCGCAAACCATAACACATCACAGGTAGACTTAACTGATCAGCGATTTTAGCTAATTGCCATACTTGCTCTTTTGATAAAAACTGAGCCTCATCCACTAATACACAAGAGCGTTTTTGTTCTAAATCTGCAGCCTGTGTTAGGCTAAACAAATCAGTATCCGCACGAAAGGTAGACGCATTAGCGTCCAATCCAATGCGAGAGGCGATAACACCAGGACCACTTCTTGTATCAAGTTTAGCCGTTAACAGTAATGTGTGCATTCCTCTTTCCTGATAATTATGAGAAGCCTGCAATAAAATTGTTGATTTACCTGCATTCATTGCTGAGTAAGAAAAATATAATTTAGCCAATTTCACTCTCTATTCGCACACATGTGCCATCCAATTTACCTAACCATTTACCTGGCATTATCCTATCAAAACAAGAGGACATATGCAGCATCCGTAATACGTAACAACCTAATTTTTTAAAATCTAGGCTAAACGTTATTTCATGTGATATTCATCTTGATAATGGCTTTGAAAAAATGGATAACATTTTCTATGAATTCTGTAACCGTACTTGATCACCCGTTAGTTACTCATAAACTTGCAATTTTGCGAGATGAGAATACAGCTTCGCCTGCGTTTCGTAAGACATTATTAGAGCTAGGTCATGTTATGAGCTGGCCGGTATTTAGCCATCTGCATGTTGCTAACACAGAAATCAAAACCCCAATGGAAAAGACAACCGAGGCAGTGCTGGTCTATCCTTTTCCATGCATTGTCTCCATCCTTCGGGCAGGAAACGGAATGGCAGATGCATTATCAGCCGCACTTCCAGAAGCGCCTATTGGATATATTGGAATGCAACGAAATGCCGATACGCATTTAGCAGAACCCTATTTTAAAAAGCTTCCAGACCAAATCCAAGATAGACAAATCATCCTTGTTGATCCCATGCTTGCGACAGGAAGTTCTGCTGTCCAAGCCGCTGATTTTTTAAAGCGGGATGGCGCAAAAAATATAATATTCGTATGCTTGGTAGCTGCGCCAGAGGGTATTGAGTATTTTCATAAACAACATGCCGACATTCCGATTATTACAGCAGCGCTTGACCGGGAATTAGACGAAAACGCCTATATTCTGCCAGGGCTTGGGGACGCCGGCGATAGAATTTATGGCACCGAATAGCCCTAGCCTATTTACACCCCTCATTAGCAAGACAATATTGGCGTTAACAAATCTGTTTTGGCTAATCTGAAGATTTAGACTAAATTATCAGGACCGAATGAAGCTGGCAGTAACATCTCCAGATTAAAGCGTTTTTTAAACTGTGTATCAGTGCAGATTAAAATGTCTGTTTTCAAATTCGCAAATTCACGAATTCTCTGCCGACACCCCCCACAAGGGGTGCATAATTGCGTTCCTGCACCGCTAACCGCTATGCGTTTTATCTTGGTGCCGCCTGATGCAATCATCGCTGATATTGCGCCAGCCTCTGCACAGCTTCCTTGAGGATAGGCAGCATTTTCAACATTAACGCCTAAATGAATATTATCAAATTCATCTAATATTGCTGCGCCAACCTTGAATTTTGAATAGGGCGCATACGCATTATGTCTTGCGGATATAGCAGCATCGCATAAACGCTGTTCAATTTGTGTGAGCATTTAGAATTATCGCTCCTTAATATAGGGCTGTCCAATTGCGCGTGGCGGCGAGACCCCGCCAATAAAACCAGCAAGAAGAACAACTGTTAAAACATAAGGGAGCGCAAGCAGAAGATCAGATGAAATTTCACCTATAATAGGGAATTCTGCGCCTTGTACTCTGGCAGCAACTGCTTCTAAAAACCCAAACATTAAACATGCATATAAAGCTGGTACAGGCCGCCATTTTCCAAAAATCATTGCAGCTAGTGCAATATACCCCTTACCAGCCGTCATTTCTTTAACAAAACCAGCCCCTGTTGCCGTAGATAAATAAACCCCTGCTAGACCACATAAAATACCCGCAATTATAATCGCTTGGAATCGCATTTTTGATACTGAAATACCTGCAGAATCAAGTGCTTCTGGCTTTTCCCCAACCGCACGGAGCCTTAAGCCAAACGTTGTTTTAAACAAAATATAATAGGTTATGCCAACACTCGCCAAGGCAAGCCAAACAAGAATATTGTGGCCTGAAATCAGCTCTTTGTAAACAACACCCAAAATAGGAATATTATCTGCAACATATTGCGCAAAAGGGAGTTCAATTGAATTAAACCGTGCTGATTTCGGTAATGTTGGTGTTTGACCGCCCTGTCTGAATAGTGCGATGCCAATTATAACGGTTAGACCGGAGGCAAGAATATTTATAGCAAGCCCAGAAATAACCTGATTTCCCCGATGAATAATACACGCAAATCCATGCAACAAACCAGCTAAAACAGAAACTATAATTGCTGCAAGTGCCCCAATCCATGGGGAGCCTGTTCCATAAGCAACCGCTGCTGCAACAAAGGCTGCCATTAACATTTTTCCTTCAAGGGATATATCAATTATACCCGAACGTTCTGAGAAAATACCCGCCATTGCGGCAAATATCAGCGGCGTTGCGACTCGTAATGTTGAGTCCAATGCAAGCAAAAACTGGAACCAGAAATCAGCCATCGAGCATTTCCTTCTGGGGTGTATTTGCGCTGAAAAAACGTTCTAATATAGGGTTAAACATATAAGCAAGAGCGCCTGAAAACAGAATTATAAGCCCCTGAATCATCACCACCATATCACGTGTAATTGTCTGAAATTCAAAATCAAGCTCTGCACCGCCTTGATATAAAGCGCCAAACAACAAGCTTGCGAATATGATACCAACAGGGTGATTTCGGCCCATTAAGGCAACCGCAATTCCTGTAAATCCGTAACCAGATGTAAAATTCAAAATCACTCTATGTTGCACTCCAAGGATTTCATTAACAGCCATCATCCCTGCAAGACCGCCAGAAATGGCCATTACCAAGATGATAATCCATTCTGGCCGGTAGCCTGCATAAGTAGAAGCTTTGGTGCTAAATCCAGTTGCCCTGATACGGTATCCCAGTCTGGTTCTCCAAATTAAAACCCAGACCGCAAAACAACATAGTAACGCAAGAGCGAATGATATATTCAATGGTGATCGTGCAACAGAAAACCCCATGCTATTTAAGATCTCATGTATTTTAAACAGCATGACCCCATCTGCAAAAGACGCTGTCTCTGGCGACATTTGGTTTGGCGCCATAAGGATTCCTGCCAGCAGCCATATTAGTATCGAAGACGCAATAAAGTTAAACATAATGGTTGTAATAACAATATGGCTACCACGCTTAGCTTGCAGATAACCTGGTATTACACCCCAAAAGGCCCCAAATAAAGCTGAGCCCAAAATGGCAAGAAGAATAACAAATGGCGCCGGGATAACACCCCCTAAAGAGAGTGCTACAAGACCAATTCCAAGACCGCCCATTGCTGCTTGCCCCTCACCGCCAATGTTAAACAGCATTGCATGAAACGCTACTGCAACCGCAAGCCCCGTAAAAATAAAATTAGTAGTGTAAAAAAGTGTATAGCCAAGGCCGCCCTTATAGATAAAGGCTCCTTTAAGCATAACAGATAAAGCGGTAAACGGGTTTTCGCCGATAATAGCGATAATGATGCCTGCTACAAATAATGCCGTTAATAGATTGAGAAACGGTATTATGAGGATATCCACATAGGCAGGTAGACGCGATGTCTGCATTACACGCCACCCTTCAAGTTAGGACTGGTCAATTCAGGACTGGCTGAGGCACTACTGGCTGAGGCAGCACCAGCGGCAATTCCAGCCATCATCTTACCCAGCATTGATTTTGTAGCATCCAGCTTATCTACCGTTCCTACAACCTCACCTGCATTCATCACCATTATTCTATCAGACAAACTTAATATCTCTTCCAATTCAACCGATACAAGGAGTATCGCACAGCCCCTATCGCGCATTTTTATCAAGGTGTTATGAATAAACTCAATTGCACCAATATCAACGCCTCTTGTTGGCTGACCAACAAGAAGCACTTTTGGCATCGATGATATTTCACGCGCGAGAACCAGTTTTTGTTGATTTCCGCCTGAAAACTGACTGCTTAATAGTTTTGGATTAGGCGGGCGAACATCAAAAGAATTCATTAACTCGGAACAATGCTCCTTAATAATATTCGGATCTGTTAGCAAATTACGTCCTAATTTTGGGTTTGTCTCATAACCCAAGACAGAGGATTCAAACGCCTGAAACTGCAATATTAGCCCTTCTGCATGCCTATCTTCTGGAACATGCGCTATACCAAGTTGCCTTAGGAAGGCTGGGTCAGCTGGTTGAGAAGAATTAAACAGGTTTTCCCCTATTGCAAACGCACCTATTGCTGGTTTTATAATTCCTGAGAGAACAGATAATAGCTCTGACTGGCCATTACCTGCGATCCCGGCAACGCCCAGTATTTCGCCTTCACGAAGCTCAAACGATACGCTCTTTAAACTATTAAAACCGCGCTTATCACTTACACATACATTATGCGCCGATAATGCTATTTTATCTGGTTTTCCTGGCGCAAACTGTGAGTTTACAAGAACTGACCTGCCGACCATTTGTTCTGCGAGCCATTCAGGCGATGTCTCATTGGTCTTTGTATGAGCTACCAATTTACCTTGGCGCATAACAGACACAACATCGGTAATAGCCATCACTTCATGAAGCTTGTGTGTAATCAGAAGGATAGTAACACCTTCTGATTTTAGAGCTTTCAGGATTTCGAAAAGCTGGTCTGTTTCCTGAGGTGTTAGCACGCCAGTTGGCTCATCTAATATAAGCACTCTAGCACCGCGATATAAGGCTTTTAAAATTTCTATTCTTTGCTGAATTCCAACTGGCAGCTCTTCTGTGATGCTGTCTAATTCAACCTCTAACCCATAGGTTTGGGATAGTTCTTGCAGCTTCTCTCTTGCAAGTTGCAGACCCGTTTTAAGACCTTTTTGACCCTCAGCCCCAAGAATAATATTTTCCAGTGCTGTGAAATTTGGAACAAGCATAAAATGCTGATGCACCATGCCAATTCCCATGGCTATAGCCTCGGAGGGTTGCTTAAATGCAGAAGAAATGCCGTCTAATTCTATTAGCCCACTATCTGGTTGATAAAACCCATATAAAATGGACATTAATGTGGATTTGCCAGCGCCGTTTTCACCAATAATACCGTGAATTGTTCCAGAAAGGACGTCCAAGCTGATAGAATCATTCGCGCGCACTGGCCCGAAACTCTTGCAAATATCTTTGAGTGAAACAGAAAACGGCGGCGAATCGCCGCCGTTTTTTTTGGTTATGTTTAAACTCACCGTATTAAACTTACTTCTGAGCGTTATTTAATATGGGCAATTTTGATCTGCTAAAAAGTCGTGCACTACGATATCGCCAGACAGAATCCCGTCTTTTGCTTTCTCAATAGCACTCTTAATATCTGCAGTGATAAGTGACTTGTTATTATCGTCCAGAGCCCAGTCAACACCGCCTTCTGCAATACCAAGTACCTGAACACCTGACGTAAATGCATTATTCTTTGCATCCATGAATGTCTCATAAGCGGCAACATCCACTCGCTTTAGCATAGAGGTTAAAACAGAACCTGGGGCTAGCCCGTTTTGGTTTGAATCAACCCCAATCGCAAGCTTGCCTGCATCAGCTGCTGCTTGAATTACACCAACGCCTGTGCCGCCTGCTGCGTGGTATACCACATCTGCGCCGCGATCCATCTGGCTTCGTGTTAATTCAGCGCCTCTTGCAGGGTCATTCCAAGCCGCAGGAGTAGAGCCTGTCATATTCTCATATACTTCTGCATTTGGAAGAATAGATTTTACGCCGCCTACATATCCACACGCAAACCTGCTGATAAGGCCGATATCTTGACCACCAACAAATCCAACTTTACCTGTTTGCGATGCCTTTGCAGCAGCAACACCCACTAGAAACGAGCCTTCATGTTCTTTGAATACATATTGGCGCAAGTTCGGCGCATCTAGCCAGCCAACATCAATGATTGAAAACTGAACATCTGGATTATCTGCCGATACTTTAGAAATCGCATCTGCCTGTGCAAATCCAACGCCAAGTACAATTGTTGCGCCTTTATCAACCATGCGGCGCATTGCCTGCTCACGCTGTGTCTCGTTAGTTACTTCAAATTCCATTACTTCGATGCCTGTCTCTTCGGTAAATTTCTTTACCCCATTCCAAACACCCTCGTTAAAGGATTTATCAAATTTGCCGCCCATATCAAAAACAACAGCCGGCTTTATTGAATGCGAACCAGCAACGGCCGTCTGAACAGCGGCTACCAATCCAACTGTCATTGCTACTACCGCAACAACAGATGTGAGAATTTTTCTCTTTATCATAATTTACCTCTTCACCTATTTTAATCCAATTTCTTTAAGTCGATTTAGCAGATATCCTTCTGCTGAAAGCACGTTATTCAACATCACCTCTGGTCTTGGATGTAGAAACATAGGTATAGAATAACGTGAATTATTATTTTCTCCATCTGGGTTTACCACACGGTGCGGTGTTGACGGAAAATAATTATTACTCGCCATAGCAAGCATATCTCCATTATTAATGGTGATCATACCTGGATCGCAGGAAATATCATGCCATTTTCCAGCTTTATCCTGTGCTTGCAAGCCAGGCTCAGAGCCCGCTACAAGAAGTGTTATTAGATTTATATCTTCATGAGCTGCAGCCCTAATCGCCCCTGATTCTACATCCTGTTGAATGGGTGGATAATGTAAAATGCGAAGCAAGCTTTGCTGGCTGCCGTGCATCATTTCATCCAAAGGTTCTGAGAGAATATCATGCACATCAGATGGTATGGTGCTATCAAGCCATTTTAATAAGGTTAATCCAAGGCTAACCAAATCATTATATAATTTTCGGGTTTCTACCTCTAATTCTGGAGGAACACGGCCCCATGGAAACACATGATAAAATTCTTTTAGATCTTTTAAATCAACGCCTTTTGCGTTTTCAGACCGAAACGGAAAATATCCATCTTGCTTTTCCATATCTCTTAGAAATTCATGCTTTGCTTCACTTGCAAAAAAGGCACCCCAATTATCATAAATTGACTGCACTTGCTCAGAGCTAATAGGATGATCTTCTAATATGGCAAACCCTGTTTCATGCAGAGAACGCGTTAGGGTTTCTGCTGCATCCTTGGCAGTATAGCTTACTGTTTGAACTTGCATATCCTGTTTTATTCCTTAGCTGTTTACTCTCTTATCGAAGGCCGTGTCAGCTTGCTCTAAAATAGCCATAAAACGCTTTTTAGCTGCATCGACGTCAACCCCTACTGCCACACTCACAGCTCTTCGTAACGTATTTTCACTAACAATCGAATTACCCACTTCCTCTCCCTCAACTATGACAGATAGCGGCTCGTTTTGGAACGTAAAAATATCACGATCACAAATTGCCAATAATGCCGCCGGGTCATGCATAAGACACACACGCTTTCCAACGATTTTCTCATAGAAATCAATATAGAATTCACAGATATCATAAATAAAACCTCCAATTCTTGGAGATGCTTTAGCAATTTGTGAAAAAACATCAGGCGGAAACTGTATTGTTGCAGTTACATCAAGGCCTATTAGATCTATGTGCCAATCTGCACCAAGAACCTTGTCTGCGGCATGAGGATCATTCCAGAAATTTGCTTCTGCAAATGAGGTTACATTCCCTGGGACGTGAACAGCCCCTCCCATTATAACCAGTTTTTTAACATGGTTTACAATTTCTGGATCGTAATCAAGCAGCTTTGCGATATTCGTTAAAGGCCCGACAGGACATAAAATAATTTCGCCTGAATGCTCTCTTATTGTTTCAGACAGATAAATATATGCTGGCCTTGGATCTGGCTTTTGCGAGGGTTGAATGTCTGTCAAACTGCCAAATCCTTCCTCTCCATGAACAAAAAAGGCAGGAGTATTCATTGCTTGAACCAATGGCGTTAACGCGCCGCCAGCAACACTGCATTCATACGCTGCTTGTTCTGCAAGCCAAAGCGCGTTTCGTGTTGCTTGCTCTACATATACGTTGCCAAAAATGGTGGTAAGTCCAACCACTTCTAATCTGCTATCCGCAAATGCTTGATGAATCGCCATGGCATCATCAATGCCTGGATCTGTATCAATAATTATTTTCTGAGGTTTCATTATTTGGGCTTTCATTATTTGGGCTTCCAATCTGTGTATTCTTATGAATTATCTTGCAAAAAACTAGTTACCTCTGCCCCTGACGGAATGGCTGGCAAAGCACCTTGTCTTGTGATTTGCAATGCTGCTGCGGCTGACGCATATCTCATAGCCTGTTGCATTGTCTGCCCGTCACTTAGGCTAGCAAGCACAAAGCCAAGAAAGGTATCTCCTGCGCCTGTTGTATCGATGGCAGTTACCTTAAAAGGCGCCACTGAAAAACAGCCTTGCTCGCCCCAATAACGAGCACCCTTCGAGCCTAATGTTATGATAAGATGAGGCAATCCAAGTGTGGTGATATCTTTTTCAATATAGTCACTCAGCGCCGCCGCCTCTCCCTCATTTACAATCAGAAGATCGGTTAAAGGGAGAAGGCCGGCTGTTTGTTCTGCAACAAAAGGCGCCGCGCTATAACAGATCTTAAGACCCTGTTGCTTAGCAAGTGATAAAAACGGCTCAACTAGGCAAGTCTCGTTCTGCGCAAGCGCCCAATCAGACGAATTCGCTTTTTGAAGTGCTTTTTTTATCTGTTCTTGCTCGATTTTATAATTCGCAGATGGCGATAAAATAATCTGATTCTCGCCTGTTTTATCATCTACCATTATAATGGCATGTCCTGATGGCATATCTAACAAAGCAACAAAATCAAGATTCACGCCTGCATTTTTCATCTCTTGCAAATATAGCGCATCCTTTTGCCCAAAAGCGCCAATATGAAACACCTCTGCACCCGCTTTAGCAAGCGCGACAGACTGGTTAGCGCCTTTGCCGCCAAGCGCTATGTTAAAATCATTGGCTGCCAATGTCTCGCCTGCGGATACTAAATGTGGCAGCCTATAAAAATAATCTAAATTAATAGAGCCGAGATTAAAGATAGTCATAACTATTATGTGCCTTTTTAGCTGTCTGTTCCGCCATTAGCAGCTGACCATCCTGTTGGATCATGCAAGAAAGCCTCAACAGATGTAATGGTCGTCTCATCAAATCTTCCAGACGCTTTTAGTTCAGCTAATATATCCCACCAAGTTGCAAGATAATGTAAATGAAGACCATGATCTGCCAGTTTTTTCTGAGCAGATGAGAATATATCATAGTAAAATATCACCAGAATATGGTCGCAATTCGCACCTGCAGAGCGAAGCGCATCTGCAAACATAAATTTACTTCCCCCATCTGTTGCTAAATCCTCCATCAACAGCACATTTGCACCAACTTCTAGATGACCCTCTATCTGAGCGTTTCTGCCAAACCCTTTGGGTTTTTTTCGGACATACTGCATCGGCAGTGCAAGCCGCTCGCTAAGAAAAGCCGCAAACGGAATGCCGGCTGTTTCGCCGCCTGCTATCGAATCAAAATATTCTACCCCAACAGCTTCAGCTAACAAAGACACAGAATAAGACATCAGAGCTGCTCTTATACGCGGGAAAGATATCAGCTTGCGACAATCAATATAAACTGGACTTCTCGCACCCGAAGTAAGAACAAATGGCTCACTTGCATTAACGTGAACAGCCTCAATATCTAATAGGATTTTTGCAGTAGAACGGGCAATAACCTCTTTTGGCGTATGGTTATGAAGTATCATGATGGTGGTAGCCCCTTAATCGTTTCTAGTGATTTACATTAAATAGCGCGTTGTTAAAAGATGTATAATGTATGATTTTAGGTGGTATGGTAATCAATTAAGTTTAATCTCGGCGTTTTTTTAGGGGGGATTATTTTTTACCATCTCGCCGTAATACCAGAAAACTGCCTATCATAACGAGCGCAGAAATCGTTAAAATCATTAGGGTTGCAATGGCATTAATTTCTGGTGAAACGCCCAATCGTATTTTGGAAAAAATCACAATAGGGAGTGTTGAGCTTCCAGGGCCACTTACAAAGCTGGCAATCACCAAATCATCAAAACTTAGGGTAAATGATAATAGCCAAGCCGCAATAATGGACGGAAGAATAAGAGGCAGAATGATAGATAGGAACACAAATGGCTGCCTGCCACCAAGGTCTCTTGCCGCCTCTTCAAGGGATTTATCCATATCACGCAATCTTGTTTGAATGACGACAGCTGCAAAACACATCCCAAAAGTAGCATGCGCAATCATTATGGTATCCACACCTCGCCCTGACGGCCAGCCAAAGCTTGCCTCCATTGCGATGAATAATAATAACATTGATAAGCCCGTTACTGCCTCTGGCATTACCAAAGGTGCACTTGCAACAAGGCTCAAAAATAATCTGCCTCTAAAATGTGCAAAACGCACAAAGGCAATTGCGATTAATAATCCAAATATCGTTGAAATCGTAGCTGAGCTAAATCCAATTAGTAATGATTTATACAAAGCGGTAAGCAAAACATCATCATACCACAACTCTTTATACCATTTAGTAGAGAAGCCTGCCCAGACAGAGACAAGTTTGCCGCGATTAAAGCTATAAATCATCATCATCATGACCGGAATATATATAATGCCAAATCCAGCAATGGCTAATAATTTAACCAATAACGGAACAGTACTACGCATTAGCTTATACTCTCCTTATCCTGATACCTTGCATAGACAATGGGTAATATGATGATTGCGATAAGTATGATGGCGATAGCAGCTGCAACAGGCCAATCCCTATTGCGAAAGAATTCTGTCCAGATGACTTTACCAAGCATTAATTGCTCTGGGCCACCCAAGAGAGCTGGTATAACAAACTCTCCAACTGCAGGAATAAAGACCAAAAGACAGCCCGCTATTACGCCAGGCATACTAAGAGGCAGAATTATGGTTCGAAAAATATCCCAATTTTTTGCGCCAAGGTCAGCTGCCGCTTCTAATACCGAATTATCTAGCCGCACAAGAGAGGCATATAACGGCAGTATCATTAATGGCAAATAGGTAAGAATCATGCCTGAATAAATTGAAAAATCTGTTTGCATCATTTGAATAGGCGTTACAGTAATCCCAGCCCATATTAGAAAATCATTAATAACGCCATTTGGATTCAACAAGCCTATCAGAGCATACATTCTAAGAAGCGATGATGTCCAAAACGGCATTAATATCAATACCAGCAGAATATGTTGCAATGATTTATTCGAGCGCGCTATCCACCAAGCCATCGGATACGCAAATAAAAGACAATATAAGGTCGAGAAAAAAGCCAACCTGACGCTATTCACCGCAGGCCACAAATAATCTTCCCAATATTCATATATTAGCAAGTAATTATCTACTACTGGCTGAAAGGAGATGCCATCTTTACCAATTTGAAAGGCAGGGTTATAGGGCGGCACTGCTCGCCTTGCCTCTGACAAAGAGACGTTAACCATTTCTACCAAAGGGAGCATAAAAAATATACCAAGCCATCCCAACGGCAACCAGATAACAAGCAATCGTCCAAATTTTTGAAGGAAGGAGTGCATTTCTTCACCCTTCTAGAATGAGTGTTGCATCTGGTGAGAAGTGAACAAAACCTGTTTCTAACTGCCTTGAATTGGCTTGGCTTGGCTGATTATGGGACTGATATACTTTTAACTTGATACCGTCTGGCCCTATTACTTTATATTGCGTTCCAGCACCATAAAATGCCCAATCTTCAATTTCTACCGGAAATTCATTGAGCTGGCCTGTCGGCTGTGAGGTAAGGGTTATTTTCTCAGGCCGGATAGCAAGGCTTACCTTCATCCCAGATGTCAATGTACTACTACCGGTGGCGTGAATTAGGGTTGCTGCTTCCATTAGCCAATATTTACCAGCCCGCTGTATAACTGTTGCCTCAAGAAAGCTTATATCACCAACGAAATCTGCCACAAAACGTGTTTCAGGCCTCTCATATATTTCGTTTGGAGTGGCGGTTTGAACTAATTTTCCATCATCCATCACACCAATTCGAGTAGACAAGGTCATCGCCTCTTCTTGATCATGTGTTACTACTATGAAGGTTGTGCCAAGTTGTTCTTGAATATTAACAAGTTCAAATTGCGTTTCTGAGCGAAGCTTTTTGTCCAATGCAGCAAGCGGCTCATCTAGTAATAACAGCTTAGGGCGCCTTGCAAGGGCACGTGCTAACGCAACGCGCTGTCTTTGCCCACCTGAAAGCGTTGAGGGTTTGCGCGCGCCCATTCCAGATAGGTGAACAAGCCGCAGCAATTCTTCAACACGTGCCTTAATTTCATCGCTCGGAAGTGATGCACGTTTTAAGCCATAAGCAATATTGTTTGAGACACTCATATGGGGGAAAAGCGCATAGCTTTGAAACATGATATTTACAGGTCTATCCGCTGGATCGACATTTGCCATATCCTGACCATCAATTTCAATGTAACCTTCTGATGGTTTCTCAAACCCTGCCAGCATTCTTAATAAGGTTGTCTTGCCGCATCCAGATGGACCTAAAAGACTAAACAGTTCGCCTCTTTCTAAATTAAACGAAACATCATCAACTGCCAATAATTTGCCAAATTTTTTAGAAATATTCTGAATTCTAATAAAGGGGGTCATATGGCAATGCCGTCACTTCCAATTTATAAATAAAGAAAGCCACGTTCACTTAAGATTGAAGGTGGCTTCCATTACGAAATTTAAATTCTGATTTCTGCTCTAGCCTAATTACCTGCGGAAAATCTGTTCCATACACGCGTTACTATTCTATCCGTCTTTGCATCGTAAACAGGTGTTACAAAAAGCTTCTCTTTTGCTTTTTCGGTTGGATAAATGCCTGGATGAGATAAAATATCTGGATCAATATCTGGCATCGCTGCTTTGTTACCACTTGCATACCAAACATAGTTTACATTCTCCGCCGCTACATCAGCACGCATCATGTAATCAACAAATTTATAAGCATTCTCTATGTTTTTTGCATCAGCAGGAATTGCCATAACGTCAAACCATAGGTTGGTGCCCTCATCTGGAATGTAATAATCTATCACATGTCCATTTTCTGCATCTTCTGCTCGATAAGCCGCCTGAAACGCATCGCCTGACCACATTATAGCGGCGCAGATATCACCATTGGCAATATCATTTATCGACTGGCTTGAATTGATATATCGAATATAGGGGCGAATGGCTGACAACGCATCTCCTGCAGCTTCGAAATGTGCTGTATCTGTCGATGTTCCAGGATACCCCAGATAGGTCATAACATTTGGCAATACATCGGTTGGTGCATCAAGAATTGCAATGCCACAATCTTCTAGTTTTGCCGCATTTTCAGGGTCCAGGATCAGCGACCAGCTATCGGTTGGCGCATCATCGCCAAGTCGCTCTGCTATCATATCTTCATTATAAGCAATGCCCGTGGACCCCCACATATATACTAATCCAGCAGAATCTGATCCGACCATCTTATCGGCTTGATCCTGTATCTCAGGATCTTGGTTAGAAGCATTTGGAATTTTGGACAAATCCATATCCTGATAAACCCCAGCCTCACGCCCGCGAGCAAGAAAATCAGCTGTTGGCACAACAAGGTCATATCCAGAGGAACCTGCAAGCATTTTAGCTTCTAATATTTCATTGGAATCATACAAATCATAGGTAACTCTTATCCCAGTTTCGGCCTCAAAATTTGCAATGGTATCTTCTGCTATATAGTCAGACCAATTATAGATATTGAGCTCGCCTTCTATTTCCGCAACTTGGCTTTTTTGAGTATTCGATGTGTCAAAATTGAAAAATACAACTAAACTGGCCGCTATAACCCCTATAATTAAAAAAAGATTGGATCGTTCCATAATTAGTTACTCCTTAAAAAATAACGACAGAAAACAATATAAATGTATAAGCATTTTATTGATGCCCAACAAGCAAATAAAAAACCGCTATTTCAAGATCTGCCAATAAACAGGCATTTGCGGATCAAACAGCGTAATATTGCCTTCTTCTGTTTGAAGTGTTTTTGGCATTTCCAGCATAGTATCTGATTTGAATAACCTTAACGTCTGTTTATTATAAGGTAGCCTATAGAAGTCCGCCCCATGGAGACTTACAAACCCTTCCAGATTATCCAATGCCCCCAAATTATCAAATAATTGGGCTAATATCTCAATGGCAAAAGAGGCATTAAAAACACCTGCACAGCCACAAACATCAATTTTAGCGCCATCTAAATGAGGCGCACTGTCAGTGCCAAGAAAAAACCTCTTATCCCCTTTTGTTGCGGCGTCTATCAATGCAAGCCTATGAGATTCTCTTTTTAAAATCGGCAGGCAGTAATAATGAGGTCTTATGCCACCTGCAAGCATTACATTTCGGTTCACAACCAAATGATGAGGGGTAATAGTAGCCCCAAGGTTTCGTGATTCGTTAAGAACATAAGAGGCTGCTTGCTTGGTTGTAATATGTTCCATCACAATTCTTAAATCTGGCAATTCACGTCTCAAAGGCTCTAAAATTTGCTCAATAAAAACAGCTTCCCTGTCAAATATATCGATTTGTGGATCTGTTACTTCACCATGTATTAATAATGGGATAGATGCCTCTGACATCGCTGCTAGAACTGGATATACTTTCTTAATATCTGCAACCCCATTTTGTGAATTGGTTGTTGCACCAGCTGGATATAATTTAACTGCCTTGATTATTCCTTGTTGATAGGACGCTACGACATCCTCTGCTTGTGTGTCTTGTGTTAGATAGAGGGTAAGCAAAGGCTCAAATTCTGCCCCAGACTCGATGCTATCTTTAATTCTGTCTGCGTAGAGGCGCGCATCCGCACCTGTCACAATCGGTGGCACAAGATTTGGCATTATAATCGCTCTTGATGCCCATCGATAGGTTGCAGGCAACACCGCCTTCATGATTTCTGCATCTCGAATATGCAAATGCCAATCATCGGGTTTGGTGATTTTAAGCTGATTTTGATTCGCTGTCATGAAGTTTGCCTAACCCCTAGCTTTTTTATTACCGAATTTAATACCCTAATTTATGCATCTGCTGCATTTATTAATTCGCGATTAATTCGCCTACCATGTTCGCTGTATAACAAGCAAGTGTCCATCCAAGATGACCATGTCCAGTGTTATAAAATATGTTAGGTTTTCTGCCTTTTGCAACAAGAGGGATCATATTAGGTCTCATTGGTCGCAAACCTGCCCATGGTTTTATATCCTTAGATGGAAGCTCTGGAAAATTACATTCCACCCACCGTGTTAGAGGCTTGATACGTGCATCCACAATATCAAGATTATGCCCAGCGATTTCTGCTGTTCCGGCAACTCTAAATCTATCTCTTCCTAATCTTGATGTGACTATTTTAGCCTCATCATCAAGCAAGCTTACCATTGGCGCTTTTTGTTGTGCAATGCTGTCAGATAACGGCACTGTAATTGAATAGCCCTTTACGGGATAGATATTAATCCTATCGCCTAATTTTCGCCCGAATTTATGACTGGCGACACCGGCGCATATTACGACAGCATTAAACCTATCAGCTCGTTCCTCCAAGCCGTGCGTTTGAGAGACAATTTCAACCTCATGGGTAGATGTTTTTATGTCTGTTACATCTGTCCAAAGTTTAAACTCAACGCCGCGTGTACTAATAACATCTGCTAGATTAGAGGTGAATTTATGAATATCACCTGTTGAGTCTGTTTTGGTATAGTATCCCCCAACAAACTTCTTAGTTAAGCTCGGCTCTATTTCCAGAATTTCACTTCCCGAAAGACGTCGACGCTCCAGGCCGCCCTCGGCCAATAGCGCATTAACTCTATGAGCATGATCAAATTCACGCTGACTATTATAGATATGCAAAATGCCACAATCTGACTTGTCGAAATCTATGCCAGCATCATCTATGATTTTTTGCATTTGTTTGCGTGACTCGATCGCCATTCTTGTAGTCGCGATAGTGTTTTTTCGGTAATTCCTTGTTTGTAGTAAAAATTCGCTAATCCAGCTTATCTTATGCCCATCTGGCCAATAATTCATCTTAAGCGGCGCCTCTTTCTTAAAAAGCCATGAGGCTGCTTTGAAAATTGTTCCAAAGTGATTCCAGACTTCCGCATTACTTGCAGAAAGTTGCCCTCCATTTGCATAGGATGTCATAACACTCGCATAGCGCTGTTTTTCAAAAACAGTCACCTTATATCCAAGCTGGTTTAATATATAAGCGGTGGTAACCCCTGTTACACCAGCACCAATAATCGCAATAGATTTCATTTTTTAAAGACTCCAAAGTGCATGAATGCCGATAAACGACAATAAAAATACACCTCGTCTGTCTTTGTACCTGAGAGTTTCCCAAGAATGCGATTTTACCGCGCTCTTAGTTATCCCCGTCGGTGAACCTTTTACGGTTACTTTCCAGACTGTTCACTCTGATTGGCCCTGTTGCCTGAGAGATTATGAGGCTTGTGCTCCTTCGGCGCTGCCATAAAATACAGTATCGTATCTATAACAGACTCTCCCAATCAGCGTATTGAACGTCTCAAGGATTATCACACTATCAAGCTGTCTTCAAATTTTTTTACAACCTGCTTTTACGAATCTGGCCCCTGCTTTGGCGAACCTAGCAAAGCTAATCATTAGAAATAGGGGATTATACTTTACAGAATAAAACTTTATTACTATAACCTAGCACGCTTGGCCAAATAACATATTGGTTATGCACATTTTCTTTCAGACCACTTTCAAGAGGTACTTAAATCATGACCAGCGCGTATATCCCTGTCGCTCTTGGGGCATTCGGCTTAATTGTCGCTTTTTTTGTTTATCAATGGATTAAAAAATCTCCAGTCGGAAACGGCCCGGAAAAAGATATAGCAGATGAAATACATCTTGGCGCCATGGTCTTTATGGCCAGCGAATATAAGCGTCTTGCTATTTTTTGTGTGATTTGCATTGTTGCTCTTTACGCCAGCTTGGGAGAGGGAACAGCCATTGCATTTACGCTTGGTGCCTTATGTTCTGGCACTGCTGGTTATATTGGAATGTACACAGCCACGAAAGCTAACGTGCGAACAGCGGTAGCCGCCAAGAATAAGGGCGCAGCTGAGGCATTGAATATAGCCTTTTTTGGAGGCTCTATTATGGGCCTTACGGTTGCATCTATGGGCTTGCTCGGAATAGGGGTGCTATACGGGTTTATGGGCAATACGTTGCACGGGATAGAATCTATTGAAGGCTTTGCAATGGGCGGCTCTTCTGTGGCTTTGTTCAGCCGTGTTGGCGGCGGAATTTTTACTAAATCTGCAGATGTTGGCGCTGACCTTGTTGGTAAGGTTGAAGCAGGTATTCCAGAAGACGACCCCCGCAATCCAGCAGTTATCGCCGATAATGTGGGTGATAATGTTGGTGATGTTGCCGGCATGGGTTCAGATATATTTGAGTCTTATTGTGGCGCGATGATAGCATCGATGGCGCTTGCTGCATCGATGTCAATGGCGTCCTTGGATGTCCTAGGCGGCAACAGATCTGTATTGCAGTTCATGCCACTAGCTCTTGCATCAACAGGGCTTATTTGCTCACTACTTGGAATTTTGTCCGTAAAATTATTCTCTAACAAAAGCGCCGATGTTGCCTTGCGATTTGGCACCATAGGCTCTGCTGTTATATTCATAGGGGCGGCCTATTTTGTGATTACCAGCATGGGCGCATCCGTTGGGGTTTGGTATGCGGTACTTGTGGGCGCGATAGGCGGTATCATTGTTGGTCTTGTAACTGAATATTATACCGGAGGCGCTCCGGTTCGGAAAATTGCCAAAGATGGTGAAACGGGTCCGGCAACTGTGATGATTTCTGGATTGGCAATTGGCATGCAGTCTGTTGCTATTCCAGTGCTTACGATTGCAGCTATAATCTTCTTTGCAAATCTTTCAGCTGGTCTTTACGGCGTTGGAATGGCTGCTGTTGGTATGTTGGCCACCGTTGGAATTACCATGGCGATTGATGCATATGGACCAGTAGCAGACAATGCTGGCGGTATTGCTGAAATGGCTGAAATGGGCCCAGAAACACGTGAAATTACTGACTCTCTTGACGAGGTTGGAAATAGCACGGCTGCAATTGGTAAAGGGTTTGCCATTAGTGCGGCTGCTCTGGCAGCTCTTGCGCTAATCAGTGCCTATATTGTTAAGGTCAGTAATGGAGACCCTGATTTTGTGCTTGCCATTAATGACCCGATTGTTCTTGTGGGTATGTTTATTGGCGGTATTTTCCCTTTCCTTGTAAGTTCTATTACGATGACTGCCGTTGGTGATGCTGCTTTTGAGATGATTATCGAAGTGAGACGCCAATTTAAGGAAATACCTGGCTTGATGGAAGGCAAAGCAAAGCCTGATACAGCTCGCTGTGTGGATATTGCAACTCGTGCTGCGCTGCGCAAGATGATTCTACCTGGTTCACTAGCTGTGCTTGCTCCTGTTGTAATTGGCTTTGGTCTTGGACCAAAAGCGCTAGGCGGCATGCTTGGCGGCGCGCTAATCTGTTGTGTCATGATGGCTCTTATGATGGCAAATGCTGGCGGTGCATGGGATAATGCCAAGAAGTATGTTGAAAAGGGCAATTATGGCGGCAAGGGTTCTGATGTCCATAAAGCAGCTGTTGTTGGGGATACGGTTGGCGATCCTCTTAAAGATACATCTGGTCCGGCTATGAACATCCTAATCAATGTAATGGCGATTGTAAGCCTTGTTATCGCGCCACTTCTTATTTGAGGGCAGGATTGCTTTTCTTAAATATATGACTATTTTTTTAAAAGGGTCGGCAAGCTGTCGACCTTTTTTTTAATCCTTCTAACCTGCACTAAATGCTAATCAGCAGAGGTATTATCAACAGTGACGAGTGAAGAAGTTGTAATCATTGGAAATAGTTTTAGCGGTCTTGGGACGGCGATTGCCTGCGCAAAACATGGCTATCAGGTCACGGTAATTGCGCCTAATAACCATTCAAGTTTCATCGGTGGATTACAAATAGCGCCTAACGGATTGGCTGCTTTATCGTCACTAGGGGTAGAGCAAGAAATACTGAATAAAGCGGTTAGACTTTTGGCAGTACACATTAAAGCATTCGACACGGCGGTCAGCCTTACAAATATTCCGCTCTCCTCGAACAACGCTCCTTATGTCTCAATTGCACGTCAGGATCTATATGAAATCTTATTGAGTAAGTGCCTTACAAATTCACTTATTAACTTTATGGACGCCAGTGTTTTAGCTATCACGAGCAAAAATAATCACACTAGGCTAGCACTAGATACTGGTGAAATTATTACAGCGCCCATTATTATAGGTGCGGATGGCTGGGATGGCAAAACACGGCACTTCATCAGCCCTTCTGCACGTCAGAAAAACTCTGGATATTCTATCTATCGGGGGATTTTTCCTGCCTCAAAAGTGCCGGCGGGTTTTTCCTATCCTGATGTGCAATTATGGCTTGGTAATTCATGCCATCTGGTATCCTATCCAATCCAAAATAGCCAAGCTGTTAATTTCGTGTTTGCTTTTTCAGAGCGCGCTTTTGAGTCGCACTCAATTGACGCTATCTTCTGCAATCATCCGGTGCTCTCGATGCTGGGGGAGTATACTCAAAATTGGCACTTAACCCCCATAAAGCAATTTGATTCATTATCAAACTGGCGACGGGGCGGAATAACCTTAATTGGGGATGCAGCACACCCGATGCCCCCTCATCTAGCACAAGGGGCAGGGCAATCATTCATGGATGTTGCAAGCATTGAAAACGGTCTTGGCACGGGGCTTACGCTATCGAACGCAATTTCTAACATGATAACCACCCGAATGCCCGAAGCTCATTCTGTTGTTAAAAAAAGCCAGCTTTCTGGAAATATTTTTCGTATAAATAGCCCTATTGCAGATTTAAGAAACCAGCTCATCAGTATGGCTGGCCAGAAAGTTATTTCTGACTTTCTTCAAGATTTATGGCTAACAGCATAACGCTAAATCCTTTTCAAACAGAATTAGATTATGCTGCTAGCAGGCATCCAATTACAGATACTTCCCCTTAGGGTTTCATTACATCTTCTGAGCCATGGACAGCATCGATACCGTCACCAGCCATTTTGGTTACAATCCAGCCTATCAGAAGCCCCCAAACGATGCCATCAAGAACAAACCAAAATGGAGATGACACAAATCCTGACATTATAGAATTCGCAATATAGGTAGAGAAATGCTCATAGTTAAAAAAGATAACCGTAAAATTGAGCTAGCCTCCAACAAACGCAGAGCGAACCTGCCATTTAAGGGGGAACTTAAAAATCGGGTGTCGCACAAAAATACCTGTAATAGCAATGATGATACCAAAGGTAATATACCAAAAAATTAAGGCCCAGCGGAGCCAAATCGATACATTATCTACTAGCGTTGCTACCACGAAAAAATTCAATATTCGAATCAAAAGACCGAGAAAAGCTGCCAGTTTAATGCCTTTAACCAAAGATGCATTGTTACTCATCTTTCTCTCCAATTCCGTTAGTTTGTTATAATTCCCACACGCTAGATGAGAAGTGTTAATATATCGTTAATGTGTTTTTGGAACGCATCCAATTAGGTAGAAAGCGCCTTGTCTTTGACATAAATTACCCCATCTCAAATAAGGCGGTCTAATAAATGTGTAAGGGTAGTATCAAAATGATGATTAACACTTTGAAATGGTTTTATGTAATTAGTACCAGCTTATTTTTAGGAACAGCATCTATGGCACATGCAAACACAGCCTATATGTTTGAGTTTGACTCAATTGATGGCGGAAAAATATCTTTATCTGAATATAAAGGTAATGTGATTTTGGTTGTTAATACGGCATCTGAATGCGGGTTTACGAGTCAATATACAGGTCTACAAGCATTATGGGATGAGTTTAAGGAGGACGGACTTGTTGTACTCGGTATCCCTAGCAATGATTTTGGCGGACAGGAGCCAGGGACTGACAGCCAGATTAAAAACTTCTGTGAGGTAAATTTTAATATTGATTTTCCCATGACAGCCAAAACGACTATTAAAGGGCGTGATGCACATCCTTTTTATCGTTGGGTTAGTGACGAGTTGGGCTGGATAGCAGGTCCTAAATGGAATTTTCATAAATATCTCATCGCTCGAAATGGGACATTACATGATTCCTTCTCATCTATGGTCAGCCCATCATCCGCGAATTTGCAAGAACAAATAACACTACTACTTGCACAGTCTGGATAGACAAATTCATGCCTCTAATAACACGCCCTTCCGATTGCTAAGGGGTTTACTGCCAGCAATTTTAGCAAGCGGCGCACCCTTCCAGATATATTTTTGAAGCATCATAGAAAAAACAATGCCGCTCGTTCCTGCATAGACGGGAATTTTTTTGCGAAACGCATCTGGCCCATCTAGCAAAAGGATGCTGGCTATTAATTCTCCTTCGTCAACCCTCTGACCAAGCGTTACATGATAACACACTAATCCGCTAAACGATGCCTTGATAATCTGGGTTGCATTAAATGGCAGTGCTGGCGGCATAATGGGCGCAGCTTTATCCATTTTTGAATTTATAAAACCACGCGTGATGAAAAACCCCATTAAATTTTCGGCATCTAGTTTATTTAATGTTTCCTCAACATCAATTAATCCGCGATATTCTAGCGTTGCAGATAAAATAGGAGGCGGAACAGGCTTATCTGGACACAGACGCTGAAGGTCTATCCATAATCTTGGCCATACTTCATCAAAAGAACCTCCGCCAGAATTTTCTGCTGTTAATGTTACGCGTGAGCCCATCCAGTTTGCTAAATCCTGATATTCCGGCATTAATTGGGGCACAATATAAATATGGTTTGTCGCATCCACATCGCAATGCAAATCCAGAACAACATCACATTCAATCGCTATTTTTATGATTTCAAACCGCAGTGTTTCGAGGGCTGTTATAGGGGTTTGACGGGCTATCCATCTGCGGACTGATGACAAGATTTTATCTTTATTTTCGTGCTCATTTTCAGATAATTTATCCAATATATCTGGCTCATTATTTAAAATACACTCTGCAAGGTCTGGCCAATTACGGTTAAAATTTAATCCCGTAGAAAAATCAAATCTACCACTATGATGGTGATTATAAATTTGCGCCATCCCAATAGGGTTCACCATAGGAAATACGATAAATTCGGCATTAAGCTGGCCTGACTTATCTGCCTGCTCTAACATATCTAAAAGATAATGCAGAATAAGCGTGCCTGGTTGCTCATCTGCATGCAGTCCTGCCTGCAGAAAAATCCTGGGGTGGGTGCCCTTTCTATCTGGAATAAAGTGATAATAAGACACGGTATAAGCAGCGCCAGCTGTATCTGCTGATAATGGAATTGTGATATGTTGAGTACTTATTGCTGCCTCCACACCTTAGTGTAACAAGAATAGCTGTTACCTTAATAAATTAATAGATAGTTTTAATTTAGGCCGTTGCTGTACATCAAGATGCCTGTTTAAATACTGGTTTGCAGCGCCAAATACGACAATAATAATAAGCGTTACGGATATAAAATAACCTGCAACAATCGGGTATGGCAGAAACGGATTAAATGTTTTATCAGCAAAATAGCTGGCATAATATAACGCATCCCCAGATTGCCGCCATGCCGGAAAGCCAGAGAAGAAAATCAGCGCTGTGGCATGAAACAGAAAAATAGCCTCATTAGTATAAGAAGGCCAAGCAAGCCGAAGCATAGATGGCCAGATAATACGCCAGAATTTATTCCACCCCGTTATTCCATATGCTTCTGCTGCCTCTAATTCAGTCGAGGGGATAGAGCGTATCGCACCATAAAATATTTCGGCTGAATACGCGGCTGTATTGCAAAACAACACTATTAATCCGCCAAGCCAGGCTCTTGTCAGCCACCGCGTTTCCGCTGAAAGCGTTATAAATCCTAAATCAATCGTAACGCCAAGTTTGGGAAGTAAAACAAATAACTCATATGCAAAGAAAAACTGAATAAATAAAGGCGAGCCTCTAAACAGAAAAATAAAGCTAATGGCTGGTATTCGGTAAAGGGCAGAACGGTTATTTTTGCCAATCGCAAGGATGATAGCAAACCAGAAACCAAAGAAAACAGCTATTAGTCCGAAATAGATATTCCAAATAAGCCCAGAGCCAATTAATACAGCTTGCTCGCATATCGTGATATCCGTTTTTGGCAGAATACGCTCTCCAATTCCAAGAGAGCGAAAAGCGTAATCCTGTATGGTGATCCAACAGCTGCTCATCCAGAATATCCTTGCAACTCACTACCTGCCATTGTTGCTTGACCATGGCTAAGTTTAAGCTGCAACTTGGCAAGAACTTTTCCGCTTACCCAAGTCATCACTAAATAAAAAATCAATAGACCCGCAAAATAATAGACCCGCCAATCAGGATGGGGATAGGCATAGAGTGATGTTTTAGATCCACCCAATTCACGCGCCCAATATACGATATCTTCTACTCCTAGCAGAAATAATAAGGGGGTTGCCTTGATCAATATCATCCATAGGTTTGATAGACCTGGGATGGCATATACCCACATCTGCGGAACTAAAATTCGCCAGAAAACTTGCTGTTTACTAAATCCATACGCGGCAGCTGTTTCGGTTTGCGCCCTTGGAACCGCTTTCATAGCTCCGCTCAATACGTTTCCAGCAAAGGCCCCAAAAACAATAGCAAATGCAATAAGGGCTAGTATAAATGCATATAGCTGATGCACCCATAAATCAGAGGTCGACAAAGGAAGCTTTGCTGCTTTGCAAACAATAAAATCTGTTCCCCTCCATACTGGCTCCAAGACGTGCGAGCAAATGATTTTATGGCGAATAAATTCAAATAATTGATCAAGCGCTAACGGCACAAACAGGAAAAAAACAACATCAGGGACACCCCTCACCATATTAATATAGCCTTTGGCAATTAGTCTGACCGGCCAGATTGAAGAGCGAACGCCAGAGGTAGCAACAAAACCAAATAATAGAGATAACGGAGCCGCACATAAAAGAAGAACTAATACAACAATAAAAGACCCATAAAACGCAAAATGCTTTGCAGTAGTCAAATAGCACATAAGCCAAATAGTGCCTTCAAGCGAAGATGGATCAGCACAAGCATCAAACATAAATAACCCTTTTATGGGGGCAAAAAAGCAGCGACTTCAGTTAGAGTAAGGAGCATTCATAAAAATCAGATGCGGGATGAAATTACACAACTCCCGCCCCGCATCTGCTAAAAATATTTTAAAACAACCTAGAAAAGCTCTCCAATTTCCCATTGTTTGATAAGGTTATTAAGAGTTCCATCTGCTTTCATTGAATTAATAGCAGCATTGAACTTGTCTTTTAGATCTGAGTCAGATTTACGAATACCCATTCCAACTCCGCCACCAATAAGGACGCTATCTCCAACAAAACTTAGCTCACCGCCAGATTCGTTTACAATCGGATCCAAGAAAGCTTTATCTGCAATAACAGCATCTGCCTCGCCGTTTCTCACCGCTGCAATTGTCTCATCTGGGGTTGCGAACTCTACCAATGTAGCGCCTGATTCAACAACAAAGCTTGCCTGAATGGTACCTGTCTGAGCTGCTATCACGCCAGAATTAAAATCAACAGATGCGCCAGATAAGGCAACATATTTAGAGGGATCTGGCTGAGTATAGTTTGTTGTAAAATCTATTTCCTTCATACGCTCTTCGGTTATCGACATACCTGCTATAATGGTGTCGTAATTTCCTGCCTTCAAGTTTGGAATGATTGAATCCCAGTCATTCTTTACCCATGTGCAATCAAGACTTGCTCTTTTACATAGCTCGTTTCCAAGATCTATTTCAAATCCGATAAATTGACCATTATCGTCAATACCATTATAGGGCATATAAGCACCCTCAGTGCCCATACGCACCGTGTCCGCATAAGCTGAGCTAAGAGCAAAACCAGTAAGAACAGCTGCTAATAAAATTTTCTTCATGATGTATCTCCTCAATTAACGTTCAAGTGCATTTCCAATTAATTCGCAGCCGCACTTAAAAACTGCTTAAGCCGTGTAGATTTAGGCTTCTCAAATAAAATATCTGGAGCGCCTTCCTCTTCAACGATTCCCTGATGCAAAAACAACACCTGATCAGATAAATCACGCGCTAATTGCATATCATGTGTCACTAAAAGCATGGTACGACCTTCAGATGCAAGATCTTTTATTACTTTCACAACTTCTTGTTCAAGCTCTGGGTCAAGCGCAGATGTAGGCTCATCAAACAACAAAGCATCAGGCTCCATTGCAAGTGCCCTTGCGATCGCTGCTCTTTGCTGTTGCCCGCCTGATAGCTGTGCTGGCCATGCATTTGCTTTATCTGCGATACCTACCTTATCAAGAAGAGTATAAGCAACTTCTCGCATCCTCTGCCTGTCTTTTCCAAGCACCGTAACAGGCGCCTCTATTACATTATCCAATATAGATAAATGAGCCCATAAGTTAAATGATTGAAAGACCATGGATAAATTGGTTCTGAATTTAATAATCTGGTTTTTATCAGATAGCTGCCTATGGTCTGTTTTGTCAGTCCAAGATACCGCCTCTCCTTTGAAAACAATATCGCCGCCTTGCGGGATCTCTAGCAAATTACAACATCTCAACAAAGTTGATTTTCCAGAACCTGAAGAGCCAATAAAGCTAATAACAGACCCGGCCGGAGCTGAAAAACTTACATCTTTTAGAACAGCAAGCTCACCATAACTTTTTCTTAAGTTCCGAACTTCTAATATCGGACTGTTTTCAATCGCATCCACCATTAAATATCCAAATGTCACTTATCAAGAAAAAGATTAAAGTGTGATATAATACGCTCTATTCAGACTACGTCTGATTTTACTACCATACCGCCTTATTATAATTATATAAAGAGACCATCCAGAAATCACCAGCCAGAGAATCATCAGATACATTAATCAGATGTTTCGTTATTCAATTTCACATCAATATTACAGTGATACTTGCAGAAAAAATGGTTAAAATGCTATATCCCTATTTCATGTTTAAATAGCTACTAGATTGAATTTGAGCTGCAAGATGGCAGGGTTTTCTGCAATGACAGAACAAACATATAAAAAAAATTCTAAAACACAGCAAAATCAACCCTATTTGATTGCTGCTCTATATCATTTTGTAAGCTTGGATAGCATTGAGGATTGGCAGCAAAGTTTTAAACATATCTGTGCTGAAAATAATCTGTTTGGCACCATTCTGATTGCCCCTGAGGGTATAAATGGAACTATTGCAGGAAGGCACCAAAACATAGAAAATTTTGTTTCTTGGCTGTATGAGCATCCAGAATTCACGCAAACCGAAATAAAATATTCTGAAGAGCATAGCTGCCCATTTCACCGCATGAAAGTAAGACTAAAACGTGAAATTGTAACCATGGGTGAGCCTGATATTAATCCATCAGAAACAAAGGGTATGTATGTAAAACCAAAAGATTGGAATGAATTAATATCATCCCCAGATGTACTAGTTGTTGATACTCGCAATGATTACGAAGTTGCAATCGGCAAATTTTCAAAAGCGGTGGATCCCAACACCACATCATTTCGCGAATTTCCAAAATGGGCAGATGCGTTTGCATCAACGCAAAAACACACAAAACCAACTAAAATTGCGATGTATTGTACTGGCGGAATCAGATGTGAGAAATCAACAGCCTATATGAAAAAAATAGGGTTTGAAGAGGTGTATCATCTACAAGGCGGTATTTTGAAATATTTGGAAGAAGTGCCTGCTGAGCAGTCCTTATGGCAGGGGGAATGCTTTGTATTTGATAACCGAGTAAGTGTTGATCATGAGCTACAAAAAGGGAATTACGCATTATGCCATGCCTGTAGGCATCCCCTATCACAAGCTGAATTGCAATCAAACAGCTATCAAGCTGGCATTAGCTGTCCCTATTGCATTACCAAAACAACACATGAACAAAGAGACCGTTTTGCAGAAAGACAAAAACAAATAAAATTAGCCCGCAACAGAGGCCAGAAGCATATTGGTGTATCTATAAAGAAGTAAAAACCTAGTATTTTTTATCTACGAGCCTCTAATTGCCTTTATTCTAGAGGCATATTCATCCGCTCCTGCTCCAAAAATAGCAGAACCAGCAACCAGATTATTGGCACCAGCAGCGATTGCGAGTGGCGCTGTCTGAGCTGTAATACCCCCATCAACCTGTAATTGAATGGGTCTATCCCCAATTAAACTGCGTGCTTGTTGTATTTTACGCACCATGGATTCGATAAATTTCTGACCGCCAAAACCAGGATTGACTGTCATGATGAGTATTAACCCTATTTTATCTAGTATATGAGTAAGGCTTTCAACTGAAGTATGAGGATTAAGAGCAACCCCTGCACGGCAATCATGCTCATTAATAGCAGATAAAGTTCTATCTAGATGGGTGCATGCTTCAAAATGAACGGTAATTCCGTCACATCCAGCCTGTTTCATATCAGTTATAAGCGAATCTGGGTTTTCAACCATAAGATGGGCGTCAAAATAACTTGAAGAATTTTTGCGAAGCGACGCAATCACAGGGGCACCAAAGCTTAGATTTGGCACAAACCTTCCATCCATTACATCAAGATGAATCCAATCAGCGCCTGCTGTTTCGACCTGTTTTATTTCAGCGCCAAGCTCTGCGAAATTTGCTGCCAAAATAGAAGGGGCAATTATGGTACCAACGCTCATAATGCCACCACGTTCTTCGCCTTGAAATAAGGCAAATTATCCTGACTGGAGCACCCCATAACTGTAATTCTCTCAATGATCTGCAAAGCCCGTTGGTATTTGCGCTCTAATGCTTCTTCTTGCAGTGCATCAAATTGCTGGCCGCATAATAATATACCGTGATTAGACTGCAATGCTCTTATCCTTCTTCCATGCATTAAGCCGTCCACCAAAATAGCATGATTAAATTCTTCCTGCTTCACAATCTGAATCTTATTTTCAACAAGGAATGTACGCAAGTCAGCTTCCCCATCCAAAGTGATCTTCCAAAATTCAGAATCAGAATTAGAGGGATTACCATCTACAAGCTCAAAAGCCTTACAGAATGCAAGAAATATAAGCTCCTGTTTTTCTGCACCTGTCCAAGCAGTACTGCCAAGAGTACGCCAAATATTATGGTTCATCTCTTCATATACTTGCGGAATACGCTCGAAAAATAGGCGATGTAACCCAATATCATTAACAGAGCTATCCATTTTCTGCTCTTTGTGAATATCTATCGCGGAGAAAGAGCCGCAAACAGGGCATCCTGTGTCTGAAAACTTGTCTTTTTTATAGATATGAGAACATCGCAAATTTGAAGGGAGTTTATTATCACATAAATAATAACTTGTTTGCTCATCTACGGGTTGCTGGGCAATCCATTCAAATCTGTTTTTAAATTTTAAATAAGAGCCCCGATGAGACCATAAGGTCCATTGTAACTTTTCTACTGGTCCAAATGTTGACCAGTTAGATGAGACATCTATTACAATACAGGTATTTTTCTCAGCAGCAGCACGCAGACCACGACCCACTGACTGACCCCATAATACCTTGGATAAGGTTGGCCTCATATGAACGATGATATTACAGTGGGGATTATCCCAGCCTTCTGCAAGAACCCCAACTGAAACGACCGCTTCCACATTTCCTTCTGCATGGTCTGCCAGCATCTGCATACGCTCTTTAATCGGCGTTGTAGCCGTAATCAAAGACACGCTAATCCCAAGCTCCTCGATTGCTTCAACGGTAGTTTCTGCAACCGTAACATCTGGGCAAAACCATGCTGAAATAGGCTTTGGTTTTACATTTTCTCGCTCTTCTAGATAAATCGAACAGGCATGGCTAATCATAGATGATTTGATAATGGCTGGCGCTAATTTTGCCACTGGAAAATCGCCACTACTAATATCAATATCACCAAGGTCTAAATCATGAATAAAATGAGGTCTATAATGAGGTCTTACCAAGATACCTTCATCAAATAATTTATCCATATTCGCGCCATCAATAATCGCATCAAAGGCAAGGCTAAGCTGGTCTTTTTGATCTGCAGTGCGTCTCTCTGGAGATGCTGTCAGACCTATCATATGCGCATCATCTCTTCCATGTTCAAGAAAACAATCTAGAATTCGTTTATAGCCTGTACCATTTGGGGATACCCGGTGCGCTTCATCGATTATAACCAGCTTGGCATGTTCGATAGCATCATCCAATATATCCCTTGCACGCGTGCTCGTAGATAATAACACATCATAATCAGCAAACGCTGCCTCAGTATGATTAAGCCCCAACTTGCGCACTTTATGCTCTTTGGCTAATGCTCTTTCAAGCTGTTCAAGCAAAACCAATCTGTGACATAAAACAATCACTTTTTCACCTGAATAAAACTGTTTTATAATTTCGCTTGCCAACACTGTTTTTCCAGCACCTGTTGGCGCCTTAATTATAAAACGACGATGTGAATCAAGAATAGACTGAAAATCATCAATTATTTCTTTTTGCCAACGCCTTAATTGCATAGTGTATTCGCCTAATCTTAAATGTAAAAGCTGTGACTGAATTTGTTGCGGCTAATTCTAACCATGTTTTTTAGAAATTGGGATAAAAACTTACCCATTTTGAGATATTTAGAAGGTTTAAAATGACTTTTGATTGTCTCTCTTATGATATATAGACACTAACTCAGCCAAAATCGATAATGCAATTTCAGCAGCTGCACGGCCTCCAAGAGGAATGCCAGCAGGCCCATGAAGTCTTGTAAGATTTGTATCAGAAATTCCCAACTCTTTTAATCGATGTAATCTTAATTGGTGTGTTTTGGTACTACCAAGACACCCTATATAATAGGCATCTGTTTTTAGACAATGGAGCAATGCAGGATCATCAATTTTTGGATCATGCGTTAATGTTACAATCGCTGTTTGAGCATCAATCGATAGCTCTGGCAAAACATCCTGAGGCCATCCCTGTTTTATAGTGACATCTGGAAACCGTTCTTCTGTCAGAAAAACAGCTCTGGGGTCGATAATTATAGTGTCTAATTCCATATTAAGCGCAAGCTGACTTAACACCTGACTAATATGCCCTGCGCCAATTATTACAAGTTGATTCTTTGGCCTGAGACGTAATGTAAATAAGCCCTTCTCTTCTTCAAGGTTGCTCGTATGAACAAAATGCATGGATGTGTCAGGGAGTGTTGCACGCACTGTAACTTTTGGGATATCAGCCATAATGTCGGCTAACATGAATTCTATATCCAAGGGTTGCCTTGTATTTTCGGCTCTTACAGCCTGTCTCAAAATAGATAAAGGAATGCCTGTATCTGCTACTGGAAGGATAAGTACAGAAATTCTTCCCCCACAAGATAGACCAACTTGCCAAGCTGTCTCATCAGCTACCCCAAATTCTTGTATGCATGGTAATCCGCTCTCCATTGCCTCCTGAGATAGACGAATAACTTCCCCTTCAACACAGCCACCAGAAACAGATCCCTCCAGATGCAAATCATCTCTTACCAGCATTAAAGACCCAGCCTGCCTTGGCGCAGACCCCCAAGTAGAAACCACAATCACCAAACAGGCTGAATGCGCGTTATCTACCCAATTTTCTAGCTGATTTAAAAAGGAATTTTGTTTCATTTAGGTTACCATATAGTGTGTAAAAACATTTGTTTGCTGAATAGTAGTCGTTCATTCTAACTCTAAATAGTGTTATAAGGAAACTATTCCAATGATCATTTTTAATCATTTTCAATTGATCTACAATGTCCGCAAAAAACATCTTAACAACCCTCTATTTAGGTTTTTTCTGACGGTGATTTAAACGCGTCAATTAGCGGTTTTTAAAGGGGCTGGTAAAAAGCAAAATAAGTGCTGTTATTAATGTGGTTACCCCGCCAAGCGCTATGAAGGTCGCTAAAATACCAACTATTTCAGATATTGCGCCTAGTAATAATGCTCCGATTGCGCCGCCTCCCATAGCAATCATTGTCCAAAGGCTCATAACCCTGCCTCTAAATTCATCGGTGAGTTGGAGCTGTGCTGCAGATTGCATCGTGGTTGCAAAAAAAGTAGTTGCAAACCCCAACATCGCTACCAGAATAGCGGTCAGGACAATATCGTTTGATAATCCAACTAGAATGACACAAATAGGCACAAGAACAGAACATACAGCCCCTAGAAAGCCAATGGAGCCTGCCTCTTGCGGTTTGCCTGCGGCCTTTGCAAAGGATGCCAATATTGCCCCAGCACCCGCACTTGCAGTCAGCAGCCCCAATTCGTTCGGCCCTTTATCAAATACCCCTTGTGCGATTATTGGCAATGTTTCAAGTAGACCGCGACCTATCATTGTCACACTAATCGTTAATCCAAAGATATATAAGATAAACGGGTCTTTTTTTGTATAGCTAAAACCCTCTTTTAAAGCAGTCAGAAAATGCTGCTCTTTTTTTGCGGTAAAATCTCTTGGCCGAATTACAATATTTCTCACCAGAAAAATCATTGGCAAAAACCCTAAACTTGTGAGCCATAATGTTTGAATTGGGCCAATTTGGGTCAGTAAAATACCGCCTATTGCTGGGCCAACAAGTCTTGATATATTAAAATTCAAAACAGTTATGGCAATAATTGAGGAAAGTTGTTGCTTATCACCAAGCCTTGCTGCAAACGCCATTCTAAATGGGTGATTGGCAGAACCAACAATACCAATAGCTGCTGCAAATAGCGCAACAGAAACGCCGCTAATAAAAGAGAGATACGTTGATAACACAAACGTAACTGTTATTAGTAGCATTGCTATATAATTTGAAAAAATGGCAAGTCTTATCTCAATGCGATCTGCCAAAACGCCAAATAGAGGCCCTGTTATCAGTGTAGGCGCAAAGCTTAAAAATGCGACAAAGCCCACAAATGCGGGTGAATTGGACACATCCCATGCAAGCCAAACCACAACCAGCCTTTGAACCCACATGCCATGAAGCGCAATTGAAACACACGCAAGATAATGGCGAAAAGGCTGGGATTTGAAAGCTGATAAATTCATTAAGAACCTTTAAGAGTCAAAACCAGAACGTTAATAGCAAACATTCTGTGTCGGACATTTTTTGTTTAATGACGGGTAGTAATATAATTAGACATAATTAAAAACTACATGAGTTTATCTAGCTTGCTATTCAACGGGTCAAGCTTTATCCCTGTTACTAGGACTGATTTTAATCCCAGCTCTGGAGCGGTTTATGGCAAAAAACCCATACCAAAGACCATATATAGATATTCTGCTTCCCTATAAAGAGGTGTTCACACCCTCTAATGCTGGCGCTGTCTCAACCGTTGTAAGCGACCTTGCCTATCATACGACATTAGAATATGAATTTCATATTTACGGCAGACAAATTACCTCCCCATCTTTTCCAGAACTTTGCTATCACGCATTAAAACCAAAATGGCCTTTAATATACGGTCATAATCTTGGTTTAGCACATAGCTATATTACAGATCTTCAACGAAGGGAGAGACAACCCTTGCTTATTGAAGTTCACGGCAGATGTCAGGTAGCCAGCACTATTGCCAAGATAACTAAAACGGCGAAAGTAGCTCTTTTTCTGCATAATGACCCACGTCAGATGACAGGTAGTAAAACCCTTGCAGAACGTCTCTGGCTTGCACGCAATCTTGCAGGTATATTTGCAAATTCAAACTATATAAAAAATTGCTTTCTAGACGGCTTTAGCAACACAGAAATATCACAAACCCCTATATTCGTAACGCCGCTAGGCGCTAACAGAAACATTCAAAACAAGCCTTCCAAAGAAAAAACAATAATTATTGCCTCACGCATTGTGCCCGAAAAAGGGATTTTGCAAGCAGCCATTGCATTGCGAGATATATTGCCTGATTTTCCTGAATGGCGCGTGAAAATCATAGGTGCAAAACATTTCAGGGATGGCACAATATCAGACTATGAAAAGAGCGTAAAAGAAACTTTGGCGCCCCTGCAAGGCCAGGCTGAAATGGCTGGGTTTTTGCCATTAGCGCAGATTAATAAAGAGCTTGAAAAAGCAGCTATTGCGATCGTGCCTTCTGTCTGGCAGGAACCCGCATCAAGAGCCGTCTTAGAAGCGCTTGCAAATGGGTGTGCTCTTATCACTACAAAGAGGGGGGGTATTCCAGAGCGCGCAGAGGGCAGAGCGTTGCTTGTGGATAATCCAGACAGCCCTAATTTTGCAGCAGCCCTTAACTCTTTACTATCCATGCCTTCGAAACTTAAGGAGCTACATGATATTGCTTGGAATGATTTTCCTTTTGATTGCGCAACTATGGCTGGGCAAACAGATCTCGCAAGGAAAAACATTATTTCCTGAATAGAACAGAAATAATATTAGCGTGCCGCTATCCTTGATAACGCTATATTTGCAATAATAACCGGTATTAATCCGACAATCACAATACAAAGTGCAGGAAAGGCTGCTTGTTCCAGCATCTCATCCTTGGCAAATTGGTAAGTGATTGTTGCAAATGTCTCAAAATCTAATGGTCGCAATAACAATGTTAACGGCAACTCTTTCATAATATCCACAAAAAGAAGAAGCCCCCCTGCAAGTATAGAGGGCCAAAGATTGGGTAGAAGAACAGCTCTTACCGAACTGGAAAAATTCTTACCCAATAGCTGGCTAGCAGACATCAGCTCACGCGGAATTTGCTCAAGTCCAGATGTCACAGCACCAAAACCAACAGCATTAAAGCGCACCAGATAGGCTATTATCAGCACAAGTAACGTGCCACTTACTATCGCCTCATCTGCCTGTATATAAAAAATCAGAAGAAATGATTGAGACATCATCTCTAGCTGTGCTGAAAAATACAGCACGCCAATGGCGAGTATTGTCCCTGGAAAAGCATAGCCTGTTGCCGAAAGACCTGCAAAAAAACGTCCTAATTTGTGAAGCCTGTAAAAACTGATAATCGCCAGAAACGCAGATATGATTATAATGAACAAAGCACTTAAGAGCGCAATCACAAGAGTGTTATTGAATGTCTGCTGGAGAAATCGGAGCGAGTCAAAATTGTTTGCCCGTATAATAAAGGAAAGCAATATTCCGACAGGTACAATAAATCCGATTACAATAGGAAGACTGCAAATTACAAAACAGACTAATTGCAATTTTGGCTCGAGGCTGATCCTCGGCATTCCCTTAAGACCAGGGGACTTATTTGAAAAAAGACGGTTAGAGCGTGCATAACGTTCGATAGCTAACAGCACTAAAATTAAAGCAAATGCAAAAATCGAAATTTGGGCAGCTGCAACAATATTATTCATTCCAAGCCAGACATTAAAAATCCCGAGTGTAAGCGTTTCTATTCCAAAATAATCAACTGTGCCAAAATCAGATACCACCTCCATTAAGACAAGAGATAGGCTGGCAATAATAGCAGGCCTTGCCAATGGCACAGCTACGCCTGAGAATAAAGGCTTATCTGTTATTTCAGCTGCTTCAAATAATGTTCTCGATATCTGCTGAAATGTGGTTCTGACAAAAATGTAAATATAAGGGTAGAGAACCGATGCCATCATTAAAATAGCGCCATAATGCGTTCTAATGTCAGGAAACCAATATTCCCTTGGTGTATTCCAGCCAAAAAGAGATCGCAGGTAAGTTTGAACAGGCCCTGCATATTCTAAAAAATCAGTGTAGGTATAGGCTATCAGATAGGCTGGAATAGCTGCTGGCAGAACCAGCATCCAGCTCAGTGTGCCTCTACCCCAAAATTCATATCTGGAAATTATCCAGCCAGAAGATACGCCAAAAATAGTGGCAACTAATCCAACACCAACCATCAGAATAACTGTATTTAGGAAATATCTTGGGAGCACAGTTTGTTGAAGATGCGATAATAGCCCCTCATTATCCCCTAATGAGACAAAAATAATATTGAATATAGGCATTAAAATAAACAAACTACATAGAAGAGCTGATAGCTGCCAATAAATTGAGGCTGACTGTTTTTTACGTGGTCTGATATGAGTATAATTGAACATCTAAGTGCCGTTAAATTTGGTCTTTTATCTGCTTTATCGATTAATTCGCAAAGCATTTCGGTTGTACCGTAACACCCTTGAGCTTCTTCTGTGGCGCTAGCTTATATCCTGCTTATATTCAGCGTTATCTAAAATAGAGTATTAGAAACAAACGAACGGTGATGACCTTAATGAGTATAAAAAATGTCATACCTATCCTTTAAAAAACCCTAATCGAAATTTAAACAATAATTAAGCTTACCCATGCCATAGCTAAGAATGATTTTCAATATCATTCTGGTATCACAATTTTGTTTATCTGAATGTAAAAAAAGGACTTGATAGTAAAGGCTTGTTGATTGAGTCAGATGCCAGAATATTGTACCTTGTGAAACAAATCCACTTTACGGTTATTTTTAGCTAATTCCAAATCATTGAAAGAACTGAGCTAATATGAGTAGCATTCCAACAACAAAACCTCTTCTCAATCATAACGACAAAGATGATATTTTTTTTGACCGTGAACTAAGCTGGCTGGCATTCAATGAGCGTGTGTTAGCAAACTCTTTTGACACCACCCTTCCATTGGGTGAGCGTTTGCGCTTTGTTTCAATAGCTGCCAATAATCTTGATGAATTTTATATGGTTCGGCTTGCTGGCTTGTATCAACTAAAAACCCGTGGATTTACAACACTACCTGAACAAAACATATCTATTGATCATCTCATTCTACAAATTACTGAAAGAGCAAAACAATTAGAAACCACCCAGCGTGAACAGCTCAGCGCCTTATTAAAAGAATGTACTAAAATGGGCGTGTCTCTAATTGAAGAAACAGATTTATCTCATGGCGATATTAAATGGCTCAAAAATTGGTATGAGACGAACATACTCCCGTTACTTGCACCCACCACCCTTGATCCCTCGCACCCATTTCCATTTATTCAGAATAAAGGTAAATGCGTGTTTTTTGAATTACGTTCAGCAACCGGCGAGATAATAAAATCGGTAATTTTGATCCCAGAGAATATACTGCGTTTTGTTAAACTCCCAAGCGAAGAAATTCGGATCGTATGCATCGAGACTGTGATTAAAATATTTATTAATATCATTTATCCACATCATTCCATTAAGAGCTCTGGCATATTTCGATTACTTCGGGACTCTGAGATTGAGATTGATGACGAAGCTGACGATTTAATTCGGCAATTTGAAACCGCCCTTCGTGCAAGAAGACTTGGAAATAGTGTAAGCTTGACTGTCTCAGACGGATTATCAAGTGATGCTGTTAAATTTTTTAGTCAGGAGATGCGTTTGCGCGAAAGCCAGATAACCATTGCATCTGGGCATATAGGCATTACTGATTTTTCTAAATTTCTAAGCTTTCTTGATTCATCTCTTTTTTTTACGCCTTATGAGGCCCGTTTTCCGCAACGTATTCTAGATTTTAAAGGCGATTGTTTTGCTGCTATCCGCAATAAAGATATTATTATTCAACATCCCTATGAAAGTTTCGATGTTGTTCTGCGATTTTTGCAACAAGCCGCAGCAGACCCACAAGTATTAACGGTGCGCCAGACATTATATCGAACCTCTGCTGACTCTCCTATTGTAAAAGCACTTGTTACCGCTGCTGAAAATGGCAAAAATGTATCCGCACTTATTGAAATTAAAGCACGTTTTGACGAGGAGAATAACATTCAACTTGCAGGACGGCTTGAGCGCGCAGGCGTTCAGGTTGCCTATGGTCTTGCAAATATGAAAATCCACGCAAAATTATCTCTGATAACACGCCTTGAGGCAGAACAGCTGGTATCTTACGCTCATTTCGGAACTGGTAATTATCACCCTGTAACAGCCAAAATCTATACTGACTTTTCTTATTTTACGTGCAACCCAGACCTTTGCCGCGATGCATGGCATATTTTTAATTATCTAACTAGCCATGTTAAGCCGCATAAGTTTGAGAAGGTCATTATCTCACCATTTTTTTCAGCAAATTGGTTGGAAACACATATAGATTCTGAAATTAAGGCCGCAAAAGCAGGAAAGCCCGCTGGTATTTGGATTAAGGCAAATTCACTTGTTGATAAAAATATAATCGAAAAATTATATGACGCCTCTCAGGCGGGGGTTAAAATCCGGCTTATTATTCGCGGAATTTGTTGCCTGCGACCAAAGGTTAAAGGCTTGTCGGATAATATTGAGGTTACCTCCATTATTGGCAGGTTTCTGGAACATTCCAGAGTATATGTTTTCGCAAATGGCGGTGAATTTCTATCTGATAAGAATATCGTGGTAATGGCATCCGCTGATTTAATGCCGCGCAATCTGCATCGACGTGTTGAGGCTTTTATACCGCTTGAAAATAAAACAGTTAGAGCGCAAGTTTTAAAACAGGTAATGGTTGCATTATTGCAAGATACGAGTAACTGCTGGGAGCTTCAATCAGATGGACGATATAAAAAGCGCGACGAAGCTGGAGTTGGTTTTTCATCACATACCTATTTTATGCAGAATCCAAGCTTGTCTGGATTAGGCAGTCTTGCCGTTATAGACAAATAATGGATTATAGCTGAATGTCAAAAGCTTCATTGGTTCCTGCTAATTTATCAAATCATATCGCGGTTATTGATATTGGATCAAACTCTATCAGGCTGGTGATTTTTAAAACCATGGGCCGCTTTCCGTTTCCTCTTTTCAATGAGAGGGTAACGTGCCGACTAGGAGAGGGGCTTGAAAACAGTAATAATCTTCAACCAAAGAGAATTGCGGAAGCCTTGGAAACATTACAAAGGTTTTCTTCTATCCTACAATCACTTCCCAATTTGTCGGTAAAAATTGTTGCAACGGCTGCTGCAAGGCGCGCCCATAATGCTGATACATTTCTAAAGCCTGCACAAGAAATACTTAATCACAAAATTCAGGTGCTAGAACAACAAGAAGAAGCCTATCTGGTGTCTATCGGGCTCTTATCTAACTTTGATGTTCGTGATGGGCTTATTGCAGATCTTGGGGGCGGCAGCCTTGAACTTGTATATGTAAAAAATCGGGAACTCATTCATTCTACAAGCCTCAATGTTGGGCATTTGAGCATCAAGCCTATTTCTGAGATATTCGATATGATGCAGAAAATCGACTGGCTACAAAAAGCACGCGGATTAGATTTGTTCGGGGTAGGCGGCAGTTTCCGAGCGCTGGGTTCTGCATATATTCATAAAACCAGATACCCGCTTGGTATGTTGCATGCGCTTACCATGTCGAAAATGGCAACTAAGTCGCTATTGAACCAAATTCGCTCTGAGCCACCTGATTTAGAGGGCGTTCCTGAAGGGCGTCGGTCAACTATGCCAAAAGCGTCTGAGATAATTTCCTGTCTGTTAAAGGCCTCCAAAGCGAATAATCTGGTGATAAGTGGAACCAGTATCCGAGATGGGCTTATTGCAACTGAAATTTCAGAACAACCAGACTTGTCCCATTATCGCAAAAAAGACCCTCTACATATTGCCTGCTCAGAGATTGCAACCCACAGATTGCGGTTTTCATCCGTAAATAAGAGGCTATATAAATTCATCAAGCCTTGTATTGAAATAGGCTCTAACTATATGGGCGAGCTTAATACCAAGCGTCTGGTAAAGGCCGCATGCTTGCTTTCGGAATATTGCTGGGATGAAGAGCCGTCAATGCGTGCGGTTCTTGCCTATGAGAAGATAAATGCACTTCCTATTTATAGCCTGTCTCATCCAGAGCGTATGTGGATTTCACTAACCATATTTTATCGGTATAATGGTGTTAAATCTATTACAGAAAAGCCTCGCTCATCTGAATTTATCCTATCAAAAACGCAACAGCAATATGCGCGCTTTATAGGGCTTGGCTTGCGGTTTGGGTTGAATTTCAGTGCAGGGATAAATGCTAATTTAAAATTTTTAGAATTAAGTATTAACAAAACAACACTAACCTGTGAAATCGCCGCCCAAGCATCTAACTTATTCACATCTCAAAATCGGCAACGCTTAAAAAGCTTTGGAAATACAGTGTCTCTTAATACGCAAGTCTCTTACAATCACTAACATTCGTGACTGGTATTCGTGACTAATATTGCGGCTGGTATTACAGTAACGCATGCAAGTTTAGATTTCTGCCTGATGCTTAAGAAACATCCGCGTTGCTTCCTCCCATGAGTAACTTTCTGCATGGGCTCTTGCTACTTTGCGCGGAATTTTCAATGCTTCCTGCACCGCATGAGCAAGGTTTTCTGACAGCAGGCCAGCTTTACTATTGCCAATGACATCTATCGGCGCAGCAGCCGGAAAGGCCGCAACTGGTACCCCACAGGCCATAGCTTCTAGCAACACAAGGCCAAAAGTATCTGTGCGGCTGGGAAACACAAAAACATCTGCTTGATTATAAATTTCTGGCAGCTCGTTTTTACTTTTCTCTCCGAGGAAAGTTACTTCTGGATATGCCATTTTAAGTTTTGATAATAACGGTCCTGCTCCAACCACTATTTTTCTTCCCGCTAATTCTATGCTTAAAAAGGCTTCGATATTTTTTTCAACAGCTATTCTCCCAACATAAAGATATATCGGCTCTTTATTATGTTTGCGATTGGAAAAGGGCGTGAAAATGTGTGTTTCCACACCTCTTGGCCAATAAACTGGATTTGCTATTCGGTAGTATTTCAATTCCTCAATAATAGACGCTGTTGGTGCAAGGACTGCTTCTGAGTATTTATGAAACCAGCGCAAAAATGCATAGCTGATCGAAATAGGAAGGCCCGTTCGTGCTTTTACATAATCAGGAAACTTTGTATGAAAGGCTGTTGTAAATTTTAATTTGTTTTTTACAGCATAATTTCTAGTTGCAATACCAAGCGGTCCCTCTGTTGCAATATGAATAGCATCAAAATCCTGCTTTTCTAAAAAATCTTTAACGCCTTTTTTGGGAAAAATAGATAATCGAATTTCTGGATATGTAGGGCATGGAACTGTCCTGAATTTTTCAGGCGTCAACATTATAACCTGATGACCAAGCGCCTCAAGACAGGTTGTTGTGCAAGAAATAGTGTTTACCACTCCATTAATTTGAGGATACCAAGCATCCGAGACCACAAGAATTTTCATTTAATATATCCGTTGTGTTCATTTACCTAATGAGATTAATTACTTAGTAACTGCTATTTTGAGTTGGTGTTAAACACATCGATGACCATATTGTTTGATCAGCGTTAAATCAAGAGATTGTGCGCGGTGATCTGACAATAATGATGATACCAGCGACCATAATCAGAATGATGCCGGTAATTTCACTCAATCCAAGCACCGTTGACCAGAGTACCCATCCCCAAAAAGCCGCAAAAATCAAAAACCCATACTCATAAACAGCCAGAAAACTAGCATCTACTTGTTGATAAGCCATTGTTAAAAAGGCAAGCGCAACAACTGTCAGAATTGATTGTATTATAATCCAGCCCAAAAAAGCGAGGCTTACTGGCTGCCAGCCTGTTGTAAAATAGGACATATCAGAGATGTTTGAGCCGCTAACTGGGAAGAGCCATAAAAATGTTGCGATAATCGCTCCAATAATACCAATAGCTGATAGATACCCTAATGTTAATCCAAGTGGGGATTCATCCTTGCAAAAATGGCGCGTGCTAAGAGATGCCATGGCATAAAACATCCCAGCAAATAGGGGGATAATCTGAAGTAACCGAAATTGTGAGAAGTCAGGCTGGAGTAAAATATAAACTCCAATACTGCCGATTGCCACTGCGAGAACTCGAAAAATTCCAATTTTTAATCGGAAAATAAAAACAGAGAAGATTAATACAAATATGGGGGAAGAGAAAAGGCCAGCACCTGCTTCTGCTACTGAAAGAAAAGAAAGCCCCCCAAAATAGCAAATCATGGCGCCACTCAAAAATACCGAGCGCATCAACACAAATAATGGTTTCTTTGGCCTTAGATCATGTCCAATCATTTTTGCAAAACTAATAACAATTACCGCTGTGACTAAGCTTCGGATAGCATGAAACTGCCAGATGCCTGATTGATCAGTAACAATTAAAACAAGATTGTCAGATAACCCAAGTAAAAATACCCCTGATAGCACCAATACACCAGCTCGCAGCGAATCTGGCAATAATGTTATCTGGTTATGGAGGCGTGCTAAAAAAGTCAACTAGCGCGACTTAACTGACGGGGTGATGATACCATTGTTGTCATCCAAAATCCTGCCTGCTCGCCCTCAAGCACCTTTTCTACAGCCCAGAAATAATCGTACGAAACGCCATCGCTTGTGACGATTGATACCACAAACTGGCTTTCGATAGCCGTTTCAGTCACCGTTTTAATAGAGTAGCTACGCAAATCAAGCAATGGTGCATAAGCAGGCATCTCGAACAGGGTCCTGAAACGCGCTAATGGGCCAGTGGCACGCTTGTTAAAAGGGTGTGCAAATACCCATACCTGTTCTATTCCTTGATCTGGATCGCCTGATTGTAGCCCCAGCAGCTGAATCTCAATAACCTCTAATGGTGTATAGTCGGCAGCAGGAACAATCAAACTCTCAGCAGATGCTTGCCTTGCTAATATAATAGTCATTAAAAGCGTTGCCATGCCCAAAAATCTTATAATTTTATTACTCATCTTTTAACTATCTCACTTAAACATTTAATAAAAATTAAAACCAAATTTAACCCTCTTTTTGTGCAAGCCCCAACCGTAATCCAAATACAACCAAAACAAAGCCAATAAGGTGATAGATTTGCAATGGCTCCCCTAATATCACTATAGCTAATATGACCGAAGCAATTGGCAACCAGTAAAAAAATAATCCAGTTCGGGTCGCTCCAAGTGTTAAAACAGCCGAAGTATAAAATTTATACGCCAAAAGGGCAGGTCCAATTATAATATAGCTTAGACCAAGAATAGGACCAATAGTGAGGTTCATTCGATAACCTGCCTGATATTCCAGTAATTGCAATGGTAATAACTCTAATGCACCGATAACAAATAACACCCATAGGAATGACCACTGATTTACCTGTTTTGGAGAATAGCGAATAAGCAGTGAGAAAATACCATATACAAAAATAGCTCCCACCATTATCAAATCCCCAAAATTAAATGATAAATGTAGCAGATTTACCAAATTTGCTTTTATCAGAACTACTCCTACACCAATAGTTGCTACCATCATGCCTAGCATCTGGGTGCGTGTTATTTTTTCCTTAAAAACAAGCCATTCCAACAAGCATAAAACAATGGGAAGCGTGGTTTGCAACAAGCCTACATTACTAACTGTTGTATAGTTAAGCGCCCAATATTGCAGAGTATTATAAGCCCCTATACCAGTAGTTCCAATCCAAAAAACAGGCCATCTATAAGTCCAAATTATTGGCAAATCACGCTTTAGGGGAGGTCTAAAAATTATCAGAATCACAAAAGAAGCAATTACCCATCGCCAAAACGCGTGCTGTAATGGGGGTAAATCATCTGCAAACATGCGTGCGGTAATAGAATTACCAGCCCAGAATGTCATGGTAAGGAATAAATAAATATAAGCGGTTTTATCTGATACACGCATTTTTTATTGAATTATTATCCAAGAGCTTACTACTACCAAAATTGCACCTAGCCAAGCACCCATTGCTGGAACTTTTTTGGTTTGGAACCAAATAAAGGGAAGCATTAATACAGGGCTTATGGCCACTAGCATTGATACTTTTGCAACTTGACCTGTCTCCAACGCCTTTAAGAATAACGCAAGGCCAAAACTTAAGCCAAAAAAACCATTGGCGATAACATGCCAACTTACACTTACAGGAGGTATTTTCCATGTAAGTGTTTTTTTCTTTTGGAATAATAATAGAGCCCATAAAAATATCCCTGCGGCAACAACCCGTATTAGACTTGCCTGCAATGGGTCAGCCCCCTGTTCCATGACAGGCCTTAGACATAAAACACCCGCTGCTTGACCTAATGCAGCAAGCAACCCAGCGCCAACACCTATCCAAAGTGGCGGTTTTGTGACTTCCCAATCATGAATATTAGCTCGCGAACTGCCATATATTACTGCCAAAACAATTCCCAAAAACCCAACGATAATTGCAAATATAATGTTAAATGTGAGTGTCTCACTTAATAGCAACCATGCAAGAAAAGCAGCCACAGGCGCATTGATAGCAAACAAAACTCCTGTTCTTCTTGGTCCCAGCCGCTCCATTGCGATAAATAAAAAATAATCCCCCAAGCCAATGCCTATAATTCCTGAGACTATAATCCATCCCCATGCATCAGAGGCTATCTGCCAATCATTGCCTGTAAGCCAAATCATGCCCATTAGCAGGATGGAGGCTATAATCATTCGAATTCTATTGAATTGAAGCGAGCCATAATAAAGAGCAGGTTTGTGCCCATATAATTGCGAGAAAACCCAACTAAGAGACGCGCCTAATGCTAATAATGCAGAATTATCAATCATTAAGACACATGACTTAGCGCCTGCAAAATATCCGCAATCAAATCATCTTTATGCTCAAGACCAGATGAAATGCGCAAATGCCCTTCTTTTATGCCAATCAGCGCTCTTTCGTGATCTGATAAATTTTGATGTGTTGTACTAGCCGGATGGGTTACAAGTGACTTCGCATCGCCCAGATTATTAGAAATTAAATGCACCCTTAAGGCATTTAAAAATGCAAACGCATTCTCTCGGCCACCATTAATCTCAAAAGCGACAATCGAGCCTGAACCAGACATTTGTCTTTTTGCTATTTCATAATTTGGATGTGACGGCAGGCCTGGATAAAAAACGCTCTTAACGTTTTTATGCATTTCTAATTCAGATGCTATTGCAGCTGCGTTCTGTGTCTGGCGTTCAACGCGTACCGATAATGTCTCAAGTGACTTTAGCATTATCCAAGCGTTAAAGGCACTGATTGTAGGGCCAGTCTGACGGTAGAAAGGTAGAAATTGTTCTGTCATAAATTCAGCATTTCCAAGAACAGCACCCGCCAGCAATCTGCCCTGACCATCAATATGCTTTGTTGCTGAATAGGTAACTATATCCGCTCCCAACTCTAGTGGTTTCTGATATAGCGGGGTTGCAAATACGTTATCAACAATCACACACGCCCCTGCTTTTTTGGCAAGAGCACACACACATTCAAGATCAATAATTTGAAGTAGCGGGTTGGAAGGTGTTTCTAGAAATACAATTTTTGTTGGGATGCTTAAGGCCTGTTCCCATTCATTTTCATCTCCCCCTGAAACAAACACCACTTCGACGCCCCATTTGGGAAGAATTTTATTAAGAATAGCATAGCATGCACCAAATAATGCTCTGCTGGCCACTATTCTGTCCCCTGCGGATAACTGGCAGGCTAATGCAGAAAACACTGCCGCCATTCCAGAGCCAGTTGCACGGCAGATTTCTGCTCCCTCCAATTTAGCTAGTCGTTTTTCAAGCATTAAAGTTGTTGGGTTTCCATATCTGGAATACACAAAATTATCTGTCTCATTACGAAAAGAAGCTGCTGCTTGTTCTGCATTTTCATATACAAAACCAGATGTCATAAAAAGTGCTTCTGACGTTTCATTATTTGATGTTCGCGCAGTACCTGCATGGACCAAATGAGTATTTGAGTGCCAGTTTTCGTCAGTCATTCTTGATTTCCCATAAATCTAATTATTATGAACCGAATTATTATTAATCTAATAATTGCCAATTTAATTATTACCAAGTGGTAAAAGAGTTTTTTTACAGTAATAATCATTAATTCAGCATTAAGAGACTATTTTAATCAGAACATTAATGGAAACACCCGTTCTTTAAATGCTGTAACTATAAATTGCGCTAGCTTCGCGGCGCATGTTTTGCAAGGATACGCTGCAAGGTTCTGCGATGCATTTTCAACCGTCTTGCTGTTTCAGATACATTTCGATTACATTGCTCAAAAACACGCTGAATATGCTCCCATCTGACCCTATCTGCTGACATCGGATCTTCTGGGGGAGGCGGCAAAGGCTTATCATAATCTATCAGCGCATTTTTTATTTGCTCTCCACTAGCAGGCTTAGGCAAATAGTCAATTGCACCAACTTTCATAGCAGCGACAGCAGTTGCGATATTGCCAAATCCAGTTAACATAATAGCCCTACATTTTGGATTATTAGATGCTAGTTTTTTAACAATTGATAAACCACTGCCATCTGCTAGTTTTAAATCAAGAACCGCTGTGTCAAATTTAATATCAGCAATTGCCGTCTCCGCCTCTTCAATGGACGAGACAGCGGTAACCTCAAATCCATATGCTTCCATCGACTTTGATAATCTTCGAAGAAGTACCTTATCATCATCAAGGATTAATAATTTACCTAAATTCATTTTAGTCAGACCAAACTTTCAATTGGTATTTTTATTTCAACAGCAGCCCCATGAGGCTTTTGATTTTTAAAACTAGTAGTTCCATTTAATTGTCTAATAAAAGATTGAACTAAAAATAATCCAAGTCCACGATGACCTTTCTGCCCAAGGCGAGAGCTATTTTCAGGCTGTCCTAAATTGGCTAGAACTGGGGTTGGATATCCTATTCCATCATCCATAATCCTTATATAGAGCATTATGTGGTCCCAGGAAATATCCACGATAATTTTTGTTTCCGCAAAATCACTGGCATTTTCTAAAATTGCCTCAAGAGCATAGCTAAGCTCAGGCGTCTGCGCTATTTCTGGCTGTGGTATATCTAGGCCATTTTCAACTTGCCATTCGATTTCGACTTTAAATGAAGCCGTCAAATCTGCCACCATTGTCTGAATAGCAAGCACTACTGGCATTAATATATCAAGCTCTCGATTTGTTTTCATAGCATCAGAATCAAGCTCAGAGAGAATGACCTGACATCTTTCTATTTCGGCTTTTAAAAGCAGTAAGTCTTCTTCTTGAACAGAATCATGTTTTAGCTGAGTTATCAAATCATCGCTAATCAACCGGATAGTTGTTAATGGCGAGCCTAACTTATGAGCAGCAGCAGTAGCAAGAGAACCGAGGGCAATAACCTGTCTCTCAGAGGCGAGCATCAGCCTTGTTTGCCCCAGCATTTCGGACGTTTTTCTGCTTTTCGATGCTAGCCAGAATACATAGTACGCCATGAAAATAGCAGATATTACCAACGCAATCCATAATCCAAACTGATATAAAGGGGGCGCAACAAGACCGGCATCAGACCAAGGCAACGGCAAGTGATGGATGGTCAAAATACTTGCACATATCGTCACTATGACTACTAAGCTAATCGTTGAAAATACGTCTAGAATTGCAGCAGATACAACAACTGGGGCAAGAAATAAAATTGAAAACGGATTAAGCAATCCGCCAGCAAGATATAGCAATGCAGCAAGCTGAATAACATCAAAAGAAAGAACAATAAGCACCGGCGGCCGTGATAATTGAACCCCGCTTCTATTTAAGGATGTTTGCCATAAATTTAACACCATCCCGATACCAATTACCGCCAGTAACGGGCCTAATGGGAGAACAAACCCTAATGCGAAATGAACAAGAAGCACGGTTGCTAATTGTCCAGAAAGAGCAATCCAGCGAATGGTAACACTCACTCTTGGATCAATTAGACTATGTTCCATTGTCCTATGTTCTATTTTCCTAGGTTCTATTTTCTTAGGTTCCATTTTCGCAACTGAAGGAACAGAACGATTGGACATTATATATCCAGATTAGATACTTTAAGTGCGTTTTCCTGAATGAAATTGCGTCTCTCTTCTACAGCCTCCCCCATTAAGGTTGAGAATGCATTATCTGCATCCTCCTCATCACCAATTTGAACCTGTAGAAGCGTGCGGTTATCTGGATCAAGTGTGGTCTCCCAGAGCTGGCTTGGATTCATTTCGCCAAGTCCTTTATATCTTGCTATCTGAGCGCCTTTCTTACCCAGCGCTACGATATGGTCACTCAACTGGCACGGGCCGTTCATTTCAATTTCTGCATTTTGAGTAATGAATTTTACAGGTTTTTCAAACACTTCTTGTAACTCTGCTGTAAGCTTATCAAGCTCTCTTGCTTCTGCTGTGTTTACCAATCTTGAATCAATTTTATGTATTTCACTAATACCTCTTAATGTGCGCTCAACAATCAAAACAGACCCTGATGGCTCTGTTATAACACGTCCCTGCCAACCGCGCTCCAACGGGGGGGTTAATTGGTCTAGCCTTCTGGCAAGGTAAGAAGCAGCCTCTTCATTATCAAGCATATTTTGATTTAACACGCCTATAATTGCTGCCTGCTCTAGCACGTCTCTGTTTGTAACAATGCGCATTAACGCATCGATCAAGCGTTGTGTTCTAGCTGCTTTATCTGCCACCAGCTGCAAATCACTATTGGTAATTTGCATACCAGCTTCTGTTTGCAGAGTAGCGCCTTTTAAACCAGCTTCTATTAGATATTCATCAAGCGCACGTTGATCTTTAAGATAAACCTCTGACTGACCTCTTTTGGCTCTGAACAAAGGGGGTTGTGCAATATATAAATAGCCTGCATCAATAAGAGGCCTCATATGCCTGAAAAAGAACGTAAGTAACAATGTGCGTATGTGACTTCCGTCAACATCAGCATCACTCATAATAATGATTTTATGATATCGTGCTTTCTCAAGATTGATATCTGCATTTCCAACACCAGCACCAATCGCGGTAATCAGTGTTCCAATTTCATTTGAGGATAACATCTTATCCATTCTAGCGCGTTCTACGTTTAAAATTTTACCACGCAACGGCAGAATTGCTTGATTACCTCTATCGCGGCCTTGCTTTGCAGACCCGCCAGCAGAATCACCCTCTACCAAAAATATTTCAGCAAGCGAGGGATCACGTTGTTGGCAATCAGCCAGCTTGCCCGGCAGACTAGCAATATCTAACACACCTTTACGCCTGGTAAATTCTCTTGCTTTTCGGGCGGCCTCTCTTGCTGCGGCAGCCTCATAAGCTTTACTAACAATTTTCTTTGCTTCTGCAGGGTTCTCCTCAAACCATTGACTAAGCAGATCTCCCATACTTGCTTCCACAATCGGCCTTACTTCTGATGATACAAGCTTGTCCTTTGTCTGTGACGAGAATTTTGGATCTGGCACTTTGACAGATATAATAGCCGTCAAACCTTCTCGTGCATCTTCTCCGGTGAGTTGAACTTTTTCTTTTTTTGCAATACCTGTTTGAACTGCGTACTGATTGATAATCCGCGTTAGTGCTGCACGAAAACCAGCAAGATGCGTTCCGCCATCTCTTTGTGGTATGTTATTCGTAAAACAGAGCGTGTTTTCATAATAAGAGTCAGTCCAAGCAAGGGCGAACTCAACTACCACATCCTCTTTTTCTGTTTGTAAATGCAATGTCGTGTGAAGCGCTGTTTGTGAGCGGTTTAACCAGTCAACAAAGGCTTTAAGACCACCGTCAAAATGAAATTCGCTCACTTTTTCATCTACAGTTCTTCGATCGGTAAGCTGAATTCGAACTCCTGAATTCAAAAATGCTAATTCACGTAATCTGCGCTCAAGCGTGTTGAATTCAAAATTTATATTTGTAAATATTTCCTGTGAAGGCATGAATGTTATTTGGGTTCCTGCTTGACCATTTGCAGATCCTGTCTCTGCGAGACGGTTTTCTGCTTCTCCTCTGCGGAATATCATCTGATGCTGTCTATCATTGCGCCAGATTGTCAGCTCTAACCATTCAGATAAGGCATTCACAACAGATACGCCCACGCCATGCAGACCGCCTGATACCTTATAGGCATTATTATCAAACTTTCCGCCTGCATGCAGTTGCGTCATAATCACCTCTGCTGCGGAGACGCCCTCTTCTGAATGAATTTCAATCGGAATGCCCCGCCCATTATCAGAAACGCTAACAGAGCCATCGCCATTTAACTGCACTTTGACAATATCACAATGTCCAGCCAGCGCCTCGTCAACTGCGTTATCAACAACCTCATACACCATATGATGCAAGCCAGAGCCATCGTCGGTATCGCCAATATACATCCCAGGGCGTTTGCGAACAGCATCAAGGCCTCTCAGCACTTTTATCGAATCAGCGCCATACTCTTCGTCATTTATCTGGTTATTTTCCGAATCTGACATTACTTCCAGTTCCTTGCATATGCAGTTACTCTGCGATTAATTTATACTACCATCATTCACGTAAAAAAACTGCGCTTTTGATTTAAGAGAGTGGAAACTTCGCTCATCGCTTCCACTATACCATACTTGTCCTGCTAAAGCTGAGCACGCCTCAAACAAAGCATCTCTGCGCCAGGGATCTAATAATGCGGCAACATCATCAAGTAATAATAAGGGTGGCTTATTTAATCTATCTGATTGCAACTGGGCATGAGCCAGAATAAAGGTGATAAGCAGTGCTTTCTGCTCTCCGGTTGATGCTTCATTTGCAAGCTGATTTTTCTGGCTATGTGTTACATATAAATCCGTCATATGCGGCCCCATCATCGAGGTATTATGTGACTCCCGATTTTGCATGGCAGACTGCCTTATTCTATCTTCAAGCTCTATAGCTGGAATTTTATGCAATAATTCTGAACCACCACCCACTAATTCAGCTGTGAATTTTGGAAATTCTGTCTGCATATGATGAACCGTTCGGTTAATATCTTCTATCAAGGCATGGCGAGTGGCCATAATGGCAACTCCGGTTTCAGCTAACAGCGTTTCATTTACCTGATACCACGCACTATCCCTAATCTCATCTGCCAACATTCGATTTCGCTCTCTGTATAGTTTATCATACCTTGATAACCGTCCTGAGTGCGCAGCATCAAAAGCGATTGCCAGCCTATCCAAGAACCGTCTCCTGGAATTTGGGCTATCTAAAAACAATCCATCCATTTGCGGTGTAAGCCAAGAAACAGCACAAATATGTGCAAGCATTGCTTGAGATTCTATCTGCTGATTGATTTTTATTATTCTTTGTTTACCTTCTTCTGATATGCCTGTGCCTATCTGCCAGTCAGTGATATTAGTCGTAAGATTTGCAGATAACGCCCAAATCTTAGAAGCAGGGCTATCATTTCCCGAATCTCTACCCAATTTTTTGAAGGTGATTTCATCCCTGCCTGACCGCCGCAAACCACGCCCTGGCGCCAGCAGTGAAATAGCCTCCATCAGATTTGTTTTTCCTGTACCATTCTTTCCAACAAGCACGACAGGTGCCTTGTCTATTGTAATTGCTAGTTCCTGATAATTACGAAAATTTGATAACCGAATTTGGCTTAGCCAATGGCTGATTCGATACTGTTTTGCGTTTGAGACGGGTTGCGAGCCAAAACGCACTGTGGAAGTTAAAGCCATAGAACTGTTTACTATACTCGCATCGGCATAAGAACAAAAATACTAGTATCATCCTCTGGATCACGAAGCAAACTTGGTGATCCTGAATCAGCTAACTCAATGGCAATCATTTCGCCTTGGACCTGAGATAGAATATCCATCAGATATCTTGCGTTAAATCCAATATCTATTGGCTCTCCAGCATAGGTAATTTCAAGCATTTCAGTTGCGCTTGATGCATCTGGGTTCGTTGCTGATAAGACAAGTTGGCCTGCACTGATATTGAGTTTTATGGCGCGTGATTTATCAGAAGCAATCGTTGAAACACGATCTACAGCAGCACTTAAAAGATCTACATCAACTGAGATTATTTTATCATTACCTACTGGGATTACACGTTTATAATCAGGAAAAGAACCATCAATAAGTTTGGTGGTAAGCCTTATATCGCCAACACTGAATTCTGCGCGTGTATCTGATAATTGTATATCTACTTCTTGTGGCTCGTCATCCAAGAGTTTTCTTAACTCTGAGACAGCTTTGCGAGGTACGATAACCGCTGGCATATTTTCTGCCCCTGCTGGGGATTGCATCTGTGATAATGCAAGTCTATGCCCATCTGTTGCGACCGCTGTTAAGTTGGTTGTATCTGCAAAATGCACATAAATTCCGTTAAGATAATATCTGGTTTCCTCAGTAGATACGGCAAATTTAGTAGTATCGATTAGATTTCTTAGATCTGGCGCGGTAAGTGAGAATCTAACTGGCATGTCAGAGCTATTTATAGCTGGAAAATCTTCTACTGGCAGGGTCGGCAGGTTAAAGCTACTTCGTCCTGCGCTTACCTGTGCATGGCCATCGGCAACTTGAATTTGAACCTCTGCACCTTCTGGTAATTTTTTGACAATTTCAAACAGCAGATGCGCTGGAATTGTAGTAGCACCCTCGCTAGAGATTGAACATGGCGTTGTGGTGACAATATCCATATCCATATCAGTTGCTGTTAGGGATAATTTTTCAGATGCGGCATGTAATACAACATTCGATAAAATAGGGATTGTATTACGGCGCTCAACCACTGAATTAATGTGACTAAGCGGTCGCAGTAGGTTCATACGATCAATGGCTATTTTCATTTCTACCTCCACCAGAGAAATCAGGTGATTTACCCTATTTTGACATACAAAATGTTGTATGCCAAACCTTTTTAGCATCAAGATGTCGTTAAAATAATACAGATCTATCGCTAGTTTTAGTTATCCGATAATAAAGAGCGCAACAACTCAACATCATCACTTAGCTCGCTATCATGTATAAGCAGCTCTTCTATCTTTTTAACAGCATGCATAATAGTGGTATGATCTCTTCCACCGAACTTTCTGCCGATCTCAGGGTAGGATGATGTTGTAAGATTCTTTGCCAAATACATAGCTATTTGGCGTGGCCTTGCAATCGATCTGGCACGCCTTGCCGAAAACATATCAGAAGTCCGAATAGAAAAATGCTTTGAGACCTGTTTTTGAATATCATCAACAGTAACTCTTCGGCTAGACGCTCTTATTAAGTCTGCCAAAGTTTCACGAGCCATTTCAACCGTTATAGTGGTGCCAACAAGACTTGCATGAGCAACGATTCTATTAAAGGCACCTTCTAATTCACGTATATTGCTGGTGATTTTATGCGCTAGAAATTCAAGCACTGCATCTGGAACATTAACCACCACAGAATCTCGCTTTGAGATTAGAATACCTAGCCTTAACTCATAGGTTGTTGCATGAATATCTGCAACCATACCCCAACCCAGACGGCTTCTAAGTCGCTCTTCCATTCCAGATAAATCAGTCGGCGATTTATCAGCAGATAAAACCACCTGTTTGCCTTCATCTACCAATGCATTGAAGGTATGAAAGAATTCTTCTTGTGTTGATTCTTTGCCAGAAATAAATTGAACATCATCAATCATTAATACATCAACGGAACGGAACTGTTCTTTGAAGGTCATCGTATCATGATGCCTGAGAGCCTGAATAAAGCGATACATAAATTTCTCAGCAGAAAGATACATGACTTTTCGACTAGGCTGACGCGCATTAACTTCCCAAGCTATTGCATGCATCAAATGTGTCTTACCAAGTCCAACCCCGCTATATAAAAATAAGGGGTTAAAGGCAGCGGTGGCACTCTCTACAACGCGTCTTGCAGCAGCGAATGCTAACTCATTAGGCTTGCCAACAATAAAATTTGAGAATGTAAAACGAGGATCAAGCCCATGGGTGGGAGATAAGGCTGGATTATTCCTCACACTCTCCTGCATTTTGGTGATTCTAGGCGGGTTGCTAGTATGGGCGGCGTTTGCATCCATAATAAGCGACTTCTCGCTCCACTCTATCTCAAACCCAGAGATTGGCAAAGACAAGGTTTTTGCAATAATGCGTAATTTATCAGAATAATGTGAACTCACCCGGTCACGAACCAATCTACTTGTGGTTTCAAGCTGAATAATTTCTGATTCCACACCTGCAAAATGAAGCGGTTTTATCCAGTTACGCCATGCTGTATCGCCAATTTCTTTGCGGATATGATTGCTAATTTGTGCCCAGTGTTCATCTGATTGGTGTTCATCTGATTGGTGTTCATCTGATTGGTGTTTATCTGGATAGTGTTTATCTGAATGAGGTGATGCGCTTATGCTGGAATTATCGATCTGTTTGGTATCTTCTTGAATAGTTGTTTCTCTGCCTATCTGAGAAATTTCTTCTTTTCTATAAAAGTCTTTTTCCACAAGATATTCCTGACAAACTATTCGAGGTTAAAAGACGAGTTTAATCTCATCAATTCATCATCGAAGAATACCCTTGTTACAAACTTTGGATCAAGCAGGAATCTGGCGTAAAAGAAGAAATAAATTTTTTATTTCTATGATAAAGCGCTTGACATAGCTTTGTCTGATTTTCGGAAAATAAGTAGGTTATGTAACAGATTCAATCTGTTAGAAAAGCGAATCAGTTTTGAGCTACAAATAGGAGCGAAAAAAAAGAGGGCTTAGACCCTCTTATGTTAATAATGTATGAATGTAACTCAGCCGCGGCACAACCCTATGCAGCATTAACCGATATTTTTTTTACGCTTGCAGCGAGTCGAGACATTTTTCTAGATGCGGTGTTCTTATGCAGAACGCCTTTGCTTACACCACGCATAATTTCAGGCTGTGCTTCCTTTAGCGCAAGTTTAGCAGCAGGTGCATCACCTGTTCCAATCGCTGATTCCACTTTCTTGATAAATGTGCGGATACGGCTGATTCGCGACTTATTTATCTCTGCTCTAGCTTGGTTTCTGCGGATTCTTTTTTTAGCTGACTTATGATTCGCCATTGGCTACCTTCCATGACTTACAAATTTGAGATTGGTGTTTATGCCGAACAGGTCATTAAGTCAACCCATAATGCCGTTTTTCAGCCAAATTTGGAGGGTTATTCAGGTGATATAGGCGTTATGCTTAATCGCCAAATTATCCCATTTTCATTATTAGAAGATAATAACTGAAATTTTTCTGGCCCCCTTACATATTCGCTATCTTTAATCATCCAACCAAATTGCGGCATTACCTCATCATAAAATTGTGCGACTGATTCTTTTTTATCATCCGAAGTTGCAATCAGAATGATGATGCGGCCAGAGGGGGAGTCAAAACTAAAGCTAAATTCAGGTTCAACATTCATCGTCTCCATCACTGGAATATCATCTATAAAGCTTATAGTATCTGGAAAGCTAATAGTATCTGGCTGTTGGGCAAAGACTAGTTTTGGCAAAATATTGCTGATTAATAAAATAACCAAAAATGCAGATATTCGAATTGGCAAAGCGGTTTTTAAGGTTAAAATAGCCATTGAATAATTCCTAATCTAGATAGCTAACAGTAACAGGAATCAACGTTGACACAAGCTGCAATAAAACGTTGTTCGTCCTGTTTGCTTGATTTCCTTTACAATAGAGCCACATTTTACACAATGCTCCCCAGACCTTCCGTAAATCTGCAGTGATTTCACAAAATATCCAATTTCCCCGCCTGGCTGTATATGGTCACGAAGACTTGTTCCCCCAGCCTCAATTGCTTTACGTAGAATTGATTGAATAGCGGGAACAAGCCTCTTGGCCCGTGCTCGCTGAATTGTCTTTGCTTGTCGTTTGGGAGAAATGCCCGCCATAAATAAGGCTTCTGCTGCGTAAATATTACCAATGCCAGCTACTTTTGTCTGATCTAATAAAAGTGACTTTATCGTGCATGTTTTGCCTGCTGTCTGAGCCATAAGATACGCTACCGTAAAATCTTCACAGAGCGGCTCAGGGCCAAGGTTCTTCAGAAGCCAATGCGACTCTATTTCCGATTCGCAGAATAAATCAACAAAGCCAAACCTCCTCGGGTCGCAAAGTACAAGCCATTCACCCCCCTCAAAACCTAGCGCGAAATGGTCATGCTTTTGCAAATTCGGACGATTGGTGTAAATCCGGATGGAACCTGACATCCCAAGATGGATTAGAAGGATTTGCCGATTAGAAACTGGAATTAAGATATATTTTCCGCGCCTTGTGGGGGCTCCGCAACGCGTGCCTTTGAGCGCGCTTTCAAGAGACTGAGGAAACGGCCAGCGCAATCCTTTCGAGCCAACAAATATATCTGTAATTCGCTTGCCTGTTGTCATAGGCGCAATAGCGCGCTTGACTGTTTCCACTTCTGGTAATTCTGGCAATCTTCAGTTTCCTCTTTTAAGGTTATCCTGTTATAAGGTCATCACATATTAGATTGGATATTTGAAGCGGGAATACATACGCCCTATATCATAATATAATGTATGATTAATTTCAGGAAACTCAACAGATGAGTACAGATGCCCAAAATAACTTAGACCCTTCGCCCGATTCGCAAGTTGATTTCGGATATCGCACTGTCGCGCTTAGTCAAAAACAGAATCTAGTGAATGGCGTATTTGATTCAGTTGCGTCCTCCTATGACATTATGAATGATTTAATGAGCGTTGGCGTGCATCGGCTATGGAAAGAAGCTTTACTTGACTGGATGGCACCTCGCCCAAATCAAATATTGGCTGATTTGGCAGGTGGAACAGGCGATGTTTCGTTAAAGTTTTTGCAAAGGGGCGGCCAATTTGCACATGTAATTGATATTAATGAGCAAATGCTTGCTGCTGGCCAAAAACGAAAAGTGATGAATAAATATCAAGATAGGCTGAACTGGTTAGCTGGCGATGCACAAGATATTCCCCTTGCAGATAACAGTGTAGATAGAGTTACCATAGCGTTTGGACTAAGAAACGTTCCTGACAGGATGAAGGCTTTAAACCAGATTGTTCGAATTCTAAAACCTGGTGGCCGGTTTTGCTGTCTTGAATTCTCCCATGTCAAAAACCCCTTATTATCTGGTATTTATGATAGATGGTCTTTTAATGTACTTCCAAAACTAGGACAGCTCGTAGCAGGTGATGCGCAATCCTATCATTATTTAGTTGAGTCTATTCGCCAGTTTCCCTCGCAAGCCGAGCTATGCACAATGATGGCAGATACCGGAATGGCGCAAATAAAAGTGCGAAGTCTATCAGGCGGAATTGCAGCAATCCATTCTGGTTGGAAATTAGACTGATGCCTTATCTAATTGCAATATTAAGAGTGCCTTATATTGGATTTGTGCTTGGAAGAGCAGGGGTGCTTGGCCATATAAGCAGACTTGCCCCTTTACCGATCTGGCAGAAAAGTTTTTTCAGATTTATAGACTTTCTTATTGCTGGAAGAAATAGCCGAAAAAACGCTGGAGAGACGCTCTGCATTGCCTTGCAAAAATTAGGCCCTGTTTTTATTAAGTTTGGGCAGGCATTATCCACTCGCTCAGATTTACTAGGCCCGGATATTGCGCGTGGCTTGGTCTTGCTTCAAGATAGTCTTCCTGCTTTCTCATCACGACTTGTAACAGAAACAATAGAATCAGAAACAGGTAAAAAACTAGACGAAATTTTCGCTGTTTTTAACGAAAAGCCTGTTGCTGCAGCGTCGGTAGCACAAGTTCACAAAGCACAACTGGTTGACGGGCGCGATGTTGCTGTAAAAATCCTCAGACCTAATATTCACAAAAGAATGTCAGCTGATATTGCGGTTTTTACCGCGCTTGCCAGAATAATGGAGTTTTTAGCACCAAGGCTCAAGAGATTGCGGCTGGTTATCGCCGTTGAGCAGTTCAAGCAATTATCTGAGCTAGAGCTTGATATGAGAATGGAAGCTGCTGCTGGCGGTAAATTACGCGATAATATGGCATCTGATAACGGTATTCGTGTTCCCTGGATAGAACATAGCCTTACCAGCGAGAATATTCTTGTATCTGAATGGATTTCTGGACTTCGAATTGACGATGTAGAAGGGCTTATTGCAGCTGGTCATAAGATTGAAGAAATCACAGACCGGGCAGCAACAAGCTTCTTTAATCAGGTATTTAGGGATGGTTATTTCCATGCAGATATGCATCCAGGAAATATATTTATAACGTCTGATGGAACATTAGTGCCTATTGATTTTGGAATTATGGGAAGCCTTCAACCAGAAGATAGGTTTTTCCTTGGCAATTTGCTCATTGCCTTGTTAGAGCGAGATTATGATAAAGTAGCCCAGCTTCATTATGATGCAGGCATGCTGCCAGAAACCGCGTCCCATGCCTTATTTGCACAGAATTTAAGAGCATTTGTAGATCCTATAATGGACAAACCTATTGGTGAAATTGAGCTCAGTAAAGCCCTTGGTCAAATCTTACAAATCTCGGCCAGATTTGATATATTTGTACAGCCCCAATTTAATCTGCTGCAAAAAACAATGGTAATGGCAGAAGGCGTTGCCCGCAGTCTTAACCCAAATGCAAATATTTGGCAGCTGGCTAAACCGCTGGCATCAGACTGGGTTCAAGCTCAGACTGGTTTTACCCTGAAATTACAACAGATACTTACAGATATAGACCGTATCTTCCGAATCCTGCCCAAGATTTTGGATGATTATGAACACAGCTTAACAGAAAAAAAACCAGATAAATCCAATTTTGGAAAATTTATGTTTATATCTAATTTAGGCTGGTTTATTGCAGGTATTTCAATAAGCGTTGCTATTATGCTTTTTTGACGTTAAATTCAATTATGTGAAATATTCACCATAATGTGAAAAAATGAATTATCATGATACTTTAAGTTATTTAATGGATGCATTTGGGGGTGCGGATAACCTTCAAAAATTACTTGGCGTTGGTCCTAGTGCATTAAGCAATTATAGACGCCGTGAACATCTCCCATTAAACCAAGCTCGGAAATTATCTAATATCGCGCCTGAATTTGGGTTTAATCTAGATCCATATACTCTTAAAATAAGCGTAATTGATGATGATCGAAAGCCTGAGATTCTATTGATAATAACAGGGGGTATAGCTGCTTATAAGGCGCTTGAACTCATACGAAGATTGCGGGATTTTGAGTTTTCAGTAACAGCTGTTATGACCGCATCAGCACAACAATTTATCACGCCGCTATCTGTGTCAGCCTTAACTGGAAATAAAGTCTATTCAGAGCTGTTTGACTTAACCGACGAGCAAGAAATGGGTCATATACAACTGGCACGTAAAGCAGATCTTGTTCTAATTGCTCCCGCAACAGCTAACTTTATAGGCAAAATGGCTCATGGGTTAGCAGATGACCTTGCAAGCACGCTTTGTCTTGTAACAGACGCGCCTATTTTTGTTGCCCCGTCAATGAACCCACATATGTGGTCCAATACCGCAACGCAGGAGAATTGCGCTAAGCTAAAAAGCAGAAACATCTCCTTTATAGGGCCAGATAATGGTGATACGGCGTGCGGGGAAACTGGATCTGGTAGATTTGCTGAAACTGGGTTTATAATCTCCCAAATTCAGCAAAAATTGCTCCAGAAGCACCGTAACGCAGATATTTTTCCTGCTGAAAAGCAAACCAAACCACTAGATGGGATTAAGATACTTATAACAGCAGGTCCAACCTTGGAGCCGATAGACCCGGTGCGTTTTATTGGCAATCGCTCTTCTGGAAAGCAAGGTTATGCCATAGCTTCTGCCTGTGCTGAGCAAGGTGCAGATGTGTGCCTCATTTCAGGGCCAGTATCCCTTGAAGCACCGTTAGATGTGCGCCTTATTAAGGTTGAGACTGCACAGCAGATGAAGCAGGCTTGCGCTGACGAGCTAGATGTAGAATGTGTTATTTGTGCGGCGGCTGTTGCGGATTGGCAGGTAAAGCAAACAGCAAACGCAAAGCTTAAAAAATCTAATAATAAACCACCAGAGCTCATTCTTACCGAAACACCTGATATTTTATCTTGGATAGGTCACCACCCCTCAAGACCAAAACTGGTAATCGGGTTTGCAGCTGAAACAGATTCTCTTAAGAGAAATGCAGATAAAAAACGAGCCCGTAAAAACGCAGATTGGATGTTAGCAAATTCAGTTCTTCAATCTGGAGAATCTGTGTTTAATTCTGACCTAAATGAGATATTATTTTTGTCCAAGACAGGCGCAGAATATTGGGATACTGACAGTAAACAAGCAATAGCACAAAAATTAGTGCGCAGAATTAGTGACTATTTTTGTGATGGTCATGTGTCTGATATTCAAGGGTCTAATATTCATGTGTCTGCTGTTCAAAAGAAAGAGAATATATGAGCCACCCCCTTCATATAAATGTTGAATTAATGGAACATGCTAAGGGTCTACCTATCCCAAGCTATCAAACCGATGGGGCAGCTGGAATGGACTTATTCGCGGCAATTGACAAGCCGATAGAATTATCCCCGTTAGAGCGAATTTTAATTCCAACAGGGTTAAAGTTAAGCCTGCCATCTAATATGGAAGCTCAGATACGGCCACGATCTGGGCTTGCCTTTAAACAGGGTATAACTGTGTTAAACGCGCCTGGAACGATTGATAGCGACTATAGAGGTGAAATTAAAATTTTGCTGATAAATTTGGGGCAGAATATGTTTAAAATTGAGCATGGAGCGCGTGTTGCACAATTGGTAATAGCCCCCTTTACACAGGCCAACCTAAATGTCGTATTAACGCTTGATGCAACTCACAGAGGTCACGGGGGATTTGGTTCTACAGACCAGAAAGTATAACGGCTCATGACCATAACTGAGACCCAGCTGCACCGATATGCACGGCAAGTTGTTATGCCTGAAATTGATGAAGACGGACAGCAGGCATTATTATCTTCGAGAGTTACTATTCTAGGTGCAGGGGGGCTAGGCTCTCCTGTTATTGCAAATTTAGCAGCAGCAGGTGTTGGAAAGCTAATTATATGTGATGATGATAGAGTTGATCTAAGTAACCTGAATAGACAGTTTATCTACCAAGAGGCAAATGTAGGACAACCAAAGACCCAAGCAGCAAAACAGTTCATTCAAGGACTAAATTCAGATGTAACTATTGAGCTGAGATATGAGACTATGAGCGAGGAATCTCTGACCGAGATTTTGTCACAAAGCGATATATTATTGGATTGCTCAGATCAATTCAGCACAAGACTTGCGGGTGCCAAAGCAGCCTTCATAAATGGAATCCCTCATATTTTTGGGGGTGCTGTTCGATTTGATGGGCAGATGGCCAGTTTTATGGCAGGGGTAGAGGGGTATGAGGATTCAGCCTGTTTTGCGTGCTTGTTTTCAGAAGATGCTGGCGTAAGACAAGCGCCAAATTGTGCTCAGGCAGGCATTTTAGCACCAGTAACCAGTATAATAGGTACCTTACAAGCGCTTGAAACAATTAAGTGGATAACCAAGGCAGGCACGTTAAACTCAAACAGATTATTGCTATTTGATGGGCTTTCAGGCTCATTTACATCGATTCAAACAAGCAAGAAGGATAAATGTTCCATCTGCTCCAAATAACGTCAATATATCGGGATATATCGGAATTTATAGTGTGATATAGTTATTATTTGCTGCCCTTATGCTTGGCTAAAGCATCGCTGGGACCACCCGGTCTGGCGGTGTATGTCCATCAAGGAAAGTTTGAATATTGATGATAACTTTATCACCCATTGCGTGCCTGCCCTCAATAGTGGCCGAGCCTATATGAGGAAGCAATACCACATTAGGTAAATCTATAAGTGCTGATGATATTACGGGCTCATGCTCATATACATCTAATCCAGCGCCAGCGATTTTATTTTCTTTTAATAATTCAATCAGTGCCGTCTCATCAATCACATCCCCTCTTCCTGTATTTACAAGGTAGGAATGAGGAGATAATAAACCTAGTCTTTCCTTATTTAAAAGATGATGCGTTGCTGGCGTGCTTGGGCAATTAATAGATATAATATCTACACGAGGAAGCATCTGCTCAATCGTCTCCCAATATGTAGCCTCTAACTCTGCCTCAATCGAGGGATGAACCGCTTTCCTATTATGGTAATGAATTGACATACCAAATGCTTTGGCTCTTCTTGCGATTGCCTGTCCAATGGAACCCATGCCAATAATGCCAAGTCTTTTGCCATTAATTCGGTGTCCAAGCATCCCTGTAGGCGACCAGCCATCCCATTGCCCAGAACGAACCTTTATATCTCCCTGCACAATTCTGCGCGGCACCGCTAGAATTAAGGACATAGCAACATCTGCTGTATCCTCGCTTAAAACACCAGGGGTGTTTGTGACTGTTATGCCTTTCTCGCGCGCTGCTTTGACATCAATATGGTCAACGCCTGTACCAAAAGAGGCGATAAGCCTTAACTGAGGACCTGCTTGTTCTATTACAGAGGCACTCAGACTATCTGTGACCGTTGGCACTAGAACGTCCGCTGTTTTTACAGCCTGTATAAGCTGCTCTTGGGTAAATGGCTGATCTGTCTGATTGAGCGTGGCATTAAATAGCTCACGCATGCGTGTTTCAACCGTATCTGGTAGCCGACGCGTTAGAATAATGTTTGTCTTCATTTAAATTAAACCTTATATGATTTGCCATGATACAGAAGATACTCGCATTATAATGCATATTTCTGCTATAATAGCTCAAACAAATTTTTATAATTCTACCCACTAAAATAACTTTAAATTTGCTTTATCCGCGCGTCCAGATTTATTTTTTGTATAATAAACGATATTGCCATAACGAACATGCTATTAGGAAAAATCTTGATCTTAAAAAGCACCTATCAATTCGCTCTTTTTGCCCGCAAACCAGTAATAAAACGGGTTTCAGAGCTCCTATGTTTGATGATAATAAGTGTTATTCTGGCTGTCGGATGGGCTGGCTCACACAATGCAAATGCGCAAGATATCCGTGTTGTTGTTCGTGGCTCTGGATACGAAGTACCCCGATTTCTGTCCCTAAAATCAGATACGGCCAATATGCGTGTAGGCCCTGGGAATGAATATCCTATTGCTTGGGTTTATAAACGCAAAGGCCTGCCCTTAAAAGTAATTGCTGAATATGAGGTATGGCGGAAAGTTATTGACCATGACGGAACCACGGGATGGATGCATACCAAGCTCTTAACTGGAAGACGGACAGCTCTGATAACCGACCGCGTTGCAAAACTGTATAAATCAGTTGAAGATAATTCAAAAATCGTGGGGTATGCTGAGAGAAATGTGCTAATGGAGTTACAATATTGCAAATCCCAGTTTTGCAGAGTTGCACATCCCAAGCTAAAAGGATGGGTAAGACGAGACGAATTCTGGGGATTGCTAGAGGATGAAACTCTTAATTGAGGTCTTTTAAACTGCCATTTACAGGTAATTTTAGCCCAAGCCAGTAAAATCTAAACATTACTGAACAGTAAGGAACGAAAATGACTCCCACCCAACAATCAAGTTTTTCTTATGACGATTTAATTTTATGCGCGAAAGGTGAGTTATTTGGGCCAGGCAACCCACAATTGCCTATGCCGCCAATGCTGATGTGTGACAGAATCACATCCATCTCAGATACTGGCGGCAATTTCGATAAAGGTGAAATTATTGCAGAGTTTGATATTCATCCAGACCTTTGGTTTTTTGAATGTCATTTTGAAAATGACCCGGTAATGCCAGGGTGCCTTGGAATGGATGCACTTTGGCAATTAGTCGGTTTTTATCTTGGATGGGCAGGTGGCCTTGGCAGAGGACGCGCTATATCTGTTGGACAGGTTAAATTTTCAGGCCAAATCTTGCCAACTGCTAAGAAACTTACATTTAAGCTTCATATGAAACGAGTGATTCTGCGCAAACTTGTATTAGGAATTGCAGATGGTGAAGTGCTATGCGATGGCGAGTCTGTATTTGAAGCAGAAGATATACGCGTAGGTCTATTTAGAGCGGAGACATAATTATGAGAAGAGTTGTTATTACAGGAATTGGGGTTGTCTCGTCTATCGGCAACAATGCAGAAGAGGTGCGCACATCATTAATGAATGGCACTTCTGGAATAGTCGCTGCCCCTGACTATGCAGAGCTTGGCTTTCGCTCTCAAGTAAAGGGCTCTGTAAAAATGGATGTAAGCGAGCATATTGACAGAAAACAAATGCGCTTTATGGGCGAGGGCGCTGCATATGCGGTTTTATCAATGGAACAGGCAATATCAGATTCTGGCCTTGAGGAAAGCGATATATCAAACCCGCGCACAGGATTAATTGCTGGCTCTGGAGGCCCTTCTACGGCAAACCTTGTACAAGCAGCAGATATCACACGCGAAAAAGGCCCAAAACGCATTGGTCCTTACATGGTGCCAAGATGTATGTCTTCTACTGTATCTGCCTGTATTGCGACTTTCTTTAAAATTAAAGGGGTAAACTATTCCATCACCTCAGCCTGTTCAACCTCAGCGCATTGCATTTCCGCTGGTACTGACGCCATCAGATACGGAATGCAAGATATCGTTTTTGCAGGTGGCGGAGAGGAATTAGACTGGTCCTTATCATCTTTATTTGATGCAATGGGCGCAATGTCGTCTAAATATAATAATACCCCGCATCTAGCAAGCCGTGCATATGATTCTGACAGAGATGGATTTGTGATTGCAGGCGGCGGCGGAATGATTGTTTTGGAAGAGTATGAGCACGCCAAAGCAAGAGGCGCAAAGATATATGCAGAAATCGTTGGATATGGCGCTAACTCTGATGGGTATGACATGGTTGCCCCCTCTGGAGAAGGCGCGGTCAGATGCATGCAATTAGCATTAGAAGGGTTTAATGGTAATGGTCTGCCAGCAGATGTGGTTTATATCAATGCGCATGGCACTTCCACGCCAACAGGAGATGCCAAAGAGCTGGCAGCTGTTAGCGAAGTATTCACCCCACTTGGAAAACTACCTTATCTTTCCTCAACCAAATCATTAACAGGGCACTCCCTTGGGGCTACGGGTGTGCAAGAAGTAATCTACACATTATTAATGATGCAACATAATTTCATCGCTGCATCTGCTAATATCGAAACTCCTGACCCCGAAATAGGCGATTTGCCAGTAGTTGCTGAGCGCCTAGATGATATAGATATTCCTGTTGCATTATCAAACTCTTTTGGGTTTGGTGGCACAAACGCAACGATTGCTTTGGCTAAATTACCTGTATAAATTACTGGGTAAATTACCTGTATAAGTTACTGGGATAAATTACTGGGCTAACTAAAAGGATAGATAAATAGGCATGACGATTTTATCTGGCAAACGTGGATTAATAGTAGGTGTGGCGAATGAGAGATCTGCCGCATGGGGCATTGCCAAAAAAGCGTCTGATTTAGGCGCTGAACTAGCCTTTACCTATCAAATACCAGCCTTTGAGAAACGAATTGCGCCTCTTGCAGAATCTGTCAAATCAGACATTATGATACCGTGTGATCTAAGTGAAGAAGCGGCTGCTAAAAGAGCGATGGAACAGCTATCAACGCATTGGTCAGAGGTGGATTTTGTAGTTCACGCAGTTGGGTTTTCAGATAAACAAGAATTAAGCGGTGCTTATTATAACACGTCACGACAGAATTTCAGGCAGACCATGTTAATCTCTGCCTTTTCCTTTACTGAATTGGCGCAAGCATCTGCTCCAATGATGCCAAATGGTGGCTCGCTTCTTACATTGAGTTATTTGGGAAGTGTTAGAACCACTCCGAATTATAACGTAATGGGGGTTGCAAAAGCAGCTCTTGAAGCATCTGTGCGATATCTGGCTGTTGATCTTGGCGGCCGAAATATAAGAGTTAATGGTCTGTCTGCTGGACCGATGAAAACACTTGCTGGTGCCGCCATAAGCGGCTCGCGCGGTATTTTCCGTCATAGTGAGAAAAATGCACCTTTGGGAAGAAATCCTGACATATTTGAAGTTGGCGGCGCAGGCTGTTATTTAATATCAAATCTTGCAAGCGGTGTGACAGGGGAAATCCATTATGTAGATGGGGGCTTTAACAATGTAGGCGTGCCGCCAAGTGATGTTTAAGGCTATTGCATTATCCTTTTAAATCTCGCGCAAGAAAAAGCCAGCATAAAAGCTGGCTTTATATTTTTTAAGTTTTCAAAAAAAAAGAATATATTATTCAGATGCCTCTTCTTCTGCATCTTTAGAAACAGCTTCTAGATCTGCGCCTGTTTCTTGGTCTACTCTCTTCATGGATAATTTAACTTTTCCTCTATCATCAAAACCAATAACTTTGACTTTTACGCTATCACCTTCTTTACACACATCTGTTGTTTTGGAGACACGCTCTTCGCGCATTTCTGAGATGTGAACAAGCCCGTCTTTTGGTCCAAGGAAATTAACAAACGCGCCAAAATCAACTGTTTTCACAACGCTGCCAGTGTAAATTTCACCAAGCTCTGGTTCGGCTACGATATCCTTAACGCGGCCGATTGCAGCATCAGAAGATTCTTGTGAGGAAGCTGCAATTGATACCGTACCATCATCTTCAATATCAATTTTGGCACCTGTTTGCTCGCATATTTCTCTGATAACTTTACCGCCCGGGCCGATAATATCCCTGATTTTATCTACTGGTATTTTTAAAGTCGTAATCTTAGGAGCACTATCCGATAGATTATCTCTAGCAGTATTAAGCGCCTTGCTCATTTCTCCTAGAATATGTAATCGGCCATCTTTTGCTTGATCTAGCGCTATTTCCATAATCTTAGCTGTTATCGATGTGATTTTTATATCCATCTGAAGCGACGTAATTCCGTCTTGCGTGCCAGCTACTTTAAAATCCATATCCCCTAAATGATCTTCATCGCCAAGTATGTCTGATAATACAGCAAAAGAATCATCTTCCTTGATTAATCCCATTGCAATACCAGCTACAGGACGCTTCAACGGAACGCCAGCATCCATCATAGAAAGCGATGTTCCACAGACAGTTGCCATAGAGGATGAACCGTTTGATTCAGTTACCTCTGATACAGTTCGAAGCGTATATGGAAATTCTTCTTTTTCTGGAAGAACTGGATGAATGGCGCGCCATGCAAGCTTACCATGTCCTATTTCACGCCTGCCCGGGCTTCCAACCCTGCCTGCTTCGCCTACAGAATAGGGCGGGAAATTATAATGCAGCATAAATCTAGAACGTGATTCTCCTTCAAGTGAATCAATGATTTGCTCATCCTGACCCGTACCAAGCGTGGTTACCGCTAAGGCTTGTGTCTCGCCTCTTGTAAATAATGCTGAACCATGTGTTCTTGGCAATAACCCTACCTCAGCAACGATTGGACGGACTGTTTTTGTATCACGCCCATCAATACGCTTTCCCGTTTTTAGAATAGCAGAGCGCACAACATTTGCCTCAAGCTCTTTCATAATACCGCCAACCAACACGCCGTCAGCCTCTGCGCCTGCAAGTTCAACTGCTTTTTCTTTAATGCCAGATAGTGCCCCTTGTCTTTCTGATTTATCAGAAATTGCATAGGCTTGTTCGACCTCAGACTTCAAGCTAGAAAGGGTATTTCTCATCGCCTCAGCTTCAGGGGCTTCTTGTGGCAGATCCCGTGGCTCTTTAGCAGCTGATTCTGCTAATTCAATTATCGCATTAATCGCTGTTTGAATTTGCTCATGTCCGAAATTCACAGCATCTAGCATTACTTTTTCAGATAATTCACTTGCTTCTGATTCAACCATCAAAACACCTTCAGACGTTCCTGCCATAACAAGATCTAAGGTAGAGGTTTCCATCTGGGTGATTGTTGGGTTTAAAATAAAGTCACCCTCAATTAATCCCACGCGAGCCGCGCCGATAGGGCCAAAGAATGGAACGCCTGATATTGTAAGCGCCGCAGAAGCTCCTATCATAGCTACGATATCTGGTGCATTTTCCATATCATGCGACAGGACAGTACATATTACCTGTGTCTCACACTTAAATTCCTTTGGAAATAATGGCCTTATAGGTCTGTCAATTAATCTGCATATCAGCGTTTCATTTTCAGAAGGACGCCCTTCTCTCTTAAAAAAGCCACCAGGGATTTTCCCTGCTGCAAATGCTTTTTCTTGATAATTTACAGTTAAAGGGAAGAAATCCTGCCCAGGCTTTGCTGATTTTGCGGCAACCGCTGTACATAAAACCGTTGTTTGACCCATAGAAACTAAAACAGCACCATCTGCTTGTCTGGCTATTTTTCCTGTTTCTATTACAACAGTCTTGTCACCCCATTGAAATTCTTTTTTATAGATTGTGAACATTCATAACTCCGTTCGTTCATCATTATAGCCACTATACAATTAACTGGCTGAGATTCGTGAAAACCTGAGAGAAGTCCCTGTGGTTTCGAATTAAAATTCTAAAATCAAAGTGGGAATCAAACTGAACAACAATCTCTGTCTGGCTGTTCAAAATGCTTGCTCGGTCAAGCGTCCGCATCTCTCCATCTTTTGCGGCGAATAATTAAGTTTGTGTTCGGGCTGTATGACATGGTAAATATTGAATTGCAACAACAAAAAAGCCCCCTTAGAAATTAAGCGGGCTTGCTTTTGTTTTTTGAAGTTCGCTCAGAAATCACCATCATCAGAGGGGTAGCAGAATTACCTGCGAAGACCTAATGTTGCAATGAGCTCTTTATAATCGCTCTCTTTACGCGATTTAATATAATCTAATAAATGACGGCGTTGTCCAACCATCATTAGCAATCCTCTTCGAGAGCCAAAATCTTTCTTATGAATTTTCAAATGCTCTGTTAAGTTAGCAATGCGTTCTGTTAAAATAGCTACTTGCACAGCAGCAGAGCCTGAATCATTATCACTAGCGCCGAATTTTGTTACTAATTCTGCGGTTTTTTCTTTTGTTATCGACATCTACTACCTCCTTGGCCGTATAGGCTATAAGTTGAATACCCTAACAGGATGAATAACGCCCAAATCAAGTGTTATTAATGCAACAGCTTCGCCCTCGCAAATGGCAACACATATTTGGTCTTTGATCGCGCCTTCCTGATAATAGGGAACACGTTGACCCATTCTTATTCTCACCGCATCTTCGGGTGTTACTGACAATGCCGGGATGTCGTCTAGCGCTGTCAATAATGAAATCACATTTTTATATGCGTCGGCACTATCTCTCAAACTTGTTAAAAAATCCAGTGAAATCGAATCTTTTGCGTCGAATTTTCCGACTGAAAGGCGCCTCAACGCAGATATATGACCTGCGGCTCCTAATCTGCGGGCTAAATCCCTTCCTAACGAGCGGATATAAGTTCCTTTTCCACAGAAAACAGTAAATGAAGCCTCGTTTTGATTGAGCGATGTAAGCACCAAATCGTGAATTATAACCTCACGAGGCTCTAATATTAATTGGCTATCTTCGCCTTTTTTTTCTGCCGAACGTGCAATAGAATAAGCGCGCTTGCCATTTACTTTTACAGCTGAATAAATAGGCGGTGCTTGCTTTATTACGCCCATAAATTCATTAAGACAGCTGTTAATTTCTTCTCTTGTTGGCCTTTTATCAGAAACCCGTGTGGGGGAGCCCTCACTATCGTCAGTTGTTGTCTCATTCCCCCAAACAAGCGTAAATTCATATGTCTTTGCGCTATCCATCACATAGGAGACTGTTTTAGTCGCTTCGCCAAGTGCGATTGGCAACACCCCACTTGCAAGCGGATCAAGCGTGCCGCCATGGCCTATTTTAGAACAATTTAGATGCTTGCGAATAATCGCCACTGCTTTAGCAGAGCTTATTCCGACAGGTTTATCGAGATTTATCCAGCCATGTATCATAGCCCTAGCAGATGACATAATTAATCTACTCTTATGATTCGGGTATCTGAGATGGGCTATCTGCTTGAAGATTTATCTGCATTTCAGTATCAGTGCTAATAGAATTATCCTCATTTTCAGGCTCAGGCAAATTATTGAATAATGATGTAATTCTATCCACATGATCAAAACTTCCATCTACCAAAAATTTCAGTTTCGGCATGCGCCTTAGATGCACCTTCTGCGAGACGTGATGCCCAAAAAATGGAGCCATTTTATTAAGGGCAGGAAGAATAGTTTCTATATCCTCGCCGCCTAATGGCATGACAAAAACTCTAGCGTTAGATAGATCTGGGCTAACAGATACTTCACTTACCGTGATAGAAATGCCTCTGAGCTCTTCTACATAGGTGTCTTGTCTAATAAATATACCTGCTAAACTATGCCGAATTTCCTCGCCAACACGCAATTGGCGTTTCGTTGGTGGTTTTGCAGATGCTTTAGATTTTCTCGACATTTGCTTTGCCCAATCTTATAGAAAACAAATTCTAATTTCAGCATTGGCCCCTACACTATAACGTGCGTGCTACCTCTTTTACCTCGAAACATTCGATCATATCGCCTTGTTGTATATCAGAATAATTATCAAATGCCATACCGCATTCAGTTCCGTCTTTCACTTCTTTGACTTCGTCTTTAAAGCGCTTCAATGTTTTGAGAGAGCCTTCGTGAATTACGACGTTATCTCTTAACAGACGCACCTTACATCCTCGGCGAATTACGCCCTCAGTCACATAACAACCAGCAACTTTTCCAAGTTTGGATACAGAGAACACTTCTCTGATTTCTGCATATCCGATAAATTCTTCTTGCTGATCTGGGCTTAATAGACCGCCCATTGCCAGTTTAATTTCATCTATTACTTCGTAAATGATGGAATGGTATCTAATCTCAACCCCATCACGGCGCGCCAGATCGCGTGCTTGTGGAATAGCGCGAACGTTAAATCCTACTACAATCGCTTGTGATGCCGCCGCAAGCGAGATATCTGACTCAGATAATGCGCCCACGCCGCCTGTTAAAATACGAACCTTTACTTGCTCTGTTGCAAGCTTATCAAGAGCAACTTTTATGGCCTCTAGCGAGCCATGAACATCTGTTTTTATCACTACCGGAAGCTCTTCTGCCTCTCCTGCTGCAATTGCAGATAACATTTGCTCAACAGATCCGCGCGCTGTAACAGCGGCTTCTTTATCACGTGCTTGTCTGCTCCGATAATCCGCAATTTCGCGTGCCCGTGATTCTGTTTGAACAACAACAATCTGATCCCCTGCCATTGGGGTTCCATTTAAGCCAAGAACCTCAACTGGTTGGCCTGGAAGGGCTTCTTTTAAATTTGCCCCTCTATCATTCAAAAGAGCACGCACCTTTCCATATTCTGCGCCAACAACAAAGATGTCTCCAACCTTTAACGTGCCTCGTTGTACTAATACAGTAGCAACAGAGCCTCGTCCGCGCTCTACTTTTGCTTCAATAACAGAACCTTCAGCAGGTCTTTCTGGATTTGCTTTTAGCTCCAGAATTTCTGCTTGAAGCATCATTGCCTCTTCTAGCTTATCAAGGCCTTGCCCTGTATGAGCTGAAACATCAATACATTGAATTTCACCACCAAAATCCTCAGTGACAATTTCATACTGAAGCAAATCACTTCTAACACGCTGTGCGTCCGCATCTGGCTTATCGCATTTATTTACAGCAACAATAATAGGGCATTTAGCAGCTTTTGCATGATTAATAGCTTCAATTGTTTGCGCTTTTACAGAGTCATCCGCAGCCACAACAAGAACAACAATATCTGTTGTAGAGGCGCCGCGTAATCGCATTTCAGTGAAAGCTTCATGCCCAGGAGTATCAATAAACGTAATAATGTTATCAGCTTGCGTCTTGATTTGATAGGCACCAATATGCTGAGTAATACCACCAGACTCGCCGCCCGCTACATCTGTTTTTCGAATAGCATCCAGCAAGCTGGTTTTGCCATGGTCAACATGCCCCATAATCGTAATAACAGGTGGTCTAGTCTTAAGGCTATCCTCGGAATCTGCCTCACCTGAAAGGCCGATTTCAATATCTGATTCAGAGACGCGAAGCGCTTTGTGACCAAATTCTATGGTTACTAATTCTGCTGTTTCTGCATCTATGGTTTGGGTAGCGGTAACCATTATACCTTGCTTCATCAATTCTTTTACGACATCAGCAGCGCGCTCAGCCATTCTGTTCGCTAACTCAGATACAGTTATGGAATCTGGAATTATAACATCTCTTACCTGCTTTACCTGAGGCTGGGCTTCTTCACGCATGCGCGCTTTTTCACGCTGTCGCCTAACAGAAGCAAGAGAGCGTTGTCTGCCACCCTCTGCGCCTGAAAGCGCCTCTGAGATCGTTAATTTACTCTTTCTTCTTGTATCAACTTCACGAATTCTACCAGGGGACCTTCGAGGCTGTTCAACATCATCTTCACGTTTGCGCCGGTTCGATGGAACCTCGCTAGGACGTTTTGTTTGAGGCGCTTCTTTAACCACATCAGTAGGTGCGGGATTTGATTGTTGCCGTTTTAGATTTTCAGCCTCAATTTTAGCAAGCTCTTCTTCTTTTTTGGCTCTTGATTGCGCTTCTATTTCTTCTAGCTCGGCTAATTCTGCACGACGTCTTATAGATAACGGATCTTCTTCTTTTTCTGGCTCTTTTGTTGCTACATCTGATGCATCAGATCCTTCTGCTTCAGCTGAGCCTGAATTCTTTGTTTCTTCTTTTAACGCAGCTACAGAATCTTCAGAGCGTTTAATACCCTGCTTCAGAACAGCTATACGATTAGCGCGTTCTGTAGCCGTAAGACCATCTTGTAGCTGGCTTTCTGCCTCAACTTCAACAGGTGTTGATACTGGCGCTGGAGGCGGAGGGGGGGTCTGCCCTGGTGATGCCGAAGGCGTTCTTTGTATCTGGCTAGCAGGCGCACGTTTGCGCCGCACTTCCACCTGCACGGTTTTGCCTCTTCTAGCACTAACTTCAGCACCTCGACGAGGCGGGGAGTCCAAACCACCAAGGGATAATTTGCCAGTTCCTGACAAACTTAACGTCTTGGTCTTGTTCGTGTCTTCGCTCATTATACGCCCTTCTTGCTTACCCTAAAGCTTATTTAGCATCTAAATCTGTTTCGTTGATACACCCGTCAGTGCCCTCATGACAAGGGATGACATGAATAAATGGCTTCCATCTTTGAAAAGAATGCTGAATGCTACGTCCATCAAACTTACTTTTTGCATTTTTTGAGCGAAGTAGCCCAACATATGCAATAGAATTTCGCCCGAATGCCTCTCCTAATGTTTCAGCTGGAATATCTCTCATAACCCAATTCGGGCTTGTTGCAGATTCTAACTGTCTTGCCTCTCTAACAGATGCATCATTTGAGATTAATAGACCGATTAACGAGGCGTTTTCCTTTAATTTTCCTGCGCCAGCAATGGCACTGCCTTGCCTTCGCGCCAAACTAAGTTGTTCAACAAAGCGCCTTTGCAATAAATTCCCAACCAGCGCTGTAAATGTCTCTATTTCTTCAAGAGATACTTTTTTTTGAAAGTCGATATGTTTGACAAATTTATTTTTTTTAAGGGCCTGTGTGATATATTCGGGTTTTGGCATAAGATAGGCACCCCGACCTGGCAATTTTTCAGCTAAATCAGGGGTAAGCGAACCATCAGGGCTAATAACAAACCTTATAAGATTTGAAGAATTATCCGTCTCGCCGGTTATAATGCAGGTTCGTTGTGCCATATATGACTAGTTTCATGCCTCTTGACCTGAGGGCTCGGATGCATCTGTCTCAGAAGATGATTCTAAAGCATCCTCATCAACAGGCTCATCATCAAACCAATGTGCTCTAGCAGCCATAATAATATTTCCTGCCTCTGCCTCGTCATCAAGACCAAGCTCTCCAATAAGACCCATTAATTCTTCACTGTCTAATTCTGCCAAATCATCAAGACTAACAACTTCGTTCTCAGCAAGCTTAAGCATCATTGGAAGAGACAGATATTCAAATTGACGCAAATCATCTGTAACCTTCAAGCGTGCAAGCTCGCTCTCAATACGTTTATTTTCAACGTCAACAAACTCTACCGCACGATTGCGAATTTCAGTTGCAATATCTGAATCAAATCCCTGAATCTCAGCTAATTCTTCAATGTCCGTAACAACAATATCCTCAACCATCACAAACCCTTCTGCAACAAGCAGATGTGCAATTACATCGTCGATATTTAAGGCTTCAATAAATCTATCAGAACGTGTCTTAATTTCTTCTTGGCGTTTTTCAGATTCTTCTGCTTCTGTTAAAATATCAATATACCAGCCTGTAAGTTGCGAGGCGAGACGTACATTTTGACCGCGCCTACCAATAGCAAGGCTAAGCTGATCATCTGGAACTACAACCTCCATTTTATTGGCTACCTCATCCATCAAAACCTTGGCAACCTCTGCAGGCGCCAATGCATTTACAACAAAGCCAACGGGATCTTCTGAAAACGGAATGATTTCTATTTTCTCTCCTTGTAATTCACCAACAACTGCCTGCACACGGCTTCCGCGCAAACCAACACAAGCACCAACTGGGTCAATACTCGTATCACGAGATAAGACAGATATTTTAGCTCTGCTTCCAGGCTCTCTTGCGACAGCTTTGATTTCTATTATACCATCATAAATTTCAGGTACTTCTTGAGTGAATAATTTAGCCATAAATTCATTTGCGGCACGAGATAGGAAAATCTGAGGTCCTCTAACCTCTTCTCTAACATCCAAAATAAAAGCTCTAATTCGGTCGCCTTGCCTTAAGTTTTCACGAGGTATCATCTCTTCACGTCTGATAACACCCTCTGCCCTGCCAAGATCAACTGTAATAGAATAGCTTTCAGCGCGCTTAATAGTGCCGACAACAATCTCACCAACTCTATCTTTATATTCTGAATATTGCCTTGCGCGCTCTGCATCTCTAACTTTTTGGGAAATTACCTGTTTAGCTGTCTGAGCGGCGATTCGACCAAATTCAATGGGGGGTAGCGGCTCACGCAAAAACGCTCCTAGCTCAATTTGATGTTTTTTTCCTTCATCAATCGACATCTGAGTTGCATCATCTTCAACTTCTTCAACGACCTCTGTCCATCTCTCAAGGCTAATTGTACCCGTTTTACGGTCAATCATTGCTCTAATATCATGTTCTTGACCGTATTTTGAGCGACCTGCTTTTTGAATAGCTTCTTCCATAGCCGTGATAACCTCATCACGATCGATTGATTTTTCCCGCGCAACCGCATCTGCAATTTGAATAAGCTCTAATCCTGGAACTGATGATGTATCCATTGTAATCTCTTTTCTTGTTTATGATGACCTTGCTGGGGTCGAAAAATATTTACTCGGGTCAATGCGAACTGTTTCAAGATCTTGAAGGCTAAGGGTAACCCGTCCAAAACCAGCCTCAAAAATAATATTTTCATTCTCGTCAATTTCAGCAATTCTGCCACGGAATCGTTTTCTTCCATCCTGCATTACACGCATACGCACCTTTACCAACTCCCCTTTAAACCTCTCAAAATCAGCAAGTCTGGTTAATGGCCTATCAATGCCAGGAGAGCTTACTTCAAGATTATATGCATCTTGAATAGGGTCTTCCACATCAAGAACAGTAGCGATATGCCTACTAATTTTAGCGCAATCTTCTACTGTCATTTCAGACAAATCGGTCGGCTCAGCCATAATTTGCAAGCTTCCACGTGTCTGCTTATTAGATTTCTCTACAGGCACAGTATAATTTAAACGCACTAATATGTACCCTATATCTGCAAGTGCTGGCTCGATTATTTGTGTCAGTTTTGGATGCGACATTTATATGTTTGTAACTCTGTGCTATCAGCCAATAAAAAAGGCGGGCAATAGCCCACCACATCTGTTGACGCGAAAATATATCTGCTAAATATCACAATCCACTTTCTTTATCAAGTATCTTAAGATTACTGATATAATTTCTGGTGTACTTTCTGGTTTATGTTCTGATTTATGTTCTGATTTATTTTCTGGGGTACTTTCTGGGTTGCTCAGAGATTTTTATAATATAATGGCACTTAATCCAATACCCCTTAACTTGGCTCGACCAATACTCTTTTAAAATCAAACCAAGCTGGTCTTCGCCCTTCTTTTAGAGCCTTTCTCATATATCTGGTTTCAGGACAGTCCTGAGGTTGCATATTCCAGTCATCTGGGCTTTCTGCTGTCCAATCAAAATAGGGGTTTTCTAACATCCCAGATAAAATCCAGTTTTTTGCGCTGGCATGATCGCTTGCCATTCGAAGACTCCCACCCACCTTGATTAATCTAGCAAAAGCAGCCAGATTATCTTTATTGATAATGCGTCTGCTAGAGTGCCTGATTTTCGGCCAAGGGTCTGGAAACATAATAAAAATACCATCAAGGCATTCATTCGGCCATGATGAAAGCTGCAAGCGAATATCATCTGGCCAAATACGCACATTTTTTAGCGCTTCATTCTGGCAGTATTTCAGAAAAGAACTTACGCCATTTAAAAACGGCTCTGCCCCTATATAGGCATTTTCTGGGTGGTTTTTTGCTACCATTGCTAAATGCTCCCCCCCACCAAACCCGATTTCTAGGTACAGTTTGCTTGGGTTATGTGTGAATAATTGAGCGGGGTCTGATGTATTATCTGGTACCACATAAGCAGGGAGTAATTCTTCTAATAATCGCTTAGATGTATTACGAAGCGGCCTTCCTTTTCTTCGGCCATAGAAAGGTAAAAACGCTTCCATAAATTTATTCCTGAATTACCCTTTTAAGGATTAGGTTTAAACAAGTGATTTTAGCTTATCTACTAAATCTGTGTTTTCCCATGTAAAGGTGTTTTTGCCCATTTCCTCAAAATCTCTGCCGAAATGTCCATATGCCGATGTACATGCATAAATAGGGTTGTTGAGTTTTAACTGGGTGCGAATCCCTCTGGGAGATAAGTCCATAACATCTCTAACCGCATCTTCTATTTTCTTACTTTCAAATTGACTCGTTCCATGGGTATCCACAAATATAGATACAGGTTGTGAGACGCCAATGGCATACGCAACTTGAATGGTGCATTTCTCTGCAAGCTCTGCTGCAACAATATTCTTTGCAAGATACCTTGCTGCATAGGCTGCTGACCTATCTACCTTTGTTGGGTCTTTTCCTGAAAATGCGCCGCCACCATGTGGAGCAGCACCGCCATAAGTATCAACTATTATTTTTCTGCCTGTAAGACCAGCATCCCCATCGGGGCCACCAATTTCAAACTTTCCTGTTGGATTTACCAAAAACCTGTCTTTGCTAACCATCCAGCCTTCTGGCAGCAATTCTGCAATTAGCGGGGTTACGAGTTTACGAATTTCTTCAGTAGTGACACCCACAGCGTGCTGGGTTGATAAAACAATAGTATCTACACCGATTACTTTGCCAGTATCACTATATTGCAACGTGACTTGTGATTTGGAATCAGGCCCAAGGATAGAGTCTGAATCTTGCTTGCGAACCGAAGCAAGCTTTTTTAAGATTGCATGAGAATAATGAATTGCAGCTGGCATGAGTGATTCTGTTTCTGTACATGCGTAACCAAACATCAATCCCTGATCCCCAGCGCCCTCATCTTTATGAGAGCCGCTATCTACCCCTTGCGATATATCTGCTGATTGCTCGTGAAGATAATTCTGGAACTCAAAATGAGCGTGATGAAACTTTTCCTGCTCATAGCCAATATCTTTGACCGCAGCACGAACTGCTGGCTCTATCTTTTCCATGATTATTGGCAGCACTGCTGTACTTGCTCTAACCTCGCCTGCCAATATAATACGATTTGTTGTAGCGAGAGTCTCGCAGGCCACGCGTGCTTCAGGCTCATATGCCAAAAACAGATCTAAAATAGTGTCCGAAATCCTATCACAGACCTTATCTGGGTGCCCTTCGGACACGGATTCAGAAGTGAATAAATGAGACATTTTTTAATACCATTAGTTTATGTTTTTGGTTTTCTGCCCTGTTAAAAAATTCACGTCAAGCAAAACTGAACATAAAATAAGTATAGAAATAATGGAAACAACGATTTTCCACCTATATTGGCTATAAATCGTATTTTGTTGCTGAAGAGATACCAGAACATCCAAAACACCTTGTTCCATCAAGTCTATTTTTCCAAGCAACAGCCCTTGATAGTTAAAGGCTGCTGAAATTCCAGTATTTGCTACTCGAACAAGTGGCACCCCTTCTTCGATCGCTCTAAGACGCGCCTGGCTTAAATGCTGATAAGGTCCAAGCGTATTGCCGAACCAAGCATCATTGGTAAGGTTTATAATAATATCAGGCCTGCCCTGCAATGAGACAAGATTTGGAAAAATAATCTCATAACAAATAAATATCTGTAATTTGATATTCTCTTGTGTGGATAATAGCCCCGAATTTGGGCCAGCACTAATATCTATTTTATTTCCGAATAAGTTCAAATTCTGAAATATGAAACTATTTCTAAATGGAATATATTCGCCAAATGGAACCCGTTTTTGCTTGTCAATTTTTCCTGTTAATTGTCCATCTGCATTAAATAATAATGCTGAGTTATATAATTTATTCTCCTCATCAAATCGCAGCATTCCTGATAATAGCTGTGTATTCTCTGGAAGGACGCTGCTAGCCAAACTCGTAAATTGTGCCTTGGAATTTGGCCATATAGAAGGATATGCAGCCTCAGGCCAAATAATCAGCGATGGGAGCTCTTTATTTAATATGGATAACGCAAATAACGCATCTATTTGTTCATTCTTAAATTCTGATTTCCATCGCTCTTTCTGAGGGACATTTGGCTGAACCATTCTTACTAGAATTTCTGGATTCTGAACAAACTCTGCATTTACTGGAACAGAGGAACTATCCAGCCGCCAACCCCCATAAACAATACTAGCCAGAAGAGGCAGAAGACAGAGCACCCCCATTTTCCAAAAGCGAAGATATAAAAAGCATCCACCGACAATAGATATTAAAACAAGAAAAACAGAGCCGTTCTGTCCTATTAGTGATGCAATCTGAGATAGATTGTCATGTGTTAAGATAAGGTGCGATGGCGAGTTCCAAGGAAATCCTGTGAATAGTACCGAGCGCAATAATTCTGCAAGACCAATGAAAAGAGCAGAATATACCAGCCGTGCTTCAGCTGTGCGCCCCATTTTATAAACAAGAAAACCAGCCAACCCCCAGAACACAGATAAGAAAGCTGGAAGCGCAAACAAACTGAGAGGCAGTATCAAAACTTCCCAAGAAATATCTACAAACAACGAGGCTGAAATCCAATAAAGCGAAGCTGTGAACCAGCCAAAAGCAAATCCCCAAAAAAGCAATATTGCTTGCCAAGTCGATTTACAGCTCGATGCATGAATAAAAAACGGAATAAATGCTAGCACCGCTGGGGCTAAAAATAGCGGTGGTAGTGACAAGGAGGCTAATGCCCCTAATAGTCCCATCACCCCTATTTGCGTGAATATTCCGCGCTGGTGCAGCCATTTCGATAGCTGTGTTATTTTGGAGTCGGCTTTATTCACCTTATCTCATTTCTGAAACTAGGAATGTTTGTTTTCTTGCGTTTTAACCGAATGAATACCGTCAATTTTTAACAATGTAATACGACGAGGGTCGCCTTCGAGAACCTCGAATTCTAGCCCACAAGGGTGGCGAATTACCTCCCCGCGAACAGGAACCCTGCCTGCCAAAGAAAACACCAAACCAGCCACTGTGTCAATTTCTTCACGCTCTGCATCATCTACCAAAGGTCCAACCAGCTTTTCAAGATCTTCTAGCTCAAGGCGAGCATCTGATATTGCGGAATCATCATCAATCAACTCAAAACGAGGCATTTCCATTTCATCATGTTCATCCTCGATTTCACCGACAATCTCCTCAACTAAATCTTCAATGGTAATCAGACCATCAACCCCCCCAAATTCATCAACGACCAAGGCAAGATGACGTCTTTTTAATCTCATTTCATGAAGCAAATCCATCACCCAAATAGAAGGGGATACAAATAAAACTGGGCGCATTAATTTCTTTAAATCTGGATTAGAACCTGCAAGCAGATGAGGCATGAGATCCTTAATATGGATCATTCCCTGAATAACATCCATAGACCCATTATGAACTGGCAGACGGCTATGATTAGCAGAACAAATTTGCGCCATTACACTATCAACATCTTCAGTAAGATCAATTGACACAATATCAGCCCTTGGCACCATAAGGCTTTCAGCTGTTAAATCTTTTAGATTTAGAATGTTTCTTAATAAGGTGCTTTCATGATTATCAAAGCTGTCCTTTGTGTTAATGGAATTTTCGATCAGCTCTGATAATTCGTCTCTGACAGATTGCTTTCGAAAACTAAATGGCCCCATTTTAAATTTCTTTAGGAAAGTCATAGGCTTTTTATTCCTCATAACGAATAGGGGTCTGGAATATTAAACAAACTTAAGAGTAACACTTCTTTTTGCTCCATAATCTGAGCTTGATGTTCCTCTTGATGATCATATCCAAGAAGATGTAGAATGCCATGCACGATTAAGTGCAATAGATGGTTCCTGAGCGGAATATCTTGCGTTTCAGCCTCAGATTTAATTGTCTCATAACCTAGAAATATATCACCAAGATGAAATTCACCTTCTATTTCCTCAAAGGTACCATCTGGAAAAGACAATATATTCGTTGGGTCTGGTTTATCCCTAAAATCACCATTTAACTGACACATATGCGCATCATCTGATGCTATTATTGCAACTGTAATCAGCCCATCTGGCACGCTAACAAGGTGGGGCCCAGATCCAATCGTTTTCTCTATAATAGACTGAAGCTCGCTCATATTTATGAGGTTAAAACTATCTATCCAGCGCTCATCAAGTAACGAGATAGAGGCTGACCCTGCCTTAAATTCGACGACAAAATAGGTGCCATTATGATCTAAATGAATGTGATTTCCCGGTTCAGGCTCAGGACTGTCAGGGTCTTCGGTAGGCTCTGCGATAAGTTCTATGTGCATCTTATTTCTAATAAAATTAAATAACAGTAACAGGATGCTATAAAAAAACAGGGTTTGTCCAGAAAATTACATGATTAGTTAAAAATCAATCGCAGATGATACTTATGATTGCTCTGTATCATAGGCTTTTAATATTCGTGCCACTACCGGGTGTCTTACCACATCCTGACCTGTTAATCGATAAATTCCAACACCCTCAATATCTCTTAGCCTTGCGGTTGCATCCGCCAGACCAGATAGCTGATTAGAGGGTAAATCAACTTGTGACAGATCCCCTGTTATTACCATTCTTGAATCCTGACCAAGACGTGTTAGCACCATTTTCATCTGCACAGATGTTGTGTTTTGTGCTTCGTCAATTATCACAAATGCATTACTTAATGTGCGCCCCCTCATAAATGCAAGTGGTGCAATTTCTATATCACCAATTTCAATCATTCTTTGAATCTTTTCAAAATCAAAAAGATCATAAAGAGAGTCATATAAAGGCCTTAAATATGGGTCAACTTTTTCCTTCATATCTCCAGGAAGAAAACCTAATCTCTCACCAGCTTCTACTGCAGGTCTTGATAAAATTATTCTTTCAATTTTTTTTTCTAATAACATTGTAAGACCTACTGCTACTGCTAAAAAAGTTTTTCCTGTTCCAGCTGGTCCAGCTGAAATTATTATATCACTTTGTCTTAAAGCTCTTACATATCCTTTTTGTTTTTC